>Ga0157376_10001031_pt1 | contig 18231 bp, 16 predicted proteins | sample M45metaG_FD_121801 | JGI IMG/M metagenome (GOLD analysis project Ga0157376, IMG submission 121801) | Miscanthus rhizosphere microbial communities from Kellogg Biological Station, Michigan, USA - M4-5 metaG | ecosystem: Host-associated > Plants > Roots > Rhizosphere > Soil | place: USA: Michigan... | reverse complement strand
TGTCTGTAGATCGTTACAAAGTCGTACCCACCCTGGTATCATTATTTTTATACCTTAAGATTATTCATGAGACAGTTAAAAATTGCTACACAGATCACCAATCGTGATTCGCAGGCGGTAGAAAAGTATTTGCAGGAAATTTCTAAAATTTCCATGATTACACCCGAAGAGGAAACAATACTGGCACAGCGGATTAAAATGGGTGATCAAAGAGCTTTGGACAAATTGGTGCAGGCCAACCTTCGTTTCGTGGTATCTGTTGCTAAGCAGTACCAGCACCAGGGCCTTTCACTTAGCGATCTTATCAACGAGGGTAACCTCGGGCTAATCAAAGCAGCTCAGCGTTTCGATGAAACAAAGGGTTTCAAATTCATTTCTTACGCGGTATGGTGGATTCGCCAGTCCATTTTACAGGCGTTGGCAGAGCAGGGCAGATTGGTTCGCCTGCCGCAAAACAAAATTGGCACCTACAACAAGGCTAATAAAGCCTATATGGCTTTTGAACAAGAACATGAAAGAGAGCCATCTACCGAAGAACTAGCCGAACTATTGGAGATGAGTGAAACTGAGATCAATAATATTTTTCAGAGCAATACCCGCCATACTTCACTGGATGCACCCGTGCATGAGGCAGAAGATGTGGCCATGGGCGATTTACTGGAAGGCGGTGATGATACAGATGATGATGTAATGAAGGATTCACTGCGCAGTGAAATACGCCGCGTGCTGAAATCATTAAGTCCCCGGGAGGCCGAAATAGTAAACGCTTATTTTGGACTGGATGGCGAAAATGGTGTTACCATTGAGCAAATTGGCCAAAAATATGATTTGACAAAGGAACGCATCCGTCAGATTAAGGAAAGGGCTATCAAACGTTTGCAGAAAGCCCGCTACAGCAATGCATTAAAAGCCTATTTAGGATAATTAATTATTTGTATTTTTTAAATGCCCTTCATTTTTGAGGGGCATTTTTTTTGTCATTGATCAGTTCAGAATTGTGTGAGACGTTAATCGTCAGACCGCGTCTCAGGTTTCACGATGCCTTTCCTTAATTTTATCCCATGAAGCAAAGCTTACTTCTGTTATTATTGCTGGGCTGCTTATTCAGCTCGTGCGAGAAAGCCATTAATTTCAAACTGAACGCCACCGATGCCTCGCTCGTAGTGGAAGCCACCATCGAAAACGGCCAGCCCCCGGTAGTTATTCTTTCTTCCAGCTTTGATTATTTCAGCGCCATTTCTGCAGACATACTGGCCAATTCATTTGTACACAATGCCGTAATTACGGTTTCAAATGGTGTAAAAACACACCAGTTAAGAGAATATTTTTACAATACGCAGGCCAATATTAAAGTATATTATTACAGCATCGACTCCTCCAATCTTGCCACGGCATTTGCGGGTGCATTTAACACGGCGTATTCAATGACCATACAGGTAAACGGCAAAACTTATACTGCCGCAACCACTATACCACCGCTGGCAAAAAAGATTGATTCATTGTGGTGGAAAAAAGCGCCCAATAACCCCGATACCACTAAGGTTGTACTGGTAGCAAAAGCAACCGATCCCCCGGGTTACGGCAATTACATCAGGTATTTTACAAAAGTAAATAGCGACCCATTTTTTCCAGGATTAAACTCTGTTTTTGACGACCAGATAGTAGATGGTACTTCCTATATTGTAGATGTGGAAAGGGGTGTGGACCGCAACGCAAAAATTGACCGGGAAAATTATTCATTCTTTAACCGTGGCGATACCATAACACTAAAGTTTGCCAATATTGATAAAGCGTGTTTTGACTTCTGGCGTACCATGGAATACAGCTATGGCAGCATTGGTAACCCCTTCGCGTCGCCCACAAAAGTGTTGAGTAATATAAACGGCGCGCTGGGTTATTTTGGTGGTTATGCCGCCCAATACACTACTATCATCGTTCCCAAATAACTATTACCAGGTCCAAACTTTTGGGCTGCTGACGGTTGACCCTAACCGCATTAACATTTTATTGCAATCCAATGGTTGACCTCTTTTTCTTCGTTGGCGTTTCAGCCATCCCGGACAGGCGGTTATTGGTCGATAAATCGCGCGGGTATCAATAGTAAATGATATAGCGGAATTGAACAGATAAATTGTGGTAAACAAATCCACAAAATACTCTCATGGGGCTAATTTGTCAGTTAGTGAACCAGAAATTACAAAAATTGTTTGTTTATTTGCCGCTACGCTAAAATGGAGGTTGATAATATGGCTACTATTGAGAGAATTCATTGTCTGATAATTGGATCCGGTCCTGCCGGTTATACTGCAGCCATTTACGCTGCCCGCGCTAATATGAAACCCGTTTTATACCAGGGTATACAACCTGGCGGTCAGCTAACCATTACTACAGAAGTAGAAAACTATCCCGGTTATGCAGATGGCGTACAGGGCCCGGATATGATGGTGCATTTTGAAAAACAAGCTATCCGCATGGGGGCCGATATCAGGTTTGGATTGGCCACCAAAGTTGACTTTTCAAAACAACCCTATAAAATCTGGATTGACGAAGAAAAAGAACTGGAAGCAGATGTAGTGCTTATTGCTACGGGTGCATCTGCCAGATGGCTGGGTCTTGAAAGCGAGCAACGGCTGAATGGATCGGGAGTAAGCGCCTGTGCCGTTTGCGATGGTACTTTTTTTAAAGGTAAAGAAGTTGCTATTGTTGGTGCAGGCGATACGGCCTGCGAAGAAGCCCTGTATCTTTCCAAACTCTGCAGCACGGTGCACATGATTGTAAGAAAAGGAGAAGATGGTATGAAGGCCTCCAAAGTGATGCAGGACAGGGTAAAGGCAGCCGCCAATATAAAAATATACTGGAACAGCGATACAGAAGAAATCATTGGACAGTTTAAAACCGAAGCCGTACGCATAAAAAATAGCAAGACAGGTGCAGTGCAAACTATACCGGTCAGCGGTTTTTTTGTTGCCATAGGGCACGAACCCAATTCGGCCATTTTTAAAGACTGGATAGAGATGGATGAAGCCGGCTATATAAAAACTGTACCCGGTACCTCACGCACAAATGTTGAAGGCGTATTTGCGGCGGGCGATGTACAGGATAAAATTTACCGGCAGGCCGTTACCGCAGCCGGAAGTGGTTGTATGGCCGCACTAGATGCAGAACGCTACCTTTCTGCAAAAGAGCATCATACCAGTCAGGTAATTGGTTGAGTCGTTGATTCTTTTACTGCAAAAGAACAAGCAGTAAAGGAAATATTCAGCAAAAGGAATCAATGCCGCACAAACAAGTCTCATTTCATAAGATATCAATCAATTAACCAACACCTCAACTAGTCATCCGGCATGCTGATTGTTCATTTAGAAAACCTGCATTTTTTTGCCCATCACGGTGTATACGATGGTGAGCCTGTAACAGGCACTGAGTTTCAGGTAGATCTGCATGTGAAATACGAAGAAAAAAAGCTAAAGCTAAACGACCTCAAAAATATTCTTAATTACGAGGAGCTCTATAATATTGTTAAAAAGCGCATGGCCATGCCTACGCCGATTATTGAAGAAATAGCGGAAAGCATCATACGTAAAATAAGGCACGAATATTCCTTTGTAAAGGAAATAAGTATTTCTATCTTTAAGCTGCATCCGCCCATAGAAAACTTTCAGGGTAAAGTGGGGGTGACATTGCAAAAGAAATTTGATGATTAGTGAAAACCTTATTCTACAGCTTGCTTCTTTTAGTGCTTCCTTTTTTGTGCCGGGCACAGGACATTGCCAGCCTTCAAAAAGAAGCCGAGCGTCTGGAACCCACCAGCGAGGAGAAGGCTTTTTTAAAATACCAGGAGATATTAAAATTACAGCCTGCTAATATAAATGCACTTTGCAAAAGTAGTGAACTCTGCAGCTCTATAGGAAGACGCCAGACAAACAAAGAACAGAAGCTTGATTATTTTAAAGCTGCACAAAAATTTGCCAGCCAGGCATTGCACATCAATCCTAACAGTTCCGACGCAAATTTTGTAATGTCTGTTGCAATGGGGCGCATGGCGCTGGTGCTGGGCGGAAAGGAAAAAATAGCCGCCGTAGATGAGATTAAGAAATACGCGGAAATATCCATAAAATGTGATCCCAATAATTATAAACCCTACCATGTGCTGGGTCGTTGGCATTATGAGGTGAGCGACCTTAGCGGTTTTGAACGGGCATTTGCAAGACTTTTTTACGGTGGTGTACCCCCCGCTTCTTTAAAGGAAGCAATTTATAACTACGAAAAATGCAGATCACTGGTGCCCGATCTGAAAGTGAACTACCTTGAATTGGCCAAATGCTATCATAGAAACAATGAAAAGCAAAAAGCAATTGAAATGCTTAATAAAGCCATCAGAATGCCGGATAAAATGCAGGACGATGCAAAGGTGAAGGAAGATGCGAGGGAGCTGCTAAAAAAATGGAATTAGGTAATAAAGCCAGTTCATAGTTCGATAGTTCGCGGCTCGCAAATCGCATTCGAAAAATCATAGTGTCAGTAAATAAATATAAAACAACAAGCGTGGCGAACGAACTATGAAGTATCGAACTAAGATCTAAATGATCTTCCCCTTCCATCTGCCGCTTCTCAAATAAATAAAAGCCATTGTAAACATCGAACCCCAGTACAACCATTCGCTTGTCCAACCTATGGCAACAGGTAAATGCAGGCGTTCCAGTATCAGCCACACATAAAAGCTGTACAATATGATGGTGACCAATTCTATAAGAAAACTGATTTTGGTATTGCCCGTTCCCGTTACAGCATTTATACACACAGTAGAAAACGACATTAACACCAGCGCCGATGATACTACTCTTATAACTGGTATGGCATGGCTGACCCAATCGGGACTCTGGCCGTATACGGAGAGAAAAATATAAGGAAAAAGATTTAACAGCAGGCAGATAACGATTGCAATACCCGTACTAATCTTGACAATTTTCCATATCAGTTCAATAACGCGGTGCTGCAGACCCTGCCCAATAATATTACTCACCATACTGCTGCAGGTGGCAGCCAGTGCCCAGGAAAACATACCAAATAACCCAAAGATATTACGCATGGCATTGCTGATAGACAACTCCATTTCTCCATGATGTTCAATCAGGATATAAAAGAATTCCCAACTGATAATACTGATGGCGCTTTGAAAAATAAGCGGCGATGATTGCTTCAGAATGGAATTGGCAACGGGCGCGTGGTATTCTAAACTGCTGAATAATGAAAATCGTTTTCCAATGCCTTTATAATGAATAACCGCAAATACAACGGCCATGCCCAAAAATTCGGAAATGATGGAAGCCACAGCAGCACCATTAAATCCCAATTTTGGAAAATCAAAATGCCCAAATATCAAACTGTAATCAAAAAATATATTGGAAAGCGCCTCTGCAAGTGTACCGGCAATTAAATATTTACTTTGATTGGTGCCTACCAGCAATGCATTGCGCATCTGGTAAACATATAAAAATGGAAGTCCCCATATACGTATTTTTAGAAACGAAACGGATCTTTTCAGCAATTCGCCATCATGAATACTGAATTGCAATACCCAGGGCGATATTGTATAGGTAATGAGAATGCCCGCAACTGCAATGCACATAGATATTCCTACTCCATGTATAAATAGTTTGCCAATTTCACCGGGCCTGTCTTCGCCTGCACGTCTTGAAATAAGCGCTTGCAAACCGTTATTTAAACCAAACCCGATAGCGGCAAAAATCAGGTAATAAACACCGGTAATGGCAGCTGCAGCAAGCGATTGCTCACTTAGCTGTCCCAAAAAAATATTATTGGTAATATAATTCAGTTGCGGAACCACCATTGCCAGGCTGATAGGCAATGCAATAGAGAGTATCTGCCTGTAGCTGATATTTACTTTTAGATCATTATGGGTGACAGTCTGGTCCATTTAAATGGCTGCAAACCTACCAAATATTATTTTGAAAGAATAAAGTGACAAGGTTATCACTGGGTAAAATATAGTATTTTGCAACACTTTTATATGGCGAAAATATTATTTGATATTCCTGTTGTACACGAACCGTCAGATTGGACAGATACTCACCTGGTCATGGAAGTAAGTCCGCATATTTTTTCGTACGCAATACTGGGCCGTGAAAAAAAAATATTGCAATTGCGTTTCTATGAAATGGATGCCCGCAATAATCAGGAACTGACAGAAGAACTACGGGGGATTATTGTTGCTGACGAAATGCTGAAAGCAGGTATACAAAAAGAAACATTTGTATATAATTTTCCTGAAAGCCAGTTGGTGCCTGAAAAATATTTTAATGAAAATGCCGGCAAAAATTTGATTGAACTATTACACGGTGATTTTAATAAAGGCATTACACTGAATGAAAGGATAGAGGGGCGGCCGCAATACAATGTTTTCAGGGTGCCGGCGGGGGTGCATAACCTGCTGCAGGAAAATTTTGCCAATGGCCAATACTGGCATTACTATAGTTTATGGATACAGTATGCACAAAAGCAGCCGGATGATCGGGCAGACCGTTTGTCTGTTATGTTTTATCCTAACCATATACTGGTAGCAGCAGTAAAAGACAAAGAATTGCATTTATTACAGAGCTATGAATACCAGGCAGCAGAAGATGTTGGCTATTACCTGTTAAATATTTGCGGCCAGTTACAATTATCACCGGAAGATACACCAGTAATATTATCAGGTATGATTGATATATCATCTGCCTTATACACAGAGATATTCAAATACTTCGGACGGGTGGAAATGGAGGAATTCCCCGGTACAAAACCGGCGGAGGATTACCCTGCCCATTTTTTTTTACCATTAATGAAACTTGCCCTATGCGTATCATAGGTGGAAGCCTGGGAGGAAGACGGGTAAACCCACCCGCCAAAATGCCGCATACAAGACCCACTACAGATATTGCAAAAGAGGGATTGTTTAACGTGTTACAGAATAATCTTGAGCTGGAAGGAATGACAACGCTTGATTTGTTCGGCGGCACCGGCAGCATTAGTTATGAGCTGGCTTCAAGAGGCGCAGCAGATCTAACCATTATTGAGAAAGACGATAAAATGCATGCGTTTATCAGTAATAATGTCAAATCACTGCATATTGAAAATTGCAAAGTCATCAAATCGGATGTGTTCAGGTTCATAAGTCAGTGTACGGATCAGTTTGACTTTATTTTTGCCGGACCTCCTTACGCACTTGCAACCATTGATAAACTGCCCGAATTGATTGCTGAAAAAAAACTATTAAAGCCCGGAGGCTGGTTTGTACTGGAACATACACCCAGGAACAATTACGAAAAATTTCCGCTGTACAAAACCTCCAGAAATTATGGCACTACCATCTTTTCCATTTTTATTGAACCAGTTGCAGGATAATTCAGAAAATCGTTTATACTAACTTTGTTTTTCTGTGTATTGCCTGTGTAACTTTGTTGGTAATAATAGAAAACTAAATGCCGGAATATTGACATCACCCATTTTTATAACAGGTATAGGTACCGGCATCGGTAAAACAATTGCGGCAGCCATTGTTACCGAGGCCCTGCAGGCAGATTACTGGAAACCCATACAGGCGGGATATGAAGACGGTACCGACAGTAACTTTATCCGTCAATCCCTCTCTAATGCTTCATCTGTTGTATACCCGGAATTGTACAAACTAAAAATGGCCGTTTCTCCGCACATAGCGGCCAGGGAAGAAAACACTACCATTAACCTCTCTGATATAAAAAATAGATTGGCAGCAATAAACACTGACCCGCAGTTTAAAAGAAACGGCATTGTTATAGAAGGTGCAGGCGGATTGATGGTACCATTAAATGATCGCGAATTTGTGGCTGATTTGATTAAACAACTACAGACGAAAGTTGTTCTTATAAGCAGGAACTATCTTGGTAGCATCAATCACTCATTGCTAACAGCTGAAGTATGCAGGCTTTATAAACTTGATGTACTGGGCTGGATTTTTAATGATCAGTACCTGGCTTATGAAGATGAGATTGTGCATTGGTCCGGTTTTCCGAAAATTGGGTCCATCCCATTTTCCGATAACCCGGATAAAGAATTTATAAAGGGGCAGGCTGCGCTCATAGCGGACGCATTGAAAAAGATAATATGACAAAGAAAGAGCTGCGCGAAATATATAAACAAAAGCGTACTGCATTACCTGAAAAAGAACGCCTGCGGTTAAATGATCTGCTGCTGATACAATTTCAAAAAATGGAGATACCCTATGATGTAAATATCCTGTTGAGCTACTGGCCACTTGAACACCATGCCGAGATCAACACTTTTTTAATGACTGATTTCCTTCAATTCCGGATGCCGGAGTTAAAAATTGCCTATCCTGTTGCCAATTTTGAAAAAAATACTATGACCGCCGTTCTGGTAGATGACGATACTGATTTTAAAAAGAACAAATATGGCATAGCAGAACCCATAAACGGAACTCTTATTTCCCCTTCCGGCATTGATATGGTGTTTGTACCAATGCTGGCATTCGATACCAATGGCTACCGTCTGGGTTATGGAAAAGGTTTCTACGACAGGTTTTTAGCCGGTTGCCGCAGGGAATGCATTAAGACCGGTTTTTCCTATTTTGAGGCAGTGGCACCCATTGATGACATCGACCAATTTGATGTACCTTTAACAACAGGCATTACTCCTGGGCATATTTATGAATTTTAATTTTCCTTTGCTAAAAACCATACGAATCTTATTATTTCCTTTTTCATTGGTTTACCTGCTGATTATTTTTTTGCGCAACCGCCTCTTCGATAAAGGTGTTTTTAAATCGGCCACCTTCAACCTGCCTTTGATTTGCGTAGGCAATATTGCTGCGGGCGGCACCGGTAAATCGCCCATGACAGAATACCTGGTAAAAGAATTAAAAGCTCATTTCAGGATTGCCACGCTTAGCCGTGGATATAAACGCAAAACCAGGGGGTACGCACTTGCCAATGAAAACAGCAATGCCCTTGAAATAGGCGATGAGCCAATGCAGTTTCACATAAAATTTCCTGATGTGCCCATTGCCGTGGGTGAAGCAAGGATAGAAGCCATTCCCCAATTGTTACACGACAAGCCGGAAACGCAGGCCATTATTCTGGATGATGCTTTTCAGCACCGGTCGGTAAAAGCAGGAATGAATATTGTATTGACTGATTGCAATAACCTGTACACCCGCGACTGGTATTTGCCAACGGGTGATCTGCGGGATGAAAAATCAAGTGTAAAAAGAGCTGAAATCATAATTGTTACCAAATGCAAAGCTGATCTGGCGCCGGAAGAAAAAGAGGCGGTTATCGAAGAACTGCAACCAGAAAAAACGCAGTCGGTGTTCTTTACCACCATCCGGTATGGGAAACCCTATCACATTAGTTCGAAAAAACCGGCCCAGGTTTCCCCGGATATGGAAGTACTTTTGGTGACAGGTATTGCTAATCCCAGGCCTCTTAAAAACCTGTTACAGGAAAAATCAAAGGCCTATTATGAAATGGCGTATAACGATCATCATATTTTTAGTATTGATGATTTAAAGGAAATAAAAAAGCGGTTTGATACTATCAGCGCCGACAAAAAAATTATAATTACTACAGAGAAAGATGCCGTACGGCTGGTGAAATTTGACCAGGAATTGGCAGACATGCCGCTCTATGTGGTGCCTATTGAACTGGAATTCCTTTTTAACGACGCGGGCCGCTTCAACGGATTAATCGGTACATTTATAAAGGACTTTGGTAAGAAAATGTGATAAATGTGAAAATGGGAAGATCCTCAGACTAAAAGTAAATCCGAAGGGTTGATATTAATATAGAAACATTTGAGATAAAAGCATGTAACCCCGAAGGGGTGACATTAGATGAAATCGAAGTAAATAGAATTAACAACAACAAAATGGCTAAGAAAGCAGAAAAGAAAAAAAAGAAAACAACTTCATTTGAATCATTATACAAAGGAAGACTGGATGTTACCCGTTCAGGAATGGGATATGTAATTGTAGACAAACTGGATACTGATATAATTGTAAGGCCCAACGGATTTAATACGGCATTGCATGGCGATACTGTCAGAGTACGAATTACGGGTGATGTAAATAAAAGCGGTCGTAAACAGGGGGAGGTAATTGAAGTGGTAGACAGAAAGCAAACGGAATTTATAGGAAGAATCGATGTAAGTCAGAATTTCGCTTTTTTTATTGCAGAGACAGACAAACCGATGTCTGATATTTATGTGCCCCTTGATAAACTAAATGGCGCAAAAGACGGCGATAAGGTAATTGTAAAGCTTGAGAACTGGGAAAAAAATAAAAAGCCAAATGGTGCTGTAATTGAAGTGATGGATGCTACCAACGCCAGCGATCTTGCCATGAAAGAAATTATTATGGAAAATGGTTTCTCTATTAATTTCAGCGAGGAAGTACTGGAGGCATCTGAAAGGCTGCCCGATACATTGCCGGAAGCGGAAATTCAAAAGAGAAAGGATGTTCGTAACATACTAACTTTTACCATTGATCCGGCAGATGCCAAAGATTTTGATGATGCTATCTCTTTCCGTGTTTTGAAAGACGGGAATTATGAAATAGGCGTTCACATAGCAGATGTAAGCTATTATGTTGAGCCCGAAACGGAACTGGATAAATCTGCCTACGAAAGGGCTACATCCGTGTATCTTCCAGACAGGGTTAACCCCATGTTACCGGAACGTATTTCAAATGAACTTTGTTCGCTAAGGCCCAATGAGGACAAATTCACTTTCTCGGCTATTTTTGAGATAACACCAAAAGCCGAGTTAAAAAATTACTGGTTGGGAAAAACGGTTATACATTCTGATAAACGTTTTGCCTATGAAGATGTACAGCAAATTATAGAAAGTGGTGAAGGCGAACTGAAAGATGAGATACTCATTTTAAATAACCTGGCACAGCGTTTCCGCAAGCAAAGGTTTAAAAAAGGCGCGATTAATTTTTCCAGCCAGGAAGTGCGTTTTAAACTGGATGAAACTGGCAAGCCCATAGGTATTATTGTAAAAGAAAGTAAGGAATCGCACCAGCTGATTGAAGAATTTATGCTGCTGGCCAATAGAATCGTGGCGGAACATGTGGCTAAAATAAAGGTAAATAAAAAGCCGATCCCCTTTCCTTATCGTATACACGCGCAGCCCGACGAAGAGAAACTCTTGCCATTTGTGGAGTTTGCAAAAAAATACGGGCATAAGTTCGAAACAAAAACACCGGAAGGCATCGCTGCATCATTTAACCAGATGCTGCAGGACATAGAAGGGAAGCCAGAGCAACACGTATTGCAGCAACTGGGTATCCGTACCATGGCCAAAGCCATTTATACTGCAGAAAATATCGGGCATTATGGTCTGGGCTTTACTGATTATACTCATTTTACCTCACCCATACGCCGGTATCCCGATGTAATGGTACACCGGATTCTTGAAGACATACTAAACAATGAGCTTCCTATTGATAAAAGAATGGAGCAAAAATGCCGGCATTGCAGCGAACGGGAGCGTGCCGCCATGGAAGCAGAACGGGCAGCCAACAAATACAAGCAGGTAGAATTTATGCAGGATAAGCTGGGTGAAGAATTTGATGGGGTAATCAGCGGCGTATCTTCCTTCGGATTTTGGGTTGAAACCGTTGAACATAAATGCGAAGGACTTGTGAGTATAAATGGACTGTTTGACTATGATGATTTCCGTTATGTAGAAAGTGATTATTGCCTGGTGGGAAGAAGAAGTGGCCGTACTTTCAGGATGGGCGATAAAGTGAGGATACGGCTGGTCTCTGCCAATCTTGCCAAACGGCAGCTGGATTATGAATGGATGGCTGTTGCGGCCGTTGCAGGTAATGATGAAGGTGAAGGAAAAGTAAAAGGGAAGAAGAAAAAATGATAATGTAAAAAATCGCAAAATCCCTGAATTTCAAAATCAGCAATCAAAAAATCAGACATCAGCCATTCTCTATGCATTCATTTGAAGATCTGTCAACGCTGTTTAAAGAAAAATTTGAAATAGCACATTTTCCTGCAGAACCAGCTACTTTATACAATCCCAATAATTATTTTTTAACCATTGGCGGCAAACGTGTAAGGCCGGTGATGTGTTTAATGGGCAATGAATTATTTGGTGATATTATACCTGACTGTTACCAGGTGGCAACGGCTATAGAGTTGTTTCACAATTTTACGCTTATACATGATGATATTATGGATAAGGCGCCGCTGCGCCGTGGCATGCAAACCGTGCATGAGAAATACGATGCATCAACCGCTTTACTGGCAGGTGATGTAATGCTTGTGCGGGCGTACGACTACCTGAACAATATTAAAACGATTTACATCCACCGTATACTTCATTTGTTTAATAAAACAGCCAAAGAAGTCTGCGAAGGCCAGCAACTGGATATGGATTTTGAAAAGCTGGAGCAGGTAAGTATGGAGCAGTACCTTAAGATGATAGAATTAAAGACATCTGTTTCGCTGGCAGCCAGCCTGCAGTCAGGCGCTATACTGGGCGGGGCCGGCGAAGGCAATCAGCGCCATTTGTATGAATTTGGCCGCAACCTGGGCATTGCTTTCCAGGTGCAGGACGATTACCTGGATGCTTTTGGAGACCCTGAAAAATTCGGTAAGAAAGTGGGTGGAGATATCGTTGCCAATAAAAAAACCTTCCTCATGATACATGCGCTGGAAGTAGCAACAGCGGCACAAAAGAAATTGCTGCTGCAACTGATGAAAGAAAACCCTGCAGACAAAGTAGCAAAAGTGCTGGGTGTTTTTAAAGATTGCGGGGTAGATAAATGGGCAGTTGATCTAAAAGAAAAATATACCAATATCGCTTTTCAGCACCTGGAAGATATAGCAGTGATGGATAAGCGAAAAAAGCCTTTGAAAGAATTGGCTGCTTTTTTGATAAAACGGGAATATTGAGGATTTGCAATAGTTACAAATTCCTCCGTTCAATACCTGCCTGTTCTGCGGGTTCTTCCATTTTTTATTCAATCGTTCCGGTGTGCCTTCAATATTGTTTTTGCGCCGCTGTACGAAGTTTCCAACTTCGTATTACCTATGTTCTTACTGAACTCCGTTCAGTGCCTACCTGTTCTGTGGATTCTTCCATTGTTTGCTCAGTCGTTCCATTGTTCCATCCAGTCTTGTTTTTCGTGTAGCGTCCTGTTTGGCTGTCACAATCCATTCCACATATTCTTTGCGGTTGCTAAAGGACAGGCTATTAAAAAAATCAGCAGCCTTTTTATTTTTCTTTAAAATGGCGTCAAGATCTTCGGGCAGACGAACGGTTTTTGCAACGGCGTCAATATATTGTAATATGGGACGTTCTTTGGTGACGGCAGCTTTCTTTTTATCTGTATCATTTTTTAACCGGAATGCAAAAGCCGACCATGTTTCATCAAAAGAAACAAGGCTAAGCCAGGTAAGCTTTTCGCTGTGTGTCAGCAACGCGTCCCAACCCTTGTCGCGGTTAAGATCTGTCTGAATTTTAGAGCTTCCTTTCGGAAAATAAATCCAGCAAATCACGTCTTTTTTTAGTAGCGACAATATATTTTTTGTTTCTTTTTCTACCTGGGCTTTATTGGTCACAAACCAGTGCAATTGGTTATATGCTTTCCCTTCCGTTGTAATTTTCACGCCTGCCGGAACGGGCCCCAGGTTTTTTTTGAAGTCGGCAGAGGCATGCAGCGTAAGGAGTATATCGCCTTCTTTGATTTTTAATTTTTGGGCAATAGAAGATGGCATGGGCTTATTTTTAATAAAGATAAACTTGAAACAAAAATGCCGGTTATTCAATATTGCTTTTTTGTTCAGCAGTTAATTTCCCGCATTGACTACCTAAATTTCGAAAGGTATGCATTTAATTTGACGGGCATGATCATGCGTTAATGCATTGCTGGTCATTGTTTGGCCAAATCCTGTCTATAGTTTTTACTGCTCCGCCTTTTTTGCCTATCTTAAACCCTTAAACCAGAACTGCATGTCCAATTCTCTTTTTCGTACAAAAAAGATTGCTTCCATATTGGCGGAAGGGCCGGATGATAGTCATGGCGGAGGTGGCTTAAAACGTGTGCTAACCCTGCGGGATCTCACTTTTTTTGGCATTGCGGCCATCCTGGGGGCGGGCAGTTTCAGTAGTCTGGGCGGGGCTGTTTTTCACGGTGGCCCTGGGGTAGTAATCTTGTTTATTATAACAGCTATTGCCTGTGCCTTTACGGCATTTTGTTATTCCGAGTTTGCCAGCCGCATTCCGGTAGCCGGCAGCGCTTATACATATGCGTATGCAAGTTTTGGTGAACTCTTTGCATGGATTATCGGCTGGGCACTTATCATGGAATATTCTATAGGTAATATTTATGTTGCCTACAGCTGGAGCGATTACTTCACCTCCTTTCTTGAAAAGATAAATATTCATATGCCAGAATATTTATGCACTAGTTATATGGAAGTAAAGCATGCGATGGCAGATGGCAATGCTGCTAAAGATGTACTGGAAGCCTGGAACAATGCGCCTGTTATTGGCGGCCTGCATATTATTTTTGATTTGCCTGCGCTGATCATAAATGTACTTATCACCTACCTGGTATTTCGTGGCATCAAAGAGAGCCGCAATTTCAGTAATGTAATGGTGATATTGAAAATGATAGTGGTGGCGCTGGTGATTGTAGTGGGCGGATATATTATTTTTTCGAACGGGCTTTCTGTAAACTGGACGCCTGCGAATGATGCCGGCGTAAAATCTTTTATGCCGAATGGTTTTAGCGGCGTAATGGCGGCTGTTAGCGGTGTATTCTTCGCTTACATTGGGTTTGATGCAGTGAGTGTGCTGGCAGAAGAAAGTAAAAATCCGCAACGCGATTTACCAAGGGGCATGATTCTCTCGCTGGTCATATGCACCATTGTATATATTTTATTAACCCTGGTCTTAACCGGCGCTGTTAATTACAGAAATTTTGAAGGTATTGGCGATCCGCTCGCATTTATTTTTGAAAAACAAAACCTGAACGTAGGCTGGATGCAGTTTTTTGTATCTATAGCGGCAGTAATTGCCATGACAAGTGTATTACTGGTTTTTCAAATGGGGCAACCACGTATCTGGATGTGCATGAGCCGTGATGGTTTATTGCCACCTGTGTTTCAGAAAATTCATCCCCGGTTCAAAACGCCGTCCTTTTCAACCATTGTAACAGGGCTGGTAGTAGGTGTTCCAATTTTGTTTACAGATAAAACATTTGTGCTGGATTTCACCAGCATTGCTACTTTATTTGCTTTTGTACTGGTTTGTGGCGGTGTGTTACTGATACCCAAAAAAGAAAAACAGGAGGGCAAATTTCATATACCGTATATCAACGGACAATTTATATTTCCTTTAATCATTGTTGGCGCCCTGGTTATTATTTGTGTGTTCAACCGCCAGTATCTGCAGCAATTATTCAATCTTTCATTAACAACAGAAGAAGCACAGTCGGCAGTAGCGGGCATTGATATACATAAAACTGATTTTATCAATAATGCCATAGAAAATGCCAGCCTGGCAAAAAAGACGCTTAATGTATCAACCATTATTTTTTGGATAACCTGCATTGTTATAGGCATATTTACGTTTATTAAGAAATACTCATTGATTCCCCTTTTGGGTTTGGTGACCTGCCTGTACCTGCTGACCGGCATGACGGCAAAAAACTGGGCATGGTTCTCCAGCTGGCTGCTGATTGGATTGATCGTTTACTTTATGTATGGATATAAGAAAAGTAAATTGGCGGCTGGTTATGTGGCGGGATGATTACCAGCGCAGCGCATGATGAATTGCTTGTTGCTGGTAATGCTTTTAAACTTTTGTATTTTTGTGTGGTAACAGCATTGTAAACGTTTTAATGGCCCCGCGGGGTGTACAGGTTAGACATGAAATTTGAAATAGGCGATAAAGTGACTGTGCTGCATTCCAACGAAGACGGAGAAGTAATTGATATTATAAATGATAAGATGGTATTAGTAGAAGTAAGGGGTGTAAAATTTCCTGCTTATACGGACCAGCTTGACTTTCCCTACTTCAAGCAATTCACGCAGAAGAAAGCTTTTCCCGATAAAAAGCCAAAAACTTATATAGACCAGGTACCTAAGGAAAGAAAGGTTATTTCCACCACCAAACATCCCGCCGGTGTCTGGCTGATGTTCTTACCAAAATTTGAAACCGACGAATTTGGGGATGATATTGTAGACTTGCTTAAGGTGCACCTGGTAAATGGTACTGAAACCAGCTACGGCTTTCACTACAAAGTAAATTACGCCGGTGAAACAGGTTTCGATTTAAAAAATGAATTGCTGGTTAACCAGGATTTTTATGTGCATGATATTCCATTCGACAACTTAAATGATAACCCCACATTTGCCTGTGAGTTTAGTTTATTGAATCCTGATAAAACAAAGGCTGAATATTATGAAACTTCGCTAAAGCTAAAAGCCCAGCAATTATTTAAAAAGATTGAGGAAATAAAGCTAAAGGGTGAACCCACTTTTTCCTATAAACTTTTTGATACTTTTCCCGCAAGACAGGAAAAAGAAAAAATGGACATCTCTGCATTGTCTGCGGCAGGTTATAAAGTGTATGATGCGGCTAAAGGACGGCAGCATTTGCCACCGGCAAGAACAGTAGTGGATTTGCACATCGAAAAGATAATGGATGGCTGGGAGAAATTAAGCAATTTTGAAATACTTACCATTCAATTGAAGGAGTTTGAAAAATATTATGAACTGGCTGTGGCCCACCGCCAGCATGCTATTGTATTTATTCATGGCATAGGCTCCGGCAAGCTCCGGGATGAATTGCATCAGGTTCTCAGACATAAAAGAGAAGTGAATTATTTTGTAAACCAGTACAATGCTTCTTATGGGTATGGAGCAACGGAGGTTTTCTTAAAAGCCCCCTAGGCCCCCTAAATCCCCAACGGGGACTTCGTGGTAACTCCCCGATTATTTTTTTAGCAATCTGTATGCGGAGAAAATATTTATGGGCAACTTTCAATGTTCAACGTCTAATGGAGCAAGTAGTTAGATAATAATATTACACTCTCTTTTTTGCGGCAAGCCTAATTCCCAATTCCTAATTCCCAATAAACTACCTTTGTAACAACTACCAACCGAGCTATCGATCTTATGGCAACATAGGGTAGGAAAGTCCGGACAGCAAAGGACAATGCACCGGTTAAGCGCCGGGTGATGGTGTCTTTGACGTCATCAACAGAAAGTGCCACAGAAAATAACTGTCACTCCGCAAGGGGTGATGAGGGTGAAAACGTAGAGTAAGAGCCTACGATGGTGCGGAGTAATCCGCTTCATGGGTAAACCTTGCATGCTGTAATGCCACGTATACCAGCGCCTGAGGGCGGTCCGCCCGATGCTGGAGGGTAGGCAGCAAGATCCCGTCAGTAATGCCGGGGCCAGATAAATGATAGTTTAGAAACAAAATCCGGCTTACGAGTTGGTAGTTATTTTTGTCTGAACCAGGATTTATTGGAGTAATAGGATCTTGAGGATGCTCATCTTTGCAGCTTTCTTCTTTGCGTGAAATTAATTGTTGGGCAAAACGAAATGAGTTTAATAGTGCGTTCAATAATGATTTGCAGTACAAGAGTGCGACGCAACGATGTTTAATAGTAATTCAGCTGCCCGGTTCATACACTTATTTTTTGTATAAATTTCCAACGTATCCGCCAATCTCCATCAGCCACGCAATGCCAAGATGAACCATGATACCACCTAAGATAGACTGCGTTCTGTAAGCTATGATGCCCAGCAGTATACCGCCGAAAAAGGAAGAGATGCATTCAAACAAAGGCTTGCCAAAATGAATGCTGCAATAAAAAACCGCCATCGGCAAAACAGCATCGGCGCCCACATAACGCACAAAAGCAAATACCAGGAAACCACGAAAGAATAGCTCTATGGTTAAAAAATCGATGCCATAGGAAAATTCATACAACAACTTATACCGCCAGCTGTATTTACTAATGTTGTCTGTAAACGCTACCTGTTTTAATTTGGGGTACATGTGCAAAAAGTCTGATTGCGTAGAGGCAAACGCTATAAGTGGTACCATAATCAATAACATCAGCGCATAAGGGTGCCAGTTAAAATTTTTTGTTGTAAGTCCCCAAAACGAGGTGACTGTTTTTTGCTGCCACCA
>Ga0157376_10001030_pt1 | contig 18235 bp, 10 predicted proteins | sample M45metaG_FD_121801 | JGI IMG/M metagenome (GOLD analysis project Ga0157376, IMG submission 121801) | Miscanthus rhizosphere microbial communities from Kellogg Biological Station, Michigan, USA - M4-5 metaG | ecosystem: Host-associated > Plants > Roots > Rhizosphere > Soil | place: USA: Michigan... | reverse complement strand
CTCGGCTTTCACCTGCCCGGCGAGATGATCGGATTGAACGCGATCCATGCGGCGAAGTATCCGTGCGATGCGATCGCGCTCGACACGGTGTTCGTCTGCCGCTTCTCGTTTCCGGCGCTGGCGACGCTGGCCACGAAGATGCCCAGCGTGCAGCAGCAGCTGTTTCACCTGCTCAGCGCCGACATCGGCAAGGCCAGCCTGCTGGCCGGCGACTATTCGGCGGACGAGCGACTCGCCGCGTTCCTGCTCCTGCTCGCCGACCGCTTCGCTGCGCGTGGTTTCTCGGCCAAGGCGTTTCGCCTGGAGATGTCGCGCGGAGACATCGCAAACTATCTGCGCCTTGCCTCCGAGACCGTCAGCCGCGTGCTGCGCCGCCTGCAGGACCAGAAACTCATTCACGTCGAAGGCCGCGATGTCGAGTTGCTCGACCGCGTCGCGCTGCACGCACTGGCGCGCAATATCCTGCACGAGTGAAACGCCGCGCGCGCGATACGAACCGGAGAGCCACGATGAAAAAGCGCAAACTCGGAAACAACCTGGAAGTGTCGGCGATCGGCCTGGGCTGCATGGGCATGAGTTCCGGCTATGGCCCGGCTGCCGATCGCAACGAGATGATCGCGCTGATCCGCTCAGCCGTCGACCGTGGCGTCACCTTCTTCGACACGGCCGAAGTGTATGGCCCGTTCACGAACGAGGACCTTGTCGGCGAGGCTCTGGCGCCTGTTCGCGGGCAAGTCATGATCGCGACGAAGTTCGGTTTCGGACCTGATCCGAATACGGGCAAGCAGCAAGGATTGAACAGCCGCCCGGAACACATCAGACAGGTTGCCGATGCCTCGCTCAAGCGCCTGCGGACCGACGTCATCGACCTGTTCTATCAGCATCGCGTCGATCTGGACGTGCCGATCGAAGACGTCGCGGGCGCGGCGAAGGATCTGATCGCGCAAGGCAAGGTCAAGCACTTCGGCTTGTCCGAGGCGAGCGTGCAGACCATACGGCGCGCCCACGCCGTGCAGCCAATCACCGCGCTGCAGAGCGAATATTCGCTGTGGTGGCGGGAACCGGAGAACGAAGTGCTGCACGCGCTCGAGGAACTCGGCATCGGCTTCGTTCCGTTCAGCCCGCTCGGCCGTGGTTTTCTGACCGGCGCGATTGACGACAACACGACATTCGCCAGCCACGACATGCGCAACACTCTTCCGCGCTTCTCCGCCGAAGCGCGCAAGGCGAACCAGGACGTCGTCGATCTGCTGAGAGAAATCGCAACGCGAAAAGAGGCGACGCCTGCGCAGATCGCGCTCGCCTGGCTGCTCGCTCAAAAGCCGTGGATCGTGCCGATTCCCGGCACCACGAAACTGCACCGGCTGGAAGAGAACATCGGCGCAGCGAACGTCGAACTGAGCTCTGAGGATCTGCGCAACATCGAAAGCGCCGTGTCCAAAGTCACTGTGCAGGGAGCGCGCTATCCGGAGCACTTGCAAAAGCTGGTTGGGCGCTAAATGTAGTGACTCCATAGTCATGACTTCATGTCATCGTGACTCTGGAACCCGGGAAAACCGCGGCGCGGAAAAAAAGGCGCGCGGGAGCGACACCGTCCCCACCCAACCCTCCCCTTGAAGGGGAGGGCTAAAGCAGAAACCGGAGGTAACTCACCATGCGTGCAACAGTCATGTTCGGCGCCCACGATGTGCGCATCCAGAATGTCCCTGACGCGACGATCGTCAGCCCGAGCGACGCGCTCGTGCGCGTCACGCGCGCGTGCATCTGCGGCAGCGACTTGTGGCCTTACGAGGCAATGGAGCGCAGCGAGAGCGGGCGGGTGATGGGTCATGAGGCCATCGGCATCGTCGAGGCCATCGGTGCCGACGTGCGCAAACTGAAAGTCGGTGACTTTGTCATCATGCCGTTCGCTTATTCGGACGGCACGTGTGACTTCTGCCACGAAGGGTTGCAAACCTCTTGTGTCCACGGCGGGTTCTTCGGCACGTCGCAGGTCGCCGGCGCGCAGGCCGAAGCGGTGCGGATCCCGCTCGCGGACGGAACGCTGTTCGCGCTGCCAGTGGGGCCGGACCATGCGCTGGTCGCATCGTTGCTTACGTTGTCGGACGTGATGGGTACCGGGCATCACGCCGCCGTGTCCGCGAGAGTCGGACCTGGAAAGTCGGTCGCCGTAGTCGGCGATGGCGCGGTCGGCTTGTGCGGAGTGATCGCGGCAAAGCGTCTCGGTGCGGAGCAGATCATCATGCTCGGCCGGCATCCGGACCGGATCGCGCTCGCGCGCGAATTCGGCGCGACCGATGTCGTCAGCGAGCGCGGCGCCGAGGCGACCGAGCGCGTGCTCGAGCTCACTGGCGGTCACGGCGTCCATAGCGTACTCGAGTGCGTCGGCCTTGGCGCGGCGATGCAGACGTCCATCCAGATCGCTCGACCAGGCGGTGCGGTTGGCCGCGTCGGCGTGCCGCAGGACGCGACGATGCCCGCCTCACAGCAGTCATTCTTTCGCAACATCTCGGTGAATGGCGGCCCCGCTCCGGTGCGCGCCTACATCGACGAACTTTTGCCGGATGTCCTTTCCGGCCGCATCGAGCCCGGCCGTGTATTCGATCGCGTGGTCGGGCTCGATGGCGTGCCCGATGGTTACCGCGCAATGAACGAACGCGAATCGATCAAGGTGATGGTAAAGCCATGATGTTCGCGTAGACCTTGTGTGGCGTCCCGCAAAATAACTTTACACGCGCGTGAGTCGCTCTTAAGCCCCTCCCCCTTGATGGGGGAGGGGTTGGGTAGAGGGTGACGCTGGGCAGGAGCCCAAGCGCCGCGGAGGCCACGGATTGCCGGGAGCGGCCGCCTGCGTAGCAGGCGCCTGCGGCGCCTCCCCCTCTCCCGACGCGCTTCGCGCTTGGCTCTCTCGGCCATCCATTGCCTTCGAGCCACTTGGGCTCCTGCCCATCGGACCTCTCCCACGAGGGGAGAGGTGTGAAGTCTTGACTCAAGTCAGGGCGCAAGAATGACCACACTCCTACGATCGCGCCAAACCGATCGATGCAGGAGAATGTCGTGTCCACCATTCGTCGTCTCTGGATTGCCCTCGTCACGTTGCTGGCCGCGACATTCGCGGTACTGGCGTGGATGGGCGGCGAAATTCATCGTGCCGAACCACCGATGCCCGAGCGCGTCGTCAGCGCTGACGGGCAGACGCTGTTCACACGCGAGGCCATCGAACAGGGCCGCATCGTCTGGCAGTCGATCGGCGGCCAGCAGATGGGCACGGTCTGGGGGCACGGCGCGCTGGTCGCGCCGGACTGGAGCGCGGACTGGCTGCATCGCGAGTCGATTGCGTTGCTCGACCTGTGGGCGCAGCGTGAACATCAGGTTGCATTCGCCAAGCTCGATGAAAGCGCGCAGGAAACCATGAAAGTCCGTCTGCGCGGCGAACTACGCAAGAACACGTTCGACGCCGTGACGAACACACTGAACGTGTCGGCCGATCGTGCCGTTGCGATCGCGACTGTGGCTGCGCACTACCTCAGCGTGTTCGGCGACGATGCAGCAACGCAGTCATTGCGCGAAACCTACGCGATGCGCAACAACGCGGTCGACACGCCGGAACATCGCGAGGCGATGACGCGCTTCTTCTTCTGGACGTCATGGGCGGCGGTGACCGAGCGTCCGGGCGCGAAAGTCAGCTACACCAACAACTGGCCGTACGAACCGCTCGTGGGCAACACGCCGCCGCCGAGCACGTTCCTGTGGTCGGTCTTCAGCGTCGTCTTCATGATCGCCGGCATCGGCCTGCTCGGCTGGCATTACGCTGGCTGGCAACGCCAGGAACCGCATCTGACTCCGCCGGCAACCGATCCGCTGCGCAGCATCGTCGTCACGCCGTCAATGCGCGCGACGGCGAAATATTTCTGGGTCGTGCTCGCACTGCTGCTGACCCAGATCCTGCTCGGCGCGATCACCGCGCACTACCAGGTCGAGGGCCAGCACTTCTATGGCTTCGACATCTCGCAGGTAGTTCCGTATTCGCTGACGCGTTCGTGGCACACGGAGCTCGCCGTGCTGTGGATCGCGACGGCGTGGCTCGCGACCGGGTTGTACATCGGTCCGGCCGTTTCCGGACACGAGCCGAAATTCCAGCGCCTCGGCGTGAACTTCCTGTTCGTGTGCTTGCTGATCATCGTCGTAGGCGCGTTCGCCGGGCAATGGGCAGCCGTCATGCAGGAGCTCGGGCTGAAATACAACTTCTGGTTCGGCCATCAGGGCTGGGAATACGTCGACCTCGGCCGCTTCTGGCAGCTGTTCCTGTTCGTCGGCCTGCTGCTGTGGCTGCTGCTCGTCGGCCGGGCACTGTGGCCGGCGCTGCGGCGCAAGGACGACCTGGCATCGATCGTCGGGCTGCTGTTCCTGTCGACGGTCGCAATCGCGCTGTTCTACGGCGCCGGCCTGATGTGGGGCGAACGCACGTCGTTGTCGATGGTCGAGTACTGGCGCTGGTGGGTCGTGCATCTGTGGGTCGAAGGTTTCTTCGAGGTGTTCGCGGTCGCTGTGATCTCGTTCCTGTTCGTCAAGCTCGGCCTGGTGCGTGCACGAACGGCGACGGTCAACACGCTGTTCGCAACGTTCGTGTTCATGGCCGGCGGCGTGCTCGGCACATTCCATCATTTGTATTTCACCGGAACGACGACTGCGGTCATCGCGCTCGGCGCGTCATTCTCGGCGCTCGAGGTCGTGCCGCTCGCGCTGGTCGGCATGGAAGCGTGGGAGACATGGGCGCACACGAGTGCGACGCCGTGGATGGCGCGCTACCGCTGGCCGATCCAGTTCTTCCTCGCCGTGTCGTTCTGGAACCTCATCGGCGCCGGTGTGTTCGGCTTCCTGATCAACACGCCTCTGGCGCTGTACTACATGCAGGGCCTGAACCTGACGCCACTGCACGGCCACACCGCGCTGTTCGGCGTGTACGGCATGCTCGGCCTCGGCCTGATGCTGTTCTGCTTGCGCGGACTCAAGCCCGACGTTGTCTGGGACGAAGGCCGCCTGCGCACGGCGTTCTGGGCATTGAACATCGGCCTGTCGCTGATGGCATTGCTGACCCTGCTGCCGCTCGGCGTGCTGCAGCTCGACGCCGTGCTGAACCACGGCTACTGGTTCGCGCGCTCGGCCGAGTTCATGAGCCAGCCGATCATCCATCTGCTGGTCTGGCTGCGCGTGCCGGGCGACACGATCTTCGCGGTCGGCTCGCTGCTGATCACGTGGTTCGTCGCGCGGCTTTGGATCGCGCCGCGCAGGGCGCCACTGGTGGGACGCGGCGCGGAAAGTTATGGATAGGCCTGCCGAATTGCGGTTCGTCACACGCGGGCGACGGTCGCTGGCGGAAATTGCGGTCGTCGTCGAGTCGGTCGGTGCTACCGCCGGTTTTGTGACAAACCGTGCGTCACCGGAGCAGGTGCCAGCACCGCGGCGGGCGGCGCTCGCCGATCTGCCGCAGCTGCTCGCCGCGGCGCCGCATCGGCTGATGTTCTTCGCCGGGGCTACGTCCGTGTTGACCTCAATGCTGTGGTGGACGTGCGCGCTTGCCGCCGGCTACCTCGGCCACGCGTTTCCTCCCTCGCCCGTGCCCGTTGGCTGGGCGCATGCCGTGCTGACGCAATACGGCATGCTGCCGATGTTCATCTTCGGTTTCCTGCTGACCGTTTTTCCACGCTGGATGGGCCAGCCATCGCTTTCGAGGCTCGCGTACGTTCCGGTGTTCGCCGGCGTGTTCGGCGGCTATCTGCTCGCGCATGTCGGACTGCTCGATCACCAGCCGCTGCTGCTGGCAGGACTGGCATTGATGCTGGCGGGCTGGCTTGCGGCGCTGATCGCACTCGGACCGATCCTGTGGCGCAACCGCGCGCGCGACCGGCATGCGCTGTCGTGCTACATCGCGCTGATTCTCGGACTGTGCGGACTCGGCGCGTTCTTCGCGTTCGCGCTCGGCGCTTCCTGGGCGTACGCCTACTTCGCGATCAAGGTCGGCACGTTCGGGCTGCTCCTGCCGGTGTACTTCACCGTATGTCACCGCATGATTCCATTCTTCAGCGCCGGCGCGACTGGCCCGAGCTATCATTCGTTCAAGCCGGCCTGGAGTCTGCCCGTGCTGTGGCTGCTCGTGCTCGCGCATCTGGCCGGCGAACTGACACACCGCTTCGATCTGCTCTGGCTCGCCGACGCGCCGCTGGCGGTCTTCTTTCTCGCTCACTGGATCGCCTGGCAACCCTGGAAGTGCATGAAGCCGGGCTTGCTCGCGGCGCTGTACCTGGCCTTCGCCTGGCTGCCGATCGCTTTCGTACTGTTCGCTGCGCAGAGCCTGATTTTCCGGCTGGCCGGCGATTTCATTCTGGGCCGCGCGCCGGTGCACGCGCTGACGATCGGTTTCTTCGGTTCGATGCTCGTGGCCATGGTCACGCGCGTGACCCAGGGACACTCGGGCCGGCCACTGGCGATGGGCAGGATTCCGTGGCTGACGTTTGCGCTGCTGCAGGTCGTCGCGCTGACGCGAATCCTGGCTGAGACTACGGCAAATTCCGCGCCGTGGCTCGTCGCCGCCGCCGCCGGCTGGCTGATCGCATTCGCGCCATGGGTGCTGCGTTCACTCTGGATCTACGTCACGCCGCGGATCGACGGCAAGCCGGGTTAGACTTCGGCGCGCCTGCGCCGAAGCCAGAACTTCCATGATCGAATTCTATCCGCAGATCAAGTTCGCGCACGTGTTGTGCGTGATCCTGTCTGGCAGCCTGTTCGCGCTGCGTGGACTGATGATGCTCGCCGGTTCGCGTTTCACGAATCACGCTGCGCTGCGCTACCTGTCTTACGCGATCGACACAACGCTGCTGACCGCCGCCTTGATGCTGGTCACGATCCTGCACCAGTATCCATTCGTGCAGGCGTGGCTGACGGTCAAGGTCCTGCTGCTTGCCGTCTACATCGTGCTCGGCGTGTTTGCGTTGCGACGCGGCCGTACGCGTGGCGTTCGCGCGGTCTGTTACTTCGCGGCGCTACTCGTGTACACGTTTATCGTCGGGGTGGCGCTCGCCCACGATCCGCGCGGGTGGCTGCTGCGCGTTCTCTGATGCCATTGAGACAGCCCGACGGGGGCTTTTGTCCGGAACCGCGAGCGTCGCGAATTGGCGCAGCACGGCAGAGGTCGCTGCACGCGACGAAAACGCGCGCAAGGGACGCCTGCCCTTGAGCTGCCCGACGGCGGAGTATGATGACCATCGGAAAACTTTCCTGCGAGGAAACGCCGATGAATGCGCGCAACCCCATCCGTTACTTCATGCCGGGTACGCCCCCAACCCGAATCGCCCGCCTTCTGGCGCTGCTGGTTCTCGCGACGGTGTCCGCCGTCGCGGCGGAAACGGCGATTCCGCTGTCGCAGGCACAGTTCGGCGGCCAATGCGCCGAAGGTCTCGCGACCGGGCGCCACGTCATGACCGATTGTTCGGTGACTTGGAAGGACAAGGATGGCAAGCTGTATTGCTTCAAGAACGAAGCGGCGAAGACCGAGTTTCTGAAGGATACTTCGGGCAACCTAGAGCGAGCGCGCACGTTCATCGCGGCGAGCAACGTCGAAACGACCGAAACGGCGATGCAGTATTTCGACAGCAACGACGCCGAAACGGTCGTCAAGTCGCATGTCCAGGAGAAGCTCAAGGCAAACGGCGGCGTCTATCCGCTCGAGGACGCGCTGACCGGCGAGAAACTCCAGCTAGCATTCGACGGCGTCGACTTCACGCGCACGATCGACGGCTACGGCTTCTTCCCCGACGTGAAGTTCCACGACGCCAAGGACGAACAGAAGAAATACCTGGTCGACTTCTGGGTCGTGCCGGCCAACGGCCAGCTCGTAATTCAGGAAACGCGCATATACCAGGCGCCGCAGCAGCAGGAAGGCAAGTGGGTCACGACCGCGCGCCAGCCGATTCCGTGGTGGTGGATTCCGGCCTCGGAGCACCCCGGTCACGTCGCGCAGAAGCGCAGCTGGGAAGTCATGTCGGCGGTCGAACAGAACGCACTGCAGGCATCACTGAAGGACGGCGGCGTGTTCAAGCTCAAGGATGACAAGACCGGCAAGGACCTGAGCCTGCAGTTCATCGACACACACCAGCCGATCCGCCAGCTCGACGAGAACGGCCACTTCTTCGCCTGCACCGATTTCCGCGCGGTCGGCACGAAGGACCAGATCTACGACGTCGATTTCTGGATCAGCGAGAAGGACGGCAAGATGACCGTCGACCAGGTCAAGGTGCACAAGGTGCCGGAACAGAAGAACGGCCAATGGGTGCAGATCGAGCGCTACAGCTGGAAGGATCTCGGCAACTCGCACGTCGTGCCGTGAGTCCGCCCGAGAACAGGGTCACGATGGCTTAGTGCGCGTGCGACCTTTGAAAAAAAGGCACTCTGACCCGTTTCCTCGCTGACCCCGTTCCGCGGGACCCCGTTTCCGCGGCTCAATTCAGAAAAATCTACCGCTGCGCGCGGTTGATCGGCTCGGATCAGAAGTCGAACCCGTCGCTGAAGATATGATCCTCGATCGCGCGACGCTCGACCGCGCCGACGTCGCAGGCGACGCCTTGTGGCCTGGCGACGCCGCGCTGGTCGACGGCCGGACAGTTCGCGCCGAAGTTGACTGCCGGGCTGTTGGCGGCCGGCATCAAGGTCGGGGTAGAGCCGCTGTTGTACTGCAGGTTTCCGAGCAGCGGATCGAGGAGCGAAATGTTGGTGCAGAGATTGCCGGACTGGCAACTGCCCTGGACCACGGCGTGGTCTATCGTCGTTGTGGTGTTCACGCCGTTGTAGACCTGTACCGCCGTATCGTTACCCCAGAAGATCGCGTTGATGACAGTCGAATCACTGCTACCGCCGTTGATCGCATCGGTGTAGATCGTGCCGTTACCGAACGACGCCGTATTAGCCGCAAACGTCACGCTGCGCAGCGTCGCCGTCGCCGTCTGGGCGGCGCCGTTTGAGCGCGTAGCCACGGCGCTGCCGCTGCGCGCCTCATTGCCCCAGAACGTCGCGTTCGTGATCTGTGTCGAAGCGTCAGCCCCGCCCGCAGAGTCCACGGTAGTCCATACCGCACCGCCGAGCGAGAACGCTGCGTTGTTGACGAACGCCGCGCGGTCGACGACCACGCTGGCGTTTCCGCCCAATGTTGCTATCGCTCCGCCCTGCTGCGTCGTCAACACATCGCCGTTGCCCAGGAACAGGGCATCGCTATAAGATGTGCTGCCTCCGTTGCTGAATACAGCGCCGCCGGCTTGGCTGGCGGTGTTGTTGACGAAGCTGACGTCGTTGAACGTCGCCGTGCTTGTGCCGACGTGATTGAGAGCGTTGTTGACGGCTCCCCCGTTGGCGGCAGTGCCGGCGACGAAACTCACCGACGTGAACGTCGGGCTGCACTGCCCGTTGATGTCGTCGACCAGGACGGCACCGCCCCGGGTGCCGGCGCCGTTACCCGAGAACACGACTCTGACGTACGAGCCGCTCGCCGCTTTTACGGACACCGCGCCGCCGTCGAACGTGGACGTGTTGCCGACAAACGTCGAGTCGGTAACCTGCGGATTGCTGATGCCCGCGTTTCCGAAGCTGCTCATCGCCCCGCCGTTGTCGTGGGCCGTGTTGTTCGTGAACGTCACCGCGCTCAATTCCGGACTGCTGACGCCACTGCTGCCGGCGTTGTATACGCCGCCGCCGGCGTTGCTGGCGCTGTTGCCCGTGAAGGTCACGTTCTTCAGGGTGGGACTGCTGACGCCGCCGAAGCCGTAGTTCGCGAGGCCGCCGCCGTATTGCGCGTGATTGCCGCTGAAGACGAGGTTTGACAGCGTCGGATTGCAGCTGTAGCCCTGTCCATTGCACAACAACCCACCGCCAAAGTGCTGAAGGTTGGTCCCTTCGGCATAGCCGCCGGTGATCGTGAAGCCGTCGAGCACGGTGTTGCCGCCAATGTTGGCGGCGGACGCGGCCGCGTCGGCCACGATGACGTGATAGACGTTGTCGCTGGCGTCCCCGGCGGCGCCGATTTCGCCAGACAGGATAGTTTCGTGGGCAACTGGATTGCGCTGGCTGCGCAGCGTTTCGGTGGCAGCGAATCCGCCGTACACGGCCTTGCCGGGCGGAAGATAGTATGCCGAGTTGCGGTCGACGCCGGTAGTCGGCTTGTAGGTGCCTTGGGCGACCCAGACTTCGGTGCAGTTCGTATCGGCCAGCCCGCTCGTCAGCGTCTTGTACGCCGTCGCCCAGGTCAGGCCGTTGTCGGTTGGCCCCGCCGCACCATTCACATAGCAGCGTTGCGTCTCGGCCGCTCGCAGTTCGACGGCGCCGATGTCGCACTGCGCGGCCTGCGGCCGGGCGGTGCCGCGCTCGTCGTCTGCGGGACAGTTGGTTGCGTTGCCGTTGTCGATCGCCGGACTGCCGATCTCCGGCCGCATCGTCGGCGCAAACCCGCCGTTGTTCTGCAGCGGGCCGAGCAACGGGTCGGTTTCGATGCAGCCGACAGCGGCGGGCGGACAATCCGGCATGATGCTGTACTCGATGCTCGAGACGGTCAGTGAAAAGTTGACGACGTTCTCGTTCGGTTCGTCGGCCCAGAGGATCACGCCACTCATGTTCGGGGCCGCGTCGCCGCCGCTGGGTGCGAAGTTGTACATCGCGCCGCCCGTGCTGGTCGCGTTGTTGTGGTTGAACGTCACGTAGCGCAGCACCGGGCTGGCGTGACCCGCAGACGGGGCATAATTCAGCATCGCGCCGCCTTGTGAGGCCGTGTTCGCATAGAACGTCGAGTTGCGCACGGTCGGACTGGCGTTGCCGCTGTTGCCGCCGTTGTTGTAGATCGCGCCACCACCGTCTGCGGAATTGCCGGTGAAAGTGACTCGTTCCATCGTTGCAGTGGCCGTGCCGCCGTTTCCACTGTTGAACATGCCGCCGCCACCGCCGCCGGGCGCCTGGTTGTTGCGCACGATCGAGTCTTGCAAGATAGGGCTGCTCGCACCGCCGCTGTGGCCGTCGCTGTAGATGGCCCCGCCCAACTGCGCGCTGTTGTTCTCGAATATCAGTCTGGTCAGCTGCGGATTGCACACGTGGCCGGCACCTTGGCCGTTGCAGTACAGGCCGCCGCCGATGCCTTCGTTCGCGCCGGCGCCGTTCGCGTTGCCATCGCTGATTGTCAAATCAGCCAGCAGAGTACTCGGCAGGATCACGCCGCTCGCCGTTGTGCCGTCCATGAGGACGACGTGGTAGCTGTTGTCGCTGTTATCGCCGGCGGTGCCGATGTCTCCGGAGAGAATCGTCGGGTTGGCGGCAACCAGGCGGAGGGCGAGCGATGCCTCGGTGCCGGCGAAGCCGCCGTAGACGAGCACGCCGGGGCTGACGTTGAAGCTGATCGTGCGGTCAGTCGTCGCGGTGGGCTTGTACGTGCCGCGCGCGATCCAGACTTGCAGGCAACCGGGGTAATTGACCAGCGCCGACTGCAGGTCGGTGTAGGCGTTTGCCCATGACGCGCCGTTGTTGCTGCCGGTTGCTGCGCTGTTCACGTAGCAGGTCGCAGCAATTACCTGTGGAGAACCGTACGCGAGCATTGCGAACAGCGCGATGCGCGCCGGCAACGTACCTTTCATTTTCCCCTCCGCCGCATGCAGAAAGCGTGCTCTGAGAACCCGCGCCCCGGTCTTGGTATGCCGCAGCCAAGCCTGTCAACGCGGCGCGGCGATTGACCGGCTGTTCGCCATTCGACGGGGCCGGCGAATTGGTGACCCCGTCTTCCAGGCATCAGCGTCATCCAAAGTCGTTGGCAAAGATACGATCATCTGGTCCGCAGACTCCCGGAAGCTTTCCGCGCTGCCAGACGGGTAAGCCACGCCCGATCTGCCGGACGACATAGTCGGTGATGTACATGGCGTCGTGGAAGCCGGTGTTGCTCGTATCGGTCAGGCGGTATGCGTACGGCCGCGGGTAGTACCCGCACGTGGGCGCCAGCGTCGTGTCGTCGAAGCCGCCGGTCGTGCCGCTGACGGCGAAGCCGACACCGTACGCCTGGCTGCTCTGGTTTTCCTGCGTGACGCCGTAGCTGAATTCATACGAGGCGCCGGTGATCACATGGGCGGCCACGCCCGTCTGCGCCTCGAACTCGACGCCGATGTGCATCGAGTTGTCGATCGACGTGTCGGTCGCCTGCGAATGCGTGTGGCTCTCGCTCAACGACCAGTCTTTACTCCCGGCGGCGCCGATCTCTTCGTCCTGCAGGATCGGCTCCTGGCGCACGATCTCCGGAGATGTGGAATTAACGACGCCGGCATCGACATCGTTTTCACAGCCCGGAACGCCGCTCGGCTGCCGCACGTTGGTCACAACGTCGTAGTCGACGGCGCCGTCCCAGATCATGTCGCCGCGCAGTTCGATGACTTTGTATTCATTACCTGGAGTCCCCAACGGATTGTAGACGAGCGCCTTGAACAGCCCGTCGCCGACGACTTCGTCGCAGACCACGTCGGGGAACAACGGTGGTTCGGAATGCATATCGTCGAACACCTGGATCTCCGAAATCGCGATCTTGCCGCTGTCGCGTTTCTGCAGTCGCACGAAGCGCCCATGTATCGGAAGGCCGGTCGCCGGGTTGCTGGTCCAGACGTTCCACACGCGGTAGCTTTCCTCGTCGCCGACGTCCTGAATGAACGTGCTGATGCCGCCGGGAACGACGGTCGTGGACGTCGCCGCGGTCGGCAGCGCATTGCCCGCAAACGGCGTGGCCGAGACATAGAGGCGGTATCCCTTCAGGAGCTGCAGCTTCGCGGAGTCCGTGAAGTCGAGCGGCTTGGATGCGGCCGGCAGGTCGTTGGCCTTCGGAAAGACGCGGATTGAATCGATCTCGCGCGAGTAGCCGAGGTCGACCTCGAGATAGGGCTTGTCGAGCGCGCTGCTCGACGACTCGGCCGACGTGCTGAACAGCCCGTCGGTCGCCTTGTCCGCGCCATGGGCGGCGAGGAATGTGACGGCGCCGCCCGTGGCCGCAGCGGACTTCGGCACGTGGAACAGCGCGCGGCTGGCCCAGTCGCGCTGAATCGGTATCCAGTGGATCGGCACCGCGAGGGGGAAGCCCCCCGCCAGCTCATCGCTCAGCCGGTTCCAGTCGCGGGCGCCGGGCGAGCTCAATGTCCTCGGCGCCGTGTTGGTCTGGCACGCGCGCATGACGCTGCCATTGACCTTGTCGTGCCCCGCAGTCACGAGATAGTACTGATAGCACAGGGAGCCGGTCGTCTCGGTGGTCAGCATGCCCTCCTGGTCCTGACTCTGGTTGTCGTCGCCGATGGAGGACCCCGAGTCGATCGCGTATACGGTTTCGTCGCCGTGCGTTTCGCCGGTCGTCTTCTGGTAGTTGTAGCCGAGGTTGCCCTTGACTTCGACCTCGGACAGCTTGACCGCCAGCACCGGCGCGCTGAACTCGTAGCCGAAGCCGAGATAGGCGGTGACATCATGCGAGATGTAGCTGGCGCTGCGGTCTTCCGTCGACGTCGAACTCGACGATGATTTGCCGTAGCGCGCGGCACGATTGGAGTTCGTCTGCAGCAGGGCGAAGTACGGCGGGAAATAGGTCACTGAGTGTATCGTGACGTCGGTCACCGCGTGGCAGTCGCCGCTGGTTGAGCTCAGCTCGGCATTGAGCGAATCGCCGTCGAAGTCGCTCATCACGAGATCGACGTTGGTGTCGCCAACCACATTGTCCTCGAGCGTCTTGCGCCTGAACGTGCCGTCGGCCGCCGCCCGGCGGCTGAACACGTGCGTATCGACTGCTTGTCCGTCGTTGTTCACGGTAATCACGACCTCCGGCAGGCTGTCGCGGTCCATGTCGCTGACGCCGATGCGGACGACGGTCTTGTCGATGCCCAATGTCGGGTAGACGTAAAACGCAGAAGTATCCAGGTCGGTGTTGGGATTACTGGCCGGCTGGTCCGGCGCGAATGCCGCGATCGGGTTGATCCGGTAGATCCGCAACGGCGGCGCATCGCCCTGCGGGTTTGCGTCGCTGCCGCCATCGTTCCTGACGTTGACGCTGTGCTGGTAGACGAATTGCGTGCTGTCGTAGGCGGTGGCGGTCAGCGTCACCGTCTTCGTGCCGGTCGTGTTGTAGCGGTGCGCGGGATTGATGCTGCTCGAGTGTGGCGAGCCGTCGCCGAAATCCCAGTCGTAGGTCGAGATGCTGCCGCGCGAGTTATTGGTGAACTGGACGATGGGCTCGTTCGTACCGATGTCGAGGCCCTGGTTCTGCCACTGGAAGCTCGGGGTTATGCGCACGCCAACTTTGTGCGCATACCAGACCAGCGGGCCGAAACTCAGGCCATGGGCGCCGTCGTGTCCCACCCGCGCCGTGACGATTTCCTTGTAGGCGACCGAGTCGATGTCGTCGACCGCGACGGCGAACTTCGGCGGATACGGATTCGAGGCTTCGGTTGTGTAGCGCTCGAGCATGATGGTCGAGTCGGCGTAGTTCAACGAGGTGCCCAGGAACGATACGGTGCCCAGCTGGATCCCCGTGATCTGGTTCGAGCCGTTGCGCGTCGTGATGAAATGCAGAACGCGCTGCACGAGCACATGCGAGACCGGATTGACCGGCTCCGGGAACATCACGTGCAGCACGAGTTCGGCAGCGGCGGTGTCGACGACGTCGCCGCCGTGCGCGTCGAGACCCTCGATGACGCCGATGCCGCCGCTAGTCTGCATCGCGATGTTCGGACTGTCGTCGATCGTGAACGCGTTGGGTGCGCCGGTCAGGTGCACGAAGCTGTTGAAGCGCATCGCCGTGCCGGAAGGGACCATCGCCGGTGACGGTACTTCCGAGGTGGGGTTGCTGCCGTCGTCGAGCTCGAGCAGGTGGAACACGAAGCTGCCGGCGAGCGTCGAATACGACGCCAGGATCAGCTGGTCGCGCCCGGCGAGCAGGAAGTCGCCGACGGCGAGGCGCGGAAACCCCAGCGACGGCTGCGCCGTGACGAAGTTGCCCGCGGTCGCGTTGTCGGCCTGCACGATGTGCGCCGAGGCGTCGCCCTTGAGCACGACGACACGCACGTTGCCGCCCGCGATGTTCCAGCTCAGGGCGATTTCCTTCTGCTTGTCGTTGCTGCCGTCGAAATCGCCGGCGACGATGTCGACGCTGTACTGATCGACCTGCTCGGAGAACGACCAGGTATCGATGATCTGCGCGGTCGGACCGGTCGTGCGGCTGTACACGGCCACGCGCACGTCGGCGCCGTCGCTGAACGCGGCGACGACTTCGTCGCGACCGTCACCGTTGAGGTCGACGCTGACCGACTTGCGCAACGTTTCCGTCGGCAGCGGCGCCTGCATGAGATTGGCGCGGTAGACGCGCGTCAGCGGCGGGCCGACCGTCGCCGGAGTGTATTCGTCGAAAAACGTGCCGCCCGTACCCCAATGCAGCACCATCGGTTCGAGATCGCGGATGACGGGCGACGCCTTGCCGAACGGCGATTGCGCGCAAGGCACGGTTGATTCCAGTGCGTCGATGAGGTCCGGCGATATTGCCTGCCGCTGCGGTGGCGCTGCGATCGCGCCCAGATTTGCCACGAGAAGACACAGCCCGACGAGTCGTGCCAGTTGCATAACAGTTCTCCCCTGTCAACAACGGATGTCGCGCATTGCTTATACAGGAACAATTACGTTTCAGCACCCACAAAGTTGGCTGGATGCTGCCGACTCGACAGTGATCAGGCGTTCGGAACTTGAAGCCGCAATCCACTTGTGCAACGCCCCCTCCGAGCGGCGGCCTTGACTTTTCTCCGTATTCGACGCGGCTCGACGTTCGCAACGCGAACAGCACAAAAGAAAACGGACGCCGCAGCGCCCGTTTTCTTTTTCAACCCTGGAAGACTGGTTACGCGGCTTTCTGCCACTGGCCGAGCGCGGCCAGACCGTTTTCCTTCGCGCGCAGAGAAACGATCTTCTGCGCTTCGGCGAAGTTCTTGTCCATGTCCTTGGCCCACAGCTTGAGCGCGGCCGTTTGCATCGCGCGGCCGTAGCTGAAGGACAGCGGCCACGGGTGCGGACCGATCTGGTTCATTGCGTTCAGATGCGCGGTGGCTTGCTCGTCGGTCTGGCCGCCGGACAGAAACACGATGCCCGGCAGTGACGCCGGCACGGTGGATTTCAGGCAACGCACGGTCGCTTCGGCGACCTCTTCAGCGCTGGCCTGCTCGGGGCAGCCCTTGCCCGAGATGACCATGCTGGCCTTGAGGATCGTGCCTTCGAGCAGGACATTCTGCTCGTACAGAGATCCAAACAGCGAACGCAACGTCGCTTCGGTGACGTCGTAGCAGACTTCGATGTCGTGCTCGCCGTCCATGAGGATCTCGGGCTCGACCATCGGCACGATGCCGGCTTCCTGGCACAGCGCAGCGTAACGCGCGAGCGCATGGCAGTTCGACTCGATGCACGTGCCGCTCGGCGCATCGTCGCCGATCGTGATGACTGCGCGCCACTTGGCGAACTTCGCGCCGAGGCGCGCATATTCGTTGAGGCGTTCGCGCAAACCATCGAGACCTTCGGTCACGACTTCGCCCGGGAATCCGGCCAGCGGTTGCGGACCCTTGTCGACCTTGATGCCGGGCAGAATGCCGTTGTCGAGCATGAGCTTGGTGAACGGCACCTTGGCCTTCGTCGCCTGGCGAATCGTTTCGTCGTAGAGGATCGCGCCGGAGATGTGCTCGGCCAGTCGCGGCGCCGTCAGCAGCATTTCGCGATACGCGCGCCGATGCTCCTCGCTGTTCTCGACGCCGACTGCGTCGAAACGCTTCTTGATCGTCGCGTTGGATTCATCGATCGCGATGATGCCCTTGCCGGGCGCAACCATCGCCTGCGCAACCTGCTCGAGCTGTTCGATACTCATGACGGACTCCGATATTTCAAATGAAAGGCGCCAAGGAGGGTAGCAACTGCTACCGCCTCATGTGACCGCTTTGGGGGCGCGGATTATAGCCCCAGAGGGCCGGCAATGTCGCTTAATCCCAAGACTGACACAGCTTCAGTCATCCCGCGTCGACAGAGCCTAGTTCTCCGGACCTGGCCTACTTTGGCTGAGGACCGAAATTCTCGAGTTTGCAGGCATCCAGCACGCGCGTCCGCGTGGCCCGGTCAGCCGGATTGGTCGAAGCGGCACCGGGCAGGTTGAACGGCATCACGACGTAGGTCGCAACCGGATCCTTGCCGGCGTTCTCGGCGGCCGCGCCATAGCGCAGCACCTTTACGATGTCGACCGCAACCTTGCCGAGCCGCCCATCGGGCACGACCCGTTCGAGCTTGACGTGGCTCGTCGCGCCGTTCTTCTCGACGACGTACGAAACGGCGGCGCAAGTCGGCGCGTCGAGTCCATAGCCCGAGTTCGGAACGTTCGCGTTCTGGGCCGAAGCGGGATCGAGCAGCCAGTAGTGGGCCAGGCGATCGGGCTCGACGCGTTTTACGCCGGCTGGAACGCGATCGGTTGGCGCATCGGCGGAAGTCGCAACGACCGGAAGAGATAGCGCGACTGCGACAGCGAACGCGATCGCGGGCATGCGAAAGCTCATAAGTCACCCAATCCTTCGGCCACACCGCCGGGGCCGACACGCAGCAGCTTCAACGTATTCGTGCCACCGTGCTGGCCCGTATGGTCGCCGTGCGTGAGGATCACGCGGTCGCCTTCGGCCAGACGCTGCATATTATACAAATGCTGGATGGCGGCCTTGGCCGCGTGCGCCGGATCGACGCCGTGCGGATCGAAATCGACCGGCGTGACGTCGCGATACAGCATCATGCGCCGGCGCGCGCCCTGGCGCCGCGACAGCGCGTAGATCGGCACGCTCGAACGGTAGCGCGACAGCCACTGCGCGGTGCCGCCGGATTCGGTCAGCGCGACGATCGCGCGCGTGCCGATCTGTGCGGCGAGGAACATGGCGGCGCGCGCGATCGCTTGGTCGGGCCGGTCGACGACCTTGTTGGCCAGTGCGTTCGTGTTCAGGTCGTCCTTCGGCTCGAACTGGCGCTCGGCGCCGAGGCAGACGCGGCGCATCGCCGCGACCGCCTTGTCCGGATGCTTGCCGGCGGCGGTTTCCTGCGACAGCATGACCGCGTCGGTGCCGTCGAGCACTGCGTTGGCGACGTCGAGCACTTCGGCGCGCGTCGGAATCGGCGATTCGACCATCGACTGCAT
>Ga0157376_10001029_pt1 | contig 18237 bp, 15 predicted proteins | sample M45metaG_FD_121801 | JGI IMG/M metagenome (GOLD analysis project Ga0157376, IMG submission 121801) | Miscanthus rhizosphere microbial communities from Kellogg Biological Station, Michigan, USA - M4-5 metaG | ecosystem: Host-associated > Plants > Roots > Rhizosphere > Soil | place: USA: Michigan... | reverse complement strand
CTTTTTTGATGCATGGGTAATGTTTTGCAGCTTCCACAAGATTCATGAATGCAACAAGATTATCTTCAAACCGGTTTGCTAAAGTCTGATCAGCAATGTTACCTTCTGGTGTGAATGCTTTGTGTGCTATTGCCAACGAAAACATATTCGGAAAAACATTTGCGCCAAGATGTTCTAACGGCATCCTTAAAGACCAAAGAGCCTTGTTACCTCCACCCATTGAAGGGGATGCAGACATTAATAAGGCATGGTGTTCGTTGAATGGCTGGGGACGAAATCTTGAAACCCAGTCAATGGCATTTTTAATTAAGCCGGGCATTGACCCGTTATATTCTGGCGATGAAATAATGAAAGCATCGTTTGCTAAAATCCGCTTTTTAAACTCTTCTGCTCCTGCGGGGCGAGAATTATTCATTTCCAGGTCTTGGCTAAAAGAGGGACAATCAAAGGCATTCATGTTTGCATAATCAACCTTGCCGCCATTTTTTTCAATTACACCAGCTGCTAATTTTGCCAAGCGTGTATTGAGCGAATCCTTCTGTAATGAAGCGGAAAAGACGAGGATTTGTAATGGCTCCTGTTTATTGTTTTGGTTAGGTTCCATTTCCATATTTTTTTAAATTTATTTAAGATTCGTTGATAACAACCTCCACATTGCTATGTTCAAGCCTGTTGTATAACCTGATATTTGTTTTAATAGGATACCAATCGTAAAGCAATAATTCAAGTGGGCGCCATAAGACAACCCAACCGAGAATAATAAAGGATTCGCGAAAAAACAGAACAAGCCTGTTATCCGGCATTAGATGAAAAGTTATCTCTGTGAGTGTATATATTACAGCAAGCAAGCCCAAAGCAATAAAAAAGATTTTCCACCCATACTGTATTATGCGTTGATACTTTTTTTGCGACTGCTTCCTCCGGTAACGAAAATGATTGTGTATGGCAGGAGCTAAATCATCTTTGTGGTTAACTTCTGACAATGCAAGATAAATTTTCAAATTAATCGCTGCTTTACGGGGATGAGCTTCAGCTTCTTCAACTATGAATTCTTCAGCATCGGCTTTGAGTATTCTCTTACGATAAAGTGAACCAGGTGAGCGAAGCAGTTCATTTATAGTTTGCAATTGAAGTTTTATTTCCGGAGTGACATTCATGTTAAGATTTTAAAATATTTATTGCTTTTTCCCAAGGAAAACGAAGGAGCAATAATTCATCTTACTTAGAACTACCGTAGACACGCGCTTTCATTGTTAATCCCATTTCCTTATTTTTAATTATTTAAATTTTGTTTTTTTATTAGAAACAGGATGTTCCGGGACAATTCCAATTTTTATTTTCATAATTGTATAAATGTTGATAATAAATATTGTTCTTAAGATGTTTCTGAAGTAACCGGCTCAAGAGATACTAGTTATTGTGCCAATCCGATTTGTTTCATAAAGGATTGATTGTCCCAGAACAGTAGTTCCTCAGAAATTTTACCATCTTTCCAATGGGCGATTGTTGACATAGAAAGTTTAAATTTTTTCCCTGTGGGAGGGATTGTTTTACCGTTTCCTATTGGCATCGGTTTAGAAAATGTTCCTTCCATTTCGCCAATCACACAGGTCCAGTCACCGCTACCGAACCTTACAGGATGCGTTTTAATTTTTGTATCGGGAGCAAATACAAACATGGGGGTGAGCATATCAATGTGTTGCGGAAATAAACCTGTTGTAATCATGCCGTCAGGATAAACCACCTTAATGTTATCCATATGGCTTATTTCGAAATTTTTCCAATCCTGCTTGCTGTAAAATTCAAAATCAAGTGAATCAAACCTCGTTAGACGCATTTCCGTGAGCGCCTTTTCATCTTGAAAGCGTTTAAGTTCGTTTTGCAGCGAATCAACTTTGGCCTGAAGTGCTGAAGAATCACCGCTTTTGTTTGTGCAACTCGCGAAAGTCATAGTTGCTGTCACTATAAAAAGTGACGCAATGACTTTGAGTATTGTTAGTTTTTTCATTTTTGATTGATTTTGTTTGTTTAATATTTTTTTCTTTAATATAAATTAACTGGTCCGCGTCGTTGCGCCATGATATCTATTGATCAACGCGCCTGTTTCCGGTAGTTCTATTACACCTGAACGGGATCTACATATGCGCCAGATCCTATTTTTCCTAAGGATTCAGATGGGCCATCGGCATAATGTGTTGAATATTTTGATAGGGTAAGAGGTTGCCGTTACGGAATACAAAAACCCCAAAAAACAGGTTTTTGAATGCGGGTTTAATATGGGTTTGAGTACTTGGGTATCCTGTAGCTAAATGCAGAAATGCGGAAGGAGATATTAATATAAGCCAATTAATCCAGAAAACGTTGATTCTTAGTCAATAAATTACGGGCAGTTAATTGACGATTAACCTGAGCGTTTACTAAAATCATTGTAAATGACCCGTATATAGCCTTCGTCATTTTAGTTTTTTAGTTCGATTTAATACCTGATTCTTTATCTTATTAATGCAATTCTTGTTTTGCGAGTTGTCTCTCTGATTTTTCTCGTAGTTGTGCGTGATGTATAAACCAACCGGCTATAGCCTCGATTATACTACCGAGGACAATATCAAAAAGCTGGGCGAGGCAAGTTCATACAAGAGCATTATTAAAGGGGCAAAAAAGATTATTGAGGAAAATTTAAAGTCAGGAGATAAGAGAAACTTGCCGAACCCAACTTGGAGAGATGTAAATTTTTGGATGAGTAGGGCTTTTCAAATAAATCCCGAACTGCTTAGTATAATAAGATTCCTCTAATGAAACTAAAGAAATACCTCGTTTCGCTTGTTATCTTTATGATCTCGGGACATTTGTTTTGCTCAGCCTAAGGATAATTGCAAATTTCTTGAACAAAGTTTGAATTTGCCGAATGTAGTGTCAAAATTTGGAATGGACAAAGTCATAGCTGATTCAATTATTTTGATCGATGACGGTCACTTTTTCAAGGGCTGTGGGGAGATGTTTTGGGGAATCAATAGATTATGGATTCGATATGATAAAAATATCTCGGCAGAATTGAGAAAATATCAAATGTATTATGTGCTAGGGAAAAAAGAAAATTACTATTTAATCAATAGAATTAAGAAAGACAAAAAATCGTACACTATCTCCCTGTATAGGCCATTTTCAGGTTTGCACGTTGAATTGCGGGTGAAAAAGATAAAGAGCAGGTACGAGTTTGAAAGTATGGAAGTTTACGTAATGTGAAACTTTAAGAATTTAACGAGTTTCAGGCTCAATTTCAAAAAGAACAAACTCGACGTAATTCCTAACTGGTATGAAGACGATGAATTTGAATATTTAAATCACTTGAACAATTTCTTTTAGATTCTGATATTTTTTCGTTGAAGATTCCGTCTATCGAGCTGTGAAATAATTTGCGTATCTTGTAGCTAAGATTTGCGTTACAAATTGTTGGTGTGTAATTCGGGAGTTGGAGTTTTTGAAAGACTTGAAAATATTGGTTTCCAACAACGAGCAGGGTAGGGTGTTATTCCCTCTCTCTCCGCAATCAAAAAATAAAGCCCCGTCAGGGGCGTTTTTGTTTGCGATCGCGTGGCAAATTTGTTTGCTAATGCGAATGCAAACAAAAATGAAAGGTGCGAAGCACCGGCTTTGTTTTTTGGATTAAGCCTACCCCCCTCAGGGATCGGCGAGGCCCTGCCTACCGTCAGGCAGGCAATCCCTCTTTCTCCGCTGATAAGCCAATCAATAATTGACCAGGGATTTGATGTGTTGCCATCGAAAGCGGGGTTTGTCAAAAAAGTGTACCAATTTCTTTACTAATTACATCACACAGCAAGAAAAGATAGGCATGTGCGGATAGCGAAAAAGGGGCCGACGCATTGTCATTCCAATGTGTAAATTTGGCTGTGATGAATTATTTGAGAAAGGATATATTACGGGTCGCGATGGAAAAGCGCTGGATCTTTCCGAATATCCGACTTCAGAAGATAAGGAGCAGGGAATTATGCCGTAACATCACATTTTTCAGATTGATCTACAATAAGCTTTAATGGCTTATCAATAAACACTCCTTTATGTTAAAAAAAGTTGCAGTGCCTTTGCTTTATTGTTTTGCACTTATTACAGTCAGCTGTCATGAAAAGGTAAAATCGAAAAAAATCATTTTTGAAGTAGTTAGTGACAGCCTGTATAATCGTGATAAAGTCTATGAACAAGACTTTGGCCAATGGAGGAAAGTGTATGAAAATTGCATGAATCATCAACTATTCTCTAACGCCGGTTACCTGGGATTACAGGGAAGGGTAAGAGTTGGAAGTATTAATAATAAGTCAGCAACAAACGTTAATGATAAGATAAGTGTTATTGATACTACATTCTCAAAGAAGTTTTATGATCTGGTTTCTTTTATTGGCTCTTCAAACTGTTATGCAAAGATTAGTCTGACGCCAAGTTTGAAAAATGAATTTTATGCTGAATTGGTAAGGGTTTTAAATCAGTCGAAGCAGTATAAGTATCTCCTTGATTACATTGATACGGCGCATATCTTATTTAAGATTACGACACTTGCAGAAAATTCAATTCGTCCTGATAGCCTTGCCAGTATTTTACAAAGGACAAAGGACACCACTCTTCTGGAGTTTAAGAAATTATTGGTAACGCCCGGAAATGCTATCTTAATTCGCGATGCAATTATTTTCGGGTTTTATGCTGAATTTTCGCTGAGTAAAGAACTTCCCGTTGCTGATCAAAACAATTTTAAAAAGGAGGCTTTTCTTAATTTGGACAACAATAGTGCGTCCCGCATAGTGAACGAATCAGGAAGTATAAAATTGTTAAATAATAATCATTTGATGATTAACATTAATAAGTATTACACTGTCTTAGGTTCTTTTTATGTTTATAAAGAAATTGACAACTAGGCCAGCGTCTGAATTTTACTATCGGAAATTAAGAAACAAGGAGAGTACCCTTCTTTAAACAGTGATCATAAACCAGAAGATCGCGCTAAGGAATCTACGGAAGGTCGCAACGGAGACAAGTCTTCTTTCCGTGTACCAAAAGATTATTCTTCAGTTCAAAGTTCCTTTTCCATTTCAGGAAATCGAAGCTGTAACTGCTTGCTGTCGAAACAATTTTCAGGTATTTGGTCCTCACCTTAAACAAGACTTCATTCTTAAAAACGTTTAATGGAGCAACCCCCGGGTTCGGCGATACAAATGCCTGACTATTATCAAAACTTAAAAGTCAGTCCACAAGACCAGTAAAAAATATTCTTTAAGTTTTCAGTGGTTGTCTTGGAAAAACTATTACCATTCGATGGTTTCACTGTAGTTGTGATGTCCGAAGGGTTAACTGGAATAGCGTAAGTAGGAGTGAAATTAAGGTTTATCCTTTTGAGCGAATAGTTTAGAGGAAGGCTGAATTCATAATCCATCAGCTGGAATTTCGTGGCGCCCAGCAGTTCAGCAGTAATATCATAGGTAGTATTTCCTTTGTTCTTCCCTCCGCGGTTTTGGGAATATCGCCGTTTGTTGTAATAATCATTATAGAAATTTTGTGTTCCCATATTAACTAAGAAAGCAGGAGAGATCTCCAGTTTATCTTTAAAACCAGAAAAACTGTGTTCCAGGCCGAGGCCAATCCCGATATCAGGAGCGCTGGCAAAACTAACTCCGAGCTGAACCGAAGGTTCAACGAAACCGAAGTCATATGATGTGTAAGTATCCAGCCTGCCCTTTATTTCTGAATTTACATTGAAGCTTTCCTCACTGTAAAAATCTTTGGACACTTCCAATTCGACATTAAGTTTATCACTTGCATAGTTGTAGCCCCCCTCGAGCGTAAACTGATCAATCCTGCTCTCTGAAGAAATGGGTATATAAGAAAATGACCCTGCTAAAAAAAAACCTGATTTATGGTAATAGCCTAAAGAGGGAGTGATATAGGGAAGGGCTACGGAATCTGTTCTGCCTAAATATACATTGTTGCTGATATAACCTATTCCTGCCTTCCAGGTGGATTCTTTCGCAGCTGATTTCTCCTGAGCTTTTGCTTGTCCAATTGAATTGACCTGAAACGCGAGAAAAATAAGGGTTGTAGAAAAAATTGAGTACAGATTTCTCATATTAGGTTTCTGTTAAGCTGTAAGTGAAACGAATTATGAGCTCAATTATTTTGCATTTTTCGTTGATTAACAATTGGATGTGCCCGCCTACCGGCAGGCAGGCAACGCCTTTTCAAAAAATATTTAGAATCAGCAAAGGATTTCTTTTGTTTTATTACGGTCTTCCCCGTATACATGGGAGACTGATTGCAAATGCCGGAAGTGCAAAAAAAGCTTTCTCTGTTGTGTTTTTGGAAACAAATGCCGCTACCGAATAGCAAATGAACTACTAATAATTAATGGTAATTACATTGTCCTGATCCTTCCTGCAGATCATTGAATCAATTGTGGTAACTGAAGGCAGATTGTTATTGAGCTTTGAGACATAAATATAGGTATAGACATCTGTTGAAGTGTAAAACTGAATTGTGGTGTCTCTTGTAATTTTCGAAGGACCCCTCTCTACATTTTTGGATGGATATCCTTCAAATTTGGTACCTATCGTAAGAGCGGCAAACGCGTCAGTCATGGTTCTATGCATCCTGACAGAGACAATCGTTTTCGGATAGTAAACGAATTCGAGGTTTCCCATTTCCGCGGGATCAACATCATAAAAGCTCCGCTTATCGTCAAGATTAGATGGATTTGTAATGAGATAGCTGCCATTACTTCCTGCGAATACATCAATCCTGAAATCTCTGAAGTTAACTGTGTCAAGAATGGCTGTGATATTGAATGTTCCATCCTGCGAAGTTGCGACAGATGCAATTGTGTATCTGTTTGTTCCAATGTGCTGCAGCCCCTTTCTCTGCCACTTCACAGTAATTGGAAAATTGGAAATTGGCGCGGTAGTTAATTTCTGAAATGCTCTGCCCCGAAATTGAACGGTTACGCAGTTCTGGCTGCAAGCGGGTGCGTCTTTTTCACATTTTGCAGCGATCAACAAAGGCATTACAAAGATTGAAATAACGTAGAGTACTTGTTTCATCAGTAATCCCGTTCAGGGTTTTGACCTGAGAAAGCGGGTTGGCTAAATATAACATCTGACAGTTAGTATGCAAACCGAAGTCGGACAAATTTTGGACGCTCACTCCGTCCTCAATATCTTAACCGGGTTCGCCCTCACAGCCTGCCAAACTTTAATGCCTGAAGTAATTGCTGCTATGATAATTAATACGGTTACCGAACCGATTAATGAATGAACTGGCACGCCTGAATTTATTATAAAAATCGAATTGAGCAACAATTTAGAGAGGGCCCAGCCACTGTAACAACCCACCGCGCAGGATGTAATAAAAATCCAGAAATAACCCCTGCTAATCAACACAACGATATGTCCAGGTCTGGCTCCCACCACTTTTCTTAAAGCTATTTCCCTCATCTTCTTTAATACGGTTAATGAAACGAGTGCAAAAAGACCGGTTGCCGTAAGTAAAATACTTACGATCGAAAACCAGAAAAATATGGTGGCAATACTGTCAGTGGCCTGGTAGGCTTCTGCTTTTACCTCGTTCTGATAAAAACCGTTAAATGGTTTTGCGGGGTACAGAGTTTTCCAAACATCTTTTACCTGTGAATACACGTTGGTTAAGTTCTGTGGTTTTGCCTGTACGATAAGAAACTGGAACCTGCTTTCTTTACACAATTTCATGGCCACTGGCTGCATGGGCTCAAATACAGTTGCGGGCTGAAAATCTTTCATAACTCCAACAACAGTATAATCGGTGCTATCAATTTGTATTCGTTTGCCCAGTGCCTGCATTCTATTCCATCCATAAAGCGCAGCCATTTTATCCGTGATGAGCAAACCATTTCTGTAGTCAGATTCCATATTGGCGTCAAAGCCCCTGCCTGCCATAATTTTAAATTGCATGGTGGCTGGATATTCCCTGCCCACTTCAAAGAAACCGATTTCTTTCTTTATGCCTTCTGCCTCGGCTACGGTATTTCGCCCGTTAAAGCCAATGTGGTTACGGGTTCCGGCCAGGGCTGTTATTCCGGGAATGGAAGTCAATTCATGTTTTAAGGCCACAAAAGCGGTGGTATCGTTCAGGGTGAGGCCCATTGTATTTTCTATGCTGTATCCATAATCAAAGTCGCGTTGAAACGCGCTATTGCGTGCAAATGAAATCCCGGCAATAACCGTCACGATGGCGATGGTTAACTGCATCCCCAGCATCATCCGGGAAAAGAGGTTTGACCCGCCAAATTTTACCGCGCCCCTGAAAATAGAACTGGGATTAAACCTGCTCAAATAGAATGCTGGATAGCCACCGGCTAATAAAGTAGCACCCACTAGCATGAAACCAATAAAAATAAGCAGGTCACTATCGCGCAAATAGTTTGCCTGAACATTTATTCCATTAAACATTTGGTTGAATGCCGGCAGCCACCACGAATTGAGTAATACAGAAAGCAAAATGGACGCGAATACAATGACGGAACATTCCATCAATAACTGCCACATCAATTGGTTATGCGTGCTGCCCATTACTTTACGCATGCCAATTTCCTTTAAGCGTTTGTTTGCTCGGGAAACAGTAGTATTTGAGAAGTTAAGACAGGCGGAAAGAAAAATTAGAAACGCCAATACCAAACCGCCATAGGTCGCAGCATCATTCGGACGTCTGTATAGACTGTTAGAACTGATTACATTATTCCAACGTGCAGCTTGCCGGATGGTGACTAATTTGAAACCCGATACCTTCGAATCTTCCCTGGCCTTATTTTGTAAGGGTAAATATTTTGGCATTTCGGTCTCTAAGCGCGAAACATCGGCAGGATCAGGAATGTAAAAGAATGCAGCATCAAGAAAACCACTCCAGTCATCCGGCGCAATCTTCTTCCCATCTGTCGTTAACTGGTTGCTAAAATTAGTTATGATGTTAAACCGGATCGTTGAATTGAGGGGAACTTCTTTAAGTACGCCATGTACAGTAAGTGGCAAAGCATAAGTTTCACCAGCATAAAAAGTAAGCACTTTGCCCACCGGGCTTTGGTTGCCGAAATATTTTTTTGCAATGGCTTCCGTGATTATGACAGAATTAGGTTCATTGATATTATTGTCTCCTGCAACCAAAGGGAAATTGAATAGTTTAAAGAACGCAGGGTCAGTAAAATGCACTTGTTCTGAAAACACATCACTGGTATCGTACTTTAGGTTCAGGTTTCTTCTGTCAAAGCGAACGGCTTCTTTTATCCCGGCAAAATCATTTTTCGCAGCTTCTACGGCAGCAGTAGGGAAGACTCCGCGCAATCCATCCGCGTCCTTTTTATAAGTCAGGGCCCGATAAACATGATCCCTGTCTTTATGAAAATTATCGAAGCTAAAGGAGTACTGGTAGGTTTGATAGCCCCAAACCATTGCTGCGATACCCACGGCCATGCCCAGTATATTAATCAGTGTGTAACTCTTGTATTTCCACAAATTCCTGGCTACAATCTTGAAAAAATATTTATACATGACGCCTGATTTACTATTGACAAGCCTCTTTGGAGGTAAATGTAAAAATGATTAATGGGCCTAAATGGGTTTAGTAGATAATACTTCGACCAAAGAAGTAATCCACTACAAAGATGCACTCGATGGAGTGTACCAGATCGGTGAAGTCCAGGCACGTTCCACTATGACCGGTTGTACCTTTTTGTTAAGGGGAAGGTTATTTTTTACGGCAAGGATAGTAGTCCAACGTGGAGTTGGAATTTCCAGCAACCGGGCGTAATAAGTCGCTTCTGCCTTTGGATCGAAATCAGGATCCGTCCAGGTGCCGATAAGAGAAACAGCCCCGATGGAATTAGTATAAGTAGCCGTTTTTAAATCCACCGTGGAGCCAATCATTGGAAGCTTGCCCGTTTTAGGATCGGGCTTTCGTTCGCCTGCCCAAACCACGTCATAGATTTTTTCCTGTGACTTACCATTCCTGGTAGAAACTTTAATGATTTGAATACGGTCCAGGTTTGCGGCGTTGGGATCCTTCAACGCCTGTACAATGAAAATGGGCCCTTTTGCTTTGGCAGTATTGGAAGGAAGATCTGAACCCATCGAAACGCCGCCTGCATAGGCTGCTTTTATCCAGTCGGGTTGCTTAATAATATCTGCCGTATAATTCCAACTGGCAAACATGCGAATTTGTTCCCTGTTGCCGGATGTGCCAAAACATTCTTTTCTTTTTAGAGCTTCAAAAATGGCTTCTCTGGTATTTTGTTCGGCCCAAACTCCCGTCAGACTGGCGGCTCCAACTACAACCATGGGTTCGCCGCTCACGGAGGTTGTAGCGCTTAACATTGCTTTTAGCTTCTCCGGCGGACCATTTATGGCATCCAGACTTGCGTGTGATCCAGGATAATTATTTTCTTCTGTCGAGGAAAAACCAGAGTGATAATCTGTTCCCCCTTCTAACCCAAATTTGAATGGGTTTGCACCGATTTTTTCAAACAATTCCTGCCCTACTCCATAAGCCTGCCGGACATAACTCCCTTTCATAAAATTGGCGGGAGCAGGCCAGCCAACCAGGGTTTCCCACAATTCAAAATTTGCGAATTCATCGTTGGGTGAAATCATTGGATGGGTATCACTCTGTCCTTTGCCCTGCTCAATTTCTGTTAACGGCTCATTTACCATCCGCCGTTCTGCATACTCCCTCGTAATGGGTTTACCAGACAGTGTTTTCGTATCGAACATCAAACCGTTGCTGGCATTGCCATTATGGGGCACTGCGATTACATCGTCACCATGCTTTCGCGCATTTTCCAGGTAGGTCCATAGATTCTCCGGATCGGGGCTGTCGAATGCAGAAAAAGGGACAGCCGGAACTTTGTCTCCCTTGAAGATCACACAGCGGTGGAGATTCTGTCCGCCCTGACCTCCCGGCCTCAAAGGGGCGGAAGTCCACTCATAGCCCACAAAGGTGGTAAACCTGCCGGGTCTATTATATTTATCAGCAGCATCAATTATTTTCTTCCAAAATGTTTGCTGAAGTTCCGGTTTGATGAAATCGGGATTTGGTTTGTTGCCAAAAAGTTCTTGCCCTAGCTGGTGGAAATTATTTGCTACAGTCTGGGCGCTGGTATCAGTGAATTGCTTGTAATAGGGGGTTTTTGAATATAAGCCGTTTGGATCAGTCAGTGCCTGGATCAATCCAAGATATTCTGCATGATCCGTAACAGCCAGGAAGTCGAGAGGAGCATTGCGTTTAATCTTTGCACCCAAATAATCCTGCTCTTGACCCATCGCGTATTGGTATGAATTTTCGGGAAGAGCTTTCGCTCCAAAAAGGAACGCATCGCAGGAAAGGGAAGTATGTAAATGCAAATCTCCGAAATAACAATTCTTCTCCGGATTGGGGGCCGGCACGGAGTTCGAAACAATTTTTGCTGAGCTGTCAATTGTGGAAGAAACCTGACTCCCATGGTTGTTGCAGGATACAAGGAAAAAAACCATTGCTGTGATCGGAATGAATCCCATGGCTTTCATATTACTAATATACAGTTATTTTCCAGGAGTCAATAAGGGCTGATCGGCCAGGATGGTTTTCCCCGGTTAACATTTTTTGCGTTGTATCTTATTTGAATATCGTTATACTTTTGATGGAGAACGTATGAAATATGAAAGTCACAAGAAAGCTCAAAGTCGTTATCTGTCTCCTGGCCGTAGCAACGATGTCGGACTCGTTCAATAATGCAAAAAATTCACGTCCTATGGAAAACTCAAATGGAATAGAAAATACCAGGGGCTTCGCAGTTGTAGAGCTTTTTACATCGGAGGGATGTTCGAGTTGTCCGCCAGCAGACGAGCTTTTAGCAGGAGTGCAAAAGGAAAGTTCAAAGAAGCCTGTTTACATACTTGCTTACCATGTTGACTATTGGGACCATCTTGGTTGGAAGGATGCATTTAGCGATGCGGCTTATTCTAAAAGGCAGTCCAGGTACGGGGAGTGGTTTAAACTTCAGTCTATATACACCCCTCAAATCGTTGTAAATGGGAAAACCGAGTTCGTGGGATCAAATAGCAGTGAATTGCAAAAAGCGATCTCCGCCGAATTAGGGAAGGACGCAAAGACTACGCTGCAAATAACCGGGAAAGTTGAAAAAGGCCAAATCAGTGTTGAATATCAATTAGACGGATCGCAAGATCGCTCAGAATTGGCCATTGCTTTGATTCAAAAATCCGGGCAGAGCAAAGTGACAAGAGGTGAAAATTCCGGACACATTCTGAACCATGTTCAGATCGTTAGAGAACTGGTGATTGATACGTCGCCAATGAATTACGGCAAGATAAGCCTTCACTTTCCAAAAGACTTCAAAACGAATAACTGGGAATTGATTGGATTTTTACAAAATAAGTTCGACGGCGCAATCCTGACGGCTGGAAGATGCGGTTTAAGTGTTCAAGACATTGAAGCAGTCATAACTCACTAGGGGCAGACGAAGGCCAGGTCTATGAAAAAATCAAATAAAACCCGCCTCAGGTAAGCAGCGGCTTGATTGTATCAAGATGCCTGGACGGCAAATTCTTTGGATCTATATATAAAGCAATGAGCTTGTTGGGGTCCACTTTAGACTTGTCCGTGAGTTTGGTGTCTCCCTTAGCCTTTGTCCAGGCCGCATCCCACACCGTGGATAAACATAAAATTCCCCTGGCCAAACAATTCACTGTTGCATCTTTGTGGGCTTTAAACAATTCTTCGCTAACATCTAACTGGTCCTTCTTGGCCGAAATAAAAGTCTCGATAATTGTTTTGGGAGGCAGTTCAAGTTGCGTTTGTCTCATCAAATCAAGAACAGCATAACCAGCTTGTTGTCCATTCAAAATTTGTGGACGCGTGTAAATAGCAGCTGAATTATTCTGCAATGCATCTTCAATGGCCGGAATAATTTGATCAATATAATTGTCTATCATCGTATCCTCATACGCCACATGCACGCCCATTCCGGGATTCACCTGTTTCTTATATACATCTCCTTTATTATGACTGATTGTTCCGTCTTTCCTTTTACTTGTTCGCTTAGCAGTATAATCTTCAATTTTGGTATCGGCCGGGTCTCCATCATGCATGTATGAACTGTGCAGTGGTTGACAGGCATCTCCTATATAGTGTGCCAGCACGCCGGCGCCAAAAATGAACTGTTCCTCCTTTGTAGCTTTTGACATATAGTCAAATATTTGCCACACCCGAAAACACAAAAGTCCCCGTCCAGCGGTATGCGTTTTGTCGGTTTTGTCCTCTCCATCATTATCGTCAACATCGTCGTAATATTTTTTCCAGATTTCGACGGTTAGATCTCCAGGCTTCTTGCACACATCAAACAGCGTATCTCCGGATGCCGTTAATGAATCGGCATCCGCAAAATGATTCGGATTCTCATCGCCTTTCCTTCCCCATGGATGTCCCTTGGTGCCGTCGGCACTTGGCTTGTATTGTTTCCAGATAATATCCGGAACATCAGCGAGAGGGCACAATAATCCATCTGCAGGATTAGAGGGAAGGTCCGGGTTATCCTTTCTATCCAGGTCCCTGGTGATGCCTCCAATTTCAAAACTTATGTTTGTTGTATTGGCTTTCATGAATGTCTTCAGCTTCTTGTTTTTAACCTGGCTGATGGACAGGTTTCCAACCGTATAGTGACCAACTTTCCCCCAACTATAATCCGAATCAATGTTCCAGCCTCTGACAATTTCGACTTCCAATTCGCGGCAAATATTACTCACGCTTGTCGACAACGAGTAGCTATATTGTTCCCTGGAAGTACCGGAGAAAAATTCGTGCTGGCCCCAGTGTAGCGCGATGGGTTGGAGAATATTCTTTTTGTCCCTGTTTTTGTTTTCAAGCAGCCAGAGCGCGCCACTGTCTGCATGCGACACGCCGAGGTTCACACCGTTTCTTCCGCTGATCATAAAGTCACTCACATACTCAACGCCCCCAATTGTTTTGTGACGATAGAACAGTGCCTTTATTTCGCCCTTCATCAGACCGGATCGGGCGCCGTAGCCCAAAACTTTTCCATTGGGCGAATCCTGAATTTTATTCTTCAGAACCATGTGCTCGGCGATTAATCCCAGGTCCAGGTTGAACGTATTTAGGTCATATACCTCATCGAACTCCCTGATGCCGAGAATATCCGTCTTCCAAAAATTCAGGTCATTAATTCGAATGAGACCAACGTCACAATTGACTTTCATATTCTGCGAACTCCAGCCTGGATAAAGCTTTGAAAAATCAATCTTTCCCAACGAGTCGCCTGTGCTCACGCCGATCGGCGTGAGTTCCCGGCCCATCTTAGTTGAAATAACCTGCCCTTTTTCACCAGTCGCATGGAGATTGGTCAATGCATAATAGGTGTGACCATTTGTAACGACACAAGCGATCGTGGCAACCCGTTGTTGCTTTTGGGTATCAATTAAAATCGGGAATCCGCCTCCGATATAATTGAGCGGAAAACTTAAGTCATCCACATCAACATCAATTGTGGATGTTTGACTTTTAGGTGCTTCTACGACGCAGATGGGAATCATTCTGCCATCGGGCATGTATATCGTTTTTGGAATGAGATCAGTTGTTTCCGGGTTATTGATGAGTTGAGAATCTTTCATCCATTTTGATACAAAGACCAGGATACAAGGCCACGAGGAATCGATCACAACGCTATTTTCTATTGTACGGGCTTCCTTTGCTTTTGCTTTTTTAGGGTCGGTTATGATGATACGACCCTGATCATCGATATCGGATAGCCTGATCAAATATCTTCCCACGGCCGTTGCAACGACATTTTTTTTGTTAATGAGATGGGCATGAAACTGATTTCTTGCGTCAACCAGATCTTTGAGCGAAAGGCGCGTAAAATTCGCGTATTTGTCATTAACTGACATAAAAAAGGGGTTTAGGGTTTAATGAAAAGGTAACCTATGGAGAATGGCCCCACTGGTGGACGAGGAAGGTGTTTAACTTAGCCTGGGTATGAAGGAGAATAAACTTTTTGTGAAGTGCGGAAAAGAAGAAATGATTATTCTCCTTAGTAAAGCTAGACAACATAGCTGGTCAATAAAATACCCGAAATGTGGAATTTCTGTGGCAATTATTGGTGTACATCAAACCCTGTTCATTGGAATAAAAATATCAAAACGCGCGCCCTCATTCAAAATTCCTGAAGCCTTAATTATGCCGCGGTGGTTTTCAACAATTGTTTTGCAAATCGCCAGCCCAATACCCGTGCCCTTATATTCGTCGTACTCGTGCAAACGCTGGAATGCCTCGAAAATCCGTTCATTATACACGGCCGCGAATCCAATACCGTTGTCTTCAAAAATTATATGACAATATTCAATGCCTGGCGAAAGGTCCGGGTTACTAAATTCAGCTCCTTTACCTTTTTCACAGTTGATTGTCAGTTGTAGTTGTCTGTGTGGGCTTGAAAATTTTAATGCATTGCCCAGGAGGTTTTGAAAAAGTTGTCGAAGTTGAAACGGGACCGCGTCAATTTCGCAAAGACCAGCAAAGGTAATTGCTGCTCCTTTCTCCTTTATCGATTCCTCAAAAAGAGTCAGGGATTCGGCCAGAATATCATTTAGATCAGTTCTCTCAAATCTGGTTTTGGCATTTTTGATCTGAAAATAAGCGAGCAAATCGCCGATCAGCATCTGCATGCGTTCGGCTGTCTTTTGCATCCTGTCTAAATAAGTTTTTCCATTATGGGATAGATGTTCCCTTTCTTCTTTTAGTAAAAGACTGGAAAAGAGTTGAATTTTTCGAAGCGGTTCCTGGAGATCATGACTAGAGACAAAATTGAATGTTTGCAGTTCTTCGTTCATCTTTGCAAGTTGAAGATTTTTTTCCTCAAGAAGCTGAGCATGATGTTTTTGATCCGTGATATCGATGAATGTGACCGTAACTCCATCACCAAGCGGAACGAAATAAGCAATAAAATGGCGGATGGGATCTCCGGGAGGGGTCAATTCATGACTCTCAGCAATTCCTGTATTCAATACTCTTACGATTCGGTCCCACAAGCCGAGTTCTTTTGCATTAGGAATAACGGTTAGGTATTTTTTGCCAATCACTTTCTCGGCCGGTAAATCCAACTGTTTCAGTGCTATATCATTCGCATATTGAATTTCAAAATCAATCACCTCATTCTGCTTCCGAATGGCCAGGTAAGAAAGGACACCATGATTGGTACTTTGAAGAATATTATTGATTAGGTTTTTACTATGGGTGAGTTCAGCATTTCTTTGCTTTAGCAACAATTCCTGCCTTTTCTTTTCAGTGAGGTCGGTTACAATCATTCCAACTGTTGACAATGTAGGATATAATGAAGTAAGCGAAACGTATGAGGGAATGTTTGTTGCCCCAATCGATAAGATGATCTCACCATTGCTTTTCCCGGTCAAGCCTTTTTCAAAAAGCTCTTTGAATAATTTTTCAGATGAAGGATGAATAAAATTAAAGATACTGTTGCCAATTATCTTGTCATATGGCACATGAAGGAGGTCACAAAAATAAGTATTTGTGTAAACAATCAGGCCATCTTCCGACAGGTTCAATGCGCCTTCATTAATATTCTCAACTAAAATTCGATATGCATAGTCTCCGCTGTGAAGCGTATAAATTTCATGACTTTGATTTTTTCGAAACGCAAATGCATCGACTTCACCCGCCTTAATTGCGTCGATCAGCTGCTCAGACTCTGCAAGTCGGAATTCCAATTCCTCGATCCTGGATAACAGGCTTTCTGTAGGCACGCTCTTCATGTCTATTCTTTAATGTGAATACCTAAACCTTTTATTACCTTATCGGCGTCAGAAAAGGTTCCGATCAGCGTCTTCTTTGGTAATGGCAATTGCTTAATGAGCGAAGGGCTGAAAACGATCTGCTGCTCGCTAGCTGCCTCGGGGTTTTTATAGAGGTCGATCACTTCCAAATCGAATACGCCCTGAAGATGTTCATCGCAAAGACGGCGGATATTCTCGATCGCTTCCATCGACCTGGGGCTCATGCCCGAAACATACAGTTGCAAGACTAATTTACCCTCTACTACAAATTTATCTTTTGGACGATCAACCATGCTATGTCTTTTGCAGCTTACGAATGTCGAGCCCCACCAAAACTTTTTCCTCATTTGATAAGTCGCCTATTATCTTACGGATCGGCTTTGGAATCTTACGCACAAGTGTAGGTATTGCAACAATCTGATCACCTTCTGCCAATTGGGGAGTTACAAGCAAATCGATGACTTCAATAGTATATTTTCCTTCCAGGTTTTCCTTACAAAATCGGCTAATATTTCTGATAGCCGCCACCGACTTAGGGGTTTGCCCGGCGATATATAGTCGCAATTCGTATGTTATCTTTTCTTTCGTCATAAATTATGATTGGCACCATTTACCAACGCCTTATTCTCCGATTTTTGACAATCCATGTTCCAGGACTATTCCCTTATTGGTGATTGTAAACCTTACCGCTTCATTCTCATGTGCCAGTCCCCTTGCTTTAACAACCCGAAGAGAACGGATACGTTTAGATTGCTGTTTTTCATTCTCTAAGTTTATCCATATGTCAGCTAAGGAGGATACTGCATTTACGGAAAGATCTTTGTTCTCAAAACTGGCCTCATGCGTAAGTGAGGTGAATACCGCATTGATTCGGCTCATTTTTAGTAAATCGATCAGGCGAACAAGCATGTCTCTCACTTCACCGAAGGAGCCAATGTTTAGTAAACTGCTGATCGGATCAACTACAACAGTCTGAGGCTGATGTTGTTTAATAAGTTTATACATGATCAGGAGGTGCATTTCCAATCCTTGCAAAGACGGGCGTGAGGAATGTATCTGCAGTAAGCCTGATTTAATGAAAGGTTCAAAATTGATACCAACCGTTTTCATGTTCCGCACAAATTGATCTGGTGACTCTTCAAAAGAAAAATATAGGGTTGGTTCCTTACTCACGCAGCTTTTCAGCGCAAAATAGGAGGACAATATGCTCTTTGCAGTCCCGGCTGTTCCTGAAATCAATATGCTGCACCCTCTGTATATTCCTTTCCTGGCGAATAGCTTATCGAGGCCTGCCAGCCCGGTAGAAATTATTTCCTTTGAGAGTTTATGCGCTAATTTTAAGGAAGTAATTGGAAGAACTGAAATG
>Ga0157376_10001027_pt1 | contig 18245 bp, 5 predicted proteins | sample M45metaG_FD_121801 | JGI IMG/M metagenome (GOLD analysis project Ga0157376, IMG submission 121801) | Miscanthus rhizosphere microbial communities from Kellogg Biological Station, Michigan, USA - M4-5 metaG | ecosystem: Host-associated > Plants > Roots > Rhizosphere > Soil | place: USA: Michigan... | reverse complement strand
CTTCAGGAATATACCGAATGACGATCACTCTTTTCAAGGCATGCGTTATGACCGAAGGAGGCATGCGATCTGGATAAGTTGCACCGATGGTATGGTTGAGTTCACCATAACCGATAAAAAATTTCATCATTTTGCCGTCATTGATTCCCTGGTTCGTCTAAAGGATTACCATCTGTGGGCGGGCATTGAAGTGGATACCATGGGCCACATCTGGATGGCTACTTATCCTGCGGGAATTGTTATTTATGATCCGACCAGTCAAACCCTCATGGTGCCTTTCCCCAACGATTCCACCCTGCAACAACAAGTTTCGGCAGATAATGTAATGCTATACTGCGACAGGGATAACGTGATTTGGACCGGTTCCTGGGCTGCGCAAAATGGGATCTACCAGTTGATCCCTTTTTCGCCACCAGTCCATATCTATACTTCGGAATCAGGGAAATCAAATTCCTTAAGCAACAATTTTACGGTTTTTATTCAGGACGCCGGACGAGGAAAAATATGGATAGGCACCGCCGATGGGCTGAATATATTTGACCCGGAAATAAGATTATTCCAGGTGCTTCGAAAAAATGATGTGCAGGGAATACAAGCGAATGAGTTGCATGAAATCCAACCTATTTCTATCGATACTTCAACGCAGAAAGCCTGGATATTAACGGATCGGAGCGGGTATTATCAAATGGACATGCGTTCCAGGAAATGTGTCCCAATAATTTTTATTGATAGCAACAATCAAAACTTGCAGAATAAAGGCAGTTTCCCACAGCCCTTTGGCGATGGTGCGGTCGTAGGGGCAGATTACGGAAACAGAACTCTTTTTTTTATTGGGAACGCTAACAGTTTGAAGGTTCACCAAATATTGTCATTCCCTGCCGGAATTATTGATGAATTTAGAAGAGCGTCTGGGGATGGCCATTTGCTTTTTTTAGGTCGGCAGGACTCCGCCTCTAACCTGAGTTATGCTTTGTTACAGGGCAAATGGGTCCGCATACATACTCCAATGGATACCATCCCATGGAAATACATTACATTTAATAAGACTGATCAAACCTATTGGCTGAATACCGAAAGTAATTTGCTTCATTTAAGTAGGGATTTTCGGCTGATTCATTCTTACTCTACAAACGACGGTTTACCTGAATCCGAAATCGGCAGAGTGATTTCTGATAACCAAGGTAATATCTGGTTCACATCAAACCATTCCATTCACCATTTAGACACAAAGACAGGGCGGATTACAGTTCTTACGGAAAAAGATGGATTTCAACCTAATGGGTTTTTCCCTGGATTGTGGTTGGGGAAAACTGCTTCCGGCGACCTATACTTTCCCAGCGGCGAATTTGGAAAGGGTTTTACAAGGATCGTCCCTGACAAATACATCAACACTCCTCCCGTAGTTTATGTGCAATCACTAAAAATAAACGATCAACCGCTTCCTATTTCACGGCTTATCAACGATCAGCAAGAAATATCCTTACGGTACTTTGAGAACACGATCACCGTTGAAACGATCAACGTGGATTTTGATTCAAAGGGGAAGGGTAAATTTCGCTATAAACTGGGTGAATCGGCAGATTGGACTAATCCTCCTAACAATATCGTATTTTACAATAACCTCTCTTCCGGAAATTATGACCTGATTATGCAGGCATCAAATGAGAATGGATTTTTCGGGTCTGCTACTACCCTGCATATTCGTATCAAACCTCCATGGTGGCAAACCTGGTGGGCCTACACTTTATTTATTATAGCGCTTGCATCCCTATTGTGGGCGTTCATTCAATATCGATCGCGCACGTTAAGGACCAAAAATATTCAGCTCGAAGAAAAAGTAGTGCACCGAACCAAAGAACTCAAACATTCACTTGAAGAATTAAGGGAAACACAAACTCAACTTATCCAGCGGGAGAAAATGGCTTCATTGGGCGAGCTCACTGCGGGAATCGCTCATGAAATTCAAAACCCATTGAATTTTGTAAATAATTTTTCAGATCTGAATACGGAATTGATTGCAGAAATGAAAGAAGAATTAAGCCGGGGAAATTTTGAAGAGGCGAAAGTCATTTCGAATGACCTGCAAATAAATGAAAAGAAGATAAATCATCATGGGAAAAGAGCCGATGCCATTGTGAAAGGCATGCTCCAACATTCCCGAGCCAGCGCCGGTGTTAAGGAACCCACCGATGTGAATGCACTTGCCGATGAATACCTGCGACTGAGTTTTCATGGCATGAGAGCAAAGGATAAAACTTTTAACGCGTCGATAGAAACAAATTTTGATTCCACTATTGGAAAGATCAACATTATTCCGCAAGACGTAGGAAGGGTGTTATTGAATATCTACAACAACGCGTTTTATGCAGTGCATGAAAAACAAAAGCAGCTGGGCGATTCATTTGAACCAAAGGTTTCCGTGTCTACACAATTCATCTCCGCTATCGACGGATCAACACCACAAGCAGAAATTCGAATTCGGGACAATGGCATGGGCATCCCCCAAAAAGTTTTGGATAAGATCTTTCAACCCTTTTTCACGACCAAGCCCACCGGCGAAGGAACGGGATTGGGTTTATCGCTAAGTTATGACATCGTAACGAAGATGCATAGTGGGAACCTGGATGTTGAAACAAGGGAGGGTGAGGGCACCGAATTCATTATTCGATTACCCATATAAGCATTACTTTAAGTACTGATTACAAAGATCATGAACAAGTTCAACCCAATCCTGATACCCATACTGCTTTTTATGACCTGCCTCTCAGGCCAGGTCACCTATGCCCAGCAACGACAGGCCGATAGTAAACCCGATGAGTTTCACGCCGTACACTTGAATAAGGAAGACGGGTCGCTAATCAATCGCCTCAATGTGATGTTCAAGGATGCGGAGGGTTTTCTATGGTTAGGATATCCCGATTCGAATAGCCCAATTTACCGGTTTGACGGGGCGGTTTTCAAATCATATATTCCGGAAAAGAATAAAAAAAACGGCGCCATTAATTCGGGCGAAGTCTACTCATTTAAAGAAGACAGCCTGCACAATATTTGGATAGGCACCGAAAAAGGAATGTCGAGATACGATATCAAAGCAGATACTTTTTCAAATTTCTCCCCACTCTTTGATTCTCTTTATGATAAAGCAACCATAGCCCCTTTTTGGGCTACCCCGGATGAACTCTATTGCATAGAACCTAGTTCGTGGATAACAGCAATTGACGTACGCACCTTCAAAAGAAGAAAACTTGTGAAAATTCCAAAGGAGGTGAGCGTTCAGGTTGGCCAATGGAATACCAACAAATCAATTTTTGAAGCAGCATCAGGCAGTTTCTGGGCTCTTGCATTCTACGAAGGACAACAAGGGTTTGGGCTTGTGCAGATTTTCCTGAACGGAAATGTAGTCAAATACCCATGGCCCTGTCTTAGAAATCATACCGGGAAACAGCATGGGCATGGCGCCGAAGACATGGAATTTGATCCTGTGAGAAATTCGATATGGATCAACAGCAGTGATGGGCTGCTGGAATTCTCCCTTCGTGATAAGCAGTTTCACCCAATCGCTGCTATGGATGACTTTGTTAAACGAAAGGACTATGATCGCGGAGTGGGAATAACGATCGATCAAAGAAACAGGATCTGGTTTTCGACATGGTCGAACGGAATCCTTACCTACGATCCGAAAACCAACCAGGTTGAGCCTATATTTTCAGACCCTGACCTGCAAAAAAAGGTGGGTGAATTCAATCTTCATATTTATATTGACCCAGACGGAATTGGATGGATTTCAAATTGGCTTAATGGTGGCATTTACGAATTGCTGCCCACTAATTCAGTCTTCAAAAGATACTTCGCCAATCCATCCATTAATTATTCTCTAAGCAACTTGGAAATCTGGACTATTCTTCGGGGTCCTAAGGGAAAATTATGGATGGGCACCCAGGATGGACTAAACATTTTCGATCCTGGCACCGAAAAATTTGGAACGCTGAGAGAAAAAGATCTTCCGGGTATTAAAGGCAAAGCCATCATACCTCTACACATAGATACTATTGGCCAGGTTGCATGGCTAGTTGCGGGTTCGCCCGATAGGGACGATCGGCATTTCCATATGGACATGTACGAAATGGATCTTAAAACCATGAAGTGCAGCCCCATCATTGTTAAATATGGAGAAAAGACCATCGATCCATTTTCTGTTCAACGCGCAATTGTGAGTCCTTATAAGGACGGGATTGTTTTTAGTGATGATTACCACGGTGTTTTCGAAGTTAAGAGGGGGAACCATGTCGCCACACTCCTCATTTCCTTCAAACCGCCGCAACTCTTTGCGGGAATGGTCACGGTTGAGAACAGGTATGTGTTTTTAAGAAGTGGTGGCCCCTTGCCCAATTTTACTTTTGAAAACAAAAATGAAAAATGGGAAAAAATACCGCATCCTCTCGACAGTCTGAATTGGTCGTATGTTCTTTATGACTCCAGGGATCAAACGTATTGGGTCTGCGTTAAAAATGAGGTCCTGCATTTTGATAAGGCTTTTCAGAAAATAAGAAGCTACAGTTCGCCCATCTGGGAAATGGAATTCATCACAAATTTGCTTTTTGATAATGCAGGCAACCTCTGGTTTGTCAATGCTAAACAGATTGGCCGCTTGAATCCGGTTACGGGAGTTATTACTGTCTTTGCGGAAACCGACGGATATAAAAAACAGGACTATGACTGGATGGCACCTGGCGCAAGAGATGCGGGTGGGAATATCTATTTTGGAGGATCGATTTCGGAGGTGAAAAAACGGTATTGGGGACTCGATCGAATTTATCCGGAAAGATTCTTCCAGGAAAAAGCCAGCCAGGTTTATCTCGATGCGCTCTCCATTAACCAAAAGCCCTTATCATCGCCGCACCGTGCAAATAATCAGGAGGAATTGTCCCTACGCTACAATCAAAATAACATCAGCGTTGAAGGAGGAGTCATCGATTATTATTCGCGCGGGAAAAGTCGGTTAAGATACAAACTGGTGGGAAATGGAAAAGAAGTCGATTGGCAATATGGCCCCTCTTCTTTTTCACTTCATTATGAGGGTTTAGCGCCTGGCGATTACAAGCTCGTAATGCAGGCTTCGAATGCAGATTACGAATTTATCGGTCCTGGGAAAGTATTGGCATTCACAATCGCTGCTCCCCTCTGGGATAGGACATGGTTCCGAATATTGGCAGTGACTTTGGCAATTCTCTTATTGTATGGATTTTTTCGATACAGGTCCCGGAATCTGAGGCAAAGAAATGCGCAACTCGAAGAAAAGGTTCTATCTCGCACTAAAGAACTCAAACATTCCCTGGAAGAATTGAGGGATACACAAACCCAGCTCGTGCAGCGCGAGAAAATGGCGTCTCTTGGCGAACTTACTGCAGGTATTGCACACGAAATTCAGAACCCTCTTAATTTTATGAATAATTTTTCTGAAGTCAACGCAGAATTGATAGATGAATTGAACCAGGAATTGGACAAAGGCAACCTGGATGATGCAAGAGCGATTTCGAAAGACATTAAAGACAATGAACTCAAAATAAGTCACCATGGCAAACGCGCGGACGCGATTGTGAAAGGTATGCTGCAACACTCCCGTGCCAGCACGGGTGTTAAGGAACCCACTGGCATTAATGCTCTTGCCGACGAATACCTGCGCCTGAGTTATCATGGGTTAAGAGCAAAAGACAAATCTTTTAATGCAGATATTGAAACCCACTTTGATCCAGGTCTCGGAGAAATCAACATTGTACCGCAGGATATGGGCAGGGTGCTACTGAATATTTACAACAATGCATTTTATGCAGTGCATGATAAACAAAAGCAACTGGGCGATTCATTTAAGCCGAAGATTGCTGTAACCACACAATTCGTCTCTGCCTCCAATGGAACAATTTCACAAACGGAAATTCGAATCCGGGATAATGGCATGGGCATTCCCAAAAAAGTGATTGACAAGATCTTTCAGCCGTTCTTCACGACTAAACCTACAGGCGAAGGAACAGGATTAGGCCTCTCATTGAGCTATGATATCGTAACAAAGATGCATGGTGGCAAACTGGATGTCGAAACCAGTGAAGGTGAAGGCACTGAATTCATCGTTCGATTACCGATATAGGAGTATATTTAGTTACTGATTAGAAACATTATGAAACGGGCAAGCCCATTCATAATACCTACACTGCTTGTCATGACCTGCCTCCCAGGCCTGGTCTCCTATGCTCAGCAACGACATGCCAACAACAGACCCGATCAATACAAGGTTGTCCATTGGGATAAGGAAGAAGGGTTGGCGATCAACAATGGAAATACGATGATCAAAGATGCGGATGGATTCCTATGGATAGGTAGTGCAGGCTCGGGTAGCTCACTTTACCGTTTCGACGGGGCCGTTTTTAAAAAATATGCACCAGAAGAGAATAAAAAGGGGGTCATAAATTCGGGCGGCATCCACACTTTTGAAGAAGACAGCCTGCACAATATCTGGATCGGCACCGAAAAAGGATTATCGAGATACGATATTAAAGCTGATACTTTTTCAAACTTCGCTCCCCTTTATGATTCTTCCTATGACAAATCAACCATAGCCCCTTTCTGGGCCACCAGGGATGTAGTCTATTGCATGGAGCCAGGTTTCTGGATAACAGCAATTGATGTACGCACATTTCATAGAAGAAAACTGGTGAAAATTCCTAAAGAGGTGACCGTTGATGTTAACCATTGGAACGCAAACAAATCATTTTTTGAAGCAGCATCAGGCAGTTTCTGGGCCCTGGCATCTTATGAAGGACGTCATGAGATAAGTCTCGTACAGATTTTCCCGGATGGAAATGTAGCCAATTACCCATGGCCCTGTTATAGAAATCATTCCGGGCACCAGCATGGCCACGACGCCGAAGATATGGAATACGACGCTTTGAGAAATTCAATATGGATCAACAGCAGTGATGGGCTCATGGAATTTTCCCTTCGTGATAAGAAGTTTCAACAGATCGCCGCTATGAATGAATTTATTCAAAGGAAGGACTATGATCGCGGAGTAGGAATCGACATAGATCAGAAAGGGCGCATTTGGTTTTCAACATGGTCGGACGGAATCCTTGTCTATGATTCGCAAACCAAACTGGTTGAGCCTCTATTTTCAGATCCAGATCAGCAAAAACGGACGGGCGAAAAGAATCTTCATATTCATATTGATCAGGATGGGACTGGCTGGATATCTAATTGGGGCGGGAAGGGAATTTATGAATTGCTGCCCATTAACTCAGTTTTCACCAGGTACTTCGGCAAGCCCTTTACCAAAGATTCACTTAGTAGCGCGATGGTCTCTACTATTCTTCGGGGTCCAAGAGGAAAATTATGGTTGGGAACGGCGGATGGGCTGAACATTTTTGACCCGGCTACCCAAAAATTTGAAGTGCTCAGGGAGAAGGACATTCCGGGTGTAAAAGGCAAATCCATTTTACCTCTTTTTATAGATACTGTTCAACAAGTAGCATTCCTAAATGCAGGTTCGCCGCAGACGTCTGACCAATATTTCAGAATGGCTATGTACGAAATGGATCTTAAAACCAGGAAATGCAGCCCCATTGTATTTAATGATGGAGTGAAAGTGATTGATTCATTTGTTATCGCACATGCCCTGGTGATACCTTATAAGGACGGGATTATTTTTTGTGATGAACTTCATGGTGTTTTTGAGCTCAAAAAAGGGCGCCGGGTCGCTAATCTTCTGATCCCTTTCAAACATGGCTTTGGTGGAATATCCCTGGTAGAGAACCGCTATTTGTTTTTGCAAGGTGGTGGCTCGTTACCCAATTTTACTTTCGAAAACAAGAATGAACAATGGACAAAAATACCGCATCTCTTCGATAGTCTGAATTGGTCGTATATTCTTTATAACTCCAAAGATCAAACTTATTGGGTCTGCGTCAGCAATGAGATCCTGCATTTTAATAAAGACTTTCAGAAACTAAGGAGCTACAGCCCTGAGATCTGGGATATGGCTTTGATTACAAATTTGCTTTTCGATAATAACGGCAACCTCTGGTTTGTCAATTATGCAAGTCAGATTGGCCGCCTAAATCCGATTACTGGGGTTATTACCGCCTTTTGGGAATCCGATGGATATCAAAAGCAAGACTATGGTTGGTTTGCACCCGCCACAAAAGATGCTGCAGGCAATATCTATTTTGGAATAGGATGGCAACCGGGCGATCCTGATTCAAATTGGGGATTTGACCGAAGTTATCCGGAGAAATTTTTCCAGGTAAAAGCCAGTAAGGTTTATCTCGATGCACTCTTCATCAACCAAATGCCTTTTCTCCTTACGCTGGGAGTTAATAGTTTGAAGGAATTATCGCTGCGCTATAATCAAAATAACATCAGCGTCGAAACCGGAATCATCGATTATTATTCGCGAAGAAAAAGCCAGATAAGGTACAAACTGGTGGAAAATGGCCTTAACGCTGATTGGCAGTATGGGCCTTCCGGTTTTACGCTCCATTATGAAGGTCTCGCGCCAGGCAATTACAAACTGGTCATGCAGTCTTCAAATGTCAACAATGAATTTATTGGTCCCGAGAAAATTCTACTCATCACCATCAGTTCACCCTTCTGGGAGAAAGCATGGTTTCGGATAATGGCCCTGGTATTCGGCATCGCCCTGTTGTATGGATTTATTCGATACCGCTCCAGAAACCTGAGGAGGAAAAACGAACTACTGGAAGAAAAAGTGATTTCCCGTACGCGCGAACTCAAACATTCCCTTGAAGAATTAAGAGACACACAAAACCAGCTCATCCAGAGAGAAAAGATGGCTTCCCTTGGCGAACTCACTGCAGGTATTGCGCATGAAATTCAAAATCCATTAAATTTTATAAAAAATTTCTCCGAAGTAAGCGTAGAAATTGTGAACGACTTGAAAGAAGAAATAAAGACTGGCAATTACGATGAAGCCATGCAGATTGCGAATGATATTGAACAAAACCTGCAGAAAGTCGTGCATCATGGAAACAGGGCCGATTCAATTGTAAAGGGCATGCTGCAGCATTCCCGCGCCAGCACCGGAAAAAAAGAACCCACAGACATCAACGCCCTGGCAGAAGAATGGCTGCGTGTGAGTTATCACGGAATGAAAGCCAGGAACAATGATTTTGCGGTCAGGAGTGAAACCCATTTTGACGACCGGCTCGAAAAAGTAAACATCGTTCCTGAAGATATCGGCAGGGTTTTATTAAATATTTATAACAATGCGTTTTACTCAGTATTTGAAAAGATGAAGAAAATGACTGGTATGCAAACAGGCCAGCGATCGCTGGCGAAAGGAACCCTTGAACCGACTAATGAAAACTATGAGCCTACTGTAATAATAAGCACCCGCTCATTGCCACCCACCCAAAATCAGGAACATGGCAGCATTGAAATTCGAATCCGCGACAACGGCATGGGTATCCCACAAAAGATATTGGATAAAATATATCAGCCCTTTTTTACAACAAAACCCACAGGAGAAGGAACGGGCCTTGGACTATCCCTGAGCTATGATATCATAACAAAAGCTCACGGAGGTGAGCTAAGTGTCGTAACCAGGGAGGGGGAATTTGCGGAGTTTATTATCCGGCTACCGGTTTCGTGATTCGTATTGTATCAACTGAAGAATGGCCAGGATCGGTTCATATATTGAAAGTTGCATATTCGATATCTACAAAATCATAAACAATCTGGTGGAGTTGATTATCTTGGACGATCACCACCAGGATTATCATAGCATTTCTCCTTACACTAGCTTGTATTACTTCCACTGATTCTTTTGCGCAACATCGCCAAACCGAAGCTAACCCTGAGGAGTACCGGGCCGTTCATTTAACGACAAGTGATTCATTGCCCAATAGCACGCTCAATACCATGTTTAAAGACGATCAGGGATTCTTATGGGTTGGAAATGCCAATGGTTCTGAACTCTCCCGTTTTGACGGAGGGAATTTTAAAAAGTATATCGCTTATAAGGATAAGCCGGGCACCATTAATTCCAATAAAATCTACGCATTTGAAGAGGACAGCCTGCATAATATTTGGATAGGAACCGGGAGGGGCATATCCCGCTACGACAGCAAAGCCGATACGTTTACGAATTTTCCTCCCTTCATCGATTCCATAATTTCAAATTCAGACATCATTCCCTTTTGGGCGACCAGGGATGAAGTGTTTTGCATTGAACCGGAATCGTTAATTACGGCATTTAACATACATACCCTTGGCAGGAGAAAGCTGGTGCAACTGTCTCGCGAGCCTGGGTTTCTCTTCTCCTGGAATACAAACAAATCTTTTTTTGATGCAGCATCAAACAGCATTTGGAGATTGGGGTTTTTCAAAGGTGATTCTTCGGCACTCCAACAGATTTTCCTGGATGGCAAAACACAATTTTATTCGTGGCCCTGCTACAGGAGCGGTGTGAAACATCGACATAGTGCGGAAGACATGCGATACGATGCTAACAGGCATTCGATCTGGATCAATAGCGGTGATGGGCTCCTGGAATTTTCTCTTAATAATAAACAGTTTCGCGCAATTAATGCAGTGAATGATCTCGCAAAATCAAAAAGTTTTGATCGTTATGTAGGAATAGACATTGACAAGGAGGGCAGGATTTGGTTTGCAATAAATCCCAAAGGCATCCTGGTATATGATCCAAAAAAAGAAGAGTTGAGGCCCGTTTTTGCCGACTCTTTACTACAACAAGCGGCCGGACAGAATAACCTTCATATCTATTGTGACCGCGATGGAATTGTATGGACCTCATTTTATGTTGACAACGGTGTTTATGAATTGCTGCCATACAATACGCCCTTTAAAAAATATGTTTCCAATGCCAACATATCCCATTCCTTAAGCAACAATAAAATCATGACCATCGTTGCCGGATCGCAAGGCAGGTTATGGCTCGGTACGGATGACGGATTAAACATTTTTGATCCAATTACGGAAGAATTTGAAGTATTGCGACCGAAGGATTTGCAGGGTGTCAGGGGTCATGCCCTTATCCCGATATATATAGATACCATTCACCAAAAAGCATGGCTCACAACCAACACAGCGCTGTATTCACCTTTTTATGCGGGGGATATTTATTTGATGGACATAAGAACCAGGAAATGCAGTCCGATGGTGTTCCTGGACGGAACAAAAATGCTGGATACATTATTAATAATGCCTACCTATTCCGTGCCCTATAAAAACGGTTTCCTGATTGAGGATGACTCCCATGGCGTTTTTGAAATTAAAGGTGATACGCCGCTTGCGAATCTCGTAATTCGGTTCAAAAAAAGAGAACACATTAGCCATACTGCGATCTCACAAAACCGTTTTCTATTTCTGAAAAACAATGATCAATCAGGGATTTACCCACTCAATTTCACTTTTGAAAATCAAAATGGGAAATGGAATAGAATATCCAGTCCGCTCGATAGCATTGAATGGTTCTCTATCCTTTATATTGAAAAGGATCAATCATACTGGGTTAGTCTCGAAAATGAAATAGTCCATTATGACATCGATTTTCGAAAATTGCATAGCTACAATCAGCAAGACGGATATCCCGGCAAATACACTTTTAATTTGTTGGCGGATCATGCGGGCAATATCTGGTCCAACAATATTGCCTCCCAAATAACCCGGCTCAATACATCTACGGGTATTTTTTACACCCTTTCGGAAGCTGATGGCTATCAACAGCAGCCTTATGAATGGGGACCTGCCGCAGTGGATGGCGGGGGTAATCTATATTTCGGAATCGGATGGAATGCAGGAAATGCAAAATCGAATTGGGGACTGGATCGAATCTATCCGGAACGATTTGCCTCGGAAAATAATATCCAGGTTTACCTCCAAACCCTGGCTATCAATCAACAGCCCTTCCCATTGTCTGCCGGCCTGAACCGCCTGCAGGAATTGACCCTTGGTCACGACGAGAACAATATTAAAATTGAAGCGGGCATCATTGATTTTTATGCGAAAGGTAAGGGCAAAATAAGATACAAGCTGGAAGCGGACGGCAAGGCAGCAGACTGGCAATATCCCCAGGATCATGCCATCCGGTTGGATGGCTTGCCACCGGCGGCTTATCGGTTGGTGATGCAGGCGTCAACTTACGGCAATGAATTTAATAGCCCAAAAAAGGTATTGAATTTTGTAATCAATCCACCTTTTTGGCAAACCTGGTGGTTCATGATATTGGCTGCCATTACGCTTTTTGGAAGTGTGTATGCCATCATTCAATATCGTTCGAGGAGTTTAAAACAACAAAATATACAATTGGAGCAAAAAGTGGCTTTGCGCACCAGGGAACTCAAGCTTTCGCTCGAGAATCTAAAAGAAACTCAAACTCATCTCATTCAACAGGAGAAAATGGCTTCCCTGGGAGAACTCACGGCAGGTATCGCGCATGAAATCCAAAATCCTCTGAATTTCGTGAATAACTTTTCTGAAGTTAACAGGGAAATGCTGGAAGAGATGAAATCGGAAATTGATAAGGGGAATATGGAAGAAGTAAAGGCCATTGCAGGTGACCTTATTGTGAATGAAGAAAAGATTATCTATCATGGCAAACGCGCCGACAGCATTGTCAAGGGCATGCTTCAACATTCCCGAGCCAGCTCCGGAATAAAAGAACCTACAGATATCAATGCTTTGGCTGATGAATACCTGCGGCTGAGTTATCATGGATTAAGAGCCAAAGACAAGTTGTTCAATGCCAAAATCGAAACCGATTTTGATATCCAATTGGGAAAAGTGAATATCATATCCCAGGATATTGGAAGGGTGTTGCTAAACATTTTCAATAACGCATTTTACTCTGTAAACGAAAAGAAGAAGAAAGAAGGCGAATCGTTTGAACCAAAAGTTTCCGTGAAAACCTCCGTTGAAACGGGACGCGCTATTACTCGCATTCGCGACAATGGTCTGGGCATTCCAAAGAAAGTGATTGACAAAATCTATCAGCCCTTCTTCACCACCAAGCCTACTGGCGAAGGAACGGGGTTAGGATTATCGTTGAGTTATGACATCATCACAAAACTGCATGGCGGGGAACTAAAAGTTGAAACAAAGGAAGGAGAATATGCCGAATTCCTCATTGTATTGCCATTAGATAACGGCCAGCACTGATCGCAAAGCACCACTTTAAACAATTCAACCACCCAGAAAGGATGTTAATTACTCATTGACCCTTGATTTACCAACTAATCCGGTTTAGTTTGGAATTTACTAGGAATACACCCAAATAGTAGATATATTAATAGTTAAACTGCCCATGGGTTATTTCCCGCCCAATACCCAGATAGATTACAAACACTTTTGCCAAAATAAGAGTACGCATACTATTGCCTCCTACGCGACTAAAATATTTTACTTTCTATTCTTACTCCAAGGTCTTTTACCTTTTGTTTCCGTGGCGCAGGACAGAATCAGCGGCACTGTTGTTTCACAATCGGGAGAAAATCTTCCCGGCGCCAGTATAACGGTAAAAGGAAGCGCCGTAACAACAATCAGCCATGAAGATGGCAGTTTTTCCCTCATAGCGAAAAAGGGAGATCGGCTCATTGTTAGTTCCGTAGGATATACCCCGGTGGAAGTGTTGGTAGAAATTGTCACTGACATCCGACTCACACTTAAGCCAAAGCCGGTAAACCTTGATGAAATTATACTCACCGGTTACACCTATCAACGGGTAAAGGAAATTGCCGGTTCTGTTGCCTCTGTAAAGCCAAAAGACCTTGTTTCCATTCCAGCCGGACAGGTGGAGCAAATGTTGCAGGGAAGGGTTGCCGGCCTTAATGTAATTACATCGGGCGAACCGGGTTCTCCCAGCAAAGTGCGGCTTCACGGCATTGGGAATTTTGGCGACGTGACTCCACTCTACATCATTGATGGCATACAGGGAGATATTAACAGCCTCAATCCCGAAGACATTGAATCGTTGCAAGTATTGAAAGATGCCGGTTCTTATTCCGTATATGGCGTCAGGGGTGCCAACGGAGTCATCATCGTGACGACGAAAAAAGGAAGGAGCGGCAAGCCGTCCATCACTTATGACTTTTATGTTGGCTTACAGGAGCCCGCAACCAAGAAACCAGAAATGCTGAGTGTAAAGGAGAATGCAGACTTGATTTGGCTTGCACTAAAAAATGCAGGCCAGGTTGACGCCAATGGCAATCCGAATGATCTTGTCTATGGAAATGGTCCTACACCCGTATTGCCTGATTACTTATTTGCCGGGAACAATTTTGGTTTATTTGAAGGAGATCCAAGAGTAGATCCTTCACTTTATAATATCAATCCAACCAGCGGACCCATCTATCAAATTGTAAAATTCAATAAGGCGGGAACGGACTGGTGGCATGAAGTATTCAAACCCGCATGGAGTCAAAAACACGATGTCTCTGCTTCTGGTGGAAATGACAAGAATCATTATTTGTTTTCACTTGGCTACCTCGACCAGCAGGGAACCATGATTAATACCTATCTCAAAAGATTTACAGTTCGGGTAAATACCGATCTTTTAATAAAGAATGTTGTCCAGATCGGTGAAAACCTCCAGCTTACCCATACTGACAACCCCAAATACTATAAGAACCTCGACAACCTGGGCGGTTCAGGCGATGAGGTTGCAGGCACGATTAATATGGATCCAGCCTGGCCCGTTTATGATATCAAGGGAGCGCCTAATGCAGGGAATCAATCAAATGCCGGGCCCCAAGGCAATCCTGTTGGCCTTCGCAAACTCAGTGTGAACAATAAAAATTACAATTGGCAGGTATTCGGCAACGTGTTTGCCCAAGCCAGTTTTTTGAAACAGTTTATGATCCGAACCAGCCTTGGGGGCACATTGAATAATTATTATGCTTACAATTTTAACTACGGTTCTTATGCACCGCCGCCAATAGGGGGATATAATAATTTCTCTGAATATTCTGGATACAACAAATCACTGACCTGGACAAACACGCTCACCTACTCCGGTACATTTTGGAAAAACAATAGTATTAAGGTGCTTGCAGCAACCGAATCCATTAGTAACTACAATAGGGAACTCGGTGGTTCCAGGCTTAATTTCTTCTCCAATGATCCCAATTATCGATTCCTCTCGCAGGGAAGTCCAAATGGTCAAAACAATTACAGTTTTGCAGGTAAGTCCTATTTGTCATCATTCTTTACAAAGGCCGACTACGGCTACAAAGACAAATACTTTCTTTCACTTACCCTAAGAAATGATGGTTCTTCCGTTTTTGGAAAGGAAAACCGCTTTGGCTGGTTCCCCGCGATCAATGCGGCATGGAGAATGACGGAGGAAAAATTCCTAAGAGACTCTAAATGGATTACGGAATTAAAGCTAAGGGCCAGCTGGGGGAAGACAGGCTACTATGGTAATACCGATCCCTTTAACCAGTATACATTGTACGGCGGTAGTCCGGCAGATGCCTACTATGATATTTTTGGAGTGAGCACTGGCATCATTCCGCAAGGATTCAGAACAGTAAGAATAGGCAACCCCAAGACCGGCTGGCAGGAAGATGCCGTGACCAACTTGGGTTTCGAATCCGTTTTGTGGAATGGGAAACTAAGTGTAACATTTGATTGGTATGATAAGAACACGAAAGGTCTTTTGTTTCCAGTACAGTTGCCCGATTTGCTGGGTGATGCAACTTCTCCAAATGTCAACGTAGGTAATATCAGGAATACGGGCTTCGATATTCTCTTGGGTTCCAAAGGCAGTTTCTCAAAAAACTGGAATTGGGATTTCCTGGTTACCATCAGTCATTACGATAACAAAATCACAAAGCTCAATACGCTACCATTCTTTGAGGATCTTCGTGGGCAGGTTAGAAATCAAGTGGGCCATCCCATCGGCTCATATTTTGGATATAAGATCATTGGGTTTTTCAAAAATGATGATGATGTGGCCAAATCTCCCGTGCAGGACGCAGCCAAAACCGGAAGATTTAAATACCAGGACACCAACGGAGATGGCGTCATATCAGAAGATGATCGCACGTTCCTTGGTGATCCAAACCCAGTTCTCACCCTCGGAATAAATATTGGATTCGGCTATAAAAATTTCGACTTTTCTACATTCCTCTACGGTTCGTTTGGAAATGACGTGTTAAACGGGCAGCGTATTGGTCAGGACATTTTTGCCAACGGCAACGGAACCCACAGCAAGATTGCTTTATATGATTCCTGGACTCCGCAACACATGAATGCGAAAGCACCCATTGCTGAAAATGATTATAACCCCAGTAATGTCGGAGAAAATAATTCCTATCCCATTGAGAGTGGAACTTACTTTCGAAACAGGTCGTTGATTCTTGGCTACACTTTTCGCAGGGATTTTCTTAAGAAAATAGGAATCTCAAGATTGAGATGTTATTTACAGGTGGTTAACCTGTTTACTATCACTTCTTATTATGGCGTGGATCCTGAATTATACAGCAATGGCGCTTCCCCAACCGCAACCGTCGTGTCCAAATCAACCTTTGGGGTAGACTTTGGCAACTACCCAAACAATCAACGGCAATTTCTGTTTGGCTTAAACCTGAATTTTTGATCAAATGCTGCAATTAAACCTCTTCATATGAAATTTAGGAAATTGGTTTTGATCATTGTTTTGTTCATCGCCAATATAACTGCGTGCAACAAAAAAGAACTCTCCCAACCTGCCCTTGGGCAGTTGGAAGAACCTGCAATAACCAATAAAGCCGGCGTAGAGGGACTATTGATTGGCGCTTATTCCTTACTGGACGGAGTAGCTACAAATCCTACGGGATGGGGTGGCGCCGGATCCAATTGGGTTTATGGAAGTATCTGCGGAAGTGAGGCCTATAAAGGATCTGACCAATATGATCAGTATGATATGCAGGCGCTGGAAAAGTTCAGCCCCTCCAGTAGTAATCAAAGTCTCTCAGATAAATGGAGAGCCGCTTATGCCGGAGTACAGAGAGCCAATACCGTTTTGCGAATCATGAAAAATGCGACAGACATCGACGATACGGATATAGTGAGAATCTCCGCTGAAGCAAGATTTCTTCGTGCGCACTATCATTTTGAGGCAAAGAAAGTTTGGAATAGGGTGCCATGGGTAGACGAAAATGTTACCTACCTCGGTGGAAATTTTTATGTTTCCAATGAGGCGGATATCTGGCCAGAAATCGAAAATGATTTCAGGTTCGCCATGGAAAATCTGAAGGTTAAGATGGACGCTAAGGGTCGCGCCAATAAATATGCCGCTGAAGCATTCCTGGCAAAGGCTTACATGTTTCAACAAAAATATGACAGCGCCAAGCCCTTGCTCAATGATCTAATACAAAATGGAGTGACTGCAGGGGGCATTCCTTATTCGCTCGAAAAGAGCTTCCATGATAATTTTAATCCTGAATCAAAAAACAGCGGTGAATCTGTTTTTGCTGCCCAAACTTCAGTTAATGACGGATCATTCGGTAACAATGGAAACATGGGTGATATTTTAAACTATCCCTACGGTGGTGGTCCGGCTGGTTGCTGCGGATTTTTCCAACCTTCCCAATATCTTGTCAATCACTTTAAGACAGATCCAGTCACAGGATTACCTGATTTAGATAATTTCAACAAGGTGGATGTTAAAAGTGACACCGGTCTGCTTTCTTCGGATCCCTTTTTTCCTTATACCGGCCCACTTGATCCCCGATTGGATTGGACAGTGGGAAGAAGAGGAATACCTTATTTGGATTGGGGTGATCATCCTGGGAAAGACTGGATAAGAAACCAGGTATACGGTGGGCCTTATACGCCGATGAAAAATGCATATTCTCAGTCTCAACAGCAACACCTTACAGATGCTTCTTTTTGGACTTCAGGATCTGTTGCGAATAATATCAATTTGATCAGGTTTGCCGATGTGTTGCTTTGGGCGGCGGAGATGGAAACTGAAGTGGGCGATCTGGAAAAGGCGAGGAAATATGTCAATCAAATCAGGAGCCGCGCGGCCGATCCACAAACATGGGTCAGCCGGCCCGATGGAAGTTTTGCAGCAAACTACAAGATTGGATTGTACACTTCACCGTGGCCTGATCAAGTATTTGCCCGCAAGGCGATTCGGTATGAAAGGATGCTGGAACTGGGAATGGAGGGCCACCGTTTCTTCGACTTAGTAAGATGGGGCATTGCCGACGTTGAGATCAATGCCTATT
>Ga0157376_10001026_pt1 | contig 18248 bp, 15 predicted proteins | sample M45metaG_FD_121801 | JGI IMG/M metagenome (GOLD analysis project Ga0157376, IMG submission 121801) | Miscanthus rhizosphere microbial communities from Kellogg Biological Station, Michigan, USA - M4-5 metaG | ecosystem: Host-associated > Plants > Roots > Rhizosphere > Soil | place: USA: Michigan... | reverse complement strand
ATGTTGTCGGCCAGCTGGTCGGGGCGTTTGGCGCCGACGATCACGCTCGTCACCTGCGGCTGGTGCAACAGCCACGCGAGCGCGACCTGCGCGACCGAGACGCCGTGCGCCTGCGCGATCGGCCGCATCGCGTCGATGCAGTCGAAGGCGCGGTCCTTGTTCACCGGCGGGAAATCGAATTCGGTGCGGCGGCTGCCGGCTTCGGCCTGGCCCTCGCGCGTGTACTTGCCGCTGAGCAGCCCGCCGGCCAGCGGGCTCCACACCATCAGGCCGACGCCTTCGCTGCGCAGCATCGGGATCAGCTCGCGCTCCAGGTCGCGGCCCGCGACGGTGTAATAAGCCTGCAGCGACTGGATGCGCGAGAGGCCGAGGCGCTCGGCGATGCCGTTCGCCTTGACGATCTGCCAGGCCGCCCAATTGGAAACGCCGACGTAGCGCACCTGCCCTTGGCGCACCAGGTCATCCAGCGCACGGACGGTTTCCTCGATCGGCGTGGCCGGATCGAAGCCGTGGATCTGGTACAGGTCGATGTGCTCGAGCTGCAGGCGCTTCAGGCTCGCCTTCACGCCGTCCATGATGTGGCCGCGTGTCGCGCCGCGCGCGTTGGCACCCGGGCCCGTCTCGCCGAAGACCTTGGTGGCGACGATCACGTTCTCGCGCGGGATCTTCAGGTTCTTGAGCGCCTGCCCCGTGATCTGCTCCGACACGCCGCCCGCGTACACATCGGCGGTGTCGATGAAGTTGATGCCGGCATCGACCGCCTGGCCGACGAGCCGTTCGGCTTCGGATTGCTGCAGCGTGCCGATCTTGCCCCACATGCCTTCGCTGCCGCCGAAGGTCATGGTGCCGAGGCAGAGTTCGGAAACGAAAAGGCCGGTGCGGCCGAGCGAGCGATGGCGCATGGTGGATTCCTTCGAGTGGTTGCGCGGGGCACGGTGCCCCGAAGGGCCGTGAGCATAGGCCCATTTGCGAATTCGTGCAGCGCGCTGTCATCAAGATTCGGGGCTCAAGGGCGCAGAATCGTTTGAGGACAAAAAGCCCAGGCCATGACGGAGTTCGAACTGAAATTCCAGCTGCCGCCCGAGCGGGTGGACGGCATCCTGCGCGCGCTCCAGCGCGGCAAGACCGTGCGCCAGTTGCTGCAGGCGCGCTATTTCGACACCGCCGACGGCGCACTGGCAGCGCACGGCGCAACTTTGCGCATGCGCAAGGAGGGGCGGCGCTGGGTGCAAACCGCCAAGGCTGCGGGCGACAGCGCGCTGCATCGGCTGGAGCACGAAGTCGCCGTGCCTGCGCCGGCGACTGCAGGGGTGGCGCCGGCAGTCGATTGGCGGCTGCATGCCGGCACGCCGGCCGGCGAGGTCATCGCGCAGGCTCTCTGGGCGCGTCCGCCGGACGAGGCGCCGCTGGTGCTTGTCTACCAGACCCATGTGCAGCGGATCAAGCGCGTGATCCGATCGCAAGGTTCGACGGTGGAGGTGGCACTGGACCGCGGCTGGATCGAAGCGGGCGGCGAGCGCGCCGACATCTGCGAGATCGAGTTCGAGCTGAAGACCGGCGAGGCGAGTGATGCGATCGCGCTGGCGCGGCGCTGGTGCGCGGCGCACGGCGGCTGGCTCAGCACGATTAGCAAGGCCGAGCAGGGTCAGCGGCTCGCGCGCAGGCAAGCCCCGGGGCCGGCGCTGCAAGGACGCGACATCGCATCGCATGCCCGCGCAGGCGGCGAATTCGGCCGCGCGGTCCTGCATGCCTGCCTCGAACAAATCATGGCGAACGCGAGCGAAGTCGCGGCCGGCAGCACCGACGCCGAACATGTCCATCAACTGCGTGTCGGCGTTCGCAGGCTGCGCACGGCGATGCGCGAATTGCCCCAGCTCATGCCACCGGCCGACGTCGATTGGGCAGCGCCGTGGGTCCAACTCTTCCACGAATTGGGCCGCCACCGCGACAGCGGCTTCGTGGCGCAATTGCAGGCGCGGCTCGAAGCGGCGGGCGGGCCCGCGTTGCAAATCGCGCCGGATGCGTTGGGGCCGTCCGATCCCGTCGCGGCGGTTCGCTCGCCGGGCTGGCAGGACGCGCTGCTCGCGATGCTGGGCTGGATGCATGGGCCGGCGGACGCGGCAGGCTTCGGTGCCAAGCGCGTGAAGGCGATCCTTGCGAAGCGGCTGGGCAAATTGTTCAAGGATGTGCGCAAGGACGGGCGGCATTTCGTGCAATTGCCCGCGCCGCGTCAGCACCGCGTACGCAAGCGGCTCAAGCGTCTGCGCTACCTGACGGAATTCTCCCGTCATCACTTCGACCAGGACGACGTGAAGTCTTTCGTCGAAGCGCTCAAGCCCGCGCAGGACGCGCTGGGCAACTACAACGACGAGGTGCTGGCCGGGGGCTTTTATGCCGGCTTGGCCGCGCAGGAGCCGCGCGCCTGGTTCGGCGCGGGTTGGCTGGCAGCGCGCCGAGCCGCCAACGCCGCCGCATGCGAGGACACGCTGCGTGCGCTGGCCGATTTGCGGCCGTTCTGGAAATAGTCGTCGCCCCACGACCGCGACCATTGATGATTGAATGAGGGCATGAAGATCGACCCTCGTGATTTCCGCGTCGCGCCGGGCCGGAAGGTCCAGCTCGGCAAGCGCGCCACCCGCATCGAGCCCGTCTACAAGTCCGACGACGAGTACCAGGCATTGCAGGCGCAACATGTGCGCAAGCTTGCCGAGCGCCAGCAACTGCTCTACGCGCACGACCGCCACTCGCTGCTGCTCATCTTCCAGGCCATGGATGCCGCGGGCAAGGACAGCGCGATCAAGCACGTGATGTCGGGCGTCAACCCGCAGGGCTGCCAGGTGACCAGTTTCAAGCACCCCAGCGGCACGGAGCTGGAGCACGATTTCCTGTGGCGCGCCACGCGGGAGCTGCCCGAGCGCGGACGCATCGGCATCTTCAACCGCTCGTACTACGAAGAGGTGCTGGTCGTGCGCGTGCACCCGGAATTCCTCGACGCCGAAAAACTGCCGTTAGGCGACAAGCACGGCGCGAAGTTCTGGCACGCGCGCTATCGCTCGATCGTCGAGCTGGAACAGCACCTGCATCGCAGCGGCACGCGCGTCGTGAAATTCTTCCTGCACATCTCGCGCGAGGAGCAGCGCAAGCGCTTTCTCGAACGCATCGACGATCCCGCGAAGAACTGGAAGTTCGGCGCCGACGACATGCGCGAGCGCGGGTTCTGGAAAGAGTACATGCACGCCTACGAAGACTGCCTGCGCGCGACCAGCACGAAGGAGTCGCCGTGGTACGTGGTGCCGGCCGACGACAAGAAAAACGCGTCCCTGATCATCTTGCAGACGATCCTCGACACGATCGATGCGCTGAAGATGCGCTACCCCAAGCCCGATGCCGCGCGCCGGCAGGAACTGCGGGACATCCGCCGGCAGCTCATGGACGAGGCGCGCATGTCATTGCGGGCTTGACCCGCAATCCAGGAAGCGCCTGACGGGCACCGCCTGCCGCGACGGGACACGCTGCTGGTGATCCACCTGGGGTGTGGGACGGCGCAGGCGGCCAGTCCCATCCTGGTCCGGAACAGTGCTGGTTGTGTTGAGCACGCGAAATGGCACTCGCGCCGACCCCCGAGCGCGCTCCGCGCTGACATGCAGGTGCGCCCACAAGTGGCCAAACTGCGGCTATGGACGAGCCTACGCACGCCGGCGAAAGCGCCTTCTGGGACCAAGTGGCCGACTGGCTGCTCGGCGGCCCAGCGCGGGAGCACGGGCCGAGGAGCCAGGACGACATCCCCGCCGATTTGCACCACGGCGAAGACGGGCAGGATTTGGACTAGCTGGCCAGCAGGTGGCCGCCCGCATTTTGGGGACAATGCGTGCCATGGAAGACAAACCGACCCCGCCGCCGCTGCCCGACCACCTAAGTGCCGACCCGCGCAGCCCGCACCATGTCGCCGCCGTGTTCGAACACGATGTGGGCATCCGCTTCAACGGCAAGGACCGCCACGACGTGGAGGAATACTGCATCAGCGAGGGCTGGGTGAAGGTGCCGGCGGGCAAGACGGTGGACCGCAAGGGCCAGCCGCTCATGCTCAAGCTGAAGGGCAAGGTCGAGGCGTTCTACCGCTGACCGTCCGGCCAGCTCATGCACCGCGCACGGGCTGCGGCTGCGCCAAAGTGAAGCGTAGTGGGCCTGTTGCTGGTGCATGGGCCCCATCCGGCACGTTGCCAGTGCACGCGACACCCCGCCAAGGGGCGTCCTGACTGGCTTTGCCCCGCAACGAGGCATCTGGCCCGAACATTGCTCGCCTTGGCTTGCCTTGCCCTTTTGGCAAGACCAACCGAGGAATCTGAAATGGCTTACCTGGCGCCTTCCGAGTTCGTGACCAAGATGGTGGATGCGGGCGAATCCAAGATCTTCATGTCGACGCGCGACACCGTCGTGCGCGCCTACATGGCCGGCGCCATCCTCGCGCTCGCGGCCTGGTTCTCGGTCACGATCAACGTCCAGACAGGCCAGCCGCTGGCCGGCGCGATCCTGTTCCCGGTGGGCTTTTGCATGTTGTACCTGTTCGGGTTCGACCTGCTCACCGGCGTGTTCGTCCTCGCGCCGCTCGCGCTGATCGACAAACGCCCGGGCGTCACGCTCAAGGGCGTGTTGCGCAACTGGGGCCTGGTGTTCTGCGGCAATTTCGCCGGTGCGTTCACCGTGGCCGTGATGATGGCGATCTACGTCACCTACGGCTTCTCGACGGAACCCAATGCCGTCGGCAAGGCCATCGGTGTGATCGGCGAAAACCGCACGCTCGGCTACCAGAAATTTGGCGCGGCCGGCATGCTCACGCTGTTCGTGCGCGGCATGTTGTGCAACTGGATGGTGTCGGCCGGCGTCGTCGGTGCGATGATCTCCACCTCCGTCAGCGGCAAGGTGATCGCGATGTGGATGCCCATCATGCTGTTCTTCTACATGGTCTTCGAGCACTCGATCGTGAACATGTTCCTGTTCCCCTCGGGCCTGTTGCTGGGCGCGCATTTCTCGTTCATGGACTACCTGATCTGGAACGAGATCCCCACCGTGGTCGGCAACCTGGTCGGCGGCCTCGCGTTCACGGGTTTGACGCTGTACGCCACGCACGTGCGCACCGCGCCGAAGCGCACGCCGTACGGCGAGCCGGCCGGCGTCAAGGCCGCCAAGAGCGCCCTGGGCTGAACACCGTGTGAAGATCTCCGTCGGCCAGCATTCGACCCAGGGCCGCAAGGAGGTCAACCAGGACTTCTACGGCGTCCTGGTGCCCGAGGAGCCGCTGCTCACGAGCAAGGGCATCGCGATCGCGCTGGCCGACGGCATCGGCAGCAGCGAGGTGAGCCAGATCGCCAGCGAGTTCGCTGTCGCGGGCCTGCTGGAGGACTACTACTGCACCTCGGAGGCGTGGTCGGTCAAGAAGTCGGTCGAGCGCGTGGTAACAGCCACCAACTCGTGGCTGCACGCGAAGACGCGGCAAAGCCCGTACCGCTACGACAAGGACAAGGGCTACGTCTGCACCTTGAGCGCGCTGGTGCTCAAGGGCGCCACGGCCCATGTCTTCCACGTGGGCGACACCCGCATCTACCGTGTGGCCGGAGATTCGCTCGAGCAGCTGACCGAGGACCACCGCGTCTGGATTTCAAGCGAGCAGAGCTACCTGAGCCGCGCCGTCGGCTTCAATCCGCAGATCGAGATCGACTACCAGCCGCTGCCCATCGACGCCGGCGACGTGTTCGTGCTGGCCTCCGACGGTGTTTATGAACACGTCGATGCACCGTTCGTCGTCGAAGCAATCCGGCGGGGCCGCCGCGACCTGGACGAGGCCGCGCGCACGATCGTCGACGAAGCCTTGCGCCGCGGCAGCGCGGACAACCTCACCGTGCAGATCGTGGCGATCGAGCAGCTCGGCGCGCAGGACGCCGGCGGGCTGCAGCGGCAGGCTGCGCAGCTCGCGCTGCCGCCCCTGCTGGAGGCCCGCGCCGATTTCGACGGCTACCGGATCGTGCGCGAGCTGCACGCCAGCAGCCGCAGCCACATCTACCTGGCGGTGGACAGCGAAACGGAAGCGCTGGTCGTCATCAAGACGCCGTCGATCGACCTGCAAGGCGATGCGGCCTACCTCGAGCGTTTCCTGATGGAAGAATGGGTCGCGCGCCGCATCGACAGCGCACATGTGCTCAAGCCCTGCGCGCAGACGCGCAAGCGCAATTACCTGTACGTCGCGACGGAATTCATCGACGGCCGCACGCTGTCGCAATGGATGGCCGACAACCCGCGTCCGGACATCGAGACGGTGCGCGGGATCGTCGAGCAGATCGCGCGCGGCCTGCAGGCCTTCCACCGGCTCGAGATGCTGCACCAGGACTTGCGGCCGGACAACATCATGATCGACAAGACCGGCACGGTGAAGATCATCGACTTCGGCGCGACGCGCGTGGCCGGCGTGGTGGAGTCGTCGCTGTCGCCGGAGCCGCGCGCGATCCTGGGCACGCACCAGTTCACGGCGCCGGAATATTTCCTGGGCGAAGCAGGCAGCGCGGCTTCGGACATGTTCTCGCTGGGCGTGATCGCCTACCAGATGCTGTCGGGCCGCTTGCCTTACGGCGCCGAAGTCGCGAAGACCCGGACCCGGTCCGCGCAGCGCAATTTGCGCTACGACTCGGTGCTGCACGAGGACCGCGAGATTCCCGCGTGGGTCGACGACGTGTTGCGCAAGGCCGTGCATCCGGACCCGCTGCAACGCTACGAAGCCTTGTCCGAATTCGTCCACGACTTGCGCCACCCGAGCCAGGCCTTCCTCAGCCGCACGCGGCCGCCGCTGATCGAGCGGCATCCGGTGCGGTTCTGGAAGACCGTGTCGGCGGTGCTGGCAGCCGTGGTCGTCGTGCTCGTGTTCCTGCGCTACGGATTGCACTGAGCGCGCAACGCGGCGATCACGCCGGAATGAGCCCGCGTTCGCGCAGCATCGGTTCGATCTTCGGCGGCCGGCCGCGGAACGCCTCGAAGGCACTGCCCGGCTCGACGCTGTTGCCCGCCGCGTAGATGCAGCGCTTGAGCCGCTGCGCGACGGCTGCGTCGAACGGATTCTTCGCTTCCTCGAATGCACCGTATGCGTCGCAGTCCAGCACTTCCGCCCAGAGGTAGACGTAGTAGCCGGCCGCGTAGCTGTCGCCGCAGAACAGGTGCTGGAAATGCACGAAGCGGTGGTTCTGGCCGACTTCGGGAAGCAGGCCGCGCTCGTGCAGCAATTGCGCCTCGAACGCGGACCAGTCGCTCACGTTCGCCGGCTGCGGATGCGTGTGCGCGGCCATGTCGGCGATCGCGCTCGCGCAGTAGCGCATTGTCTCGTAGCCCTGCCCGAATTTCTCCGCGGCTTGCAGCCGCTCGATCAACGCGTCGGGGATAGTCTCGCCGGTCTGAGCGTGCCTGGCATGCCGGCGCAGCACCTCGGGCTCGGACATCCAGTGCTCGAACAATTGCGAAGGCAGTTCCACGAAATCCTGCAGCACCGCGGTGCCGGAGAGTTTCGTGTATGTGACGTCGGACAAGAGGCCGTGCAGGCCGTGCCCGAACTCGTGGAACAAGGTGCGCACGTCGTCGAAGCTGAGGAGGGTCGGGCTGCCCTTGGAGAAATTGTTGTTGTTGATGATGATCGGCCGCGTCACCTCGCCGTTGCGCGACTGCCAGACGAAGCCGTTCATCCAGGCGCCGCTGCGCTTGCTCGGCCGCGCGAAGTTGTCGTGCAGGAACAGGCCGACGGGTGTGCCTTGCGCGTCGTGCACTTCGTAGGTCTTCACGTCGGGGTGATAGGCGGGCAGGTCGGTGCGCAAGGTGAAGCGCAGGCCGAACAGGCGCTGCGCGCAATCGAAGGCCGCATTCACCATCGCGTCGAGCGAGAAGAAGGGTTTGACCTGCGCGTCGTCGATCGCGTAGTCGCGCTGCCGCACTTTCTCGGCCCAATAGCGCCAGTCCCAGGCCTGCAGGTCTGTGCTTTCGCCTTCGCCGCTCTCGCGCCGGGCGGCGAGCAAGGCGGCACGTTCGCGCAGCACGACTTCCTTCGTACGGTCCCAGACGTCGTCGAGCAAACGGTTCACCGCGGCGGGCTCGCGCGCCATCCGGTCCGCGAGCGCGTAGTCGGCGAAGGTGGCGTAGCCGTGCAGGCGCGCCTGCTCCTGGCGCAATTGCAGGATCTGCCCGATCAAAGGGCGGTTGTCGTGATCGCCCGCATGTTCGCCGCGCGTGACCCAGGCGCGCCAGGCTTGCTCGCGCAGGTCGCGCCGCTCGGAGAACGTGAGGAAGGGCACGATCGAGGAGCGCGACAGCGTGACGACGTGCGCATCGTCCAGCCCGCGTTCGGCCGCGGCGGCGCGCGCTGCGCTGCGGACGAAATCGGGCAGGCCGGCGAGGTCGGCGTCGCCGCGCAATTCCAGTTTCCAGGTCGATTCGTCATGCAGTACGTTCTGGCCGAACGCCGTCGTGAGTTCGGCCAGTTGCTGCATCAACTGCGCATAGCGCTCCTGCGCCGCACCGGACAGCTGCGCGCCGGCACGGACGAAATCGAGCTGGATTCGCTCCAGCAGCCGCAATTGCTCGGGCGTGAGCGCAAGCTGGCGCCGCCTTTCGTACAAGGCCTGCACGCGCGAGAAGAGCGGCATGTGCATGTAGACGGCGCTTTCGTGCGCGGCCATCGGCACCGCGACGCGCCGCTGGACCGCCTGCAGCTCGGGCGATGTCTCGGAAGCGCACAAGTTGCTGAACAGCGACTGGATGCGCGCGAGCAGCCGGCCGCTTCGGTCGAACGCGGCAACCGTGTTGTCGAAGCTCGGCGGTTCGGCGTTCGCGGCGATGGCATCGAGTTCGGTGCGGTGCTCCCGCATCGCGTGCTCCAGCGCGGCCTCGAAGTGCGCGGGCTGGACGAGGTCGAAGGGCGCGAGGCCGTACGGGCGGTCCCAGGGTCGGAGCAGCGGATTGGTAGTGGGCTGGGTCATGGGGAGGGTCCTTTTGGGACGCTCAGGATAGCGCGGGCGCCGTATTGGTGCAGGCAGGTTGATCCATATCAAGCACGCGGGTGCGTGATCGGAATAAGGTGCACATCAAATACATCTATTACTTGCCTAAGGAAAGAAAAGATGAAGAACCCCCTCCGTGGTTTATGCGCCATCGCGCTGTTCGCAGGACTGTGCGCGCCGCTGCTGGCGCTGGCCGCCGCGCCGAAAGACGTCGGCGATTTCGGGCCGCCGCGCGGCGCACCGATCCATGCGGTGCTGACCAGCCCGCCGCACGTGCCGCCGCCCACCGGCCGCAATTACCCGGCCAAGGTGATCGTCGAGCTCGAGGTGGTGGAAAAGGAAATGCAGATTTCCGAAGGCGTGAGCTATACCTTCTGGACCTTCGGCGGCACTGTGCCGGGCAGCTTCATCCGCGTGCGCCAGGGCGACACGGTGGAGTTCCACCTGAAGAATCATCCCAACAACAAGATGCCGCACAACATCGACCTGCACGGCGTGACCGGGCCGGGCGGCGGCGCGGCCTCCAGCTTCACGGCGCCGGGCCATGAATCGCAGTTCACGTTCAAGGCGCTCAACGAAGGCATCTACGTCTACCACTGCGCGACGGCGCCGGTGGGCATGCACGTGGCCAACGGCATGTACGGCCTCATCCTGGTCGAGCCGCCCGAGGGCCTGCCGAAGGTCGACCACGAGTACTACGTGATGCAAGGCGACTTCTACACGACCGGCAAGTACCGCGAGAAGGGCAACCAGCCCTTCGACATGGAAAAGGCGATCGACGAGCGCCCCACCTACGTGCTGTTCAACGGCGCGGAAGGCGCGCTCACCGGCGACAAGGCGATGACGGCCAACGTCGGCGAGACGGTGCGCCTCTACGTGGGCAACGGCGGCCCCAACATGGTGTCCAGCTTCCACGTGATCGGCGCCATCTTCGACCAGGTCCGCTACGAGGGCGGCAGCAACGTGCAGCGCAATGTGCAGACTACGCTGATCCCCGCCGGCGGCGCCGCGGTGGTGAAGTTCACGGCGAAGATCCCAGGCAGCTACGTGCTGGTGGATCACTCGATCTTCCGTGCCTTCAACAAGGGCGCGCTGGCGATCCTGAAGATCAGCGGCCCGGAAAACAAGCTCGTCTATTCCGGCAAGGAACTCGACGCGGTGTACCTCGGCGACCGTGCCGGCCCGAACCTCGCGGCCGTCACGCAAGCGACGCAGTCGGCCGCGTCCGGTGCGCTGACCCAGGAAGAGCAGGTGCACGCGGGCCAGGCGCTCTTCGCCGGTACCTGCTCCGTGTGCCACCAGGCCAACGGCGCGGGCTTGCCGGGTGTCTTCCCGCCGCTCGCCAAGTCCGATTACCTCGCCGCCGACGTCAAGCGCGCGATCGGCTTCGTGCTGCGCGGCCTGACCGGCAAGGTGACCGTCAACGGCCAGGAATACAACTCGGTGATGCCGCCGATGACGCAATTGAACGACGACGAGATCGCGAACATCCTGACCTACGTGATCAACAGCTGGGGCAATCCGGGTGGCCGCATCTCGAGCGACGACGTCAAGAAGGCGCGCGCTGCAGGCGGTCCGGCTGCGGCTGCCGCACATTGAAGCCGCAGCGTCCATGACGGGATGCCCATGAAATCGCTGGCCGCCTTCGCGATCGCTTCGCTGTGCTGCGTCGCCGCCGCGGCCGCGGACTATGTCGAGGTTCCGGGCGGCCGCTTCGAAAGCGTGCTGCCGCAAGGTTCCTCGCCGACCGTGTCTTCACCGGTGAACGTAACCGCCTTCGCGATGCGCGTAAAGCCGGTCACGGTAGCTGAATTCGCCGCGTTCGTGCGCGCGCATCCGGAATGGCAGCGCGATCGCATCCCCGCGCTTTTTGCGGAGAAGCGCTACTTGCTGTCGTGGGCGGGCGATGCGGATCCCGGGCCGAAGCTCGCGCCGCAAAGCCCGGTGACGGACGTCAGCTGGTTCGCCGCGAAGGCCTATTGCGAATCCGAGGGCGCGCGCCTGCCGACCTGGCTGGAATGGGAGTACGTCGCCGCTGCCGACGATTCGCGGCGCGATGCGCGCGGCGACGCCGCCTGGCGCCGCCAGATCCTTTCCTGGTACGAGCGGCCCTCCGATGCGCAGTTGCGCGCCGTGGGCGGCAAGCCCAACGCCTACGGGATCGGCGATGTCCACGGCCTGGTCTGGGAGTGGGTCGACGACTTCAACGCGCTTTTCATCGCCGGCGACAGCCGCACGCAAGGCGACCCCGACCTGCTGAAGTTCTGCGGCGCCGGCGCCATCAACATCATCGACCGGGACAGCTACGCGGTGGTCATGCGCATCGCGCTGCTGTCCTCCCTGAACGCGGCGGACACGACGAGCTCGCTCGGCTTCCGCTGCGTCCGCCCTCACGAGGAAGCATCGCCATGAACATCCGTTCCATCAATCGCCGCGAGGCGCTCCTGTCCCTCGGCGCCATTGCGTGCCTGCCGCTCGCTGCGCGTGCCGCGGCTTCGGCCACGGCCCCCGTGCCCGGCAATTCGCTCTACCAGTTGCATGCTGCGCTCACCGACCAGGACGGCCGCCCGTTCGACATGGCGTCGCTGCGCGGCACGCCGGTGCTCGTGAGCATGTTCTATTCGTCGTGCCAGATGGTCTGCCCGATGGTGTTCGAGACGATCCACTCGACCCTCAAGGCGTTGCCGCCCGACGAGCGCGCGGAGATGAAAGTCGTCATGATCAGCTTCGACCCGGCGCGCGACACCGTGGCAGTGCTGAAGAAGACCGCCGCGGTCCGCAATTGCGACGCGCAATGGACGCTCGCGCGCGGCGACGAAAGCACCTCGCGCAAGATCGCCGCGGCGCTGAACATCCAGTACCGGCGCCTGTCCGACGGCGAGTTCAATCACTCGACCATCATCACGCTGCTGGACCGCGAAGGGCGGATCGCCTCGCGCACCGGCAAGCTCGGAACGGTGGACACGGCGCTGGTAAAGGCCGTGCACGAAGTGCATGCGGTGAAGGGCTGACGTCCGCCCCAGGATCGCGCGGATTCACGCGCCGTCGCGATCGATTGCGCATTCGCCGCAGGGCCGCAACAATGCGCCCATGCTCGAAGGTATCGAAGCCCTGATCGCCCTGGAGGAATCCGGCACCGTCAGCGAAGCGGCCGTTCGCCTGCGCCTGACGCAGTCGGCCGTGAGCAAGCGAATCCGGGCGCTGCAGGCCGCACTGGGCTTCCGGCTGGTCGAGCCCGTCGGCCGGCGCTTGCGATTGACGGCCGCGGGAATCGAATTCGTGGCCCGCGCGCGGCCATTGATCGCGGAGCTGAGAGTGCTCGGCTCGTCCGTGAACACTGCGGCGGCGAGCGCTTTCTCCCTGGCAGTGGCGGATTCGATCGCGTCCACCTGGGGGCCGCGAATCGTCCGCCGCGCTCTCGAGCGATCGCCGGGCACCGAGGTTTCACTGCACGCGCATCGCAGCGCGCTCATCATCGAAAGTGTGAGGCTCGGACGATTCCAGATCGGCCTGTGCACGGACTCCGGAGCGGACGACGACCTCGTCCACTTTCGGCTGGTCGACGAACCGATGGTCATCGCCAACTGCTTTTTCGAAGAGGTCGCTGCGCCGGGCCAACCGCTGATCTGCGTGGAGTCCGGCACGGCGGCATGGAAAGTGATCGAGCCGATGCTTCGCACCCACCAGCCGGCGTTGTTGAAGCGGCCGATGACGCGCGTCGAATCCTTCGGCGCGACGCTTCAAATGGTCAAGGCCGGTTTCGGCGACGGGCTCATTCCCTTGGGCATGATCCTCGAAGCGGGACTCGCGCCGCGCGGCTACCGCTTGCTGGAGCATGTTCACCGTCCCGTTTCCCTGTTGACCCGCAAGACGGTCCATCACCTCGCGGCGTTCGCGCGGCTTCGCGAGCAGCTGGCGATTGCCGCGACCGGCTATTTCTCCGCGGCTTCGGCACACGTGGCGTCAAATCGAGATGGCGCGTCCGGCTCGTTCATGACCGGACGTGCGGCAGCACGCCGGGGTTGACCACATTGGTCGGCGCGCCGTTCGCATACGCGACCACCTGGTCGAAGATGTCGGAGAACTGCGTTTCGAACTCGTCCAGAGTCACGTAACCGATGTGCGGCGTGCAGACCACGTTCTCCATCTGCAGCAATGGATGCGTCGAATCCACCACGGGCTCTTCCTCGTACACGTCGACCGCTGCCATTCCCGGACGGCCCGCCCGCAACGCGTCGACAAGGGCCCCCGGCTCGATGAGCGGCGCGCGGCTGGTATTGACGAGGACTGCGGTCGGTTTCATGAGGGAAAGGTCCCGGGCGGTCACGACGCCGCGCGTCTCCTTGACCAGGCGCATATGCAAGGAAACGAAATCGCATTCCGCGAGAAAGGCCTCCTTGCTCGGGGCGGTCCGATAGCCGTCGCCGCGCGCGCGCTCCAGGGACGCCTGTCGGGCCCAGACCACGACGTTCATGCCGAATGCGCGACCGTAGCCCGCCACTGTGCTGCCGATGCGGCCGTAACCGTAGATGCCCAGCGTCTTGCCGCGCAGCGTGTCGCCCACCCCGATCTGCCAGGTGCCGCGCTGCAGCGAGCGCATCTGCTGGGGAATACGGCGCGCGGCGGAAAGGATCAGTCCCCATGTCAATTCGGCGGCCGCGTAACTTGGCGAGTCGGGATGCTGGTACGACGAGACGACGACGCCCAGGCGCGTGCACGCGTCGATGTCGATGTGCGGATAGACGCTGCGCTGCGAGATCAACCGCAATGCCGGTAACCGCTCGAGCAGCGGTGCGCGGATCTGGGTGCGTTCGCGAATCAGGACGAGGACCTCGGTGTCTTTCAGGCGCCGGGCGAGCTCGTCGGTGTCCTGGGTGCGGTCGTTCCAGACCGTCACCTTGTGCCCATCGAGTTTCCTGAAGCAAGGCAGGGTCCGGAGCGTGTCGAAGTAGTCGTCGAGGATGCTGATGTTCACGGTGATGAGGTTCAGATGGCGTTACGGTGCGATGCCGATTGGACGCCAGCGGACGCGGAATCGGCCGACTTATATTCAGTCTCGGGCGGAATGCGAGCGGGACGCCGGCCACGATGCGCACATCGATCAGGGTTTGGCTGCGGTCCGCGGCACCAGCCCGGTTTGCCTGATCACCTCGGCATTTTGCGGCGTCCGCAGAAAATCGAGAAAGCGCCGTGCTTCGGCCTGGCGCGGGCTGGCCGCCACGATGGCGGCCGCGAACGGCGTGACGTATTGCACTTCATCCGGCAGGTCGCCGACGATCTCGATGCCGGCGACAGGCAGCAGCTCGCTGCGCTGCTGGCAGCCGAAATCCGCCTCGTGCTTCGCGACGATTTCGCCCACGGGCGTCGCCGGAATCTTGTGGCCCTTGGGACGAACCTGTTCGGCGATGCCCAGCTTGGCGAGCATGTCGCGCTCGATGTATTCGCCGCTCGCGCTATCGGACCACGCGACGGTGCGGGCGGCCAGCAGCGCGCTGCGGAGCCCCTCCACGGTGTGAATGTCGGGCTTCGATTCGCCCTGCGGCACCGCGCAGGCGATCGTCGAATCGGCCAGCGCCACTTTGCTGCCGGGCACGAGCAGTCCCTCGGCCATCAACTTGTCGAGTGCATCACCCACCATGATCACGACGTCGATCGGCTCGTTGCGCGCGAGCCGGGCCGGGATCGCGTTGGGAGTCTTTCCCATCGACGGACCCCATTCCGAGCGGACGTCGTGGCCCGGGTGCGCCTGCCATTGCTGCACCAGTTGCTTGTAGGCGGCGGCAAAGCCGCCCGACGATGCCACCGTGAGCGGCTCAGCGAATGCGTTGCCCGCGCAAGCCAGCGCGGCCAGGAGAATGTGAAGGGCGGTCGGTTTCATGGCTGCGGCCTTTGCGCGTGGAAAGCAGCGGATCATGCGGCCCGCGGATTGGCGCAACAAGTGCAACGTTCAATACAATCATTGCGTGACACGCATCAATTTCGACTTGCAGCAACTGCAGGCCTTCGTCGCGGTGGCGGACCAGGGCAGCTTTCGCGCAGCCGCAGAACGGATCCATCTCTCGGCCCCGGCGCTCAGCCGCAGGATCGAGCGCCTGGAGGAGTTGCTGGGGGCGCGCCTGTTCCAGCGCAGCACGCGCTCCGTCCGGCTCACGCGGGTCGGACAGGCGTTCCTCGAGCGGGCGCGAGCGGCGCTCGACGATCTCGAGTCCGCGGTCCTGGGCATCAATGAGATCTCCGCGCGACATGCGGGCCGCGTCTCGATCGCTTGCCCGCCGACAGCCGCGGTGACGCTCGTGCCGCGTGCGATCCAGGCCTTCTCGAAGTCGATGCCTCACGTGCGCATCCGCGTGATCGACGAGGGCATGAACGAGGTGGCGGCCAGCGTGGCCTCGGGCGAGGCGGATTTCGCGTTGGGCTTCGCTGCGCCTTCGGACCAGGGCCTGAAGTTCGAACCGCTGTGGCGCGATCCCTATGTGCTCGCCATGCGGCGGGACTACCCGCTTGCACGCAAGCGGACGATCAAGCTGGCCGACACCGCCGGACTGCCGTGGCTTTCGGTCGCGCGCACGAGCCGCAACCGCCAGGTGCTGGATGACTACTTCACGGCCTCGGGCCGGTCGCCGCAGGCGTGGCTCGAGGTGAGCCACGTCGCCACGATGTTGGCCATGGTCGAAGCGGGACTGGGCGTGGGCATTGTCCCGTCGATGGCGATCCCGCCGCGCCATGCGGCATTGGCAGCCGTGAACCTGTCGGACGTCAAGCTGTACCGCCACATCGGCCTGCTGACGCTGCAAGGCCGCCGGCTGGCGCCGGTCGCCGAGCGCTTCCACGATCACCTGAAGCGCGTGCTCGTCAATGCAAAACGTTGAGCACGAGCTTGTGCTGCTGGACACCGTTCACGTCGTTGCGCTGGTACCAGGTGGTCGCGACGTTGCCTGATGGTGACGTTGCGGTCGCCATGGTGCGCGAGGTGAAGATGACCGACCCTACCGCCGGGACACTGATGTCGGTGACCGGCCCCCACGCCGCATCCTTGACGAGCCAGCGGCAAGCACCCGCGCCAAAATCGCTCGACCAACTGGCGGTCACGTTCCCGGCGGCATCCGCGACGAGCGTGTCGACGCTGCCGGCATAAATCGTGGTCGACACGTGGGAGGGTGGCGACCACGTGCCCGAAACCGGCGAATATCGTGATGTCCACATCCCCTGGTTCTGGCCCCACAGCGCCGTCACGTAACCGCCGGCGTCGCCGACGACGTTGCTGGCAAATGCCCCGTCGACATCGGGGTTGACGTTGTCGAGCCGCACGGGGGCGCCCCACAGGCCCGTTGCCGGGTCCAGCCGGGCGGCGCTGACAAAGGAGGCGAATCCACCGCGCGAATAGAGCGCCGTGACTGCACCGGTGCCATCCAGGGCCAACGAGAGCATTCCGTTGTAGGTGTCCTCGATGGGCTGTTCCGCAGACCATGCGCGGGAGGTGGCATCGTAATGGCCGCCGTACACCGTGCGCGTCGTCGGCGAACCGTGGATCCATGCTACGCTGATGTTCCCCGCGCTGTCGATGACGGCGTGCGCTTCGAAGGTCGGCGCGCTGAAGGTGAAGGTGTTCGGCGCGCCCCACACCTGCGTCGCCGTGTTCAGCGGCAAGGCGGTGATCCCGGTGGTCGTGGCAATCAGCAGGATCAGGTTGCCGGCATTGTCCAAAGAGGGCGTGATGGTCGAGAGGTCGCCGGTGATCCCCGTCATGGGCGGTTCGATCGGCGCGCTCCATGTCGAAGTGGACGCATCGAAGCGCGCCACGCGCGGCGCGGTTTCAAACGGGGAGTACTGGGTGTGACTCCACATCAGGTAGCAATCGCCCGACTGCGCGCAGAGCATGTGTTGTCCGTAGTGCCTGCCGGCCACCGAGTCGATGGTTGTCGGCGCACTCCACACGCCGGTGGCCGTGTTCAGCCGCGCCGCATACATGGTGTCGTTGTACAGGTCAGCCACCTCCCACGTGACCCAGATGTTGCCGGCGGCGTCGAAGGCGATCGAAGGCTGTATCTCGTCCAGACCGATCGGGGTGTCCGCCGCGTTGGTCTCGAACATGTCCCACGCCTGCGGCGACGTCGTGAACGTCCATGTCAAGTTGCCCGAGAGCGATCGGCCCGTGGTGTCCTGGATCGCCGGCGCGAAGTTGACCGTGTAGGTCGTGTCGCCGGGCAACGCGCCCGCGGGAGGCACGAGCCTCACGTCGGTCCCGGACACCACGACGTTCGCCGCGATCACGTTTCCTTCGGGGCCCTTCAGCGCGACGGAGTTCGCGTTGACGGTCGGCGGCGAAGCGGCCGCGCTCAGCGTTGCCGCGAATCCGGATGCGCGGCTGATGCCGATGCTGCCGTTCGGCGGGTAGACGGCCTGGATGGTGAACGCAGGCCGGCAGTCAAAGACCTGGCAAGAGAAGTCGGCGAGCGTACCGACGCGCAGGATCGCGTTGCCGCTCACCGGCCCGTAGACATACACGTCCCCGCCGAGCACGCCCACATAGTTGCCGGTGGCCGGCCAAAAGCGGTAGGAAAAGGTGCCGTAGCCCGCGACACCGGCCACGCCGTCCGAATGCGAGCCATTGAAGTATTGCGGATAGGCGGTGGCCGCCCAATCGAAGAGCACCGATTCGGTAGGGACGGCCGACTGCGCTTGCGCACGGAGGACGGGAGAAGGTGCATCGGCACCGGTGCCGGCCGTGTCGCCGCCCCCGCAACCGGCGACCAGCAACGTGGCGATCACCCACAGTGACCTCAATCCAGAACGCATCGGCTTTTCTTCCCCTCCCCGGGTTCCCTGTCGACAAGAGATTCGATCCTAGAGGAAGCCTCCGCAGCGGACAAGGCATCGCGACCCGGTCCTTTCCGGGATCGAGCGAAACAAGGCGAGGTCGAAGACTTGGTGCGGCTGGCGGGGATCGAACCCACGACCCTTGGCTTCGGAGGCCAATACTCTATCCACTGAGCTACAGCCGCATACCGGTGGAGTGCGCATTATCCCCGAAGCGCGGGCCGTGGCCGCGCGGCCCCATGCCCAGCGGGTCGCCCAGAGGCCCCCAGCTATAATCAAAGGTTGATTTTTCTGCCCCGAACAACTTGAGGACGCCATGAGCGATAGCACCCAGGAAGAAGCCCACACCGGCCCGATCAAGACCCCCAAGCAGCTGCTGCTGGCGGTGTTTTTCTCCTTCGTCGT
>Ga0157376_10001024_pt1 | contig 18251 bp, 10 predicted proteins | sample M45metaG_FD_121801 | JGI IMG/M metagenome (GOLD analysis project Ga0157376, IMG submission 121801) | Miscanthus rhizosphere microbial communities from Kellogg Biological Station, Michigan, USA - M4-5 metaG | ecosystem: Host-associated > Plants > Roots > Rhizosphere > Soil | place: USA: Michigan... | reverse complement strand
CATTTCGCGGTCATGGTCGTCAACGAGGTAATCATACTGCCCCTCGCGGTGCCATGCATAAAATGAATGATAGCGCAGCATATAAAGACCGCCTTCGGGTATCTTCCCTTTCATCATCTGGTATACGTATTCATCATGTCCCCAGCTCATGTCTACATTCCGCAGGCCGCAGCCTTTTTCATATACCCCATATTTTGTGTTGTAAGCAGGGTTGTTATAATCAGGATTGTTTTTAAAAAACTCAGGGTAAACAATTTTGTCTGAATAAGCACAGCCTACCGGGAAGGTATCACCCACAACCGCCCATTGTGCCTCACCAAAAAGACACAACACCTTGCCCATATCATGCATCAGACCCACAAGCACCATCCAGTCAGGATGCCCATCGCGGCGAATGGCTTCTGATGTTTGCAAAAGATGCTGAAACTGATCCAAATCTGTATCGGGGTCAGAATCGTCTACCAGCTGGTTTAAAAACTGGAATGCGTCCCATACCGGCATTTCTTTCTTATCAAATTTCAGGTAATCGGCTCTTTTCTGCTGCACAAAATCATAAGTCTGGTAAGTATGGTTCAAACGGTAAAATTCTTTTACCGTGTCTCTTTCAGGTGCATCGTAGTTGCGGTAAGCTTCGGTAGATTTGTCCATTGCTATGGAATCAGGGTCAGGATACCTGCGAAGCAGATCTTCTTCCCATTCATCAAGGCTTTTAAGTGGAACAGCTTCAAAATGATTTGTGCTCATTGTTATATTTTTTTATGAAAGGATGTAAGTCTAAGATGACCGGCGATTGGTGATTGATTCGGTGAAATTAAGCTCCTGAAAAGCAAGTGCCTTGCATGGAATTGATCAGTATTTCCATTTACCCTGAATGTAAAAAGAGGAATTGGTTCATATGCAATACTTTCGTTCATGTTTTTCCGGTACTAAAATTGACCTTTTTTAACTAGAATCCTATAACCTGAAGGGCTTTTATTTACGAAAACGATTTCACTGCGAAAAAAGTACTGTCCAGCGCAGTACCCGTTATGATGGAGCGACCGCCGCTTGTAACATTTTTACATTGAAACATGACTGACCCATTTGATCTAATCATTCAATACAAAGACCGAAACACGTCTTTTCCGGCCCAACTGGTGCAGCACGGCTATTCGCATAAATTCACGGTATGGGTCTTCGAAACCAAACTGTGTTTTGAACCCGATGAAGAGGGCCTTTACAGATTGGTTTTAATGCCCGGGCAGAGCGAAAAAGAACTGGCTTCCATTGATCGCAATTTATTGGCTCTTATACAGGAAAAACTTGCGGCAATACTGAAATAATAGTTGTTTTATTACTGCCATTTTTGCCTGATCATGTATTCAGTTGTATATATAACGCCAATGGAATCCGCAATTACTGCGCCACCCTTATATTTGCAATTGTCTGCCGGAATCTGTACCTGGTTAAACATTTTTTGCTGACATTGGTTTAAACAACTACGATTTTTGCCTTTCTTCCATAAATGATCTAACCCTTACCGTTAAACAAAGAACAAACGCTAACAACAACATAAAAGTAGCAGCTAATGGATTATCCCCTGTTATCTAAGAAAGCCCAGCAGTATATCAGTCATTATTTTGAAAAACATGTCCACAGGCAGTTACCCTATCATAATAAGTCGCACACAGAAAATGTGGTAGCTGCGGTCATCCAGATTGCCAATCACTACCAGTTGAATGAACATGATCTTTTTGTAGTGGTAACCGCCGGCTGGTTTCATGATATGGGCTATTACCTGGGAGAGGCACAGGGTCATGAGGAATTAGGTGCAGCTATGGCCGCGGGATTTTTAAAGGATGCCGGCGTAGATGAACTGTCTATACAGCAGGTCAGAGACTGCATTATTGCCACCCAGATGCCACAAAAACCACACAATCTGCTGGAACAAATCGTTTGTGATGGTGATCTTTTTCATTTTGGCACAGATAATTTTGAAAAATTAAATAAGCTGATGCGCAAGGAAGCTGTTGAAAGAAAAGGCAAAGAAATTGATAAAAAAGAATGGCGGCGTGGCACCATCGCCTTACTGCAATCGCACCATTACCATACTGATTACTGCCAGGCTCTGCTAAACCAAAAAAAGGCGGAAAACCTGGAGAAGCTGGTTAAAAAACAAAAAGAAGCCCTTGCTGCAGACAAGACACCCAATTTGCCGGTTGTATCGCCCATTCAGGAAAAAGAACCTGCTAAACCCAAAAAACCAGAAAGACCGGTACGGGGAATTGAAACCATGTTCCGTGTGGCGTCTACCAATCACCAGCGGCTGAGCGATATGGCAGACAGCAAGGCGCATATCATGATATCAGTAAACTCTATCATTCTTTCTATTGTAATAGGTTTAATGGCCCGCAAACTGGAAACCTCGCAAAACCTTATTGTACCAACATTGATATTACTGAGTGGCAGCGTAATAGCGGTTGTTTTCTCTGTATTGGCCACCAGGCCCAAAATACCCAACGGCTATTTTACCCCGGAACAGTTAAAAAATAAATCCGTTAATCTTTTATTTTTTGGAAACTTTTACAGAATGGATTTCGATCATTATTATGAAGGCATGCAGGAGGTGATGAAGGACGGAGAATTTTTATATGCCAGTCTTATCCGCGACATCCACTCACAGGGTATTGTACTCGGGCATAAATATAAATTGCTCCGTATTTCCTATACAATTTTCATGTTTACACTCATTCTTGCCGTACTGGCCTTTGCCGTGTCTTTTATTTTTTTTGACTAAGTAATCGCTGGTGTTTTTTACCATAACGGTAATGAGCAACAGTTTAATGGTCTTCCGGCCATTTGGACAAAACGTTTACCGGCAGACAGCCATTTAAAAAGACAATACAAAGACAGTAAAAACCGATTGTGCCATAGCAATGAACGCGTTCAGAATAACAATGATCCGGTTCAGTCACAAATCGCCATTTATCAATTTCTGAATAAAAAACAAGCTGTCATTTTATGAAAAATATGCAAATCGTTTTTTTGATGTGGTTGTTACAGTTTGCTGCACCGGCCTGTACTGCACCTGATGTTGTAATCAGTCCGCCTGGCTATGATCTTTCCAAACCCAAAATATATAAAATGCCTTCTGTGCTGGAAGAAATATCCGGCATTGCATTGAACCATGGCAAAACAGACACCATCTATGCTGAACAGGACGAAGAGGGAAAGCTTTTTTATTTTCACTTAGGCGATACCGAAATAAAACATACCAAATTTTCAAAAAGAGGCGACTATGAAGACGTGGCTATTAGCAACGGCCTGGTCATTATGCTGCGCAGCGATGGTGTTTTTTTTACCTTTCCGCTTAGCGAAATTGCCAACAAAGATGCCGGCAATGTGATAGAACAACCCGGCCTGCTGCCCCAGGGTGAATATGAATCTTTATATGCAGACGATAAGAACCATGTTCTCTACGCATTGTGCAAAAACAGCAGCGCCGATAAAGATGCAGAGGTAATTAGCGGTTATGTATTTTTGATTGGCTCCGATGGCAAACTGACCTTAAAAGATCATTTTTCAATAGACGAAAAAGCGGTTGCCAGCCTTGCAGGAAAAGAAAAAATCAGGTTTAAACCCGCTGCACTGGCAAGAAACCCGGTTACGGGCCAGTGGTATATTATTTCATCGGTCAACAAAATCCTGCTTATTACAGATGCAAAATGGAAACCATTAAATACCTATCCGTTAAATCCATCTTTATTTTTCCAGCCGGAGGGTATTGCATTTGACAATGCAGGCAATATGTTTATTGCCAGTGAAAAAGGCAATGGGAACGCTGGCACCATTCTTCAATTCACCTACCAAAAAAAATAACCAGCACAATATCCAGGGCAAAAACTAACCTTACATGAAAAAAGTCTATCTGCTACTCTGCTTTATTACCCTGTGCGTATTTAGTATACAGGCACAGGAGGAGATACAATACAGGGTTATACTGATTGGAGATGCCGGTGAAATCAATTCAACCCAGCAGGCCATTCTAAAAGATGCCGCCAGTAAGTCATTACCCGGTAAAACCATTGCCTTGTTTCTGGGCGATAATATTTACCCCAGGGGAGCATCATTGGAACCTGAGAAAAAAGACGCCCAGTTTGCAGTGCTACGGGCACAGTTTGAAAACCTGCGCAAAAGCGGCATACCGGTTTATTTTGTGCCCGGCAACCACGACTGGGATAAAAGCGGTCCATTGGGCTACGATAAAATAATGGCGGCAAATGATTTTATTAACCAGCAACAGGATTCACTGCTGCAAATGATTCCTTCAAATGCCTGCCCGGGACCCTATGAATTACCTTTTGGCGATAACCTGGTAATTGTTGCTATGGATTCAGAATGGTGGCTGTATCCTTATGACAAACACAACGATAAATCTGAGTGTGACTGCAAAACAAAACGAGATGTACTGGGTAAGCTGAATGATATAGTGACCCGCAACATGCATAAGACAATTATTTTTGCCACCCACCACCCTTTTGCCTCTTACGGTTCACATGGTGGATACTATTCTTTCAGGGAACACTTGTTTCCGCTTACCGACCTTAATAAGAATCTTTATATACCACTGCCCGTTATTGGTTCATTGTACCCGCTGCTCAGAAAAACATTTCCACCGGCGGAAGACCTGAAAAATGTTTTATACCGCGACATGAGCGGTTCGGTGAATGAGATTTTAAAAACGCACCCCAATGTAATTCATGCTGCCGGTCATGAACATACGCTGCAGCTGATACAGGGCGATATTTTGCAGATAGTAAGTGGTGCGGGATGTAAACACACGCCCGTAAGAAAGGGCCGGGGGAGTATGTATGCGGCAGACAGCAGTGGCTACGTGATAGCTGATATTTTAAAAGACAACAGCATCCGCCTGCATTATTATACCTGCGATGATCAGCATATCAGCGAATCCTTTATTTACAACAGGCCTTATACAGCCCCGGCAAATGTGGCGGCCGTTACCAGCAAGGATATAACGGGCGACAGTATACGCACCAGGCTATCGGACGAATTTGAAAAAGTAAGCGGATTTCACCGCAGTTTATTTGGCGGGAATTACCGGAAAATCTGGAACATAGAAACCAATCTTCCGGTATGGCGTCTTTCTGCTACTGATTTAACGCCTGAAGAACTGGGCGGTGGCATGCAAACACACTCACTAAGACTGGCAGACAAAGACAAAAAGGAATGGGTGATAAGAAGTATTGATAAATTTCCCGATGCATTATTGCCGCAGGTATTGAGTCAGACACTGGCCTCAAAATTATTACACGATAATGTCTCTGCCGTATTTCCTTACGCACCTTTAACCGTGCCTGTGTTTGCAGACGCGCTGGGTGTGCCCCACGCCAATCCAAAGATTGTGTATGTGGCGCCAGATAAAAAACTGGGTATCTATGAAAGGGATTTTGCCAATAAAATTGTACTGCTGGAAGAAAGGGAGCCGCTGGGCAAATCATCTTCCACTATTAAAATGCAGGAGAAGCTAAAAGAAGACAATGACAATTCAGTTGACCAGCAGGCATTCCTGGCGGCGCGTTTGCAGGATATTTTTTTAGGCGACTGGGATAGGCATGGCGATCAGTGGAGATGGGTGGCCGAAGAAAAAGGAAAAGCAAAAAGGTTCAGGCCTGTACCGCGCGACCGTGACCAGGTATTTTACATCAATCAGGGTCTATTGCCTTCCATTGTGGCGCTGCCCTGGATACAACCCAAGCTGCAGGGATTTCGCGGCCATATACGTGATATCAATACGTTTGCTTTTAATGCAAGACTGATTGATGGCCTCTACACCAACCAGCTTTCATCTGAAGACTGGAGAAAAAGCACAGAACATACAGTGGGGGCACTCACCGACTCAGTCATTGACGCGGCCCTGCAAAAAATGCCCGCCAATGTGTACAATGCATCCCATATAAAATTGTTCGACCAATTGAAAAACCGCAGACAGGACCTGCTGCGTGCAATGCCGGATTATTATAAATTTCTGAATAAAAATATTGATGTCCTTTTTTCGGACAAAAATGAGCAGGTAAACATCACCGGTACACCAGATGGAAAAATGAATGTGAATGTTTTTAAGATTAGCAAAAAAAATGAGTTGAGCACACTGCTCTACAGCCGTATTTTAGATCCATTGGTTACCCGCGAACTGCGTTTGTACATGTACGGTGGCCAGGACAGCATAAACATCAGCAATAATAATTCGCCTATAAAAATCAGGGTTATAGGAGATGGTGTTTCATCAAAAAAATATCACTTTGACGGAGCTTCCAAATACCTCAGGAAAATACATGTGTATGAAACCGACTCAAGCGCCAGCTTTAGCGGCCAGTCGGGTCCGGTACATAAACATCTTTCCGGAAGTGATGCCAATACACAGTTTCAATCTACAGACAGGTACAACAAAAACATACCGCTTGTAGCCGTGGGGTACAACGCAGATGACGGCATTATACTGGGAGCGGGCATCAGGCTGATCAGGCAGGGTTTTAGGAAAGCGCCGTTCGCCAGCAGCCAGGAATTTGTTTTTGCTCATTCGTTTTCTACCGATGCATTCAGGTTTGTGTATAAAGGAGAATGGATAGATGCAATTGATAAAACCGATGTAACGCTGAACGTGAATGCATATGCGCCGGATAATACCCAAAATTTCTATGGCAGGGGAAATGCTTCTGTATTTGATAAAACCGGCAATTACAAATTCTATTACAGAACAAGGTTTGATTTTTATGAAGTAAACCCTGCTTTCAGGTGGCGGAATGCTAAAAAAAGCAGTTTTTCCATTGGGCCATCATTTCAATATTACCGGTTTGCCGTAAATGATAACAAGGGTCGTTTCATCAACAATACAGATCTGCTTCACTCTTATGACAGTGCCACCATTGCAAAAGATAAAGCCCATGCGGGACTGGTGGCAAGTTATACAGCGGACGGAAGAAACAATTTGCTGCTTCCCACCTACGGATATTATTTTACCGCTAAATGGTCGGGTTATGCCGGCCTGAACAGCTATTCCAGGTCTTATACTCAACTTATTGCGCAGTTGGCTGTTTATAAAAGCATTGACAGAAAATCCAATTTTGTAATTGCCGACCGTATTGGTGGCGGTGTTACCGCTGGCTATGCAACCTTTTATCAATCAATGTTTTTGGGCGGCCAGGGCAATTTGCTGGGGTTCAGGCAATACCGGTTCGCCGGCGAGCATATGTTGTACAATAACCTGGAGGTAAGAATAAAATTGGCCAACCTGGCATCTTATGTTTTGCCGGGACAATTGGGGCTGGTTGGGTTTTATGATGCGGGCAAGGTATGGCAGAAAGGATACAACGACGGTGTCTGGCACCAGGGTGCAGGTGGCGGCATTTATTTTGCACCTGCGCAGATGCTGCTGTTACAAATGATAGCCGGCAATTCAGGTGAGGGGTGGTATCCCTATTTTACCATGGGTTTCAGGTTTTAAGTTTTTATTATTTCAAGTTTTGGGTATGATTAAAAGTGTACTACGTATTAATCCATTTGCTACGAAGGAAAATTCGGTTGAGTCCTTTGTTTGTTTTAAAAAATTTATAGATTTCCTGGAAGATCGGATAAAAACGGAAAAATCTGTCCGGGTTCATTTTTTCCGTTTTGTACTGGATAAAATCCGGTCGTATCCTGAATTAATAAAAGGCATTCCTGTTTCCGAGGCAGCCGGGTATGATGAGGTGCTGGAACTGGTGGCAAGCGTTGTTTTTCCGCTTATAGAAGATGAGAATGAGGTTATGTTCGGGCTTACCAATGGTATTTCGCCCGAAGTGTTTTATGCCAGCAATGCATTTCACCGCATGTTTGAGTCGCGGCCCGGTGGAGATGGCCGTGAAAGCTTTGGACTGGCCAAAGAAAATGCAGAACAATTTCATCAGCAGCTGCAATATGATTTTATTCTGCAAAAAGTGTATGGACTGGCGCTGCCGCAAAAAAAAGAAATGCTGCGCAGTTTTATTGATCCCGTTACTGGTCTTTATCAGTCTTACCGCGTAAATATTGATACCCGCTTTGTTGATGTTATACCCAAAAAAAAGGCCGGCAATATTGATGACAACTCGCTTTCTGCCTGTTTTGAATGCACCAATAGCTTTGATGAAGTTGAAAAACTGGTACCACTCAATAATTTTACGGCGCGTGGGTTCTCTATCGTAACACTAACGGATATTACCCAGCAACAGGCATTGGAGCAACTGGGCAGGGCCGTTGCTACGATTGACAAAACAAATGCCACTGACAACTTTATTCACCTTACCCGGTTATTGCAAACCATGCTGGGTAGCAGTGATTACAAGTTCGGGCTAATGCCTTTTTTTACCGTTAACAACAGGGCCGCTGTGCTATATGAAAACTTTCCTTACAGTCTTTTGGTAAAAGCATCCCTGGATGCAGGTATTCCCAAACCTGTCTTCACCAGGTATATCAACCATTATATCAAAGAGCCGCAGTTTATCGTGTACAAGGCCTCAGATAAAAAGACGGTATTGCCCAGGCCACTGCAGGAGGCGCTAAAAAAAGCCGGCATTTATCATTACGTACTGACACCAGTTTATTTCAATGATAGGCTGGTGGGGATTCTTGAAACCGGCGCGGCAGAAGATGCAGGGGCTTTGACCGATTTACAATTTGCGAATGTAAAACCCGCCATACCTTTGATATCCCAGTTGCTGAAATTAATGATAGACAAATTCAATGTGTCTATTGATACCATTATAAAAGACAAATTCACTGTTATACAGCCATCGGTACAATGGAAATTTAATGAAGTGGCCTGGCATTATTTCAGAAGCAATGATATAGAACACAAGAACAATGCACTGGAAAAAATTTCCTTTAAAAACGTATACCCGCTGTACGGTGCTGTAGATATCCGCAATTCCACTGTTGAAAGAAATAAGGCGCTGCGCGAAGATTTGCAGACACAGCTTGAATTGCTAACAGAACTGTTCCAATACCTGGGCCAGCATGGGTTGGACATACCTGCTGAAGTATTGGAAAATTGCCGGGAATGGCTGATTAAAATGAATGACTATGTGTCGGTAGAAGAAGAATTACAGTTCAACGATTTTTTATTTACCCGCGTACATCCATTGCTGTCATCATTTACGGGTCCAAAGCCATCTGTCAACCAGCGGGTAAGCGATTATTTTGCGGCAGTGGATGAACAGACCGGTGTTATATTTATCAAAAGAAGACAACTGGAAAATTCTATACGCCTGCTCAATAAAACCATTGGCAAGTACTTTGACGTATTCAAAGATGATTTGCAGCATTACTACCCTTGTTATTTTGAAAAATTCAGAACAGACGGAATTGAATACGATGTCTATATTGGCCAGTCTATTGCCCCCAAAACAACTTTCAGTATAACCGACGTGGAGAAACTCCGGTTTTGGCAGGTGGAGTCAATGGCCAGCATTGCCAGGCTAACCCATTCTTTATTGCCCGAACTGGAACATCCGCTGATGACCACCCAGCTGATCTTTGTAAATGCCCGCGCTATTGATATCAGCTTCCGCAACGATGAAAGGCGTTTTGATGTGGAAGGCGCTTATAATATCCGTTACCATATTGTAAAAAAACGGATTGATAAAGTAAATCTGCGTAACAGCAATGAAAGGCTCACCCAGCCGGGCAAAATTGCTATTGTTTATTTCAATGAAAAGGATGCCGCAGAATACATAGGCTATATAAATCAGCTGCAGCAACAACAGGTTTTATTAAACGATCTGGAGCATCTTGAACTGGAAGAATTGCAGGGCGTCTCTGGCCTAAAAGCCCTAAGGGTGGGTGTTAGGATGGAGTGGTAACATGCTGATTATGCCAGGCATTAATAATTTATCAAAGCCCATTTGGCCCCGGCGCAGGGCATCCGCTTATACCATAAAATATTTCTGAAACAAATAGCTGTTGATACTACCAGATTATTTGCAGGCATTCTAATGTATTAAATCATTAGATTTGGGATGCTGTTTCAAAACATGAAATAAGCAACGTTTGCAAATACTCAAAAAGCTCATATGAAAGATAAACAATTCAACAGACGTGCATTTATTCAGAACACTGCCAAAACTGCCGCAGGTCTTGCTTTTATCCCTGCTTTATCAAACAAAGCAGTTGCATCCGGTAAGGTGAAACCATCAAATGACGCCATCTATACCGGCCCCCCGCGTATCAAATTTTCGGTAATCGGTATTAATCACGCCCATATTAACTCCCAGATAGAAGCGGTACTGAGAGGTGGTGGAGAATTTGTATCGTTCTATGCCAAGGAGCCGGACCTTGCTGCTGCTTTTGCAAAGAAATATCCGCAGGCAAAACTGGTGAATAACGAAAAGGAAATTCTTGAAGATAAGAGCATACAACTTGTTTTAAGTTCAATCATTCCCGATGAAAGAGCGCCGCTGGGCATACGCGTTATGCAGCATGGAAAAGATTATATGTCGGATAAGCCTGGCATTATAACATTGGAGCAACTTGCGGAGGTAAGAAAAGTGCAGAAAGAAACCAAACGCATTTATTCTATCATGTACAGCGAAAGATTTGAAAACAAGGGAACTGAAAAAGCAGGAGAACTGGCAAAGGCAGGCGCCATCGGCAAAGTAATTCAGACCATTGGCCTGGGAGCGCACCGGATGAGCACCCCTACCCGTCCGGATTGGTTTTTTGACCGCAAACGTTTTGGCGGTATTATTACAGACATTGGTTCTCATCAATTTGATCAGTTTTTATTTTTCACCGGCTCTACCAAAGCAGATGTAGTAGCCTCTCAGATTGGAAATGTAAACCATTCACAATACCCGTTGTTTGAAGATTTTGGCGATGTAATGCTGCATGGAAACGGAGGATCTGGTTACCTGCGTGTGGATTGGTTTACACCGGATGGTTTAAATACATGGGGCGATGGAAGGCTTACCGTTCTTGGTACCGAAGGTTTTATGGAAGTGCGCAAAAATGTTGATATAGCAGGCCGCCCGGGTGGTAACCATCTTTTTCTTGTTAACCAAAAAGAAACTACCTATATTGATTGCAACAATCAGCCACTGCCCTATGGTACAAAGCTGGTAGATGATATCATTAACAGAACAGAAACTGCTATGACGCAGGAGCACTGTTTCCTGGCTACTGAGCTGGCATTGATTGCGCAGAAAAATGCCAGGGTAATAAAATAAGGTATGATGCTTCTGTGTGGATGGTGCTCAATTAATTAATTGCTACGAAAACATACTTACTACTTGTCGTTATTCCTGCGAAGGCACTAATAATGTAACTTACACTTCGCGAGATTGCTGCTTGCGTTGGAATGACGTTCAATGATGATAAGATTCCTGCCTGCGCAGGAATGACGGTCTTTTGAGAGTTGACGATCAACTGATGATTCCTGCCTGCGCAGGAAAGACAAACCCTGCCTTTGCAGGAATGACGCGGCGGTTGATGAATAACGAAAAAGGATAAGCTTTACAATCCTGATTTCATGGGTTCCTTTGCATGCACTATCTGGCTGGCCACTTTTCCTTTTACTTCAACTTTAATAACTGTTGCAATGGGATCCAAAGCGGTTGCAGGCAATACAATGACTGCGCCCTCAGGTGTTTTGTTGCTTTTTAATTTGATCTTATTCGCAAGCAGGCTTGCAGCTATTAATTTATTTTGCAAACCCGGCACTATCAATTTGCCATCTTTTGGCCATTCAAAAACCGACAGATATAAAACAGTGTTTTTACCAGTTTCTTTTTTTGTACATCTTCCCCAGGAAAATAAACCGAAAGGACTGGCTTTTGTGCCGTAAATAGCTTCGCCGTTTGTTTTCATCCACACGCCTATGCCTTTTAATAAATCAATACTTTCCTGCGGGAACGTACCATCAGCTTTCGGTCCTACATTCAATAAATAATTTCCTCCCTTAGAGGCAATGTCTATCAGGTTGCGCACCAGTGTTTCTGTGCTTTTCCAGTTGCTGGCATAACTTTTATACCCCCATGTTTCATTCATGGTCATGCAGGTCTCCCAGTCTTTTCCATCCAGCTCGCTCAGGTTGGGAATGCGCTGCTCAGGTGTTTTATAGTTGCCGGGATAGTTGGGTCTTTCAAGCCTGTCGTTGCTGATGATTTGCGGATGCTGTTTCAGCAATGCATCCAGTTTGGCGGCGTATTCATCCGTCATGCCGGTGGGCGTATCCCACCATATCAGTCCAACGTCTCCGTAATTACTTAGTAATTCTTTTACCTGGGGTACTGCCACATCGTCTATATACTGCCCCATCGTTTTGATAGTCTGTGCGGGATCCCAATGGCCTTCATGCTCTTTTGTATAAGCGTCAATAAGCGAGGAATCGGGGTTGGCCCATCCTTCCCTGGCCGGTTTTCTTGACACGGCACCACCGGCGTTGTTCCAATCCTGCGCCTGTGAATAATAGAATCCGAGTTTGACACCCTGTTTCCTGCATGCATCTGCCAATGGTTTCAACAAATCTTTTTTATAAGGCGTGGCATCTACCACATTCCATTTGCTTGCTTTGGATTCAAACAAAGCAAACCCGTCGTGGTGCTTGGCCGTAATCACAATGTATTTCATGCCGGCATCTTTGGCGGCTTTCACCCATGCTTCCGGATCATACAATACCGGGTTAAACTGCTGTGCGAACTGCTGGTACTCTAACACCGGAATCTTTCCACGGTTCATGATCCACTCACCAAGATTATTGATTTTATTCCCGCGAAATGTGCCGGCAGGAACAGCATATACACCCCAATGAATAAACATTCCGAAACGGGCTTCGCGCCACCATTGCATGCGCTGGTCATTTGATAAACTATCCTGGCTGAAAACAGGCTGGCTGAAAAAAAATAGCAATAGCAGCGCAACAAAACATTTTTTCATATGGAGCTTGTTATTTTTTGAACTAATAATAGGAAGGATTCCGGGATATCGTTAATAGTTTTCCCGGATTTTCCAGGGCAGCCACAGGGCTGCCCCAACGTCATCACAGCCATATCAATGGGTTTCGGACGGGCAGGTTTCTTATTACTTCATCAGACCCGGGTGAATGCTCCAGCTTTTTCCAGGTATTAAACCATTCCGTTTCGTTGAATGTATTGGCGCCAAACAATAAAAACGGTTGCGCTACCGGCCATTCATTCCAAAACATCACATCCGGGGTAAGTGGCCATTTTGTTTTATCTGCTATAAAAGTATATAAATACGTTATCCCCTTCTTAATTGATTTTCCGTCAGGTGTCTGGTACATCCACAGGTTATCACTGGCAGATGATAATGTCTGGCAAATTGTAGCCATTGCATCAAGATTAAATATGGAATACCCATACGGTTTTGTTCTTTTTAATTCAAGCGGAAAACTGCCGTCGGCAGCCATTTGATCCGGCAACAACACATTCTTGTAGCGGTTGCTGCAAAACTGCATAATGGCGGTATTGCCGGTAAATTTTGCAAAGACCGCAGCCTGCATTACCCAGCAGGTGCCGTGGTTATTGGCTGCATTCATTTCACCTTTACCATAAGGATGCGTTGTAAGCCATAACAACAATTGTTCAAACCATTTTTTTGTGGCTGCCAGCACCTGCTGATCCATTGCAGTCGATTTTTGCATCGTCACCAATGCCTGCACAACTTCCATTAATTGTATGCCATCAATAACACCAATGCTACGGCCGGTAAAACGGCCTTTTATGGCTTGTGCGTACAGCAAATTTGGGTTCATCATGGTAGCTGTATCCGTAAACCATGCTTTATAATGTCTGAGCGCCTGCACTACGTATTTATTATCGCCTGTAATTTTATAGGCCGATGCCAGAACGCCGGCAATGCGGCTAAACCTGATCATGGCATGGCGGTGTGCAACAAAATTATCGGGGTTGGTCATTCCATCTCTCTGAATGTACGGGCTATCTGCGTTTACGGGATTGGGCCACCAGTAATCACCCTCACTGTAAAAATCATGTTTTCCCCCCGCACTGCGCGGTGATGAACTGGCTGTAACAGTAACGGGCATCTGCTTTAATGCGTCAGTGGCATCAGCCATTATCTGCCGCCGCAACAGGTTGGTTGCTTCATCTGCAAACGACGATCTGGCTTCCTGCATCCTTGCCGGAAATGAAAAAGACGTCAATATAATCACCAAAAAAAACAATGCGGGTTTCAAATAAATCCGAATGATGTGTGATAATAAAAAATGAATGTTTTATACAGCATACCGGTTATTACAGTCTGCACGGGCAGTCCGAAAATAACGGCCGGTTCCACAATAATATATTTTTTTTGAGCAGTCCATACTTTTTTTTATTAAAGATTACTCAAACGTTTTAGTAAATAAATTGTTACTGTATGAAAACGATTTCAGTTTTTTTTGCCAAGTTTGAGGTGGTTATTCTAACTACAAAAACTGATTGCTATGCTACAAACGTCCCCGCATGCGGGAAATAACTTCCTTCGTAGACTCTTCATTTCCCTTTCCCTGCTTTTTGTTTCATTGGTTTCTCTTGCTCAACTGAAAACGATTTCAGGTATTGTTACAGACCCGGCCGGAAGCCCTTTGCAGGGTGTAACAATCACTGTTCAGAAATCCAAAACGGGAACAAGTACAGACGCCAATGGCCGTTTTTCAATCAAGGCCGCTGAGGGTGCTACGCTTGTTTTCTCGTCTGCCAACAGTGAGTCTAAAACTGTTACCGTGGGCAGCAGTGTTGAATACAATGTGAGCCTGGTACAAAAGATAAGCGCGCTGAACGATGTGGTGGTAGTGGGTTATGGAAGGCAGAAAAAAGTAAACCTGGTAGGCGCAGTGGGTACGGTAACTGTTGATCAAAAAATTACCGGTCGCGCATTACCCAATATATCAGAAGGGCTTACCGGCTTGGTTCCCGGGTTGGCTGCCACCCAATCTACGGGTATGGCCGGCAGAAATGGTGCCGCCCTTTTAATACGTGGTCTTGGTACGCCCAATAACAGCACCCCCCTGATAGTTGTGGATGGTATGCCCGATGTAGATATTAACCGTGTAAACGTAAACGACATTGAAACCATCTCTGTACTGAAAGATGCCACGTCCGCATCCGTGTATGGCTCCAGGGCTGCCAATGGCGTAATACTCATTACCACCCGCAGCGGAAAAGGAATGAGAAAAACACAGATCAGTTTCAACACCAATATGGCCCTGGAAAAACCCACCAAGGGCATCAGCTTTATTAATGATTACGCGCTGGCACTCACCACCGAACAACGCCGTGCTTTAACCAGTACACTTTACGGCAACCTGTTGTATAAAAATGGTACGATTGACCAGTGGATGGCGCTGGACAAAATAGACCCGCTGCGCTACCCCAGTACCAACTGGTGGGATATCATCACCCGCGATGGAAAAATGCAGAACTATAATATTTCTGCTACCGGTGGTAATGACAGATCTAATTTCTATATGTCTGCAGGATACCGCAAAGAAAACGGTCTGCAGATAAACAACGATTACGAACAATACAATGCCCGCTTCAACTTTGATTATAAAGTAAGGGACAATATGAATGCCGGTATAAAATTCAATGGCAACTGGTCCAACTTTCAGTATGCACTGGAAGGTGGTTTTACAGATACCAGTGCTACCAACACGGCTGGATTAGATATGCAATACGCCATTGCGGGTATTACTCCTTACGACCCCGCAACTGGTTTGTTTGGTGGTGTGATGGCCTATGGCGAAGACCCACAGGCTTACAACCCTTACCAGCAATATATCAACAGCCCCAACCACCAGACAAGGCAGGAGTTAAATGCAAGCATGTACTGGGACTGGACACCGCTTAAAGGTTTAACTGCGGGCATTGATTACGGTCTTAATTACTACAACCAGTTTAACTGGAGCTCCCCTACTCCCGCGCAAGCATTCAATTTTCAAACCAATGCCTATGGAAGCCGTGTTTATGTAGGACCCAACGCTGCTGTAAGCAACACCAATTTAAACGGTTACAAAACACTTATGGATGTCCGTTTGAATTATCACAAAGCTTTTGGAAAGAATCATGACCTGTCTGCATTGTTTGTATACAGTGAGGAATACTGGTATGACCGCGCACTTTCAGCCTCAAGAAACGATCGCCTTTCACCGGCAATTTCTGAACTTGACGGTGCCCTTCCCAATGTAATATCCAACGGGGGTAATTCAAGTACCGAGGGGTTGCAGTCTTATATTGGCCGTCTCAATTATACCGCCTTTGGTAAATATCTTTTGGAAGGCAATTTCCGCGTGGATGGTTCATCCAAATTTGTTCCTGGTCAGCGTTTTGGCTTCTTCCCTTCTGTTGCAGTTGGATGGCGTTTTACCGAAGAGGATTTTCTGAAACCGTTTCTCAGCAAATTTTTAACCAATGGTAAATTGCGGGCTTCCTACGGCGCCCTGGGAAACAATAGTGGTGTGGGCCGCTTTGAGCAGCAAACCACATTGAATGCCAACAACTATATGATTGGCGGCACACAGGTAATCGGCCTGATAAATAGCAAACTGATCAATCAGAATCTTTCATGGGAGTCTACCAATGTATTCAACCTTGGCCTGGAACTCGGTTTCCTGAACAACCGGCTGACCACCGAATTAGATTATTATGATCGCCTGACAAAAGGAATTATACAGCCTTCGCAATTATCGAACCTGCTGACGGGGGCATTCGCAGCGCCCAGTACAAATATCGGGAACATGCGCAACAGGGGTGTAGAGCTCACGCTCAGCTGGAAAGACAAGATTGGGGCCTTCAGCTATGGAATCAGTGTAAACGGTTCCTACAACAGGACTAACCTTGAAAAATGGAGCCAGTTGCTAACGCGGGGTGCTACCTATAACAACAGTACCGTATTTCTGAATATGCCTTATAATTATACATACGCCTATGTAGACAAGGGCATCGCCCAAACATGGGCCGATGTTTACAATGCAACCCCGCAGGGTGCCCAACCGGGAGATCTGTTGCGCCTCGATTTAAATGGTGATGGCAAGATTGACGCCAATGACCAGAAAGCGTTTACTGCTCCCCGTAACAGGCCAACTACCAGCTATGCATTAAATGCCTATGCAGCCTGGAAGGGATTTGATTTTGGCATGTTATGGGCTGGAACAGCAGGCCGCAAGGATTTCTGGCTGAATGCTTTTAACAATACCAATTTTAGCGCTACCCGCTATGCCATTAACCAGCAGGATATTACCAACCCCTGGACAATAGAAAACCGTGGTGGATTATGGCCGCGTATTGGCGGCAACGGCAACAATACTATCGCCACCACTTTCTGGCTGGACAATATGAGTTATCTGCGTTTAAAAAATGTACAATTGGGTTATACTTTTTCCAAACGATTGTTTGGTAAACTGGGTATTACCAATTTCCGTATTGCCGGTTCTGCAGAAAACCTGCTCACCGCCACTTCTTACCGCGGACTTGACCCCGAAAAAGCCGGTTCTGCCAACGATGTATATCCACTTAATAAATCCTATTCCCTTTCCATTCAACTGGGGTTCTAAACTTGCTATAAATATGAAAAAAATAAAAATAGTTTCCGCTTCTTTTACTATAGCTGTGATGGCTGTCTGCTTATTATTGCAAACGTCGTGTAGAAAAAGCCTCTTGGATCAGACGCCAACTGTCAACCCTTCGCCATCAACTTTCTGGCTCACAGAAGCAGATGCAACATCCGGTCTTTATGGTTTATATGCTGCAATAAGACCCTGTTTTGACCGGGATTATTATATGGACGGACAATCAGAATATTTCAGGTGCCGCGGTACAAGTGTTACTGCGGGCAACCTTCGTTTGGGTGATGCTTATGCCAGCGGCAATTTTAATCCCACCGGGTATGGCGCTGCATTTGATAATATGTACCGGTACCTGTTTGGTGCAGTAGACCGCGCCAATTATGTAATTGACAATGTTACAAAAATGCAGGCCAAAGGCGGCACCCTTGGAAGTTCAACGGTTTTGCAAACCATACAGGGCGAATCACGGCTCCTGCGCGCACTGGCCTATTTCAAATTGATTTCCATGTGGGGTGATGTTCCTTACTACACTTTCAGCCCAACCGATAATTCTCAGGTGGCCAGCCTGCCACGTGTTCCCATTGGCCAGGTAAAGGATTCTATACTGGCGGATTTAACCTACGCCTTTAACAATTTACCCAAAACTGCTTCGGCACTT
>Ga0157376_10001020_pt1 | contig 18283 bp, 14 predicted proteins | sample M45metaG_FD_121801 | JGI IMG/M metagenome (GOLD analysis project Ga0157376, IMG submission 121801) | Miscanthus rhizosphere microbial communities from Kellogg Biological Station, Michigan, USA - M4-5 metaG | ecosystem: Host-associated > Plants > Roots > Rhizosphere > Soil | place: USA: Michigan... | reverse complement strand
CGAGTTCGTCATGCCGTTCGGAGAAAACACACAACCGTTGGACGTCGGCACGTTCAGGAAAGAACTGCCATTGACGGCGGGGTTGGAGCAGCCGGGGCCTTCGCCGGGAACCGGAATTGGCCCGACCGGCGACGTCGGAGTTGTCGCGGTTGGATTGCCGTTGAGCCCGGCGTTGGTGGCAGCGACAGCGAATGCACTCGAGTTCAGAATCGCGTCCGCGTATCGCCAATTGAGGATTGTGTACGACGGGGTCATCGTCCAGAAGCTGCCAATGGCGAAGCGACCAGCGAGTTGACCGCCGATTGCGAAGGAGTCATGCCCGTGATACAAGCCGCTGGTTCCATTCGCTTCGTTGTAAAGCAGCTGCATGGATTGAATGTTGACGTTCTTCAACCACAGCACGCGGGTAATGTCGAAGCTGAGTTTTTCGGCAAAGCCTTCCGGATTGATGTCCGGATCGCCAATTAACGAGGTCTTCTGCCAGGTCGGCGTGAACTTTCCGCCGGTGATCTGAAGCGGCCGGAAATAGCTAGGGTTGTACGTGATGTAAGCGCGATCGAGGCCAATGGTCCTGCGATCGAAGTTGTTGGTGAGGGTTTCATTGGTCGTAGTCGGATCGCCCAGGGAACCGGTTGCCAGCGCAACTCCGCCAATGAAGTCTTCATTGAGCCGTCCATCAAAACCGAAGCGGACACGGATGCGAGCGCGGTTGCGGTCGGGCACACCGGACTGGTTGAAGGCTTCGCCGCGGACGCGGATATCGCCGTTCAGGCGAAAGCGTCCGAAGGCGGTTTCCAGGGCGGAAACGCGCTTCTGCTCATCTTGTGAAGAGACGAGTTCGTTTTGCACCGTCGTCTTGACATCGGTCAAGTCTGAGTTGATCTTCGCAACCGTGTCTTTGTTAGCGGCCTGACCTTCGAGAGCGGCGGCGCGGGTGGCCGCATCGGTCGCCGCTTGCTGAGCCGCCGTTGCCTGTTGCTGCGCGGCTTGCACAGCGCGATCCCGCTCGGCGACTTCCTGACGCAATTGATCGATCTGCTGCTGCTGGGCGGCGAGAGCGTCCTTCAAGGATTGCACGTCGGACTGTGTGACCGCTGGTTCTTTGGGGACAGGCTTTTTGGCCGATTTCGGTTTGCTGCTGGTTTGAGCGAATACAGCAGGCACAAGGAACAACACCACAAGCCACCGGGATGGGGCAGTCATTCTCAGCATCTCCCTATTTTGAAGTGGACCGTGGCCGGAGCCGGAGGCAGGTCCAAGGTTAAAGTCTACTTAGCCGCTAGACTAAATGGGAATAATGAGCATTTCAACTGCCATGTGATGATGAGCGCGATACCTTGGTGCTTTGCGGGGTCGAGCGCGAGACTTTAGTGCGAGATGGCGGCCACAACGTCAAAGACTTGCACGTCTTGAGCAGTATCGTGCACCAAGGCTGCCACTCTCAGGGACGAATGCAACGCAAAAAATCCCGATTCGTGGAGGGGTATCCACAAATCGGGACTGAAATGCTGAGTTGGCTTCCCTAGCGGACTTGCTTTACTTCTGCCCGTACCTTTTCGACAACGTTGCTGGGCAGTGGAGCATAGGTAAGAGCTGCAGTCATTTTCTGCCCGTCCTCCAACATCCAGGCCAGGAAGTCCTGAATGATTTTTCCCTTCGCGGGTTCCTTCGCCTGCGCCGGAATGAGCAGCCAGGTGAAACTGGCGATTGGGTAGGCGTCCTTGCCGGGCGGATTGGTGATGGAGACGCGGAAATCTGCGGGCATGGTTTTCACTGAGGCGGCCGCCGCGGTCACACTATCCAGAGAGGCCTTCACGAACGAACCCGCAGAATTCTTCACGACGCCATACGGAATGTTGTTCTGGACGGCGTAGATCAACTCGACATAGCCGATTGCGCCCTGCATCTGGCGAATGACTCCGGCAACACCTTCGTTACCCTTGCCGCCGAGGCCGACGGGCCATTTGACCGAGGTTCCCTTCCCTACACCGCTCTGCCAATCCGAGCTGACCTTGGAAAGGTAGTCGGTGAAGATGTAGGTCGTGCCGCTGCCATCGGAACGATGGACCACGATGATGGACTGATCGGGAAATTTGACCCCGGGATTAGCCGCCGCGATCGCTTTGTCATTCCAGTTGGTGATCTTGCCAAGGAAGATGCCGGCAATCACATCCGGCGTGAACTTCACTTCGCCGCTTACCCCGGGCACGTTGTACGCCGGAACGACTGCACCCAAGACAGTCGGCACGTGCAAAATCTTGGTTTTCGACTGACCCAATTGCTCGTCGGTCATTGGGCCATCGCTCGCGCCGAAGTCGACGGTTCCGGCGAGGACCTGGCGAATGCCTCCGCCGCTTCCAATCGACTGATAGTTGATCTCGATATCGGAATGCAGTTTGTGGTACTCGTTGAACCACTTGGAGTACATGGGATACGGAAAGGTGGCGCCCGCTCCGTTCAAGGTCGTCTGCGCCAAAGCAGGAAAAGCGAGCATACAACTGAGCAGAAGAAGCGCGCTGCGGCGAATCACTCGAGGATTCCTCCTGAATCTTAAGGTACCGGTGTTTTTGAATTCACTCCGGTTCTAAAGCGAGACTGTTACAACGCGGTTACAAATCGGTAAATTTCTGGTGAATGGGGCATCCTCGGCACGACGATCAGGAATCGTGGGCTCTTTTGTCGCGGCCGAGGCGGAGCAACGCGGGAGGCCTATCAGATAGACTCATCTCCTGAATCGCTTGCCTGCCGCCGGCGCGCGATCGCCAGTTTCGAGGTGAAGATCGAGTGAGTGAGGACGCGATCCGTTACGCTCCAGGTTGGCCGGGGATCCCGCCGCGATGGACTTCAAGTGCGAAAACAGGCATCGGAACCTCGCTGAATCCGCACAGCCGTGTGTGGTTCACGCTGAGCCACGGAATTCTGAACGAGATTTATTTTCCGCGCGTGGATCAGGCGTGCACGCGTGATCTGGGCCTGATGGTCACGGACGGCCACAGCTACTTTTCGGAAGAAAAGCGGCATTGCCGTTTTGAGAATGTACCGATCGAACCGGGGATTCCGGTCTACCAACTCAAGAACACAAGCCTGGACGGGCGCTACCGAATCGAAAAGGAAGTCTTCAGCGACGGCTACCGGAATGTCGTGTTGCAGAAGACGCGCTTCCACGCGCTGCAGGGCCTAAACAGTGACTATCAAGTCTATGCGCTGCTGGCGCCGCACATTGCAAACTGGGGCAGCGCCAACACTGGCTGGGTAAGCAACTACAAAGGCTATCCGATGATTTTTGCTAAGCGCAACGGAGTCACGCTCGCGTTTGCTTGCCTGCCTGGGTGGCAAAGGTGCTCGGTGGGCTTTGTCGGGCATTCGGACGGATGGCAGGATCTGTCGCAGCACTACCGCATGACGTGGGACTACGACCGCGCGGAGAACGGAAACATCGCGCTCACCGGAGAAATCGACTTAACTCGGGACGGCGAATTCCTGGTGGCGGTGGGATTCGGCAGAAACTGCTGGGAGGCGGGCCAGCAGGTGCTCTCGACGTTGATGGAGAACTACGATGATGTCCGCCGCCGTTTCGTGATGCATTGGAAGAATTGGCAGGAGCGCTTGCTGAAGCTGGACGATCCGCCGCGGCAGCATGACTTGTACCGATCGAGTATGGCAGTGCTGCGCACGCACGAGTCGAAAGATTTTCTGGGTGGAATTATCGCCAGCCTCTCGATTCCCTGGGGTTTCAACAAGGGGGATGAGGATTTAGGCGGCTACCACCTGGTGTGGCCGCGCGATCTGGTAGAGACCGCGGGAGCACTGCTGGCCGCGGAAGCCGGATTAGATGCGGTGCGCGTCCTGCGGTATTTGGAAGCGACCCAGGAATCGGATGGTCACTGGGCGCAAAATATGTGGCTCGACGGCAGGCCGTACTGGGCTGGGCTGCAGATGGATGAAAGCGCATTCCCCATCTTGCTGCTCGATTTGATCCGGCGGGAGGCCAGTCCCGATTGCCTGGGTGACATACATCGCTGGTGGCCGATGGTGCGCAAAGCCGCGGCGTTCCTGGTATGCAATGGTCCGGTAACCCAGCAGGACCGCTGGGAAGAAGATGGAGGATATTCCCCGTTCACATTGGCGGCAGAAGTTTCTTCGCTGCTCGCCGCTGCGGACATCGCCGATGCGGTTCATGAAGCCGCGATTGCGCAGTATCTGCGCGAGACTGCGGACTGCTGGAATGACAACATCGAGCGATGGACTTACGTGGTGGGCACCGATTTGGCGCGGCAGATGGGGGTGGAGGGTTACTACATACGGATTGCTCCGATCGATAGCGACGGGGCGCCTTCGCCGTTGCAAGGGTACGTGCCCATCAAGAACCGGCCGCCCAATCAAAGTTATGCGCCTGCAACACATGTTCTCAGCCCCGACGCTTTGGCTTTGGTTCGCTTTGGACTTCGAGCTCCGGACGATCCACGCATCCTGAATACGATCAAGATTATCGACACGTTATTGCGAGCGAAGCTTCCGCAAGGACCCGGTTGGTATCGCTACAACGGCGATGGTTATGGCGAGCACGACGATGGCAGCCCGTTCGACGGCACGGGCGTCGGCCGCCCTTGGCCTCTGCTTACGGGGGAGCGAGCGCACTACGAAATCGCGGCGGGCCATTTCGATATCGCGGATGCGTTGCTAACGGACATGGAGAATTCGACTGCAACTGGCAGCCGTCTCATCCCCGAGCAGGTGTGGGACGAGAACGATCTGCCGGACTTGGAGCTTTTCAAAGGAAAGCCAACGGGATCGGCGTGCCCGCTGGTATGGGCCCATGCGGAATACGTAAAACTCCGGCGATCATTGCGCGAGCGCCGGATTTTCGATCAAGCTCCGCAAACTGTGCAGCGCTATCTGATTGAGAAACGCACCGCGGAATTCTTCTTGTGGCTCTTTAACAATAAGGCGAGAACTATGCCTTGCGGACGGAAGTTGCGCATCGGCACTCTGGCGCCCGCCACGGTGCGCTGGAGCGATGACGGCTGGAAAACTTCTCACGACCAACGCATGCGGGACAGCGGGTTGGGATTGCACTTTACCGATTTGCCCACCGACAAACTGCCTGCGAAACGCGAAATTGTATTTACGTTCTTGTGGGACACAGGACAATGGGAAGGCTCGAATTTCTCAGTGACAGTAGAGTGACCAAGATGGCTAGTTGCCGGTGAACTGAAGTTCTACAACCGTGCAGTCGTCTCCGAGCGGAGTGCCCGCGCAAAAATCGGATACGGCGGTAAAGATGTCTTCCAGCGTCGGACTCTGCGCGGCTACAGCTTCCAGGCGCTCGTTGTCGAAGAACTCTCCGGCAGCATTCTCGGCTTCGGTCACACCGTCGGTGACAATAATGAAGTGGTCGCCAGGCTTCAATTGAACGCGATCGCTCTCGTAGGTCGCATCCGCCAGCAATCCGACGGGCAGGTTTCCATGTTCGAGACGCTGCACGGTTCCGCCGGAAACCAGTAGCGGGGGCACGTGGCCGCAATTCACGTATTCCAGTTCCCCCGACTGATTGATACGCAAGATGACAACGGTCGCGTATTTTTCGCCGATGTGTTTCTGCGTGAAGAATCGATTCACTGCCGCCATGATTTCAGTGAGCGGCATATGCGCGATCAGATGCGAGTACACCATGCCCTGCAATGTTGAAGCGAGCAGCGCTGCCGATACGCCTTTTCCGCTGACGTCGGCCAGAACGACAGAAAGTCCCTCTGGAGTCGAGACGACATCGAAGAAGTCGCCTCCAATCTCTTTGCAAGATTGATTGCGGCCGCGCATCTTGGCAAAGGGCACATCGGGAATGGTCACTGCCATCAGCCGCTGCTGGATGGATGCGGCGATCGACAGTTCCTGCTGGTAGCGGCGGGCCGCTTCTTCGGCCTGCACCAGACGGGCGTTCTCGATAAGCGACGCGGCTTCTGTCGCAATCGCGCGCAAGATGTCGTGACTGACGCTCGAGATGTCGCGCGACGCGAAGCGCGAGTCGAGGTACAGTGCGCCGACCACGTCGCCGGGAGCGGGCCCCCCTCCACCGAGCGTGGCATCGCGCGAGGTCTGAACCTGAGGGCGGCGCAAGGGCAAGCAAATCACGGTGCGCAAATCATAGGCCACGATGCTCTGGCGAACAGCGAGATCTATCGACTGGCTGGTGTCGGTGAAAAGAAACTCCGAGTTCGATTTCAGTGCCTCTTCGAGGATCGAGTGCGAAATGGTTTTGTCGTCAAGCAGCGCCTCGCCCTTGGAATTTCTGCCCGCCGCCAGTCGAAGAGCGCCCTCTTCGTCTTTCAGAAAAACATATCCTCGCTCCGCCCGGATCAACTTGAGAGTCGTGTCGATGAGGGTCATGAGGATCTCATCGAGCACACCGACGGTATTCAGCTTGCGCGCGGCCTCAAGAAAAAGCGTCAACTTCTCGAGGTCGGTAGTGTCGGTGGAGATCTGAATTCCGGAGATCTGACTGAGAAATTCGCGAGCGGTATTCGAGGTGGCGTGCTGCGGGCTGAAAATGACGTAGGCAACTTCGCGGACTCCGAACTCGAGCCGGTCATTGCGTTGCAGCCGCTGCCGCTGGATGCGCTCACCGTTTACGTAGGTTCCGTGCTTGCTGCCCTGATCCACGACATAGAAGTCGCCATTCTCAGCCACGATCATGGCGTGGTCGCGCGAAACGCGAGGATCGGGGATCACTAGGTCTTTGTCGACCTTCCGCCCGACTGAAAAGGGAGTGCGGTTCAAAAGAATCGACCGCTGCTCGTTGCCCTGAACGTAGATAAGAGACGGAAAAACACCAGAGCCTGGGTCGGATACGGGGCCGGAGATGGATTGAAACGACATGCGAACCTAAGAGACTTGCGATTCGAATTCTAATCGTTACAGGAATGCTTCTCAGCGAAAAGTGATCGAGCCAGAGTATCGCCGCGGCCGGGGGATGGGAGGCGTCACCCTCGGCCTTGCTGGAATGCTGCCAAGGCCTGCGCTTCCGTGTCGTAGACCTCGAATACGGTCGAAAGCTTCGTGATTGCCAAAACATCACGCAAGCGAGGACCAAGGCCGGTTAACTTGATGTCGGCCCCGCCGGCGCGCGCTGAGGAATAGAGCCCGACGAGAGTCCCGAGGCCGCCGCTATCAATGCTGTTTACTCCGGAAAGGTTCAGGATGATGTATTTGGTCGAACTGAGCAAGGCCTTCACGCGGTCGCGCTGGGCGGTCGCTTCGTCGCCGAACGCGATGCGGCCGGCGCAAGCCAGTACAGTCACGCCGTTGACCTCATGCGCGTCCAATTTCAGGGGCATCCCTTCCTCCGGAAAACGGGTAAGTGCCTGAAGAGCCTATCCTGTGCGCTCGCCCAGCGCAAGCGGACTGGGCACTTGGTGGGTCTTGATGAGTTCCTCGATCATCGGAACAAGGAGAACCAGGGCGGCGAGTGGGCTCGCCAAAGCTAACCAGAGCGGCAAAGACCACGCGCGCTGCAGGAGATCCGACGAGACAAAAGGTGCCGCGATCATCAAGCCTAAAGTGGCGACCCACTGCCATGCGAGAACGGCCACCATCAACCTGGTGATGAGTCGTATCCAAGGTCGCTGCGCGATCAACGGCGGTACGTGCCGCAAGGCTATCAGGATCACTGGTAGTAGCAGGATTTGGTTGTAGATGGCAAAAGTTGGAATCACCGCTAGCGTGGCGGCGAGGACCAATACAAAAGTGAGCAGGAAACGGGATGAGTTAGGGGCTTCCCTTCGCCAACGCCAGCATAGCCAGACTACCGCCAAGAAGACGGCAATTGCCACGAGCATTGCGGATGACGGGCCAAGAAGGACATCGAGGACGGACCTGCCACGGGTATATCGACGATACGCGCCGAGTGCGTGCCAGAAATCGGGTATCCAAGTCGGGAGAAGAAGCTGTGAACCTGCGAGCAGTGCGGCCAACGTGCCGGCAAATCCCCAGAGGAAGTGTCGGCGATGGTGCCAGTCCACTAGACACCACAGCACGAGGAACAGAGCGAGGGGCGTCACGATCTGCGGCTTGATGGTCGACACGGCCAGCAAGACGCCGGCCCAGAATAGACGGCCAGAAACTAACAGCGCGGCACACGCTGCCACTAACGCGGCAACCAGCAGGGTCAACTGCTGGAGCTTTATTCCCTGAACGAATTGGAAACTACCCAGAGTGAGGATCAGCACCCCGGCAAGGACGGGCCGGGTAGGGTTCCAATCAAGGGCTCGGAGCCACCAGAAAATGCTCGCGACCGTTAGAACCGTAAGCAAAGCGATGAATACAATTCGAACAATCGAGAACGGCAACTGGACTGTGGGGGCGAGCAGCAGAACAACGTAAACGGGATACGCAAAGCCCTGCTCATCTCGGGGATCATTGGGTCGGATCGGGTCGAGGGGGCGGCCGTAATAGCCTTCCTCAATGTCGAGGGTGGTTTGAGGACTGTAGGGATTGCGGCCTTGCAAGAGCAATTCCCGAGCGCCCAGCCAACGTGGATAGAGATCTGAGAGATTTCCGCGGGGAATACCGTTTCGAGCTGCATCCGCGCGCTGATGCGCGATCAAGATTTCCTGAACGTAAAACCACATCGAGATTGACAGGAGGAGACATCCGAAAACGAGGATACGGTCGCCTCGCGGTTGCCGAATCGATGTACGGAATTGCAAGGGGTGGCGCTCTCCGCGTCCATGTTACAACTGACGGCGCAGAGTCGCTCTCATGAGAATGCGGTTGGTGATTTCCGCGCTGATTGGACTCATTGCCGGGGTGCTTTGCTGGGCTGTTCTTGCCCGCAACCATCAAGAGGCTGGTGATTTTCGCTGGGCGATACGCGCCGCCCAATCTCTATTGTTGCGGGAAAATCCCTACAACACACCGATGCAGCGCTATCCAGTGCCCGCAGCATTTTTTGCCTTGCCATTTGTTCGACTTCCGATGGAGACCGCCGGCGGCCTCTTCTTCGGACTCAGTTCTGCAGTGCTCGCATTTGGGTTAACGAGCACCGGTTATACGAGACTCTTCATCTTCCTGGCGTTTCCCTATTGGTCATCGCTGATCACCGCCCAGTGGCCTCCGTTGGTTATGGCCAGCGCATTTTTCCCGTTGCTCATTGTCACGGTTCTGGCAAAGCCGCAGAACGCGCTGCCGGTTGTGACGACCCATCTGAAAAAAAGCGGCGTTGTGGCTACGGTCATCCTCTTGGGCGTAAGCCTGTTAATCCTTCCATCCTGGCCGCGTCTTTGGATCCATCAGACCGGCTATTACCAGCACTTCGTGCCTTTCTACGTTTTCCCCGGACCGGTGTTGCTCCTGGTGCTGGCCCGGCGTAAAGACCCAGATGCGGCATTCCTCTTCCTGACTGCGCTACTGCCTCAGCGATGGTTTTACGATGCGTTCGTTCTTTGGCTGATCCCGAAGACGCGACAAGAGATCCTTGCAACGGCATTTCTGAGCTGGGTGCCTGCCTTATTGCGCTGGTATCACATGCCCACGAATGTTGAGCTTGGACAGTGGACCGTCCTGTGGTTCTACCTGCCGATGCTGTTCGTGATCTTGCTAAGACTCCCATCCGAGCAAGAACTCGCTGTCGGGAAGACAGGCCAAGAGGAGCTCCGGCCCGGCGCTATCGGTTGACTGCCGTGCCATTCCACCCTCGTTTGTAGAACTACCTTTCCATTTCGGGGCGATTGAGGCCGCGGCTGGAAGGGAAAGTACTGGTCGGTACACAAGAAATTAGCCCGTCCGAGGCGCTTACCGGGTTATTATGTGGCAGTCCGATATGTCGGAACTGCACCTCCCCCTTGTATCTGACTGATTTGGCTGATGGATAGAAGAGTCTGACTGGGTAGTGAGCGTGCGCCCGGCATCAGGATTGGGGATACCTAGATTCGTTCCCCAGCCTAAAAAATGCTCAAGGAGGCGACATGCGACAGCGTTTATGGTGGTTGGCTGGAGATGAGGCGGGCCAGGATATTGCTGAGTATGCCGTCATGCTGGCAGTCATACTGGTCATCGTGGTAGGGACGATTCGACTGATCGGTTCTAATGCAAGCAACGTCTTCTCCCAAGCGGCAAGTGCGATCCAGTAACAGAAAAGCTTTTGTTCGGGACGAGATTCGCGTTGCGGACTGAAGGCAGTAGGGTATTTGCCGTATTTTGGCGGCTTCTGCGCCATTCGGCTGTCCGCGTCGTTCTGTGAGTTTGAGGAGCTGGCATGAACCGGACCCGTCTCTTAATGATTGGCTTCGTCGCGTTAGCGCTCGGAGCCTTTGTTAGCGTCTCTGTATATCGGACCCTGCAAGCAAAAACTTCCGCGGCCAACGAGCCAGGCTTGGAAGTGGTTGTTGCAGCTAACGATTTGCAAGTCGGCGCACGACTCCAGGAAAAGGACGTCCGGGTTGCACAAGCGCCAGCTTCTCTCATACCTTCCGGCGCTTTCAAGGCGCCTTCGCTGGTGGTCGGCCGAGGCGTAATCCTGCCTATAACAAAAGGAGAGTTTGTTCTGCCGAAGATGCTGGCAGCGGAGAAAGCAGGGTCCGGCTTGCCGTCCTTGATTCCTCCCGGAATGCGAGCGGTTTCGGTTCGTGTCAACGAGGTAGTATCAGTCGCTGGATTCGTAACGCCAGGAGCGCGGGTAGACGTGCTGTTGACAGGAAATCCGACCGGAAATGGCGAGCCACAGACCAATACTGTGCTGGAGAATGTGGAGGTTGTGGCAGTCGGTCAGAAATTGGAACGCAACACCTCAGGCGATGCTCAAGCCGCGGCCGTGATCACGCTTCTAGTTTCGCCCGATGACGCCCAAAAGCTGACGCTGGCGAGCACCCAAGGGCGCATCCAGTTGACGCTCCGAAATCCGGTGGACACCAAACAGGAAGACATCAACTCAACTCGGGCGAGCGTGTTGTACAAGACTCAAGCACCGGACGTCACCCCGAAGCCGCGAATCGTAAAAAAAGTCCCTACGACGGCACCGACGCCGGTCGTTCCTTCGACCTACACAATCCAGGTAATTCGGGGAACGAAATCGGAGGAAGAGAAGTTTTGAACGCCTTACTTTCAGGCTACGAGATTCCCCAAGTTCATTGTTTAAATTTTGATGCGTTTTCCTCAGTTTGAGAGGAACTCTTCCATGATTCTTCGTTTGGCGCTTCACGGCGCTATAGCGCTAGTAGTGTGCGCAGGCTCGTTGGGATGGGCGGAGGCAGTACAGCAGGCGTCTCCCCCCGCCAGTCAGCAACCCACCCAGGGTGGCGAACACCCGGCGACGGCATCCGTGCCGGCTGGGGAGTCTACTGGCGCGGCACCGCTGCGAGTAATGGTCGGCAAATCGCTACTGATCAACACGAGTGAACGGCTGAAGCGCGTGTCGGTCACGGATCCGGCGGTAGCCGATGCTTTAGTTGTGTCTCCTACACAGGTGCTGGTGCACGGACGATCCGCGGGCGAAATTTCGCTCGTGATCTGGGACGAGCTCGAGCGTTCCCGAAGCTTCGATTTGCGAGTGGATGTAGATGTAACCGCAGCCGCAGAGGAAGAGAAAAACGTCTTTCCAGACGAGCAAATTAACGTAACCCCTTCCCGTTCTGCCATCGTGTTATCCGGGCACGTATCGACCGAAGATGTAGCCAAGCGAGCCGGGCAGATCGCCGAGGCCTATTCCAAGAACGTAGTGAACGTGCTGACCTTTGGGCCGGTCGGAGCACAGGAAGTTCTTCTAGAAGTAAAGTTCGCCGAGGTGGATCGTTCCGCGACAACGCAGTTAGGCATCAATATTTTCTCGACCGGAGCCGCCAACACAATCGGCACAATCACAACCAGCCAATTCGGTGGCTTTGGGCAACAAACGGTGCAGGACAACACGGGTGGAAGAGTCACGCCCTTCCAGACGAATCAAACAATCAGTGATGTCTTGAATCTTTTCCTGTTTCGTCCGGATATTCATCTCGGCGCGACCATTCGTGCTCTACAGCAGAAAAATCTCCTGCAGATTCTCGCGGAACCCAACCTGATCGCAGTCAACGGGAAGGAAGCCAGCTTTCTGGCGGGCGGTGAGTTCCCTTTTCCGATTGTGCAGCCGGGCGCGGGATTTACTGCCGTCACGATCCAATTTAAAGAGTTCGGCGTCAAACTGCGCTTCACGCCGGTGATCATGCCTAACGGGAATATCCACTTGAAGGTTGTGCCCGAGGTGAGCACGCTGGACTTCGCGAACTCGCTGACCATTTCCGGCTTTACGGTTCCGGCTTTGAGCACGCGCCGCGCGGAAACCGAATTTGAACTTCAGGACGGTCAAAGCTTCGTAATCGCGGGGCTCATGGATAATCGCGTCACGAATCTCAATAACAAGATTCCGGGTATCGGTGATATTCCTGTGCTGGGGAATCTCTTCAAAAGTAAAAACTACCAGAAGAGCAATGCCGAGCTGATGGTGCTCTGCACGGTTCGAAAAGTATCTCCCTCGGCACAGCCTCCGGCGGGACCGAGATATCCGGCTCCTTTCCTGAGTCAAGAGCAATTCGACGGCAAGGCCGCGGAGAAGACACCGAAGAAGTGACGAGCGCGATAACATTGTACGGAGATACGTTCCCGGGCCCAGAACCAGCAATCTTGCACGGGAAAGTTATAAGCAGTTATGGCTGAGCTTTCCGTAGTCATCATCGCAACCGACAATGAGCAGCGAGCGGTGATGCAGGTTCTGGTGGATGGAACAAGTGTGGCGCGGGTCATTCACGCTGCGGCCAATTACCCAGTCATGGCAACCGATCCCCTGGTGAGCCGGATACATTCACTCAAGCCGGACGTAGTCTTGCTGAATATTCAGCCTGACAGCGCGACTTCGGCATTGCACGCCATCGAACTGCTGCATCAAGAAGTTCCGAGCGCGGCGATCTTTGCAATCGGCAGCCTTTCCCAGCCGCAGTTGATCGTGAGCGCCATGCGTGCCGGAGCGATCGAGTTTATTGAACGTCCCACCACAACAACCGACCTGCTCGAAGCGTTTGTCCGCTTGTCTACGTCGCAACGCAAGGAAAAGCGGGAGGGCGGCCGGGGCAAAGTCTTCATTGTGGCAAATGCCAAGGGAGGAAGCGGGGCAACCACTCTCGCCGTCAACCTGGCACTCGCGCTGCAAAGTGCACACGGGAATGTGGGCCTGATCGATCTGGCGCCACTCGGCCATACCTCGTTGCACCTCAACGTGAAACCGCCGTTCACTGTGGCGGATGCGATCCGTAACCTGCATCGTATGGATAGTTCCCTGCTGGAGAGCTTCATGATCCGGCATAGCGGGGGGCTGCAGCTCCTTGCGGGGACCAATTCCCCGGCGGCATTGGAGCCCTCCACTTCCGAATTTGCCAGGCTTTTTGACATGCTGGTCAATCACTTCCGTTATGTGGTCGTGGACGTATCTTCCCGAGTAGACTCGACAACACGGCTGGTCGGCAATCTTTCTGAAGCGATTTTGGTGGTCGCCCACGCGGACGTCGCCTCCCTATGGAGCGCGGCCCGGGTAGTTCAGTTTCTGGGCGAGACGAGCGGCCGGGAGCGGGTTAAACTCGTACTCAACCGATACCGCAAGATCGCTGGGTTTGAGGAAAAGGATGCAGAAGCCGCATCGGGGGCCAAGTTGTTCTGGAAGATTCCGAATCACTACTTTTCGATCTCTAGCGCAATCGATCGCGGTGTGCCTGTCATGCAACAGGCGAATTCAGAAGTTGCCCGTGCGTTCAGCGGCCTGGCTGCCGCTTTAACGCAGAACGACGACGACGTAAAGCGGACAGCACGGTCTTTGTTCCGGACGGTATAAAGAAAACATGGCAAATCTGCCCACCTTCGAGCGCACTGACTACCAGCAGGTAAAAGCGGACCTGCACCGCAAGATTCTGGATCGCCTCGACCTAGAAAAGCTCGGCCGCACGAACAGCGAAACCGCACGCGAAGAAGTACTGATCTTGATCCGCAACTCGGTAAACAGCGAGGCGGTTCCACTCAGCTTCGCGGAACGAGAGCGGTTGGCGCGCGAGATTCTGGACGAGATCTTCGGGCTGGGTCCGTTGGAACCGCTGCTCAAGGACCCGAGCATCTCTGACATCCTGGTAAACCGATTCGACCGTATCTACATTGAGCGGGCCGGCAAGCTGGAACTGATCCCGAACATGTCCTTCAAGGACAACCAGCACTTGATGCAGATTATCGACCGAATTGTCTCGCGGGTTGGACGGCGTGTGGACGAGTCGTCGCCGATGGTGGATGCCCGACTGGCCGATGGTTCCCGCGTGAACGCCATTATTCCTCCGCTGGCAATTGACGGGGCATGTCTCTCGATCCGTCGATTCGGACGAGATCCGCTTACTGCTCGCCAGATGGTCGAGAACAAGACCCTGACGGAACCGATGCTCGAGTTGCTGTCAGCAATGGTGAAGGGGCGCCTGAACATCCTGGTTTCAGGTGGCACCGGTGCTGGCAAGACGACGCTGTTGAATGTCCTGTCGGGATACATTCCGAATACCGAGCGCATCGTCACAATCGAGGATGCGGCGGAACTGCAGATGAAGCAACACCATGTCGTTCGACTGGAGACCCGTCCGCCAAACATCGAAGGAAAAGGGGCCATCCGCCAGCGGCAACTAGTAAGCAACAGTTTGCGTATGCGTCCAGACCGCATCGTGGTGGGCGAGGTGCGTGGCGAGGAAGCTTTTGACATGTTGCAGGCCATGAACACCGGTCACGAGGGGTCGCTGACGACTGTGCACGCAAACTCTCAACGCGATGCACTGGCTCGTATCGAAAACATGGTTTCGATGGCGAACTTGAATATCCCGGAGCGTGCCGTTCGCTACCAGATCGCGTCGGCCATTCATGCAGTGGTGCAGATTGCGCGCATGTCCGATGGCACTCGCAAAGTACTGACGATTTCCGAGATCACGGGCATGGAAGGCGACGTGGTCAGTATGCAGGACATTTTTGTAATGGAGAAGCGCGGATTAGACGAGCACGGGAGGGTTCGGGGAGCTTTCAACGGAATGGGCATACGGCCGAAGTTTGCGGAACGACTGGCAACCGCGGGTTGCCGTCTGCGGCCGGCCCTGTTTGAGTCTCGCGTGGACTTTTAGCATAAGCGACAATTCATGCTCGTAGTCATTGCAATCCTCGTGTTCGCGGTCGTGGCCCTCGGGGCCTTTGCCGTGTTCTCGCTCGTGGACGAGCGAAGTGCCCGAGCGCGCGTACTCCGCGACCGGCTTTCTTCCGTAGAACAGGCGGAGCAGCGGAAGCCCAGCGAAGAACTGGCGCTTCTACGCGACGAGATGTTGAGCGAAATTCCAGCGCTCGACAATCTCTTACGGCGCTCGGAACGAGTTTCAGCGCTGCAGACCCTGCTGAACCAGGCTGACATCAAGGCGCGTGCCGGCAACTACTTGCTGATCTGCGCAGGCTCTTCATTAGCCTTAGCAGCGTTAATTTTCTTTTGGACCAGAGGGCGCGACCCGGTCTTCGCGTGGGCGGGCCTGCTGGCCGGATTCTTCATTCCGTACGCGTACGCCTCTTATAAGCGCAGCAAGCGGTTCGAGGCATTCGAAGAGCTCTTCCCGGAGGCGGTTGACACTCTTGCTCGCTCGGTGAGAGCAGGACACGCTTTCACAACTGCGCTCGAAATGATCTCCAATGAAATTTCTGAGCCCGTGGGCGGAGAATTTCGCAAACTTTATGAAGAGCAGAAATTTGGTTTGCCGGTGCGCGACGCGCTGATGAACCTGGCAGAGCGTTTACCGATCGTCGACGTAAAATTCTTCGTGACGGCTGTGATGATTCAACGCGAGACGGGTGGCAACCTCGCGGAGATCTTGGACAACTTGTCGTATGTGATTCGCGAGCGCTTCAAGATCCACCGGCAAGTGCGAGTGTATACGGCGCAAGGACGCCTCACGATGGGATTGCTGATGGGCATGCCACCGTTGATAGTCGTCTTCATGCTGTTTACAAATCCGTCGTTCATTCGCCCACTTTTTGACGATCCGATTGGGCACACTTTGCTCGTGCTGGGAATTACTCTGCAAACCATTGGCTATTTCGTGATTCGCAAAATCATCCGAATTCAGGTTTGAACGATGGCGCTGATACTGACAATCCTGATCTTTCTGACGGTCGTGCTAGTTGTATTTTCTTTTGGCGCGGCAGCATATGCACCGTCTTCCGTCATTGGGTCGCGTCTTCGTTCTCTGGGATCACAGCAGCGCGCACAACTCCAAAAAGACAAGCCGGTCATGAAGGAACGGCTTGAGCAGGCGTTGGATCCGCTGAGCAAAGCGCTGCCGATGTCTCCGGACGAGGTGTCGCGAACGCGTGGCTGGCTGATTGAGGCGGGATATCGCGAGTCGCGGCATCTCACGATTTATCTGGGCATCCGGGTTTTGTGTGCTGCACTGGGTCTCGGGCTGGTTCTACTGATCAGTGGCGTGAACAATGCGCCGTTTCTGGTTGGCGGACCCGCACTTGGTTTTTTTCTTCCACGTTTCTTTTTGAAGCGGATGATGCGCGACCGGCAAATGCGCATTCGCCTCGGCTTACCCGACGCACTCGACCTCACGGTGATTTGCGTGGAAGCGGGCCTGGCCCTGGATCAGGCGATGATGCGCGTGGGCGACGATTTGGAGCATGCGCACCCGGATCTCAGTGACGAATTCCACCTCGTCAACCTCGAAATGCGGGCCGGCAAGCCTCGCGCGGAAGCATTGCGAAATCTTGTGAGCAGAACCGGGGTCGATGACATCAAGTCGCTGGTGAGCACCCTCATTCAGACTGATTGGTTTGGTACCAGCGTGACTTAGGCACTTCGGGTACACTCAGATTCATTGCGCATCGAGCGTCGGCAGCGGGCCGAGGAACAGGCTGCCAAGACGACAATTAAGATGGTCCCTCCCCTGGTAGTGTTTGTCCTGCCGTCCATCATTTTCGTCACCTTGGGTCCGGCCGTAATCCAGCTGATGCGTACCTTGATGCCGGTAACCGGCAAGTAGCGACCGGCGGGGTCACAGATCAGGAGTTGTAATGGCAGGATCCGAATCCCAAGGATATGCGTTGAACCAAACGCGCCAAGCGTACCTGGCGACCCGGCTTGACGTTGCCGACGGACACTGGTCGCGGCTGCGAGGATTGATCGGCGTGCGGGCCGATGAATTTCGCGATGGCCGTGGACTATGGATCACGCCTTGCCATGGCGTACACACGCTCGGCATGCGGTTCCCGATCGACGTCCTCTATTTGAATAGCGATCAAGTCGTGCTTCACATCGAAACGAAACTGGCGCCTTGGCGATTCGCACCCATTCGCGTGCACGCAACCTCAGTGTTGGAGTTGCCTCCCACGACTCTGCAAAGTACCGGAACACGGCTCGGCGATCGCATTGAGATTCGCAGAAGTGCGAACGGAAAGAGCCCGTCAGCATGAGCGACGATCTCAAGCTCCTGGTGGAATGGTCGAATCCCTGGGAGGAGTTTCGCACCGCGATCCGGCCAGCCTTCAGTAAGTCACCGGCCGCGCTGGCGGGCGAAGCGCACACCGGGCTCTGGCCATTTCGAGGAATCGCGGTCACTTGGGTTTGCGAAGCGTTTCTTCTCTTGGCGATTGTCCTTCCCGCAAAGATCGCCAGCATGCGGCCTTTCGAGGCGAAGGCTCCGCCGAAGTACGACGTCCTCTATTTCACCGGCGACGAGTTGCCGCGTACGGAAGATTTTGGGGGCGCACAAGCCGGGCGATCCGGACGCGCCGGCGGAAAGGAAGCATTTCATCGTTCGCAAACCATTCGCGTGGCGCGGGGCACTCGCGAAGTCGAACAAGTGGTCGATGCACCTGATATTAAGCTGCCGGTATCGATGGCTCCGGTCACGAACCTGCTCGCTGTGAACAAGCTTCCCGGTCCTGCGCCAGAAGAGGGCTTGCGGCCATCGCGAACGGCGCCCAGCCTTTCGAAAGACGCGATCGTCGCTCCCCCGCCCCAAGTCATCGAAAAACTTACGCGCGCGACACCTACGTTGAATTCGGGAGTGATTGCACCGCCGCCATCGAATCTCACGGCAGAACAGCGCCGCCTCGCGGGATTAAGCAATCAAGTCATTGCGCCTCCCCCATCGGATGTTTCTACCAATCGGAAAGCCCCCATGACGGGCTTGGCTGCCACCGTGATTGCTCCGTCACCGGATGTTGCGCGCGACCAGAACCGTGCACTCGTGGCGATGAATACACCCATCGT
>Ga0157376_10001018_pt1 | contig 18306 bp, 12 predicted proteins | sample M45metaG_FD_121801 | JGI IMG/M metagenome (GOLD analysis project Ga0157376, IMG submission 121801) | Miscanthus rhizosphere microbial communities from Kellogg Biological Station, Michigan, USA - M4-5 metaG | ecosystem: Host-associated > Plants > Roots > Rhizosphere > Soil | place: USA: Michigan... | reverse complement strand
GCGCTGCATATCCAGAGAAGAATCGTTCCGAGCGTGAATCCAATTATCTCTACTGCACGCTTCGTTTTGTTGGTCCGAAGTGGCATATGGTCGAAGCTGATTATCGCATCGCGAGTACCTCAGGATTCCTGCTTTCGGATTCGTTGGTGATTGGTGGCCAATACGGAACTTTCTTTCGCCCTCTCGGATTGTTTCCGTATCGACGGTCATCCTCCCGAGACGCATGGAGGGTCGAACTAGTTGGGCGAGGGTCGCTCGATGTGGTCGATGACAATGCCTTTTCGCGGCATCTTTGTTGGGACCAGCTTCAATCCCAATTCTTCTTCGAGAGCTTTAAATATCGAAGGCCGCGATCCGTCGACCGGCGCCTCTGGTACGCTGTTCGCTCCGGTTGGCAACCACGTATTAGCATCTCGCGCCCACTTCAATTCGAAATCGTATCTACCGGTGAGGCCCGTCTTGTCAATGACCGGGCGGTCCTGCAGCATTTGGGGCAGAATCATAAGCAATGCGTTAAGTGGTGTTCCAAAGTATTGCAGATCGCCATGGTCAATCGTTTCGATTCCCTCCCGTCCACCGGGTGCGGTCTGCTTCATGCCTTTCGGGCCGCCCTTTATCAGCACTAGTTCATAGCCGAGTGCCTCTTTAGACACGAGGTGAGATTTGAGTCGGAATCGTTCAGACAAGATCAATATCGAAGTACATCGGCGGCGTTCTCTTGGCGACAATCGCATTCCTTTCTCGGCAATCACATTAGCTGCTCCACTATCTCAGACACCCACATCGTCCTATTTGTTCCCGGGCAGCCACATTTGGCGGTTTCTGGTGGTCGGTGGCCGATCGGATCTTTGACAAATGTTCGACTTGGCTGGGCGATATGGAGTTGAGCGGTCTTCCCACCCGGAATCCTCTTGACAACTTGACCCGTTTATACAGAATGCTACATAGGGATTGCCCCCCAAAGAACGTCGCCGGTACCCAATATCTGCAGTCTGTAGCAACGCATGAGGTCGCTTCCCTAGAACGGCCAGTCGCAGACAAAACGAGGAGGGTAGAAGAGTGCATTTCTCTTTGTTCGTACGAGTGGTTATGGTTCTCACGGTCTGCATTTCTTTGACGACGACGATGGGCGCGCAAGCTGGAGACTCTCCAAAGGCGCGTCTTGCAGCCGTCGCCGACCATCTCACTCGATACGCAGTTCTCAAGAACTCCACTCGGCAATACATGCAACTGGCATCGCAGATGGAGTCTTTGCATGTTCCCGCAGTTAGCATGGCTGCGATTCGAAATGGGCAAATCGATTGGGCCCAAGCCTACGGGGTCACTTCCCTTGGGGGCGAGAGGGCAACCGCAGGCACACTATTTGGCGCAGCGTCGATGTCCAAGCCAGTGGTCGCTGCTGGAGTGCTGAGGCTCGTCGAGGACGGCAAGGTTGACCTCGATACCGATGTGAATCGTTACCTGAAGCGATGGAAGGTTCCCGAGAATGCGTTCACCACCGAAAAGAAGGTGACGGTTCGCGAACTTCTGAATCATACCTCGGGAATTGGCACACACAACGGTGAGATCTACGACCCCAGCCAGCCGATCCCGACGTTTCTTCAACTCCTCGATGGAGAGAAGCCTGCCAGGTCTCCGGCCGTGCGGGTGGAGGCACCTCCCGCCATGAAATTCGCCTACTCCAACGGCGGATACCTTGTGCTGGCCCTCCTCATCGAAGACGTGACAGGGGAGACGTTCGCGAAGTATATGAAGCGTGCAGTGCTTGATCCGCTGGGGATGAAGGACAGCACATTCGATGCACCCCTGCCGCCGGCCTGGGCCCGTCGCGGCGCCACCGGCTACTGGGAAGATGGCAAGAGCGGAATTCCGCCGGCTAAGTTCGTCGCGGCCAATCTTGCCGCAGGCGGCTTGTGGACAACACCCACCGACCTGGCGAAGTTCCTGATTGAGATTCAACGCGAGTACGAAGGAGCATCGCATCGGGTGCTGCACCAGCCTACCGCACAGCTGCTCGCAAGGCCGGGCCTCGGAGGTTGGGGTTTGGGCTTCAGAGTTCAAGGGAGTCCAGAGAATTCTTTGCTCAGTCACGAGGGATCAGGGGTATTTCAGGATGACATGCTGATTTACCTCCACGGGAACGGATTCATCGTAATGACAAGCGGAGGTGGCGGAGGCGCACTTGCAGACGAACTCATCCGCAGCGCAGGCATTGTCTACGGCTTCACAGATTTTCGGCCGCTTGAGCGCACCGCCATCGAGGTCTCACCTGAGATTCTCTCCCGATACCCCGGCACGTATGGATTCGTGAAGGTAGCGATGGATGGGGGCACGCTCACTGCCGAGATTCCAGAGGGTTCGCAGCCGCAAACCCTGTATGCCGAGTCGCCGACTCATTTCTTTGTTCTTGATGGTCCGCAGGAACTCCAGTTCGATACCAATGGCCAGAAAGCAGAGAGCGTGCAATTCATCACGCCGATGAATCATGGGATGCTCTTGAAAAGAAGTGAGAAAGACCGGAAGTGAAGGGCGTCTCCCTTGTTCCGTAAAAGTAGCTGATCGTAGGCCCATGATCGATTGAGTGCAACCAAAACTTTCCATTGTGAGTGAGTGGTGGGCAAACCGGACATAACCAAAAATGGTGCAACTTCTCAATTGGCAGTTATTTTTGTGACTCAAAGCCTGGGTGCCCCCGCTCTGCTTGGGCGGGATCGCAAACAGAAGTGGTTACCCCAAGACTGACGCGCCGACGCATCCGTCAAGAGTGGACGCCCCAGAAAAACTCATAACTCCTGCAGAACGAGCTGCATTTTGAGCCCTCGATTTGCATTCCATTCCCCGCCTCTGGAGCAGAATGGTTTCAGAGGACCAGATCAGTCCTCATCCCCATAAAAGAGACTCAAAGCCAAACCTGATGATTGCAATATCTTGAGCGTAAGCTGCGCAGAATGAGGAATTTGCAAAAAACAAGTGCCAGAGAATATTGGGAACGATCGAACGGACCACAAGCTAAGCCCTTATCCCTGTATTACGTAGCGCTAACCTCTTTGTCATGTATTAGGTACAGATTTCGCGGGAAAAATAATCTGGAAACCTAATGATACAGACCGGAAAAGGGCACTATGCTCTAAACCCTTCCATATCTATTAGGTAGAGATAAGTCCTTTCTCATGTATTAAGTACAGAAATGCAGAAAAAAAGAAGGGCTACGCTAAAGCCTACCTGAACAGAGATAACCCGTTTCCCCTGTATTACGTGCAAAAAACAGGGGGGGAGGGGTAGGGAGCCAGTCCGCCCGCTGACCGCCCAGCAGCTGAGCCGAAAGCTAGGAGCTAGAAGCTAGCATCTAGCAGCTAGCGTTGAACATCCCGCCGCGGGTTCCCAACTATCTTCCTGGGATCGATAGCCCGATCAAACTCCTCGGGGGAGATGAGCCCGCTGGCCAGCGCAGCCTCTCGAAGGGTGAGGTTCTGCTCCAGCGCATCATGTGCGATCTTCGCCGCCTTGTCGTACCCGATCATCGGGCTGAGCGCAGTCACCAGCATCAGACATTCCTGGACGTTGCGGTCGAGCTGCTCGCGGTTCAGCGTAATGCCTTCCACCCCATGCTTCGTGAACAGCCGGCACGCATCAGCCAGGATCCGAGTGCTGTGCAGCACGTTCCGGATCACGACCGGACGCATAACGTTCAGTTCAAAATTCCCCTGCGACCCGGCAAAAGCCACAGCGGTGTCGTTCCCGAAGACCTGCACGCAGACCATGATCATGGCCTCCTGCTGGGTGGGGTTCACCTTCCCCGGCATGATCGAGCTGCCCGGCTCATTCTCCGGCAGCCGAAGCTCTCGCAGCCCCGTCCGCGGCCCCGAGCCCAGCCAGCGCAAATCGTTGGCAATCTTGATCAGAGCGACCGAAAGCCCTCTCATCGCAGCACTCGCCGCCACGATGGCATCAAGAGAAGCCAGCGCCGCAAACTTGTTTGGTGCTGAAACAAACGGATGGTGCAGCGTCTCCGCCAGCCTCGCCGCCACGCGCGGCCCGAACTCCTCCGGCGCATTTAGACCGGTCCCGACCGCCGTGCCGCCAATCGCCAGCCGATAGAGCCCCTGCATGGACTGACGAATCACCAGCAGCGCATCCTCCAGCTGCGTCGCATATCCCGACCACTCCTGCCCGACCGTGAGCGGCGTCGCATCCTGCAGATGCGTCCGCCCTATCTTCACCACGTCGACCCACTCCCGCGCCTTGGCCCAGATCGCATCGGTCAAGCCCTGCACCGCCGGGATCAGCCGCTCCTCGAATGCCAGCACGGTGGCGATGTGCATCGCCGTCGGAAACGTGTCGTTGGAAGACTGCGATTGATTCACATCCTCATTCGGATGAATGGGCTCCTTGCTCCCCAGCCTCCCGCCCACAAGCTGGATGGCGCGATTGCTGATCACCTCGTTGACGTTCATGTTGGTCTGCGTGCCAGAGCCGGTTTGCCAGACGCTTAGCGGGAACTCGTCATCGAGCGCGCCCGAGATGATTTCATCCGAAACGCGCGCGATGAGCTGAGCCTTCCATTCCGGCATCACTCCGACTTCCGCATTCACTAGCGCGGCTGCCTTCTTGATGTATGCGTACGCATGACATACTTCGAGCGGCATGCGATCGTCCCCGATAGCGAAGTGGACGAGCGACCGCTGTGTCTGAGCCCCCCAGTAGTGCTCAGCGGGCACTTCAACGGGACCCATCGAGTCAGTCTCGGTTCGATGGCCAGTTGCATTCGTGCCGATGGGCAGTTCGAGAATGCGCGGCGTTGTGGGTTCCTCTGCGTTCATCCAGCACCCCGATGACCTTAGATGGTCTGCACGTAGAGCTTACTGTTTGGGCAGCAAAATGTCCTTGAGCCACGGAACCGGAAGCGCACCTTCGTCCAGCGCGCGATCGTGGAACTCTGCAAGCTTGAAGTCTTTGCCCTTCGCAGCTTCGTAGGCCCGGCGAAGACGCCACCACTCTTCAGTTCCGACGAAATAGGTGGGGAGCTGAGTTGAGCTGAGCTTGGCGCGCTGGAGTTTGCCCTCAGCTTCGGCGCGGGTCTGGAAGGCATCGTCCATCAGGAAGTGCAAGGCTTCGTCGTCGGTCATCCCCATGGTCTGCATGCGAATGTCAAGGATGCTGTTGCCAATCGCCCGCAGCCATACCTTGAGATAGCTGATGCGATAACGCGGGTCATTGTCGGCAAAGCCATGCTGCATCATGTTCTGCGCAATGTATTCGGCCCAGCCTTCGACATATGCGCCGTTGCCATAGAGTGCGCGGACGAGACGGCGCGTGACAGGCTGAACATCATTGGCGTGCTCCGCCTGGACGTAGTGGCCGGGAAGCGCCTCATGGATGCATAGCCACTTGAGAACCCAGTTGTTGTACTCCCGCAAACGCGACTCAGCGCTGGTTTCGGAAGTACTCGCGCTGATGGGAGTGACCCAGTATTGGGCTTCTGCGCCAGGGTCGAGAGGAGGAGCGGAGTGAAATCCGCCAACGGAGTAGATGCCGCGCTCAAACTCAGGTGTCGGGATTACCTTTAGGTTGTCGCGCGATTTCAGCGTGACGATCTTCTTGTCGATGATGAACTGGCGAATTCCGACCAGGTCTTCTTTGGCCGTTTCGAGCAGCGCATTGCGATTGGGGTGATCGTCGGCAATCTTCTGGAGAACTTCGCTGATGATCTTGTTTTCGCGTTCTCGCTGAGCGAGCGAAGAATGGTCGTCGTGGTCGGGATAGTACTGCTTGTGGAGCGGAAGCGCGAGCTCGAGCATCTCAGTGCGCGTCTTGCTGAACTCGGATAGGGCGTCGGTGAGAAGACGCTCGGGAGTGATGTCGGTTTCCATCACGAGACGGAATTTCTGGTCGTAGAACTGCTTGCCGAGCCGCCAGGTGCGGTCGGTCTTGTGTTTTGCGAGATCGGACTGAAGCCAATCATTGAAGGCCTTTAGGGCCGCGATGGCAGGCGGAGCGACTTGGTCGAAACGGGCTTTGAGAACGGGCTTTTTTGCGACACTCTCTGCAATGGTTTTCCGGATCAGGTTGATGTTGCCTTCGTTCTCGTCAATGGCAACCTTGATAAAGATGGGATCGGCGTCCATCAGTACGCTTTGAGCTTGTTTGAGGAAACGCGGAATCTGTGAGGCACGCGAGAAAACATCATTTGCCCGGACGTCCTCGGCAGCGTAGTCGTCTGTAAGGGGCTGGAAGAGCGCCGCACCGAGAAGTTCTACGTATACGGTGGGATTGTGGCGGTAGTTCTGGATCTGATCGAGTTCGAGGAGGTTAAGTGCAATTTGATCGTCGATAAGATGCCAGTCGGCTGCGTCTTCCGGACCGAGCGAAGCGACGGGAGTCTCAGTATGAAAGCGATCGCGCCACCTGGCGTACATTTCGCGTTGAGCGGCGAAGCCCGCTTGGCTTACGTCATCGAGTAGGGAATCGAGCGCGAGGTCCTTGCTCGATTTTGCTTCCCGGTAATGGTGGTATCCGGCTTGGGAGGCGCTCGATGGCGATTGAGCGAGTGTCTCGTGAATGAATTGCTCGCTAAGGGCGGCGAACTTCTTGTTGGTCTGCGTGGGTGCTGTGGCACTTTGTGCCGCTGCAAGGGTTGAGCACATGATCAGCACGGCGAAGACCGACAACCTCATTCCGAACGCCTCCGAAACCTTCAAAACACTAGTGCCCGTATTCAAGTTGTGCCCGCTTCTATTCATCATCGTCGGGGCCGCCGCGGATGACCTTCATCACCTCTGAGTAGGGCTTGGTCTGGTACTCGCTGGGTGGGACGTCGCCAGCGAGGTAGCGGACGAAATAGTCCCAGCGACGGCGCATCATGTACTGCGAAGCAGCGCCATAGCCGTGCGCGGCATTGGGAATCAGGATGAGATCGAAGTCCTTGTTGGCTTTGATCAGCGCGTCCACGAGCAGAAGCGTGTTGTTGGGCGGCACATTATCGTCCATGGTGCCATGCGCCAGAAGCAGATGGCCTTTGAGGTTCTTCGCGAAGTTCTGATTGGCCTGCGAGTCGTAGTTACTGGTGCCGTCGGAATTCTTCACTTCAATGCCGGCCCATTTCTCCGCCCAATCATCCTCGTAGTCGCGCTGGTCGTGGTTGCCACTTTCGGCGATGCCGACCTTGAAGAATTCAGGGTAGTGGAGGAGGGCCGCACCGGTTGCGTTGCCTCTGCCGGAGTGTCCCCAGATTCCGACTCGATCCAGATCAATGAATGGATACTTCTTCGCAAGATCTTTCATCCCGGCGATCTGATCGGGGATTGTGTTGTCGCCGAGGTCGGCGTAATAGGCCTCATGGAATGACTTAGTGCGGTAAGGAGTACCCATGCCGTCGATGCAGACGACGATGAAGCCGAGTTCAGCGAGGGACTGCATGTCACCGTGCGCCGCCCGGAACTCGCGTGTTCCACAGGATCCGATTTGGGGGCCCGGGTAGACGTAATTGATGATGGGGTACTTTTTCGCGGCGTCGAAATGCGTCGGCTTGAACATAAAACCATAGAGGTCGGTTGTCCCGTCGCGCCCTTTGACAGTGATGGGAGTGAGCGGCTGCCAGCCTGCAGCGGTCAGGCCGGAGATGTCCTGTTTGGACACTTCCATCAGGGTTTTGCCGTGACTGTCGCGGAGGATGGTGACCTGCGGCTGCGTGGGCGTCGAGTAAGTGTCGGTGAAGTAGCGCCCGTCATGAGAGACCTTGACGCGATGCGTGGCGTTTTCAGGAGTGAGGAGCTTTAGATCGGAGCCGTCGAACTTCGCGCTGTAGAAGTGCTCGTAGTAAGGGTCACGATCTTTTTCGCGACCGACACCCAGGAAGTAAACGGTTCGTTCCTTGTCGTCGATGTAGAGCACCTGAGTGACGTTGCCGGGGCCGTGTGTGATCTGATTCTTCAGCTTGCCGGTTGCGAGGTCGTAGAGATAAAGGTTGCCCCAGTCGTCGCGCTCGCTGAACCACAGAATCTCATTCGATGCGGCAAGGTAGTGCCAGTTGATCTTGCCATTGCCGCTCTCATAAAACTTTGGTGTCTTTTCTGTCATCACTTCGCGAACCTCGCCGGTATCAGCGTCGGCGACTCGAAGCCATTCCTGCTTGTGGTCGCGCGAGGTGGACACGAAGGCGAGGTGCTTATCATCTGGGCTCCACTCGGCGTCGGCTAATGTATCTCCGTCACAGGCGATGTCATCGCAGAGGGTGGAGCGGTGCTGGTCCGCCGGCATCCTGAGGCGGATGACTTTGTGCGAGTCGACGTCAATAACGACGCGCTCAATCATCGTCACTTCTTTGTCGCCGACGAGGGGGTATTTCCAGGCCTTCATCTCCGGATGGGTGTTGGTGACAGGCACAAGGTACATCTCCCGCGTCTTCCGTTGGTCCTGCTGGAAGGTCGCAATCTTCTTTGAGTCGGCTGACCACAGAAGGATGGCGGAGTCGGAGTGCTTCCATCCAGCATTGTCGGTGGCGTAGCCGAAGTTCTCGACGCCGTCCGTAGTGAGCTGAGTCTCAGCGCCAGTATCGAGATTGTGAATCCAGAGATTCCAGTTGCGAACGAAGGCGCCAAGCTTGCGGTCCGGAGAAAGTGTGAGGGGAGGGTGCGGCGTTTCTCCCTTGGCGGGCGGACCACCGGCGATCGCCTTGCACGAGTAGGAGCTCACGATGGCACATTGGAAAGTCGCTCCGTGCGAGGAGAAGGTGAGGGTGTGACCGGTGTTGGTCAACGAAATGTCAGAGAGCTGAAGATGTTTGGCATCGGAGCCGGCCTTGGTGGCTGATTTGAGAGCGGCCGCGAGTTTCTCATGGTCGAAGAGGGAAGCACGAGAGCCCTTGGCCGGATCGACGGCGATATAGGTCGTTCCGGTGCCGTCGACCTCGCGGTACCAGAAGCGATCGTCGTCGAGCCACTGCGCATTGACCTGGCCTTTGTAGGCAAGGGGATTCACGTTGTATGCCATGTACTTCTCCGCGTTGGCATAATCAGCGTCGGTATACTGGCGGGGTCGTTGGGCAATTGCGCAAGCTGGCGCGAGAGCAAGTGAGATCAGGGCCACTCTCAAACAGTGAGCTGTATTCATCGCAAAGGGTTCCTTGGCGCAGACGAGCCGTCTGTTCAAGCTGGTGGTTCTGCGCAGTGTGCGGGATTCAGGAAGATGCTACACGACGGTCATTCTAAATGGCTGCGCCAGGCGGAATAGACCTGCATGCCACTGGATGGCTGGTACATGCCATTTGCCCAAGTCGTTTCGAAGTCAGCGCAGGTTGGCTCGAACATTGGCGTGGATCGACGGGCTGGCTGCTGTACCGGTGATTGTAAGTGAAATGCTGCGGGTCGCAATGGCAGCCGTTTGGGCGCCGACAGCGCGTGATCCGCCCAGTTTCGCGTTGAGCCGGAAGTCAAGCTCACCAGAAGGGGCTACATTTCCCTCGCCATTGGCGGTTCCGATCTGCGGCATCTCTCCGTATATTGCGGCCAGGCGAGTGCCCTGCCGGGAGGAGTTCACGGTGGCCTTCAGAACGCGAATCTCGGTTCCATTGCTGGTTCCGCCGAGGGGATTGAGACCCTCGATCTTCGATCCGAGGTCAAATCCCGCGAGCTTCGTGTTATTGATCTCCACGGGCCCAGCCATAGTGGCGACGGTGGCAGGACCGGTGATGGCAATGTTGGCCGTCAGGGTTCCGCCGCGTAGCGATGATCCACTCGGCAAACGTATGGCAACAACTGGCAGCAGATGCTCAAGCTGTTCGATGGGAACTGCTAGAGCGGAGAGATGCAGGTTGAGCATTACGGTGTCTGGTGTGAACTTGAAGGTCCCGTTGACATGAACGGCGGCGGATCCTGCGTGAATAGCGATATCTGAGACAGTGGCCTCGCGCGAGATAAGATTCTGCGAAATGGAGTAATCGATGTCGACGGGCTCCTGGGTGGGTGAGCCTCCCGGAACCAGTTGGAGTCGGGATGCCTTGACTTTTCCCGTACCGGTCATCTGTACACCATCTGATCTGATCTCGCCGTCGACATCGCTCGACATCGAGATGCCCTTGCTTCCATCGATGATGCCTCCGGCTACCGGATCAAACTCGCGAAGTTGCAGAGTAGCGTGAAATGGAGTCTTGGATGTGTCGCTTTGCGTAATCGGACCCGCTTCGCCCGTCAACGTAACAGTGCCGCCCCCGGGAAGTTTTGCAGATAATTCCAACGGAGACGATTTAAGAAATGAGAACCGCTTGACGGTCAGGTTGACCTCTGTGTATTCGAACGGCCTTGCAGTCACGGGAATCGATGAGACCATGGCACTTCCGTTGACGATTTTTAACTCATCGATGCGTAGGTCAGGCATTGATGCCGTCCGCTGAGATGGTGAGTCTTGGCTGGAACTACTGCCGAGGCTGGAGAAGTTCCACCTCCCGTTGGCGTGTTCGAGGAGCTGAATAGAAGGGGTGCCGATCGTCAGGCCCGTGATCGTGACCTCGCGATGTAAAAGGAAAGGCAGGATCTCGATGCCGACCTCGAGCGTCTTTGCCTGAATGAACGGAACCTTGCTGAAATCCGGGTCGTCGGCGATGGTGATACCTTCGGCAACCAGACTTCGTTGAAGAACGGAAAAAGTTAGCCTGTCCAATGTGACCTCCCGTCCGAGGGCGCTGGAGAGCTGACTCTCTATGGTCGGCCTGAAGGCATCGGCGTTTACAAAGAACGGCACGAGAAGAATGACGAACAAAGACACACCGACCACCACTGCGCCGATGACTAGCCATCGTTTGTCCATTAGGTCCCGTTCCTCCGTGGGTTGCAAGGATTGTATCTCTGCGAGCCAGCGATCCAAGTATCTGGAGATGATCTACGCAATCTGAAGTTTCAGAAACGCATGGACCAGGGTGAGGTTGCGAGGTGTTAAACCTCCAGAGCAACTGCCTTCAGGAAAGATGAGGCATCGAAGAGAGAGGGAGGAGGTTCATATGCCTGAGAAAGTAACCATGGAGCGAGCAAAGGAGGATCTGCGCGAAGGCAAGTCGCCTTCGACGGCAGCCGGAGAGTTCGTGCGTGAGGAGATTGAGCATGTTCGGGAAGGGAAGCATGGCGCTAGATCGCCGCAACAGGCGATTGCAATCGGGTTAAGCAAGGCTCGGAGAGCCGGAATCCCCCTGAAACCGCCGGCCCGAGGGAAAGCGACCCAGACGACGCGCGACAGGGCAGAGAAGGATTACGAGAAAGGACGCAAGGATCCGAAGACTGAGCCGGAGGGAAAGAGCACGCGCGGCCGATCTCGCCTGAAGACCATGCAGAAGGAGCCTAAGAACTCCACATCGCACCAGGCCCTGTCGGAACACGCAAAACGCGCGGCGAGGGGCCGGAAAGGTGCGAGTTGAACGGGGACACGAGGGCCTCGTGAGTGCACCTGAGGAGCGGAAGATAGCGGTGAGAGGGGAGTCGCGACCTTTGACCCGTTTGCAATGCCGGAACCGACCGGGTATCTTTGCAACGAATAGGGTTGGAGCCTGGATGCGCCCTTCTGATTCCCCGGAACAGGACGCAGCGGCCAAGGCCAGGACTGAACGGGCCGAGTTCGCTCACGTTGCGTTGGAGAACTTGTTCGAGATCTCTCCTGACGCAATTCTCGTCACGGATGACAGGGGCTCGATCCGCGCGGCGAACCCGCGTGCGGCAGAACTATTCGGTTACGCACAAGGCGAGCTGACCCAAAAATTGATCGAAGACCTCGTGCCGGAGCGGTTCCGGCGAAACCATCCCTCACATCGCGAGAACTATCATTCGCATCCGCGTGCCCGGCAAATGGGAGCAGCGCTGAACCTGTATGGACTGCGCAAGGACGGTTCAGAGTTTCCCGTCGACATCATGCTGAAGCCGCTGCAGACGCCGGAGGGAACGGCTGTTCTGAGCATCATTCGCGACGTAACAGAGCAGAGGGAGGCGCAGAATTCGGTTCGCCGCAAGGACCTGCAGCTCCGTTCGCTGCTGGACGGTGTGAGGGACTATGCAATCTATCTGCTCGATAAAGATGGATATGTCACGACCTGGAATCCCGGCGCCGAGCGAATCAAGCAATACTCTCCCGACGAAATCATCGGCAGGCATTACTCGCGGTTTTTTACGCAGGAGGATATCGATCGAGGTCGTCCGGCTGAACTAATGAATCTAGCCGCGCAGCGCGGCCGCGTGGAGCATGAGGGATGGCGCGTACGGAAGGACGGATCAAGGTTTTGGGCAAATATCGTGCTCACTGCGGTTCACGATCCCGTGACGGATGAGGTGACCGGGTATGCAAAGGTAACGCGGGACTTTACCGACCGGAAGCGCGCCGAAGAGGCAGTGATGCTGCAACTGAGCCAGGCGCTGCTGGCGAACATGGACGTGCGGAAGCTCCTGAGTGCGATCTCGGCCAGCCTGTCGGAGGTGATTCCCATAGACGCAGCAACCCTTGGTCTCTACGACGAGAAGTCGGGAAAACTGATGGTGCAGTTTCTCGATGTAAATGAGCAGTCGCCGCAAACGGCGGATGTGTTGCTGCCAATTGACGACTCTCCAGCTGGACAGGCGTTTACAAGTAGGCAGCCGGTTGTTCTCGATCGAATTCAGGAATCAAAGCTCGCGAAGGGCGCCGCCCACCTTACCGGCATTGGAATGAAATCTGGCTGCTGGGTGCCGTTGATTCACCGTGATGTGGCGGTCGGGGTGCTTGCGGTTGCAAGACGCTCTGAGGCTGGATTCAATGAACGCGAGAGGGAGATGTTGGACCAGGTCGCCGACCAGGTCGCGATGGCTGTAAGCAACGCGATGGTCTTTCGACAGATCGCCGAATTACGGGACCGTTTGCGGCAGGAAAAGCTCTATCTCGAGGAGGAAATCAATGTCGAGAACCGGTTTGAGGACATCGTGGGTGAGAGTGGAGGCCTGCGCCAGGTTCTCAAGCAAATTGAGACGGTCGCTCCGACCACCGCTACTGTATTGATCGAGGGAGAAACAGGAACTGGAAAGGAACTGCTGGCGCGGGCGATTCACAGGTTGAGTGGGAGAAGCGAACGGACGTTTGTGAAGGTGAATTGCGCGGCAATTCCGGCAGGTCTCCTCGAAAGTGAGCTCTTCGGGCATGAGAAAGGCGCGTTCACGGGGGCAATAGCGCGCAAGATGGGTCGCGTGGAACTTGCGCACGAGGGCACGCTGTTTCTAGACGAAGTTGGTGAGTTGCCGCTTGACTTGCAGCCAAAGCTGCTGCGGGCGCTCCAGGAGAAGGAGATTGAGCGGCTGGGCGGGAATAGGCCGATTGCGGTTAATGTGCGTCTGATTGCAGCCACGAATCGCGATCTGGGCCAGATGGTAGCGGAGAAGCAGTTTCGCAGTGACCTGTACTACCGGCTGAAGGTGTTTCCGATTTTTTCGCCGCCGCTTCGCGACAGAGTGGGCGACATCCCCGTGTTGGTGCGGCATTTTGTATCGAGTCATAGCCGGCGGATGGGAAAGAACATCACGACGATTCCTGCAGAGACGATGCAGGCCCTTTGCCGCTGGCCCTGGCCCGGCAATATTCGAGAGCTCGAAAACTTCCTGGAGCGATCAGTGATTCTTACGCGTGGATCGGAGCTCTACGTTCCGCTCGCGGAATTGGAGACCAAGGTTGCTGAGGAAGAGGAAGAGATGGAGCGAACAAATCCAACTCTTCAGGCTGCAGAGCGGGAGCATATACTTCGTGTGCTTCGGGAGACGAAGGGGCAGATCGGTGGCGCAGACGGCGCTGCGGCCCGCCTGGGGCTGAAACGAACGACGCTGAACTCGAAGCTGAAAAAGCTGGGTATTGAGCGCGGCGACTATATGTAGGTATGGCGATTCTGAATCGCCGATTCCGTTTCGATCTGACTTCTGCTTCAAATCCACGAAATTCCCTCGAGTGACGACGCGTGTTGTGACGAGATCTCGTCCGGTGACGATATGTCGTCTTCGTCACTTCGCCACTTCGGGCATCGTCACGAGTGATTTGTCTCACCTTTGATAAACATTAACTTTTTCAAAATGAAGAGGGTACAACCACGGTTCCGCTCGTCACACGAGTTTGGCACACCACATGCTTTATACAGGGCAAGGCTGATGAGGGCCTGAATACGTTGCGAATCACGATTCAAGATAAGTCGGATGCACTCGAGATGAGATTGGAAGGGCGAGTGGCAGGTCCGTGGGCGAGCGAACTCGATCGGGTCTGGTTGGAAGCTGCCCCGCGCCTGCAATCGAAGAAACTCGTTATCGATCTGCACAATGTCACCTACGCGGATGCCAGCGGCAAGCAGGTGCTTCGAGATATCTACGCACAAACCCGTGCCGAACTCGTTGCTACCACACCGTGGACGCAATTTCTGGCCGAAGAAGTCACAGCAAACAAAGTAGTAGCAGTGGAAGAGGGAGAATGACGATGCAAACCATGCGTGAAACAACCACCAAGGTTCAGCGGCCCGGCGAGTTCTTCAACAAGCTTTCACCCGCGGCCCTGCGCGATCTCGAGTCGATGGAATTCCCGACACTGTATCAACCGGGTGTTTTGCTCTTCTCAGAGAAATCGACTCCCGCCGGCATCTTCATCGTCATCTCCGGCGAAGTGAAACTGTCGATCAACTCGAGCGATGGAAAGCGTCTGATTCTGAGCATTGCGAAGGCTGGGGAAGTACTTGGACTTTCGTCAGTGCTTTCGGGTATGCCGAGTGAGATGACGGCAGAAGTTCTCTATCCCTCGCGCATTGCGGTGATCGAGCGGGATCAGTTCCTGAACTTCATGACGCGGCATCCCGAGGTCTACCAGGTCGTCACGCAGGAGCTGAGCCTGCAGTACAAGGTGGCCTGCGAACAGCTTCGCACCGTTGCCCTGGCGGGTTCTGCGCCGGAGAAGCTTGCTCGCCTTCTGCTGGATTGGAGTGAGAACGGCCAGAAGACGGAGAACGGGATGCGTTTTCGCTTCTCGCTCACACATGAGGAAATCGGCGAATTCATCGGTGCTTCGCGCGAGACTGTCACGCGCACGCTATCGACGTTCAAGAGCCGCCAGCTTGTGGCGTTCCACGGGTCGATCCTGGAGATTCCGAGCAAAGTCGCGCTGCAGAACGTCGCGGGTCTGTAAGCATAGGTCTCATTAGATTACGGATTCAATTAGATTACGGATTCATACGCTGCGATAGAGTAGTTGGGCCCGGGTTCGTGGCGGCGCATTCATAGAATTCCCGAGCAAGAGCGCACGGAAGCCTTCACGCTAGAATGGCAGTCAACCATCTGCCACTCGACATCAGGAGGCTTCCATGCGCAGGGTTCTCTCAATCCTTCTCTTCATCGCGTTCGCGATCGTCTCTTCGACACAGCTGATTGCACAAGGCGCGCCACCGCAGGGCGGCGCTGACCAGCCATATACAGTGGAGTACTACTACAAGGCTCAATGGGGGCATCAGCAGGAGTTCCTCGAGCTCTTCCTCAAGAATCACTATCCATTGCTGAAGAAGATCCAATCGACGGGGCGGATGCTTGCGGTCAAAATCGAGTCGCCGGCATACCACACGACCGAAGATGGACGTTGGGATTATCGCGTGACGATCACGTTCAAGAACTCGACGGTGGCCACGACTGCGAATCCAGATGAAGAAGGGCTGATCAAACAGCTCTGGCCGGATCAGGACAAGTACAAGCAGGAAGAGCAGCGGCGGTTCGAGATTCTGCTGTCGCACTGGGATCTGCCGATTACGAATATCACACCGAAATGAGTGGCTTCCGTCTCTGGCTCAGCTGCGGCCTCGCCATTTCTGGACGAGATCCTGAGCGGCGTGGGGCCAGTTGGGGAAGTTGAAATGGAAGCCGGCTTCAAGGAGGCGCGTGGGGATGACGCGTCGGCTCTTGAGCACGAGCTCGGTTTCGGTACGCATGAGGAACGAGGCGAGTTCGAGGATGGGCGCTGGTGCCGGGATGCCGTTGGGCATGTCCCATGCTTCACGAAGGATGGCCATGAAGTCGCGATTGTGCTCGGGATTGGGCGACGCGATGTTGACAGGACCTTCGAGGTCTTCGCGAGCGATCAGGAACTCGACGGCGCGGGCGAAGTCTTCCTCGTGAATCCACGAGACCCACTGCCGGCCATTGCCTTGCTTTCCGCCTAGCCCCACGCGGGCAAGATTCGAGAGCACAGCAAATGCATTTCCCGGGACGGGACTGAAGGTGATGGCGGAGCGCATCGCGATCTTGCGGGTGTTTGGAGTCTCCGCCTGGAAAAACGCGGTCTCCCAGTCCTTCGCCACGCGGATGGAGAAGTTCCATGTGTCGGGAGCGTCCTTCTCATTGCCGCCAAGTTCTCCGGTTTGTTCGTCCATCGGGCGGTCGAGGGCGTGGCGATAGATGGTGGCGGTGGAGGCGTTGAGCCAGTGGCGCGGTGGGTTAGCAAGGGAACCGATGACTTCGCCCAGCAGCTGCGTGGAGACGATGCGGGAGTTATAGATTTCGGTGCGGTTATCCGGGGTGTAGCGGCAGTTGACGCTGCGGCCGGCGAGGTTGATGCAGACGTCGGCGCCTTCGAGGTATGGGGTCCAGAGGCCGGGTGTCTGCGCGTCCCAGTGAACGGTTTGCCACTCCGCAGTGTGAGGGCCGCGGGTGAGGACGATGACGTGATGGCCGCGCTGGGAGAAGTGGCGGGCGAGCACGCGGCCGACCTGGCCGCTGCCGCCGGGGATGACAATGCGCAATGGCCGTTCTGCCGGGATCACCAGGTAAGAGTTTAGAACAGCTTCGGATCCAGCTATTGTTGCTGCACGGTGCTTTGTGGCTGAGGCGGAGGCGGCGGTTGTGTGCCGGGGGGAGGCATGGGGGCGTACCCGTAGGCGGCGAAGTACTGGCGACGCCGGTAGGAACGGACTTCGTGGACGATGAGGGTGACGATGAGGCCGAGGACGATGAGGGGTGTCCAGAAGACCCAGATTGGCTGAGCGACTCGGCTGCCGGCAATGTTGACGGAGTCGGCTGCGCTCATTCCGCCGAACATGACGACTGCGTCTCCGCCGACAGAGACGTTCTCTCCGAGGTGCGTGGTGCCGAAGAAGTTGACCAGGTCGTGACCGATGACGGCATCATCGTCGGCGCGGACACTGCCGAAGAAGACAACTACGTCGTGCTGCGACTGGTGCGCAATGTGCACGTTGCCGAAGAAGACCACTACATCGTGGTCGATGTCACCCTTGGCGTTGACGCTGCAGAAGAAGCAGACAGCGTCATGAATACTGTGCCCTTCGGCGACGTTGATGTTGCTGCCGAACTGTACGTCGTCCTTTTCGGCACGAGCGGGAGTCGAGACGAGCAGGACTGCCGAGGCGAGCAAGATGGCAGAGAACAGACGCTGGGTGACACGTTGAGTCATGGTGACCCTCACGCGGAATTGTACGCGCGAGCGGGGTAGTTGGTTCCCGAGAAGGGAACAGGGGAAGCCGTTAGCTTTTAGTCTTAGCTTTTAGCCGCTGCTTCTAGTCGCTCAGCAGCGGGCTCGATATACCCCCCTCCCCCCCCCCGGTTTTTTGCACGTAATACATGGGGAAGGGGTTATCTCGGGGTACAGGGGACGAGAAGACAGAGGACAAGGGGACGAGAAGACAGAGGACAAGGGGACGGAGAGACAGGGAACAGGGGACAAGGGAACGAGGAGACAGGCTCGAGGAACTTGAAACGCTGAGGAGCATGCGGGTCCCTCGGCTCCCGTTGGTCGCTCGGGATGACAGACGTTGTTGTTGTGCGTGATTTTCCAGGGGGACGCTCAGGCGGCGAACCGTGGCCTGGGGTCAGGGAGCCTGGCCGGTGTGGGATTCGTTCGGGGCGTTATATTTTTCGGTTTTTTGTACTTAATACAGGATGCAGGAGTTAGCGTCAGCTCCTAGCTCCTACCGCCTAGCTTCTAGCTGCTAGCTCTTAGCCTTTGGTTGCTGGCCAACTCGTGGCTTTGGGCTACGAGGTATGGAGTTGCGCGACAAGGATCATGTTCGCGGAATCGTTAATGGTCAGCCGGTGAGGCGGTTGGCTAGGGGCTCTCCGGCGAGGGATTCTTTGCCGGGTTGGATTTTGAGTTCCTGCTGAGTTCGTTCTCTTTCTTCCTGTTCAACTGGTTTTCTCTCGTCCGGTTGAGCTGGTTCCTTTTCTTCCTGTTGGGTGCTTTCTTCCGGTTGGGCTCGTTCTCTTTCAGTTCGTTCTTCTTCTTCCGGTTGAGCTGTTTCTCTTTTTTCCTGTTCAGCTCGTTCTTTATCTGCTCGTGCTTTCT
>Ga0157376_10001013_pt1 | contig 18323 bp, 16 predicted proteins | sample M45metaG_FD_121801 | JGI IMG/M metagenome (GOLD analysis project Ga0157376, IMG submission 121801) | Miscanthus rhizosphere microbial communities from Kellogg Biological Station, Michigan, USA - M4-5 metaG | ecosystem: Host-associated > Plants > Roots > Rhizosphere > Soil | place: USA: Michigan... | reverse complement strand
CGGTGCCTCCTGCGCAAAGCGGCTTCATCCTGAATGGAGATGTGAAGGATCTGTCTCTCATCCGCCTCGCCGGAAACCAACGTCTGATCCTGGCCGCCGTCAATGACGATAGCCTCCGGACATTCAAGATCAATAACCCATCCCCGAAAAAATAACGCCATGCCGAACCGCCTCCTCCTCCCGTTGGTCCTTCTCGCCCTGGCTTCCTGCCGGCATCGGCCCCTGCCCAACCAGGCGATGATCGATCTTTTAAAAATCTCTGCGAAATTCGATCATAACCACGAGAATGTGTTTTCGCCGGAGGCCATGGTCGAATACTGCGATTCCCTGATGGGAAAGAACCCGGGCGAAGAGGCGGGAAGGGAGATCCTCAGTCGAAAAGCCAATGCCTTATTGCAACTGGGCGAAGAGCGGAAAGCGATCGCTATCTATCAGCAGGTCCTTGACCAGATCTCCCTTGGCCTCATCGACCAGCGTCAGCGGGTCATGAAAGATCTGGCTATTTCGTATTTGCGCCTGGGCGACCGGATGAATTGTATCAACAACCACACCGCGGAATCCTGTATCTTCCCCATCGCGGCAGGCGGTGAGCACCGGGACAAGACTGGGGCCGAAAAGGCGATCGAGCTGTACAAAGCCATCTTGGCGGACAACCCGGGCGATCTCGAATCCAGATGGCTTCTCAATATTGCTTATATGACCACCGGCGGCTACCCGGCGGAAGTCCCGCCGCAATTTCTGCTGAAGGTCAGGGATGATGATAGCCTGCACCTCGTACAACCGTTCAGGAACGTGGCGATGAACGTCGGACTCAACTACAAATGCATTGCCGGCGGCAGCATCGTCGATGACTTCAACAACGACGGCTATGACGATATCGTCCTCAGCAGCTGGTCCCTCACCGAACCCATGCGATATTACCGCAACAATCGCGACGGCAGCTTCACCGATGTGTCGGACTCCTCCGGTCTCGGCTATCTCACCGGCGGACTCAATATCCTGCAGACAGACTATAACAATGACGGCTTCAAGGATATCTTCGTCTTGCGCGGAGGCTGGAAAGGGAAATTTGGCAAGAATCCGAATTCCCTCCTGCGGAACAACGGCGACGGGACATTCACGGACGTAACAAAGGCCAGCGGCCTCCTCTCTTTCCACCCCTCCCAGACCGCCACCTGGGCCGACTTCAACAATGACGGCTGGCTCGACCTTTTCATCGGCAACGAGACAACGCCAAACGAAGAGCCACACCCTTGCCAGCTCTTCATCAATAACCGCAACGGCACCTTCACGGATATAGCGGCAAAGGCCGGCTGTGCCATCACCCAATTTGTAAAAGGCGTCAGCTCCGGTGACTATGACAACGACGGTCTCCCCGATCTTTTCCTTTCCACCCTCAACGGAAATAAGATCCTGCTCCGGAACGAATCAGTCAAAAATGGCGAAGTAAAATTCAGGGACGTCAGCCAGCAGGCGGGACTCACCCATAACCTTACCCGCACCTTCCCCACCTGGTTCTGGGACTATGACAATGACGGCTGGCTCGATATCCTCGTATGCGGGTACGAGTTTACGCAATCCCTTTCCTGGTACGCAGCAGCCGAAGCAACCGAGACCCCGGTCGGCAATGCCGGAAAGGTATTCTTGTTCAGGAATAACCACGACGGCACCTTCGAGGAAGTGTCCTCCAAAGTAGGCTTGAACAGCATCGCCTTCGCCATGGGAGCCAACTTCGGTGATATCGACAACGATGGCTACCTCGATTTTTATCTGGGCACCGGCAACCCGCAACTCAAGTCGGCCGTTCCCAATAAGTTGTTCAAAAACCTGCAGGGCCAGCGGTTCCTCGATGTCACCACCGCCGCCCGGGTTGGCAATATCCAGAAAGGGCACGGCGTTTCCTTTGCCGATCTCGACAATGACGGCAACCAGGACATTTATATAAAGATGGGTGGCGCCTATACGGGCGACGCCTTCGAGAATTCCCTCTATCTGAACCCCGGCCAGAATAGGAACCACTGGGTTGATCTGCTTCTCCAGGGCGTTGTGTCCAACAAGGCCGCCATCGGGGCCAGAATAAAGGTGACGTTCAAAGAGAACGACAAAGAACGCTTCGTATTCAGGGATGTGAATTCCGGCGGAAGCTTCGGCTCCAACCCACTCTGCCAGCACATTGGCATCGGTCAGGCCACCAGCATCGACCGCGTGGAAATAAGCTGGCCGGTCACCGGGAAGACCCAACTGCTCCGGAACATCCCCATCGATGCAAATGTGAAGATCATCGAAGGGGACACCGCATTCACCACGTATCGCCTGGCGCGCTTCGATTTTGCGTCCGGCATGCGGCCCCTTATCAGTTGCGCGCCGAAATAATTTTATCAGGCCGGAAATCCAGCGATATAGAGTTCATACAATACCGTTGATGGCTCGGGGCCGGACCGTCGTCAAAAATATGTCCCAGGTGTGAGTCACAACGCGCACAGATCACCTCTTTCCGGTCCATTCCATACGAATGATCCTCCCGATACGCCACACTGTTCTTGCGGGTCGGTGCAAAAAAACTCGGCCATCCACAGGTACTCGCAAACTTGGCATCGGAACGGAATAACTCATTTCCGCATACGGCACAATAATAGGTGCCTTTGGCATCGGCGTTCCAATACTTGCCGGTGAAGGGCCGTTCCGTAGCCTGCTCCCGCGCAGTAGCGTACAGCTCAGCCGGCAATATCTTTTTCCATTCCTTATTGGAAACATTCAGTTTCCTGGTGTCCGTGTTGGAATAATAAGGATTATTCTCATGTCCGGTCGCGGGCTTCAGATCCGCTTTGCCGGCCGCAGTGATCTCTCCGGTTCTGTTGTTCTGCAAAAAGGCGATGATTTCATAGCCGTCAGCGTTTATTCCTTCCGGGATCTTCAGCGTGGTCGTCCCGTCTTTTTTGCCATTCAGGTCGATTGTCTCCAGATCCCGGACTATCTGTACATGAGACAGCGTGCGGCCTCCGTTTTCCCCCTTCAGCACCTTACTCACCGCGGTTTTCTGAACCAGGCTAACCAAAAGCGAAGTATTGGCGATGTTCCCGTCGGCATGGTAGCTGATCTCCACCTGATCGCGATCCAGCGTTACATGTGATAGCAGCACGCTCTCTTTACCCGGCTTACCCAGTGCCGTACTCAGGGCATTGCGGAGTCGGTTTTCATCAGATCCCACAAATTCAACTGCGCCGTTTACCACCGCTTGCGGTGTATAGAGGGACGCATTCAACCAGTTTGCATAAAGGTCCTGCCGGTGCGAATAAGCCGCACTGCTGAAGGGATCCTTCCAGCCCAATCGGTTCCAATAGTCGACATGGTAAGCAAGGATGTAGACAGGTCTTCCATCGCTTTCTTTCTGCACCCTCGAGATCAACTGGTCTGCCGCTGGGCAGCTTGAACAGCCTTCGGAAGTGAATAGCTCGACAACCGCAAAGCCTGGCTCCGAACCTTTTAGATCCCCTTTAACATTTCCTGGCTTTCCGGAGGCAAACAACCGGATGCCTAACAAGCTGATTCCCAGACAGGCAACGATAATAGCAATTCTTATTTTCATACCGATGTTTTATGGCTTTGTCGGCGATAGTGGCAAATCCTTACATAAGATAAGGTTTTATGTATCCATCGGCATAAAAAAGGACGTCATCGTCTCCGCCTTCGGGAATTTTGGACACGTGCCAAAGGGTTATATCCACACATCGCAGGATCATACGGTATCACCGGCTCTGCAAAACGCATGGTCGTAAGTGTAAACAGTTATCTATACTTGAAGATCGTTCACTAGTCTGAAAAATTTCTCTTGGATCGAATTATCTGATTCCCTATATTCGATTCATCTACTCGATTGCCCACCTTTATTTGGTTTAATTTCCCTCACTGTCAAGAGCCCCTCACTGTCAGACTTTTCTCTCAAATCTTCCTGAGAAACTCTTATTAAACTACTTGTATATGGCGCAAAGCTTTGACACAAGCCTTAAGCGTGTTGCTACAAGCTACATGCACATTTTAGGCGCAAAAGTGACGGATTCCAGCCTTGGACGTGATTTGGAGTCGAATCCATATTATCCCACGCTACTTAGCTTGAGCGATACGTTCCAGCGGTATAAGATCCGAAATTCCGCATTTAGTGTAAATAGGGACGAGTTCGATCAATTGGAAGCGCCGTTCGTTGCCTTCGTGGCCATGCCGGGCGTCGGAAACGATTTTGTGCTCGTTACTGAAGTTGGGGGAAGCACCGTTAGTTACATCCACAACACAAATCGTCCGGCTGTAATAGCAAAGGACAAGTTTTTGGATCAGTATCAAAACCTGATCTGGGTTGCAGAGCCCGATGAGACCAGTGGGGAGCAGGAGTATGAAAAAAAGGCCTCGAGGGAGAGAAAAGTAGAATTTAAACAGCGAATTTGGTTTGCAGCGCTTTTAGCGTTGGTTGGGATGCTGGTTGTTTCCAATTTACCCGGGACGATGATCTTTTCTTTTACATCGATCGCGCTGTTGGTGCTATTGGGCGTTACGATTACAGTGATGCTCTTGATCTATGAAATAGACAATAGCAACTCATTTGTCAATAAACTTTGTAAAACCGGGTTGCGAACAAGTTGTGATGCCGTGATCAATAGTAAGGCGGCAAAAATTGCAGGTGTTAGTTGGAGCGAAATTGGATTTTTTTACTTCTCGGCGTCATTTTTGGTCTTGATTACGCCGACATTTTCCTTCGCTGATAAAGCAGCGTGTATCGCGATAGCCAATTTAATAGCACTTCCTTATATCCCTTTTAGCCTTTCTTACCAATGGCGGGTAGTTAAACAATGGTGCCCGCTCTGTTTAAGTGTTCAATTATTGCTCTTCGCCGAATCCATTTGGAGCTATAAATATTATTGGGCCGGGTTCAGTATTTCACGCCTGGATCTGCACTCGATCTCTGCGATCGCCGTCATCGCAAGTATTCTCGTGCCGGCAATATTTTGGTTTGGGATCAAAGCTGTTGTTTCAAAGGCAAAAGACGCTGACCTGAATTTAGCGGCATTTGAAAGGCTACAATACAATCCAGATATCTTTTCCGGTCTGTTGTCGCAACAGCGAAGAGCTTCGGATACCTGGATGCAGTTGGGCATAGATTTGGGCAATCCGCATGCAAAGAATACTATAATAAAGGTATGTAATCCATACTGTGGCCCGTGTGCCAGTATTCATCCTCGCCTGGAAAAGATAATCAGGGAGAATAGTAACATTCGCCTGAAGGTGATCTTCACAAGTAAGAATAAGGACAGTGACCGGGGCGCAATTGTTGTCAGACATCTGCTCGCAATTGCGTCGAAAGGAGATACGGGAAGGACCTTGCAGGCATTGGACGATTGGTACAACAGTGAGAATAAGGACTATGAAAGCTTTTCTAAAAAATATCCTCTGAATGGTGAGTTGGCGCTTCAGGATGAAAAGATCGAAGCAATGAGCAATTGGTGTTCCGAATCTGAAATAATGTATACGCCTACGATTTTCGTTAATGGCTATTTGTTGCCGGAGAACTATAATATCGACGAGCTAAAAAGTATTTTATAATAAACGTGTTTGCAAACAAAGGGAAAGCCGAAAACCTTCAGCAAAGAGTAGGCGAATTTTACACTTTAAAAATTAATTTTATGAAAAATTTCCAAGGTTTCAAGCAACTCGACAGAGCCGAAATGAAAAGGGTAGTTGGCGGCAATGCTTTTTTCGGTTGCCCTGACCCTGCATGTACAACTTGTTGTGCTTTTGGAGTATGTCACTTCTGCTAGTTGAAGCGGATCGACCTAACAAAAGAGCCTTGTAAATAAATTATTTGCAAGGCTCTAAACATCTTTAACCTCATTTTTTGCGAAGTACTACCTGATTGTTTAAAAGCGAGTAGATATTTTCAAAATTCCTGTGCAAGCCGGGGTATTCGTCCTTTGTAAAAGAAGGTTTGTTGATCTCGAAACTACTACTGATATAAATGGTGTCTTCTTTTAGCTCGTTATGGTATCGGAACGTGATCGAACTATCTTCGGACAGTACCACTTTGTCTTTTTCCAGTTTTTCCACACTTATTTCTTCCGGAACTTTAATTTCGATGAGGGTTGCTGAAGAAGTATTGCTGACAAAATCGACATCGGTCTTTCTTGTAGTAGCTGTAAACGGGTTCTTGGTAAGGTCGGAAAAGAGAAAAGGATCGAGAAAATAGAAATCGTTTGTTGTCGGCAGTTCATAGTGGAAAGTTGAAATTTCCGTAAGGGGTAACAAATCGTTTTCTTTATCCAATTGATAGGTCGAGTCTGTTCGGAAATTGGATACGGTTTCTGTTTTACCTTGGTTTTCCTGCTCTTCATAATCATCCTCAGCCGTTTGATTTTGCAATTTTACAGATCTCGCGAGATCGAAATACTTTTTTATGACCTTTCCCCTTAGCATTCCATGACTATCGATACTGGCATATACATAGACGGAATCTCGCAATAGTTTTCTGTCAAAATCGATATTTATCTTGGTGTGATTGATCGGATCGATAAGCATACCTGTTCGATTTACAACATTCAATGGAGGCGTATCGTAGCTTAGCCAGAGATTGGTGCCGTCCAGTAAATTAAATCGTTTGCCATTTACGACAGCTATGTTTACGGTATTGAATTGACTCAGGTCGGCAAAATCATAGTCGACCTTACCATGTTGGCGGGTACTGTATAACACCGGAAAGCACTGGACATCACATTTTCTAAGCAGATTTAAGATGCTGAGGTTTATCTCCGCGCTCGTGCCTTCTCCTTCCTTCCATACTTCTTCCATATCGCGCGAAAGGATAAAATAATAGTTATTCCATTTTAGTTTCTTTTTTACATATTTATAGACCGCGTTGATCTTGGCGGGTACATCGTCAAGGTTCTTTACAGAATCTATGAAATGTTTTGAATCCGGGATCTTTGAATAAAATTGGCCCCCGAAATAAGGGGACTGGAGCAGCCAGGAATTGGCGTCCTGCCAGATATTATTTGACAGTTTCACAAGCGCGTGATAGGCACTCTGGTGAGGGGCTATCGTGAAATCGATACGGTATCGGTAATCCCTCGAACTGCTCATATACGGCTCCGGCGAGAAGCCGGGAACGTTTCGCATGGCATAGTAATTGGTCAGACGCGATTTTTCAGGTTCGGTAGAGTAATTGCCCACGGAATATTGTTCGAGCGGCCAGTCGCCGGTTACTTTCTTTTCCAGCATGGAGAAGTCGGGTCTGGTTACCTTACATACCGAAAGCGAACAGGGAATATCACTTTGAAAATACCACGAAGGAATGAAATACGATCTTTTGTCTTTCCGGATAAATTGATATTCAATGACGGAACCCTCCTTCACCTGTGGAAAAGTAAAGGTTATCGTCTTTTCTTCCTTTGTGGTTTTGACCTCAAAAATATCGGATTTCTCGACTGGTGATGTTTGCACCCGTCCTCCTTCGTCGAGATTATAAGTGGCCCCTGCAACATCTGTTATTTTAGTATCATTTTTCCCATAGTCGATTACAATTTTGGCATATTTGAATCCCGTTTTTTTCAGGATCTTGATCCGATACCTGGTCAGTGTGACCACCTGTGTTGAATTTGGGAACACCTCCAGGGTCGCCTCTTCATATTTTAATAAATTGACTGCTGGCGCTCCGGGCGAGAAGGAGCAATCACTCATTTTAAGTTCACTCGTATCGATCTTTCCGAAGGCGGGAATGCCTTTTGATATTTGGGCGGAAGACTTTCGGATTAGAAAACTGGAAAAAAGGATGAGGAATAGGACATTTTTCATTTGATCCTAAGATAGGCGAATTTTTATTGCAAAGCTATATATCGCATATTTTGTACATTTATGTGCATATGAAAGTGACTCCCCTGTTTCTGCTGTTCTCCATGACTCTTCTCGGCAAGGCCGTCTCGGCCCAGGTCCACTATGGCGACAATCCCGCGGCCGGCCACTATCTTTTTACGCGCGGGTTCAAAATCTACTACGAGACCTATGGCCAGGGCGAACCCCTTCTGCTGCTGCATGGCAACGGAGGTTCCATCGAAAGTATGGCTAATCAGATCCCCTTTTTTGCCAGTCATTACAAAGTGATCGCCGTCGATACCCGCGGACATGGAAAGTCGAAGGATGCTTCCGATTCACTGAGCTTTGAACAGATCGTCGACGACTTCAGCGCGCTGCTCGACACCCTTCATACCGGGAGCTGTTACGTCGTCGGCTGGAGCGATGGCGGAATCGACGCGCTGCTGCTCGCGATCCGCCATCCCGACAAGGTCAAAAAGATGGCCTTCACCGGCGCCAACCTGACTCCTGACACGCTCGGCCTCACCCCGTTCGTCTATGGACAGATCGTCCAGGAACATATCAACATTCACAAACAGCCCCAAACTGCCGACACAAAGGCCCGGCAAAAGGTGATCGATCTCGACTTTAATCATCCCCATATCACCCTCGATCAGCTCCATCAAATAACCTGCCCCACGCTGGTGATCGGCGGTGACCACGATGTGATCCCCGTACAACACACGGTCCTCATCGCCCAAAACATTCCGCATTCCTATCTATGGATAGTGCCGAACTCCGGTCATTCCGTTCCTGTCTTTAAAAAAGATCAGTTCAACTCGTTGATCTACGATTTTTTCACGCACCCATATCGAAAGATCGAAGGCTCTGCTACATTCCAATAAAAAGGCCCCTCAGCAAAGCTGAAGGGTAAATTCTACGTTCGATATTCACCACCGCAGCAGAATTGTTGTGGAATATTTTACCCTGGTCATTAACCGTGCCATCTGATTTCACTCACTCCCCTCCGTCGTTTATTTCGGCTGCTCCGCGATAGAGACTGGGATAGGTACGAAGCGATCGATAGTATGGCCAAGGTGACGGCCTCATTGAAGCTCCGCAACTCCGATCAGGATGCGCTTTTTGAGTACGTTTTACAATATTCGCTCCGGGTGAAGAGTGACAATAGTGAATTACCTGAGAACGTTGGTCGACATGAAGTGATGATCGAGCCTTACAAGGTCGGGGATAGAGGGAAGATTTTTGTATAGTGGTTGGCCACCAGGGTACACCTATATTGCGAACCCTGGTTTCTTCGCGGCTATCTTCTTCCCGGTCGAGTAGACTACGCACGCCTGATAACTCCCAAAATGATCGAAATAAGAGCGATCACCAGCAGAACGTGAATAATGCCTCCGGCATGGTAGCCGATAAATCCAATGGCCCAGAAAATCACTAAGATTACGGCGACGATGTACAATATACTTCTCATAATAAATAAATGATTAATTGACAATAAGACAAGTTTAAGTCCAAACCTCCAATCCCCCATGTATCAACCCATTATCACATAATCTGGGGAGGATTTGACCCATATTGGGCATAGATATAGGATTGCTGTCATCACTCCCACACAGCTTTGCAGACCCGGATGGACATCAATGGGAGATTGGTTTCCTTCTAAAACAAAAAAGCCCCGGATGACCGGAGCTTTTGATTCAATGAAACCAGATACTAATATCTATTCTTATTGTAGCTGTTGGTATTATTGTAACCGCCGCCATTATTACTGCGGGCAGGTCTTTCTTCTTTAGGCCTTGCCTCAATGACCTTAATGGTCCTGTTCTCAACAGTCGCACCATCCAGTTCGGCAATCGCTTTCTTGGAAGCAGCTTCGTCAGGCATTTCGATGAAACCAAAACCGCGGGACTGGTTCGTAATTCTGTCTGTGATGACTTTTGCTGAAGTCACTTCTCCATAAGGTGCAAAAAATTCTCTCAAGTCTTCATCCTGTACGTTGAAGCTTAAATTAGAAACATAAATGTTCATTTGTAACAATTGAAAATAAAAAGATAAGAGAAAAGCAAAAAGTGTAGAGGCGAAGAGATCCTGGTTGTGAGGCGGGATAAATTAACAAATACAAATGCAGAACTCAGATTAACAACACTAAGGTACGGCTATTTCTAATAGCCTCCAAATAAACTATCTCATAAACAAAAGGGCAGGCGAATTAAGAAGATGATCGATGGCAATAGCTTCTAAATAGGGGACTCGGTAAACGGAGCATTCGGCAACGATGGCTCCATACTGGTTGGGTTATAACCAAAACGCTTTTTAAAGGCAAAAGAGAAGTGCGACAGGTCTTCAAATCCGGTGTCCAGGTAGACCTCTGATGGCCTTCTTTTTTGTTCAAAGATCTGGTAGTGGGCCAGCTCCAGGCGTTTCTGCGTCAGCCATTTGCCGGGTGTGATTTGAAAAGCCTCCTTAAAATCTTTTTTGAAAGTGGTCAGGCTTCTGCCGGTCAGGTAGCCGAACTTTTCCAGCGATAGGTTAAACATGTAATTCTTCTCCATGAACTCCGCGAGGTCTATTTTCCCCGGCTCGTCGAAGTGATATAGCAATTCATCTACATCCGGGTCGATGGCGCGAAGGATACGAACGGCTTCTTCGATCTTCAAAGCGGCGATATCTTCAGGTAAGATATCCGCCAGTTCAAAATAAGGCTGCAACGAATTGAAGAGGCTTTTCAATAAGGGGTGTGCGCCGAATTGTTTTAGCCCATAGCCATGCCGCGCTTTTAATTTATGCGTATTGGCTGCATAGTATTGCTGGAGCCTTTCCTTACGAAACAGCACCGATATGACTATACAAGGCTGTCCATTTAAAGGAAGTTTACTCATCCTTCCAAGTTGGTTGCGGGCCAACAATACGGTGTCTCCTGAAAAAAAATGATAGTTACGTTCTGACGCCGCGATCCGCATTTCGCCGGAGACGACATGCACCAATACCGGTTGCTGCAGGATCAGTTCCCGGCTATAATGGACCTCCTTTTTGCAGGAGACAAATACTTCCGCTACTTCCATTGGTATAAAGTTAACATTATTGATCCAATAGTTGGAGGCGGATAAGACTCTCCGCCGAAGCAATAATTGCTTCTTCCCTGGAACGGGGCGACCAGCCCAAAAGATTGATAGCCTTGGCGCTGGTGACGTTCATCACCTTGCCCAGCAAAGGCACCATCGATTTGACCATTGGATCTTTCAATGCTGCGATCCGCAGCAGGGTATTGGGGAGTTCTTTCGCTTTTACCTTCCCTGCAACGGACCCCAGATTATCCTTCAATATCTTCGCCACTGCCACCAACCAGATACTCTCGCCTGCGGTGGCAATGAACCGCTGGCCCTTTGCGCCGGGATGTTCCATCGCACGAAGGTGTAGGTCTGCCACGTCTCGGACATCTACAAATCCGGAATTGATCTTCGGGCATCCGGGCATCTTGCCGGTGAGGAGGTTTTTGATCAGGTACAGCGAATGCGAATAGTCCGGACCCAATGCCGGCCCCATCACGGTTACGGGGTTGATTGCAGCCAGTTCCATCCCATTCCCCTCCTTCCCGATAAACTCCCAGGCCGCTTTTTCCGCCAGGGTTTTGGACTTTTGGTAGGCCGGCGCCCGGTCGGTAACCGTCCAGTCCGTTTCATCAAACGGCGCCGGTCTGTTCGGATGGCCATAAACGACCGCGCCGATAGCGGAGGTTAGTACCACGCGTTTAACACCCGCATCCTTTGCGGCGCGCAATACCCGCAGTACGCCTTCCCGTGCCGGAATGATCATTTCATCTTCATGTTTGAAATCCAATTTTGGCGTGGGTGATGCAACGTGCAATACGTACGTACACCCGCTCACCGCTTCCTGCCAATGCACATCGGCGGACAGGTCAGCTTCGCTAAAAGTTATTCGGTCACCGGCGTCAACACCGCCTTCCGTCAACATCGACCGTACCTTGCCCTCCTGGCTCAGGGAGCGCAAGGTTGCCCTTACCCGGTAACCCGTTTTTAATAATTGAAGGATGCAATTCACGGCGATAAAGCCGGAGCCGCCGGTCACCAGCACTAATTTTTCATTGTTTGAATGTGTGTTCATCTTCTTTTACTTTGATGAACAAAACTCGCTTTAAAGTAGATAGTTTATTTTGTTTAAAAGGCGCAATATGCTTTGTTTAAAAGGCGCAGCTCCGTTATACGAGGTCATAGTGGCATCTGGCGCAAATTTATTCGTTTGAACAATTCCCGGGTGATGATCTTGACATTTCGGCATATTTCGCTGATGGAGCAGTCTATCACCTGGATGCTGACCGGCAAGCCGCGATAAGATTCTACCAGATCCAATTGTAACACGCCCTGCTCACCTTCCGGTGGCCGCCCCTCGAGCGCCAAAAAAAGCTTCAAAGCAAATTCCCTGTCGCAGCCGATCTCGAAACATCCAAAACGTTCGAATCCATCAGCTGTTTTCATGTTGAGTTCTATAAAAAAAGTCGTTCCCATTTGTGACACTTTTTTTCTTTCGATAATTAGGCAGTAAAAAGGGCGGACCGCTTGCGGTCCGCCCTTCAAACTTAATTCCTGATACTACCGGCGGAGCCGCTTACTCGATGGGGATGGTTCTGGACGACTTGACCGCATGAGGTTTTTTGGGCAGCGTAAGGCTTAGGATACCTGCGTCGTACCGGGCAGAAACCTTTTCGATGTCCACCGTCTCGTCGATGGTAAAGGTCCGGGTAAACGATTGTTTCCGGTATTCCCGGCGCAACCACCGGTTCTTGTCCCCCTCCTGAGGATTCTCCTCCTTTTGCTCAAAAGAGACGGTGAGAGCGTCGCCGTTGAACTGCAATTGAAAATCACTCTTTTGGAGTCCGGGCGCGACGACTTCCACTTCGAAACTTTTTTCCAGTTCCCGGATATTCACGGGCACCCCGCTCCGGGTTTGCAATCCGTTAAAGCCCCAGAACTGATCGTCGAACCATCGATCGAGATTGTGTTGAAAGAGCTGATCGACAGCACTTCCAAAGGTTGCCGGACGGGCATTGTCTTTTTTGATGATGTTGTTCATGATCTCCTCCTTTTTTTATTTTACCGCCAACAAGCACTATGCCAGCCCAAATCAATATCCGGTTTCAGAAAATTTTGTCAGGGAGGGTTGTCAAAATTTCAGCCGGTCGTCGGGTCCCTTATCGGCCCGTAAATTGGTTGAAGCCGGAAAAATGAAAAAATGACAAGGGAAAAGACAATTTTTCCTTGAAAGACATCTGGCATTTTTTGTGCTGGGCAAAAAATCATTAAACTAACTAAATGCCATGAAAACAAGGAACATTTTATTAGTAGTATTGATCAGCGCCGCCACTACGTCACTGACGCTGTGGGGTTACAGTGGTTTCTTACGCCACCGGATAGAGCCCGTCCAGGAGCCTGGTAAAGTACCGGCTAATTATGCCCGCTATTTCGACAGGACCACCAACCCCGGTCCCGTCGATTTTACGCCTGCAAGCGGTGCGTCGACGCCTGCTGTAGTCCACATTAAAACCCGTATCCGCCAACAAGCCTCCAACAATTTGCCCAGGCGCAGCAACCCATTTTCGGATTTCTTCGGTGATACGGACCCCTTCGGGGAATTCTTCGACGGCCCCCGTGTTATGCCCGAACAGCGCGCCAGCGGCAGCGGCGTCATCATCAGTAATGATGGCTACATCGTCACCAATAACCACGTGATAGACAGGGCTGATGAAATCAATGTAACACTCTCCAACCGCAAGTCCTATAAAGCGTCGCTGGTGGGTGCCGACCCGAATACGGATCTGGCCGTTTTGAAGATCGACGGCGCGGGCTTGCCTTACCTGCTTTATGGCAATAGCGACGAGGTAAAGCTGGGACAGTGGGTGCTGGCTATTGGATATCCATTAAACCTTGAGGTCACGGCTACCGCGGGTATCATTAGCGCCAAAGGAAGGAGCATCGGCATCAATAAGAGCGACCGGCCCGTCGAGTCTTTTATCCAGACCGATGCGGCAGTCAACCCGGGCAATAGCGGAGGCGCACTGGTCGATATAAACGGACAGCTCATCGGGATCAATACGGCCATTGCGTCACCAACCGGCAGCTATGCGGGATATTCCTATGCGATACCGGTGAATATTGTAAAAAAAGTCGTGAACGACCTGTTGAAATTCGGCGCCGTCCAAAGGGCTTACTTGGGCGTTACTTATCCGCAGGATAATTTGTCGGCCGAAGAAAAGGATCGTTTTGGAATAAAAGAGGGGGATGGGATCTTCATCACAGGTGTCGCAACGGATGGAGCGGCTCAGTCTGCCGGCCTTAAGAAAGGTGATTTCATCACGAAAATTAACGGCACGGCCGTAAGCACAGGACCCGAGCTGCAGGAGCAGATCGCCCGTTATAAACCGGGAGACAAGATTTCTGTAAGTTATGTTCGTGATGGTAAAGAGACGTCGGCGACGGTTACACTCAAGAATAAGTCCGGCAATTATAACACGGTGAAGATTGGGACAATCCTGGATAGGCTCGGTGGAGCCGAATTGGAGACGGTTGACGCTGCGACGGCAAAAAGGAACGGGCTGGAGGGCGGTGTCCTGGTGAAGAAAATTGGTAATGGCATATTGCTACGCACCCGATTGCAACAGGGCTTTGTCATCACTGGTGTAAACGGCCAGCCGGTAAACAATCTCGAAGCCTTAAGATCGGCGCTTGGCGCCGCTCAGGGGACGGTACGACTGGAAGGCGTCTACCCCGGCTACGAAGGCACCTATGCCTACCCCCTTAATCTCGACGAGGGCAATAAAGGTGATGACGATCAAAAATAACTCATTTGTAACCCAAAAAAATGCATATATGACACGAAAAGCAACACTGATGCCCTTGCATGACCGGGTGCTGATCCGGCCGGACAAGGCGGAAGAAAAGACGGCAGGCGGCATTATTATTCCGGACACCGCCAAGGAAAAACCGCAACGCGGCGTAGTCATTGCCGCAGGCCCCGGCAAAAAGGATGAACCGGTAACCGTAAAGGCGGGTAACACGGTGCTTTACGGCAAATATGCCGGGACAGAGATCAAAATCGACGGCGAAGACCTGCTGATCGTTCGTGAATCGGACATTCTCGCGGTCCTTTAACCGCGATTCACAAGTTTTGCAAATCCTCTAAAATGTTAAAATATGGCAAAGCAAATTTTTTTTGACATCAACGCAAGAAACCGGATGAAAAATGGGGTGGATACCCTAGCCAATGCAGTGAAAGTTACCTTGGGGCCCAAAGGCCGTAACGTTGTCATCGAGAAGAAATTTGGCGCTCCAGTGATAACAAAGGACGGCGTGACCGTCGCCAAAGAGATCGAGCTGGAAGACGCAGTAGAAAATATGGGGGCCCAGATGGTCAAGCAGGTCGCCAACAAGACTGCCGATATTGCGGGAGACGGCACTACCACCGCCACCGTGCTTGCCCAATCGATCATCAGTGAGGGCCTGAAAAACGTGGCGGCAGGCGCCAACCCCATGGACCTGAAACGCGGTATCGACAAGGCGGTGGCTGCTGTGGTCGATAATCTCAAAAGCCAGAGCCGGACGGTGGGCAGTGATAGCCGCAAGATCGAGCAGGTGGCTTCTATCTCGGCCAATAATGACAATGAAATAGGTAAACTCATCGCCGAAGCCTTTGCGAAGGTGGGTAAGGAAGGAGTGATCACGGTCGAAGAAGCGAAAGGAACCGATACGTACACCGACGTGGTGGAAGGGATGCAGTTTGATCGGGGTTATCTCAGCGCCTATTTTGTGACGAATGCGGAAAAAATGCAGGCCGAGCTGGAAAATCCTTATATCCTGATCTACGACAAAAAGATCTCCGCTATGAAGGACCTGCTGCCGATCCTGGAGAAGGTTGCCCAAACCAGCCGGCCGCTGTTGATCATAGCAGAAGACCTGGAAGGCGAGGCCCTGGCTACACTCATCGTGAACAAACTGCGCGGCACGCTGAAGATAGCCTCTGTCAAAGCTCCCGGCTTTGGTGACCGCAGGAAGGAAATGCTGCAGGATATCGCCACCCTGACAAAAGGCGTGGTCATCAGCGAAGAGCAGGGCTATAAATTGGAGCACGTGGATTTGAGCTATCTCGGCCAGGCGGACGTAGTCACAATCGATAAGGACAACACGACAATTGTGGGGGGTAAGGGTGAAAAGGAGGCGATAACCGCCCGCGTCAATCAGATCAAGGCGCAAATTGAAACTACCACCTCCGACTACGATCGGGAGAAATTGCAGGAGCGGCTGGCCAAATTAAGCGGCGGTGTGGCTGTATTGTATGTCGGGGCAGCTACAGAAATGGAAATGAAAGAAAAGAAAGACCGTGTTGACGACGCATTGCACGCGACCCGTGCCGCAGTAGAAGAAGGAATCGTGGCCGGCGGCGGTGTAGCGTATATCCGCGCTGCCGAATCCCTCGAAAAGCTGCAAGGGGCCAACAACGACGAGGCCACCGGCATTGCCATAGTCAAACGGGCGGTGGAAGAGCCTCTTCGGCAAATTGTCTCGAACTGCGGATTGGAAGGCAGTATTATCGTCCAGAAGATTAAAGAAGGTAAAGCGGATTACGGTTTCAATGCCCGTACCGAAAGCTATGAAAATCTCCTGGCGGCTGGAGTGATCGACCCCGCCAAAGTTAGCCGCGTCGCTCTCGAAAATGCGGCGTCCATCGCCGGCATGTTGCTGACCACCGAGTCCGTAATAGCAGACAAGCCTGAGCCAAAAACGACGGCCGCACCTGCGATGCCACCCGGCGGCATGGACTATTAAAGAGTAGACCCATCGACTTGAAGCTGCCCGAAAGGGCAGCTTTTTTCTTGCTCATCGGCGACCCACTATCCGGAAGCGAAATGCCTGCTTCCTCCGCCAACGCCTCCCGCCGGCTTCGCAACCCCATCGACGGATTTTCGTAAAAATGCAGGTTTTAGCGTATATTTAATCAAATGTCTCCCCGCCCGCTAGAATCTACAAAGCCCGCTGGACACCGGTCCTGGGTAAAATGGACCCATTGGTTGGGGACGATCAGTTTTTTGTTTCTCGTATTCTCCGGAGTTGAAATATTGATGGTACACCCCCGGCTGTACTGGGGCGACGTAGGTAACGACCTGACAAAGCCGCTGTTCGAACTGCCGATCAGCCGGAATTATCATCATACTGGATGGACATCAAGCCATACCTTTTTTAATGATTCGCATTCCCCCGTCAGCGCGGGCAGAACCTATGATATCTTTAACCAAAATGGTTGGGGCAGAAGTTTACATTTTCTCAATGCGTGGATATTGGTGGGGATTGGTGGAATATATCTGACTGTCGCGTTGTATACAAGACACGTGAGCCGCCATCTGCTGCCTGGACGCCGCGAGTTGAGATTCAAGGGATTGATCCGGGATATCGCAACTCATGTACGTCACCGGCCCGATTTTGTGAAAGGCCCCCAATACAGCTTGCTGCAAAAACTAAGCTACTGTATGGTGATATTTTTCCTCCTGCCTGCGGTTGTGCTCACCGGGTTGACCATGTCTCCGGCAGTTGTTGCTTCCTGTCCCTGGCTGCTGACTATCTTCTTTGGCGCACAATCGGCCCGCACCATTCATTTCTTCAGCGCGTTATTGTTGGTGTTGTTCCTTGTTGTGCATGTTGTCATGGTGGTCCGTTCCGGATTCAGGAAGCAGCTGCGGGCGATGACAATGGAGAGATGATCGCCAATCGAATAATTTGATCTGATATGAAGAAAAAACAGCTCATAACACGGAGGATGGCCTTGATCACCGGGATCACGGCTTTGGGGAGTTATTGGCTTTACCGTACAGTAAAGGCGCCTCCGACACCCACCTATGGCAGTATCCTGCGGGCAGGGGACAATTTTACCTACGAGGCGCAACGGGCTCTCCTTTCGAAGCGGGCGCTGGCGAAGGAATATTCCCGGAATGATATTTCTTCTTTCCCCGCTGTCGGCACGATCAACCCGGCTGATGAACACACCCCGACATTTAGTAAGGACTATGCTTTAACCCGGCGTAATGAGTTTTTGGATTGGACCCTTTCGGTGGAAGGCAGCGTAAGCAGGCCCGGTAAGTATTCTTTGAACAATCTGCACGCTTTTCCGGCCCGAACGCAAATTACGCGGCATACTTGCGAAGAGGGATGGACAGCCATCGCTGAATGGACGGGCGTCCCACTCAGTCAGTTGTTGCAGCACGCTGGGATCTCGGCTAAAGCGCGATTTGTCAACCTTTATGCGTACGACGGGTATCAGGATAGCATCGATATGATCGATGCTTTTCATCCTCAAACTATCCTGGCTTACGGGATGAACGGCAAGCCCTTGCCGATACAGCATGGCGCTCCTTTGCGTTTGCGGGTGGAAACACAGATCGGCTATAAAAGCATGAAATATCTGAAACGCATCGT
>Ga0157376_10001011_pt1 | contig 18340 bp, 13 predicted proteins | sample M45metaG_FD_121801 | JGI IMG/M metagenome (GOLD analysis project Ga0157376, IMG submission 121801) | Miscanthus rhizosphere microbial communities from Kellogg Biological Station, Michigan, USA - M4-5 metaG | ecosystem: Host-associated > Plants > Roots > Rhizosphere > Soil | place: USA: Michigan... | reverse complement strand
GCGGGCGCCCGCTTCGTCTGGAACCTGGAGGGGGTTTATGCGGCCGATCTGTTCTTGCATCGGATGAACGAACAACAACGGCAGGAATTCATCGCGGCGGTAAAAGACGGCGGTGTTGCCTTGAACGGTATGTACGTTAACACCCTCACCGGTCTCTGCCGGCCCGAAGAACTTCTCCAACTCTTCCACCGGAGCAGCGAGGTTGCGGGAATAGCCGGGACAAAAGTCGACGCGGCAATGATCAGCGACGTCCCGGGCTACACCTGGGGTACGGTCACGGCGATGGCGCAGGCGGGGATCAAATACTTCTCTGCGGCCCCCAATTACTTCGATCGCATCGGAGATATCCTCCAACAATGGGAAGACAAACCCTTTTATTGGGTAAGTCCCAGCGGCAAGGAAAAATTGCTGGTCTGGATCCCCTATAAAGGTTACGCCCTCTCGCACGGCATGCCCCACGGCCTCACCAAAAAATTCGTGGACGAATACATTGCCGAGCTGAAGCGTAAGAATTTCAACTTCGACATTTCCTATATCCGATGGAGCGGTCACGGGGACAATGCCGTTCCCGACATGACGATCAGTGATTTCGTAAAGGACTGGGGCGAGAGATACACCTGGCCGAAGTTCATCATCTCCTCGACCAGCACCGCCTTCAAGGCCTTCGAAGACAAATATGGCAGTCAGCTGCCGCAGGAAAAAGGGGATTGGACGGGGTATTGGGAGGATGGCGCCGCTTCCTCCGCACTGGAGACCTCGGAGAACCGGACCACCAGCTACCGCCTCAGCCAGGCCGAAGCTCTTTGGGCGATAAAGGGCGGCAACGATTTCCCCGTCGACCGGCTCCGGGAAGCGTGGAAGAATGTTATCCTCTACTCGGAACACACCTGGGGCGCGGATGTAAGCGTTACCCGGCCACTGAGCCAGAAGACGATGGAGCAATGGATCATCAAGAAGTCGTATGCGACGATGGCGGATAGTCTGTCGCTGGAGCTCCTCGATGGCGCCTTCAATGCCAACAACAACGCGGTTGCCAACGGGATCGATGTATATAACACCAACTCCTGGCCCCGTACGAGCCTGGTTTTGCTGAGCAAGGAACAATCAATGGCAGGCGACAAGATCACCGACGCCTCCGGGAACATCATACCCTCACAGCGCCTCTCCAATGGCGAACTCGCCTTCGTGGCAAAGGACATTCCACCCTTCGCCGCAAAACGCTTCTTCATCAGCGCCGGAGGCGTCGCAACCGCCGGCTCGGCCACCGCAGTCAAGGCCGACACCCACTCCCTCGACAACGGCATCCTCCATGTCGACATCGACGGCACCACCGGCGCAATCACCAGTCTGAAGAACCATGGCATCGACAACGAGTTCGTCGACACGGATTCGAGCGGCGGCCTCAACGACTATCTCTTTTTACCCGGTAATAATCTCAAGGACCTCCAACGCAACGGCGCCGTCACCATCAGGGTAAAAGAACAAGGCCCCGTCCTCGCGACTCTGCGCATCGAATCGAAAGCGCCCGGCGTCGAACGGCTGGTCCGCGACGTGACCCTGGTCACCGGCTTCGATTATGTCGAAATGACCAATATCCTCGATAAGCTCCCCGCCGAGCTCGACCCGCATCCGGGCGACTATCCCTGGGCCAACCTGCATGGCAAGGAGAGTCTTAACTTTGGCTTCCCCTTCCACGTAAAGGACGGCGAGATGCGAATCGATCTTCCCATGGCCATCATGCAACCCGAAAAGGATCAGATCCCCGGTTCGTGTAAGAACTGGCTGGAGGTCGGCAGTTGGGCCGACGTGAGCAACAAAGACCATGGCATCACCTGGGTGACGCTCGACGCGCCGCTGGTGGAAGTCGGCGGCATCACGGCAACGCTGCTGGGTGGTCAGTCCCACCCCGAAGTCTGGCGGAAGCATATCGAACCGACCCAGAAACTCTATTCCTGGGCGATCAACAACCACTGGGAAACAAATTATCGCGCCTATCAGGATGGGATCATCACGTACCGGTATGCCCTGCAGCCGCATAAGATCTACGATCCGGTGGCTTCGACAAAGCTCGCCACGAGCCTGTCCCAACCACTCATCGTCGCCAATGCCGCCGGCGAAGTGCCCACGAAACCCAAACTGCAGCTCACCAACCAAAACCTCGTTGCGCTGGTCCTCCGGCCCAGTACCGATGGCAAGGCCTGGATGGTTACGCTCTTCAACCCTGGCACGCAATCCGAATCCACGACGCTGAACTGGAACGGCTCCATTGGCGCCACGCATTATAGCAACACGACCGAAGAAGTGCAGACCGCCGTCACCGGCCCGATCACGGTCGCGCCACAAGACGTCGTCACCGTCCGCGTAGAAAAACAATAGAGAATGGAAAATCAGCCCGGCATCGATCAACCCCGCATCCGCCAGCAACTGCCCGTCTTCCTCGGCTTCTTCGTCATGGGGTTTGTCGATGTCGTCGGCATCGCCACCAATTATGCAAAACATGACTTCGAACTCAAGGATTCGATCGCGAACCTCCTACCCCTGACGGTCTTTATTTGGTTTGCGCTGTTCTCCGTACCGACGGGAACGCTGATGAACCGGATCGGCCGGCGGAAGACAGTGATCCTCGGGCTGGCGATCACGGCGGCGGCGATGCTGGTGCCGCTGGCTACGTATACCTTCAATACCCTGCTCGTGGCCTTTGCGCTGGCGGGGATCGGCAATACGTTGCTGCAGGTGGCGCTGAATCCACTCCTCAACAACGTAGTTCTCCCTCAACGACTGACCAGCGCGCTTAGCGCTGGTCAGTTGATTAAGGCGATAGCCTCATTTCTCGGGCCCATCATTGCCGCAACGGCGTCTTCCTGGCTCGGCGACTGGAAGCTGATGTTCCCGGTCTTCGCCGCGATCACTGCGGTCAATACCCTCTGGCTCTGGTCCACGCCCATCGCCGAACAAACCACCGCCACCACGTCGTCCATTATCCGCTGCCTCAAGCAGCTAAAAGACCCCTTTATTGGAAAAGCCGTCCTCGGCGTGATCTGCATCGTCGGCCTCGACGTCGGCCTCAACACCACCCTTCCCAAATTCCTCATGGCTCGTTGCGAACTGCCCCTCGAAAAGGCCGGTCTCGGCACCAGCCTCTATTTCATCGCCCGCACCACGGGCAGTCTCGCCGGCGTCATCCTCCTGGCCAAAGTCAAAAATATCCGCGTCTATAGGGGCACCGTCATCCTCGGCATTGTCGCCCTCATCGGCCTCCTCCTCTCGACGCAGCTCTACCTCATCCTTCCCTTCATCTTCCTCACCGGCCTCGCCATCGCCAACGTCTTCCCCGTCATCTTCGCCGCAGCCCTCCAGCACGCCCCCACCCGCCAGAACGAAGTCTCCGGCCTCCTCATCATGGGCGTCTCCGGCGGCGCCATCCTCCTGCCGATAATGGGTATCCTCGGCGACTACAAAGGACCAACCGCCGCCCTGGCGTTCTTGCTTGTTGCGTGGGGATATTTGGCCTGGTTGGGGAAAAAGCTATAACACCGCTACTTTCTCTTTTTCATCTTCGCTTCGGTCCGCTGCCGTGCCTTGACCACGGTATTATGCAACGTCTCGAACAATTCATCTTTGATTATAGTATTTGTATAGGCGTCTTTGATATAGATTTCCGCCTTTTGGATTGCATCGAGTTGATCCTCTATATCTTCCGCTTTCTCGAAGGCACGATAGTAAAAACGGGCGATCGTATCGCTGAATCGGGCTTGACTGTATTGCTCGTCCCGCTGAATAGAAATAAGTTCACTCACCCGGCTGTCGAACAGTTTGCTGTCCAGCTCATCTGTCTCTCCCATCAGGTTATAATAAACCCAATTATTGAGAACATAGTAATATTTTACGTTTCGGTATACCGCAACCTGCCGCTTCAGATCTCCCTTTTTCCTCCTGCTTTTCAAAAATCTATAGCTGCGATCCATTAGCTCGATGGCTTCGCTGAGATAATCCCTGAATTTTTGCTCGTTTCTCTTGCCCTGCATGCTCTTGAATTCCTGCCAGACATTGAATTTGACGTAGCCGACGCCAATCCATATTTCAAAGGTGGCTGGGTATTCTTTCGAAGCTTCCAGATCTTTCAGATGTTTTTCAATTACTTTCAAATGCCAGACATTCTTATCTTTTTGCTTCAACACACTCGCCATATAGATAAGAGGTATTTGATATGCCTTTTCAAATCGTCCCTGAAGTCGCTCGACGAGACGCATGATCAACGCGTACCTGTGAAAAGCCCATAGGACGCAGAGTCCGGTAAGGATCTTAGTAAAAGAGTCGACAGTAATTTTCTGAAATCCGTCATAGATGACGCGCGCGATCAAAACTTTCATAAGTCGCATCCTTCGCACGCTACGTTTGGAATGAAGTATCAGGAAGTCGCTCCAGATCTTGCCTATTTCGTTCCCAACGGGCCCCAGCGGCGGTGAAAACCGGGTTACTCCCATATCCCGGTATATATCCGGCCGCAGAACGTTCAAGTCCACCTTTTCATTCAACCGATCATTCAGGACTTTTTCGAAGGTCTCGATCTCCATCCAGATATCTTCCAAAAAAACAAGATCGTCCGTAAGCAAGGTCAGGTTCTTAATGATAGCCTCCCGCTCTCTTTCGACGATTTTTTTTGAATCCTGAACCTTTCCGACAAACGCATCCATTTGAACGAGGTCGATCAGGCGCTCGCTTAGCTTTCTTCTACCACCTTTCCCATCTGCCCATATTTTACTGAAAAAATCATTCTTGCGTAGCTGTACCCATTCCTGGATGATGGCATTTATCTCCGGCATACTGAGTTCGGGCCCGATGCGGTGATATAGCTGCATCGAGTCCTCGAGCCGCTGCATTCCATCGGAAAGCGCATCCCCCTTCTTCGATTTTTTCTTCAATGTAAACATCGCGTCGACAATAAAGAATTCAGAGTCCTTCAGGAGACTGACCCTGGTCCCATTTGGCAATTGCGGAGGCTGCACGACAAATTCAGATCGGATCTCCGGCGGCAGCTTTCCAAGGCGCCCTCCCGCGACATATAGAAAGGGTAATGCGCCCTTTCCGGACTTGAAATTTTTCACCTTTTGGTGAAACATGCACAATGCCATGGCATCCCGAAAATTATTGATCGTCCTGAATTTCCGATCGCTCCGGGGGTCTGCAAGCGCGTCGGAGATCTGCTCGAACAGGGGGGAAGACAGGATGTCGGCATTGTTGTATCGCACATCGTCGTACTGGACGATCCTGTTCTCGATGAATAAACGCTGATATCGCCGATACCACTTAAGCTCGTCAAGGATATAGTTTGCTTTGAATATCTGCTCGGAATGCGGCGCCAGTTCCTGCAAATAGGATTCCAGGCCATCCTTCTCATAGACAGTTTTCAATTTTTTGAGATTGTCCAGGCCTATTTGTTCGAGGAACTTGTCTATTTTACCCTTATCGACGTGCTCATCAGTCGGCAACAAATAGGGCTTATCGAGTTGATTCGCCAGTTCCGCAACGTGGGGTAGCAGAATATGGATATCCCGGATGTATTCGAAGTAGGCGAGCGTTTTTACGAGCGTTCGGTCATCGTCAAAAATATCAGTGCTGATATCGTTATGAACACTGCTTTGGAGTTCCCAATAGCCCTGAATGATCGGCAGGACATGATACGTATCGAAATAAATTTCGATCGGAACGTTTTTGTTTCGCAACACATCCAGATCGGCCTGTTCCCGGTAAAGGGTTGCGATCTGGCCTATCTCCTTAATACGCTCTTCAGGTGTCGGCATAATTGCTAGGACATTGATAATTTACTAAAATCAGGCAGAACGAAGTCCTCCTCCTCCGGCTCGGGAAAATAGCTTTCCAGCGAATCGGTGTCGATCGCTATCTCCCATTCATAAAAGAGATCTTTGTTATTCAGGAAGCCAAGATGGCCCTGGCTGACAGTCATATAATATCCGTTGAATCTGTACCCGTTGAGTTCCCGGTTAAACTCGGCGTACCTGGCCTCAAGAATTAGAAAAAGATAGCCTACCGTAAAAAAATTCTTCTCGTTAAGTTCGCCGTTGTTCAGCAACTTAACCAGGATAGCCAGCAAGGTCTTCCACTGCGCCGGGGAACAAAAAGACTGGGTTACCTTGTCCTTGGCAGGATATGCACCAGCGGCGATTTTCTTTAAAATGGTCTTCTCGATAGTATCAAAAGGGTTCGGGATCTTATCTTGTGTGATATATCGGCGCGAGGGGGCCAGGGGATTGCGGGCGTCCGCGACAAAGACGCTCTGATCGGGTGCTATCCAGACGGTCTCCCCTTCATGAATTGGAATATCCACGTCCAACTCCTTCAATCCCCGGTCGTCGACGTCTGCCTTTATCTTTCGGGGATCGACCACATCATTCGACAAGCCCCAAAAGCGCTGGTTACTGCCACGCTTTCTCGTGATAAAGCTGGTATGGATCCACAGTGTCGGGTCGGGCGGTCTGCGGTAAAAATGAGTCACCAATATCTCTTTCTGGTCCATGGAATCCGATTTATTCTACCAGGCCGGAAATTTTGAGGCAAAGCTATCCCGAAAACTGTCGGGGTGCAGGTATTTTTGCGTTCGTTGAAACTCGTCAACGACCAAAAAGGAAGCATAGTGAAAACGATCCTTTCCTTCAGGGGAATTCCACTCATATGGATAAATATGGATTCTGCTATGGTTCTTCCGGAATTTTCTGATATCGTCGGAAATGTCCGCACGAACGACAAATTGACCCAACTGAGCATCAAACCCCTTCTGTATCGGCCAAATGATAGCTTCGATATGCTCGATACTCACCTTATCATAATAATGAAATTCTCTTTTCGATGCCCAGCTTTCATCGCTTCCATTTTTTGTTTCATAGTTGAGACCGCACCAATAGTCGTGAAATTTATCATCATACCGGTTGGCAATCTCAAAACCCGTAATATCCCTTGCGTCTGAGGGAGCGAGAGTCAGTTCAGAAGGATCCCTACCGGCTACCAGGTGCGATTCGAGATCATACATAGTCGCGTTGGCTTTTTCGTCCCGGTTGTCGAGCTTTGAAGATAAAAAGACTCCGAAGGCAGGCATATTCACACCCCGGGACCTGCTGTAGTAATACTCGTGAGCCCCAAGGTAAGTGAAAACGAATTTGTCCAGACCGTAATTCCTCGCCTTCTTCATCGTCCGGACGACGGAGTCATGGTGCTGACTGTCCAGACTGCGCCGGCAATGCTCCGAGAGTAGCGCCTTGTCCTCAAAAAGAATTGATTTATACGGATAGATCGCGATCTCCTCGTCGGGATCGCCAAAGAGGGGAATGATCTTTTCGTAGCCGAAGGTGTGAGTGGTAAACACCGTCTCCAAGGTCTTTTTCAACCCCACCCCGGGCGAACGGGTTGGTGGAATGTTTGCTTTTAGATTTTCGGCATTTCTCTTTAGTAACTCTTTGTCTTCCAGGACATCATCAATCGTCATAGCGGAAATTTAGCAGGTCGGGACCAGGTTTAATATTGGACATTCAATATACTTATTTTTTCGTTGCGCCCCGGCACCGTGAAAAGACCCTTTTTTCCCGCGATATAGTTGCGCCCGCGGCCAATATTTTCGCTCTTCACTAAGGACTCGCGACGATGCGTGACATAAACCGAAAGAATCTTTACATACTGATCATCGTTACCGTTATTCTGGTGATTCAGATTTTCCTATTCGAAACATCTCTTCTTCAACGTACCGGTGGTAAAATCAGTTTTCCGACGGACGACGCCTTTCTCGAGATTACCACCGCCCGGACGCTGGCCTTTGAGAAAATCTGGGGACTTTCGCAATACGCCTTTCAATCTGCAAGTTCTTCCCTGCTTTATCCAATTATCCTGGCTCTCATCTTCTTTATCACAGGCGCGCACCTCATCATCCCGATCATTTTAAATACCGTTCTCGCCGCTGTTTTCATCTATTTCCTGCAGCAAGCGCTGATCAGGCGCAATAGTAAACCACTGGCGCAAGCCGTCATCCTGTTGACGGTAATGACCGCCACCTTTCTGCCCGTGCTCGCGATCAGCGGTACCGATCGATGCCTTCAACTGCTTGTTTGCTTTTTGTTCATCGATTCCCTCGCGACATCCATCCACGCAAACAAAGCCAACCTGCCCCGGCAGATCTATTGGTATGGCGCTCTGGCAATGGCCACCCGCTGTGAGGACCTCCTACTGATTATCCTTGCCTGTCTGTTGCTGATCTCCCTGCACCGGGGCCGACAGGCGCTGAAGCTGGCCGTTATTTCGCTTCTTCCCGTTCTGGCCTTCGGGACAATCAGTCTGGTTAAAAACAACTATTTTATTCCGACCCCACTGGTGACGAATGACTACCCCGGCTTTCTGCCGGCGATCACTGCACTTGCGTTGATAGTAAGCAGCATCCTCATCCTTCGGCGACAGGTCTTCCCGATCCTCATCATCATGGCCGTCCCATTTGCCATCAACAACGCAGCGACGCTATGGCATTTTCAACGCGATTCCGTCCGCATCTATGAAGACCAGTTTCCCGTCGCCACATTTATTCACCGGTATTACAATCGATGGAACATAGGAATAAATAATGTCGGCGCCGTGGCCTGGTTCTCGGAGGGAAGAAAACTGGATCTTACGGGTGACATCAGCGTCGACGTCGCCCGAAGCAAAAAGGAACATACCTGGTGCCCCTGGCTCGCCGATTCCCTCACGAAAAAGAATGGCGTCAACACGATCATCGTCTCCAACCCCTGGTTTACTTCCGACGCATTGCCTTCCTGGGCAAAAGTCGCCTCCTGGAAATTGCCCGACACCCAGTCCGGAACCGGCAAGACCTATAACTTTTATGTCGTTCACATCCGGGACACGGCCTATCTGCAAAAACGACTGCACGACTTCGAGCCACTGATCCCGGCCGGCGCAACGGTCGTGTACTACTAACGCCGGATTTCGTAAATTTGTCCTCCGGCCAACGCCGGAAACGACCATGCCTGAAAAAGAAAAACTCCGCCTCGACAAGTATCTCTGGTCCATCCGCCTCTTCAAAACCCGAAGCGAGGCCTCCGACGCCTGCACAAAAGGCAAGGTCAAATACAACGGCGACAATGCAAAGGCCGCAAAAACAGTCAGCATCGGCGACGAATATGAGGTCAAGACGGAACAAAAACGCTGGCGGATCAAGGTCACGGGCCTCCTGGACCATCGCCTCCAATATTCCCAGGCCGTCAACTACTATATCGACATCACCCCCGCGGAGGAGATCGAACGCCTCCAATTCCAGGCCGCCAGTTTCAACACCGGTAAACGCCAAAGCAAGATCGGCCGTCCCACTAAAAAGCAGCGCCGGGAGCTGGACGATTTCCTCGAAGAATAGCCGATTTTCAACCCAGGTAGTTGATTTTCTTTCTTTTCCGTAAAACCTCAGGAAAAGATCAAGCCTTTTTATCCCATGCGCAAATTGCTGCTCTTCTGCACCTTCCTGCTGGCGACCCTTCGGGGCACTACACAAACCACCGTCTCTGGTCATGTCTTCAACGGCATCTACACGGGAAAACACCTGGATCAACTGGCCTTCCCGATCGGCGGGATCGGCGCCGGAATGATCTGCCTCGAAGGCACGGGCGCGCTCTCCCACGTTTCTATCCGTAATGCCCCCGACATCTTTAACGAGCCGGCCTTATTTGCAGCTATCGGAATAAAAGGGCAGCCGGACAAGGCAAGAGTACTGGAAGGCCCGGTTCCCGACTGGAAGAAATTCAGCGTCCGTAACGGGGGGCAGGGCGATATCGGCCGGACCTGGGGTCTCGCCCGGTTCCACGAAGCCCAATTCCTCGGTCGCTTTCCCTTTGGCTCGGTTAGGCTCACGGACAGAGACCTGACACTAAGAACGGAGATCAACGGCTGGAGTCCATTCATTCCGACCGACGCCGACAACTCCAGCCTGCCGGTGGGCGCCCTGGAATACCGGTTTCAAAATACGGGCTCCCGGCGAACAGAATACGTTTTCTCTTTTAATGCCGGAGGGTTCGCACCGGTAAGAGCCATGCCAAAAGGATTCATTCTTTCCCGTGAGTATACCGCTCAGTCGCCCGAAGAGCAATGCGATCTCGCCTTTTTCACAAATGAGCCATCGGCCGTCATCGATCATTGCTGGTTCAGAGGCGGCTGGTTCGACCCATTGACCATGGCCTGGAAACATATCCAGGAGTGCCGGACAGAACCAGTGCCGCCTCAGGCAAACTCAGGTGGCGCATCCCTGTTCGTACCCTTTACCCTCGATCCTGGTGAAACAAGAACCATCCGGGTCATGATCGCCTGGTACTCCCCGAATACAAAACTTCAATTCGGGAATAAATTCACGGACCCGGCCGACAGCACGATAAGAGATGCCTCCGCCGATCTTCCCTCACCTTATTACAAACCCTGGTACAGCAGCAAATTCACAAACATCGATCAGGTGGCTGCTTATTGGTCGGAACACTACGACGAGTTACAAAAAAAGACGATCCTCTTCAGCAATAGCTTCTACCGGAGCACCCTTCCTCCCGAGGTCATGGAGGCCATTGGGTCCAATCTTTCGATCCTCAAGTCTCCTACCGTCATGCGGCAATTCGACGGCCGGTTCTGGGGCAGGGAAGGCTCCAAGGACGCGGTAGGCAGTTGCGCAGGTTCCTGCACCCATGTCTGGAACTATGCCCAGGCCCTGCCCCATCTGTTCCCCGGTCTCGAAAGAAGCATGCGCGAAGCGGAATTCTTCGAAAGTCAGAATGCAGCCGGCCATCAGCAATTCCGGTCGGCCCTGCCCATCCGGCCCCAGGCACACGATTTTTACGCCGCTTCAGACGGCCAGTTGGGCGGCATCATGAAAGCATATCGCGACTGGCGCATCTCCGGCGACAGCGCCTGGTTGCGCCGGCTATATCCCCGCATCAGGATCAGCCTCGACTATTGCATCCGGACCTGGGATCCGCGTCACACCGGCTCGCTCGAAGAACCTCACCACAACACTTATGATATCGAATTCTGGGGGGCCGATGGAATGACCACCAGCTGCTATCTCGGTGCATTGGAGGCCATGATCCGAATGAGCGAATACCTGGGTGAAAACGCCGAAACTTACAAGACCCTCTTCGCAAAAGGCAAGACCCGCATGGAGCGTGACCTCTACAACGGCCGGTACTTCATCCAAAAGATCCAATGGACTGGACTGAATGCCACCGATCCCGTAGCCGTTGCCCAAAAAAGCGTCGATGGCAACTATTCCCTCGAAGCCTTGCAACTCTTACAAAAAGAAGGGCCCAAATACCAATATGGCAACGGTTGTCTCTCCGACGGGATCATTGGTGACTGGCTGGCCCGGGTCTGCGGATTGCCCGAACCGCTCGATAGCCTGAAAATCCAAAGCCACCTGCTCTCGGTGTACAAATTCAATCTGAAAAAGGACCTCAGCGCCTTCAGCAATCCCCAACGGCCTGGCTATGCGCTCGGCAATGAAGGCGGCCTCCTGCTCTGCACCTGGCCCGAAGGCGGGCAACTATCCCTGCCCTTTGTGTACAGCAACGAAGTATGGACGGGCATCGAATACCAGGCGGCCTCGCATCTTATCTTCGAAGGCAAAGTGAAAGAAGGGCTCGATATTGTACGAACATGCCGCAATCGCTATGACGGCCGCATCCGCAACCCCTTCGATGAATACGAATGGGGTCATTTCTACGCCCGGGCGCTGGCAAGCTATGCCTTGCTCGAGGCGCTCACCGGAGTGCGCTACGACGCCGTCGACAAGACCCTCTATGTCGACAGCCGGATCGGCGACTTCACCAGCTTTCTTTCGACGGACACCGGTTTTGGCAACGTGGTGTATCATGACGGCAAGGCGCGGCTCGAAGTAGTTTACGGTTCGATCCAGATCAGCCGGATCAAATATGGGCGATAAAGCCGCTACTGAATTATTGCTTCAGAGGAAGGGGGTACATTAGCCCTTCCATTCCTTATTCTATCAGTAATTCTTTCGCCATGAGCTTCTTACACGGCAGATATGCCAATGCCTCCGCCCTATTGCTTGCCATCCTTTTTTTTGTCATTTCATTGCTGATTATATACATTCCTGTCCTGCAACACACCGGTGGAGTTGTTGCCTATCCATTGGACGACGCCTACATTCACCTGGCAGTTGCCAAAAATCTTGCGATCAACCATGTGTGGGGTATTTCACACCAGGAATTTACATCCTGCTCCTCTTCTATCCTTTATCCCATTTTATTGGCTGGCATTTTTATGATTACGGGACCCCATGTCGCTATTCCACTTCTTCTAAATATTCTGGCAGGTATTGTCTTCCTCGCGTTTCTGCAGAAATGGCTGATCAAGCAATCGGTTACTCCATTGCAACAATTATTGGTTATGGTAATCATCATCGTTCTTGTTCCATTGGCGCCGTTGGTGCAGTGCGGAATGGAACATACCCTGCAATTGTTGATTTATTTCCTCTTCGTGTATTCATTTGCAGACGCTCTGGAACAGCAGGATAAACCTTTTCCCTGGAAAATCTATATTTATGGAGCTTTATTTACAGCCATCCGATATGAAAGTATGGCCATAATACTCGTCGTATGCCTCTTATTAGTATTCTATAGAAAATGGACTGCAGCGCTGCTTCTTGGAACAATCGGCTTTTTACCGGTCGTGCTTTTTGGGGTCTATTCAATTTCGATGGGAAATGATTTTTTCCCGAATTCAGTACTCGTAAAATCCTCCATGCCGCCGCTCACCGTGAATGGGATCTATAACTTCGTTACCGAGGACCTTGTTCTACGACTGTTTACAGGCGGGCAATTAAATCAGTACAGTACACAACGGCTGCTGTTCTTGATTCCATTGATCTATCTTCTTTTTTACGAGCAAATAAACCAAAAGCCTGCTTACCGATTCACAATGATCATTATGATGGCTGCCAGTTTCGTTCACATCGCTCTAATGCTTTACGCCGGAACACCTCGCTATGAAGCGGCGTTGGTCGGTAACAGCATGATAATCTGCAGCACGCTTCTGATAAAATACACCAATTGGTCGATTAATAAACCTTTCTCCGGGCCAGGTTGGCTGAAAGTTCTTCTGGGATGTTTCGTTGCCTTTCCCTTATTTTATCGAGGCTGGCATGCCAATGATCGGGCTTCTACAGCCGCGATCAGCATATATGATCAACAAGTCCAAATGGGGCGTTTCGTCCGACAATACTTTGATCATGAACGAATTGCCGTGAACGATATCGGCGCTGTTTCCTATTTTGGAAACGGTTATTATCTCGACCTTTGGGGTTTGGGAAGCGTCGAAGTGGCACGTAGCATGCGGAAACACTATTATACACCTCATTTTCTTGATAGCCTGTCTCGTATTCATCAAATAAAGATCGCGATAGTATTCGACGGGCCATTTCATCCTCTTCTAAAAAAATGGACGAAGATCGCCAGTTGGACGATTCCTAATAACAATGCATCGTTTAGCGAAACCGTCTTTTTTTATGCTGTCGACCCGGCAGAGGCACCCCGATTGGCCAGCAACCTTGTACAGTTTCAACCCGCGCTACCTGCAGGGGTGAAAGTGGCCTACTACTAACAATTTTTCACTTGTAGCGTTCCCATTTATTGTAGGTTTGCGCCATGAGCCTGCAAATCGACATCCTCTCAGTCTTGCCCGAACTCCTGGAATCCCCCTTCAGCCATTCCATCCTCAAACGGGCGAAGGACAAAGGCTTGCTGGAGATCCGCGTCCACCATCTCCGCCAATGGGCCATCAACGACTACGGCCAGATAGACGACTACCAATATGGCGGCGGCGCCGGGATGGTCATGATGGCCGAGCCACTGGCCAATGCGATCGAGGCGCTTTCCCAGCCGCAACCCTTCGACGAGATCATTTATTTAACCCCGGATGGCGAACAACTCAACCAAAAGATCGCAAACGGCCTGTCGTTGAAAGGGCGCCTCCTGCTCATTTGCGGCCATTACAAGGGCATCGACCAGCGCATCCGCGATAAATATGTAACAAAGGAGATCTCCATCGGGGACTATGTCCTCAGCGGCGGCGAACTCGCGGCAGCCGTCCTCGTCGACGCCATCGGCCGCCTCATCCCCGGCGTACTCAACGACGAAACCTCGGCCCTCTTCGACTCTTTTCAGGATAATTTACTCGCCCCACCGGTGTATTCCCGTCCTGCGGAATGGCGGGGGCTAAAGGTGCCGGACATCCTGCTCAGCGGCGACCCCCGGAAAATTGAAGATTGGAGACATGAACAATCCCTCCAGCGAACCCGGCAAAGACGCCCCGATCTGCTGGAGGGAGAAGAAGAACACTAGTCTAAATTCGAGTTTGCCACCTTATCGGAGCACCATCGCCACCCAAATTAGTAACTGCAGGATGAGATAGTAGCCCAGGATAAGGAGCGTGTTGATAACGATCGTCTTTCTCATAAGGTATACGGATTAATAGGAGAATAGGATAACAGGACATAGGTTTAACGGCAATGGACCTGATACGGCGCAGCCTGCTCAAAAAGGGCGAAAACTATACCAATTCCAGCTTATCCACATAGGAATTGTACCTGTTGCGCCCTGAAAATCCCCTCGCGGAACCCTCATTGCAGGGGCGCCGACGCCCCACGGATATTTTAACATCTTTTTTAATCGGATTTTAATGCCTGCCAAATGCCCGATTTACCGGGGTTTTAGCTGAATTAACAGGTTAATTACCAGTTATCCATTTGTTAAGCCGTGGGCCTTTATACAATAACCCGCTTATCAGCGTTTAATCTTCTCTTAATCTTTTTGGTCCAACCCTGCACGGTAATTGTTCGTCTATGAACTGGATGAACATCGAAACACACAAAAAATCGGCTATGACCATCAGCGGCTTTACCATGGTGCGCAATGCAACCAAGCTTTATTATCCTATCAAACAGGCGATCGCTTCCATCCTGCCCATCTGTGACGAATTCGTAGTCGCACTGGGCGACTGCGATCCCGACGACCAGACCCTAGCAGAAATTCAAAGCATCGGCTCGGATAAGATACGTATTATCCACACTGTCTGGGACTTAGACAAATATCCGCGGGGAATGGAGCATGCACATCAGACCGATATCGCGAAGGCCGCCTGTAAGGGGGACTGGCTCTTTTATGTTCAAAGCGACGAGGTGGTTCATGAAGACGATCTGCCCAGGATCCGCCAACGCTGCGAGGAGCTCCTCCATGAGGAATCCGTCGAGGGCATCCTGTTCAAGTACCGGCACTTCTGGGGGGACTACGATCATTACATCACCAGCCATGCCTGGTACGCCAACGAGATCCGTATTATCCGCAACGACAAAGAAATCCACTCCTGGGAGTCGGCCCAGTCCTTCCGCCGCATCCCGGACTTCGACGGGGTCCATTACCGGGAGAAGAAAGGTACCTATAAGCTGAAGGTAGCCCGCGTGGACGCCCATATCTTTCATTATGGCTGGGTCCGCCCGCCCCATTTCATGCAGAAGAAGCGTAAGGCCTTTGCGACGATCCACAGCGGCAAGACCAGGGCCGAGGAATATTTCCGCAAGCAGGAGGAGGAATTCGATTTTGGCAATCTGAGCCAGCTCTCGGTCTATCAGGACACCCACCCCGCCGTTATGCAGGAAAGGATCAGGCTCTTCAACTGGGCCGACCAGCTTGAACGACGGAAATTCCGTCAACCGGTCGTCCGGCATAAACACGAACGGCTGAAGTACCGCCTCCTCACCTTTATCGAGCAGAATTTCCTGGGGGGAAGACAGGTGCTGTGTTTTAAGAACTATCGGCTGATCAGCAGATAGCCGATGGCCCGCCCCAGAAGATCGAATGATCCTGGACGGTTATTATAAATGCGAAGAGCCGCTGTATCATCTACAACGGCTCTTCTTCTTATTGGAAAGGTCGACTCTCACGAAACGATCCGGACAGCGTCCGGTCTCGGCCCTTATTTGGGTATCTCAAAGATACTAGGATCTATCGGTTTATTTACCTCGACTTTTTTGTGGGTGATCTTCAGGTTGTACATCGGCAAGGTGACCTCCTGATAGAAGTTCATCAGATACCCGCCGTCGAGTTTCCGGTAGTCCGAGAAGGTAACCGTGGTCTCCATGTCCTGGCCCTGGATATTGGCGTTGCTGACGGTCTTGTCGATGAGATAGGTCTTCTTGTTGATAAAGAAGGTTACGCTGACCGCGCTGGGGGTCGTAAGCTTGACCTTGTAGTCGCCGGTATCCTGGCCGATCAGTTCGATCTTATTGCCTTTGGAAGCGTAGTCATACAGCGGTCCGCCGACATTGATCTGCCCTTTCATCGTCTTCATCTGCTCTTCGGGCATCGCCTGGGCGGTAGTGGAGCCCGGTGTGGTCATCCAGCCGCCTTTGTCGGTGATACATTGCTGCATCTTGGCGCCACCGAATTCCAACTCGCTCTTGTAGCCCTTGCCACTGATGATCCAGGTCGTGCTGGGAACGGGGTTTCCCTGAAAGTCTACATCACTCTCGATGTAAAGGGTCTTTACATTTTCCACCGCCGATTTTCCGCCGATGGCAACAACGTATTTATTGACGATATCGTCCGCCGATTGAGCGTGTATATTCGTGCAGGCAAGTACGGCCGCTAGTACGAAAACGGACGGTTTCATTAGTGTTTCCATGTAGTAGTTTTTATAAAAAATATTTAACATACAACAAACTTAGCCAATATTCAGCTGGCTGGTCTTACCTTTCATAAAATTAACCTATCCTTTCATTTAAACCTTATGTCTATGCAAAAAGAGATCTTCCAGCGGTTGAACCGCATCGATCACCTCATTCGCATCAAGGGCACCGGAACGCCCTCTGAACTGGCGGAAAAGATCGGAATGTCGGAGCGTAGTATGTACGAGTACATCCGACTGATGAAAGAGTTCGGCGCTCCTGTCGTTTACTCCCGGTCCAGAAAAAGTTATTACTATCTCGAAGACGGAAGTTTCACTATCCGCTTCCTGTCGGAATAGACCTTGCCTGGCCTATCCACTTTTCATTCGAAACCCGCTGTCAGACATGCAGCGGGTTTTTTCATTAGTTCACTGTCCCTTCAGTAGGCCACAAAAAAAAGAAGCGGGCCACTAGTTGACTTCCGCTTCCAAGGTTTGATTGGCAAGGACACAAATAAGTTTGATGCGCTAAAGTTAGGCAAAATCCCGATTATTCCAAATATAGGTATAAAAAATCTTTGTCAGACAGACGAAGGGCCGCTGCCTTTACGTTGTTGAAAGGTCCAAACCTCTGATTATGCGCAAGATCGCATCCCTTATTCCGGCATTCCTCCTCGTCGCTGTCTGGTCCTGTACTGACACGGAAGCGCATGAGCCCGTATTCGGGGCCGAGTTGCCGGCCACCAATTTCGTCGTCGATCCTACAAAGGATACCGTGCTGAAGACTCCTGGCGGTGCACTGATCACCGTATCCGCGGGATCTTTCGAGGCGGGTGAGGCAACGTCCATTACGCTCGAAGTAAAAGAAGCCTATACCTCCGACGATATGAATCGTGGCGGTCTTCTTCACGGCAGCAGCGAATCACTCGACAGCAAGGGAATGGTCTATATCAACGTCACCGGCGGACAGTCGGTTTCCATCAATAAACCCCTAAGCATCTCCCTGCCCGCAAAAGAAACAGGCAATGAAATGACGGTCTATAAAGGCGCGGCGGGTGAGGATGGACTGTTGAAATGGACGGAAGGCAAGCCGCTGGCGAGTGCTCCCGCGCCGCCGGCAAACGATGCAGGAAAAACTCTTTTTGAAAGCCGTTGTGCCTCCTGCCACGGTGGGAAGGAGGAAGGCGCCGGACCGGCCCTCGCCTGGATCACGAAGCGGCGCGATAAACAATGGCTCTACTCCTTTACGCGGGATAATGCGGTCCTGTTGTGGCGTGGCGATGGGTACAGCTGTTTTCTTGCAAGCCGTTATAAGACACCCATGCCACTGTTCAAGGACCTCAGCGACGCCGATCTTACCAGTCTCTATCGTTATATCGACAACGCCAGCAGATCCGTCGACAGCAATGCCGTGATCGATCATAAACGCAGCTTCGACAGTTGCGTCGCCAACGATCCCAAGTGCAGCGCCGCGGGCCGGCTGGCAAACGGAAGGTCTACCGTGCAGGTGGACACGACGACGACTACCGCTTCCGAGACGCCAGTGGCCGACTTCTATACGTTCACGATCGATAAACATGGTTGGTACAATGTCGCCCGAAAGGCGGGCAGTGCGCCCGTAGTAGCCGACGTATTCCCT
>Ga0157376_10001009_pt1 | contig 18369 bp, 18 predicted proteins | sample M45metaG_FD_121801 | JGI IMG/M metagenome (GOLD analysis project Ga0157376, IMG submission 121801) | Miscanthus rhizosphere microbial communities from Kellogg Biological Station, Michigan, USA - M4-5 metaG | ecosystem: Host-associated > Plants > Roots > Rhizosphere > Soil | place: USA: Michigan... | reverse complement strand
TTTTTAAAGAGGTATAGGCTTTTATTCCTACAATTAAGCCTATTATCGGAATACAAGCTGTTACTTTAGTAGAAGTAAAACGCTCCCAGTCTTTCCACGCAAGGTTTTGGATATTACTTGGAGCTGTCGCACATTTCCTTACAGTCATAATATTTTACCTGTATTTTAAAAATTATTGGTGATTATACAGTTTTAACAAGGTTTTAGCAAGTTTTTATATAATTTAGTATAACTTAACTTAAAATAGTGAACATACATTATCCAGAAGAAATTTATTTACTTTTGATGTGGGTTTATTTAGATAAATATAGACGCCAACGGTCAAAAGTATCACAGAAAGTAGGACTAAAAGAGTAGATTCATAGAGTGGTTCTATTTAAAATGGCACGATTAGTATAATCGCGCCATTTTTGTGCCAAAGGATTGGGTTCTCTCTTTTGCGATTTATATCGCTTCAGACTTAGCTTCAAGTCTTTCAAGCTTTCGCCCGCCATCATCGGATTGATCCTTCCATGACATTAACGCTGTTTGGATAGCCACTTGTAATTTGGCATGATGTTCAATCCGCTCTACTAACACTGCTCTGACAGTTGTTACATCATAAAGTCGCATACGTTCAGGCAATTCTGGGTAATGACGCAGATTATCTTTTAATTCTTCTAAAAACTTTTCCTCATCTAGCTCTTTTTTCAGTTCTTTTGGATTTAATGGAGGAGAGTTGTGTTGGACATTCATTGAATGTTCTGCTTGGCGTTTATCTAATAGTGCGGTCAGTTTTTCGTTGAGTAGGTTCGCTTCGTTTAGCAAATGCAACAAAGAATGTTTCATCGCTCGAATATCTTCTGCTTGTTCTTCACAAACAGCTGCGAACTCTTTCATTGCAGCCCTCCATTCAGCTCTCTTTAATTCTTCAGCAGAAGGCGTTGACTCCTCTACAAGACGATAAACTAGCATAATGAGGGCGAGGATAGAACCGATAATCAATACTTGACCCAGTAAAAGAGGTATCGCTTGTAGAGCTAAGAGATGAGTGAGAGCAGCAATAGATAAAACATTGTGAACGATACCGGCTTTGAGATAGTCTTTTAAAACATTTTCTAAGCTTGCATTTACTTCAGAATCGGCTCTTCCTTGCTCAATACCTGCTTTAAAATCTATTACAACCATTTGCTTTTTTAAAGAGGTATAGGCTTTTATTCCTACAATTAAGCCTATTATCGGAATACAAGCTGTTACTTTAGTAGAAGTAAAACGCTCCCAGTCTTTCCACGCAAGGTTTTGGATATCCCTGGGAGCTGTCGCGTATTTTCTTACAGTCATAATATTTTACCTGTATTTTAAAAATTATTGGTGATTATACAGTTTTAACAAGGTTTTAGCAAGTTTTTATATAATTTAGTATAACTTAACTTAATATATTGAACTATATTTATATGTTGATATAATTTTTTTTGATCTGCAAGAGCTGTAATTAACAGATTCTAATCACTAAAAGGGTGAGATCATCAAATTGGGGGGCTCCTTTTTCAAAAAGGGCTGCCTTATTCATTAGATAGTCAATCATCTCTTGGGCAGAGATATCGTCTGCTATACTGACTACTTCGATTAAATGATGTTTACCTAGTAATTGCATTTTTTGATTATGGGACTCGATTAATCCGTCTGTGTAGAGTAGGAGAAGGTCTCCTGAAGAGAGCTGAATTTTAGAGGTAAAGACTTTTTCAAATGGGATCACTCCTAGGGCTATGTTGGGGGTAGTTAATTCTTCAATAGAACCATTTTGACGTTTTAAAAGTGCAGGAGGATGGCCACAGGAACCATACTCTAGTTCTAGGGTAGTAAGATTAATACTTCCGATCCATGCGGTAACAAAGGCTCCGGTGTCTCCAGAGTCTTGGCAAAATAATTGATTCGTTAATTGAATAACTTCTGAGAGGTGCGAAGAGGTGGCTGCACAACTACGCAACATCCCACGTACGCTTAAGGAGTATAAACAAGCAGAAATACCCTTTCCCGCAGCATCTACAACAGCTAATAGGAGGCAATTTTGTTCTTTTTTGAAAATCAGGTCATAAAAATCTCCCGCTACTTCTTTAGCGGGTTGTAAAAGAGCTGCAATATCTAATCCTTCAATAAAGGGCATGGTTTTAGGCAACATACTTAGCTGGATCTCTTTGGCAATATTTAATTCATTTTCAAGAAGCATCCTAGCAATGCGTTCATTTTTAGCCTCTTCCATATGTTTGAGCAGGGAGTCAATCATGTGATTAAAATTGTTACCTAGGATATTGATTTCAAAACCCATGAGATCTTGTTTAAATCGAGTGTTTAAATTGCCTTTTCCAACTTGATCCATGACGGCGCAAAGAGCATTTAAAGGATGAGCCATTCTTTTGATGATCCAAATAGCGCCTGCAGTTCCCAAAATTAAAGTTAGAAAGAATAAACTCGATAAACGCGATAAAATTTTACTTTTTTCAAGATCTGCCACTGCTTCTTGGGGTATAACGACTAAAAGAGAAAAAGAGGCCTCTTTAATAGGGATTTGTAGGCCTAGATGGCTAGCTTTTTGCTTTAGATGCATAAATCCAGAGAAAAAAGGGATGCTTTTTATCTTATCTGGAGTAAATATTTGTATAGTGGTGGTGGTGAGATCAAGTGTATCTCCTACGAAAAAGGAGCCATTAGCATCTAGTAAGGAGAGGTGAAAGGGATAGGTCGATCCCTCTAGATAACTTAGCTTGTCGATAAGGGATTGTGCCGAGAGACCCATTTGTAAGAGGCACTTATCGATGGGTTGTTCAATGAATAGGAGTTTATTGCCATTTTGTGGATCGATTCCTAAAGAAAGGCCTGAAGACTCTGCTGCGTTACAGCAGATTGCCAATGAATCTAAAGATTCTTCTTGTTTGATTTTAGTTAAAATAAGCGCTTGTTCTTCAGAAGATTTTTCTGCGATAACTAGTGAGATGAGATGCAGATTTTCTTTCCTTAAAGCGATCATTTCTTCTAATAATAAGCTTCTTCCATAGCCTATAATTTTTAATTCGGTTAGGAGTTCTCGCATCTTTAAAATGTAGTCTTGTCTATATATTACAAAAGTATTTAACAATAAGGGAACAATGAGAAGTAAGGTGCAGACCAAAAGAATGCGAAGTGATAAAGATCCGATAATTTTTTTAGAAAAATTCATCAATTACCTAAAAAATCGATTAGAGTGATTTTCTAATTCTATATCCACTACATTTTGGTAATAAGTGGGTTGTGCAGAAATCAGGAGAGTATGTGCTGCAATGGGTAACAGAGAACTATCTATCGAGAGTTGATAAATATCTCCCAAAAGGAGTGCTATTTTTGGAATTAAATCACCTTTAGTGACAAAGACTTTCACTTTCATTTGATGGTTACGAGATAAGGATTTCCATAAATCAAATATTTTTTCAGATACGCCAGGGGGGTTAAAAATGGTACAGGATTCAAAGGAGTTATTCTTAATAAGTGCATATTCATATAGGTAAGTATAAAGAGCTAAAGAGCCGCCTAAACTAAATCCGATGATCTTTATTTTTGGATGTAAGGTGACAGTTTTTTTTAGCCAAGTGTGAATGGCTGGTTGTGATTTTAAAAATAGAGAAAGCCCGGCTCCTTTTGGATCTAAATCGCTTATAATAGAAGCTAAACCTCGTCGTGATAAAATAGACATTTCAGTACCTCGAAAAATTAAAAAAGAGGGGGCCTCTCCTTTGTTTTTAGAGATGAGCCCAAAAGCGGGCATACCCTTACCTAAATCAAATAACTCATCTACTTCAAAAGTGAGCAGCTGATTGTTCTGAGAAGGAATGAGAATTTCTTGACCTTTTTTTAACTCTCGGTAGGCCAAAATTTTTGCTAGCACCTCATCTGTCATTAATGTTCGTTGTTTATCTTCTTTAATGGAGTGGTGAATTTCTTTTAATAATTCTTGAGTCAAATTCAGGTCAGCAGGATCGTTGGTGACTTTGGCAATGAGCGGATGATCATCAGAAAAGTAGCTGTATTGAGTGGCAAAATGGAGAATGTGAGAGTCTGAGACATGAAATATTTTTGGGTTTAGAGGTGTTTTTAAATGAAAATGATAATATTGCGGATCGAAGATCCAAGTGAGCATTCTATCTAAGCTAGTGAGAGCTTTGGAGCGTAACTCTTTTTGTAGACTAACTTCTTCGATAAAGTGTTTTTGTAGAGAGAACTTATATTCGTGACTCTCTAGTTGTGAGTAAATATTAATATATAAAAAGATGATTAATAGCGGGAGCCAATGCCTCTTGTATAAGGTCGGGTTGAAGGGGTTGAGAGAGGCCCTGATGTTCAAAAGATAATATTTGTAATTGGTTGCATGTGAAAATCGATTTAGGTTGGGCAAAACGCGCTCGAAATTTATAAGTCCCATCATGAATAAAAAATTCCGAAGGGCTACGGCTGCCATTATGGCGCGCTGCAATAATAAAAGAGTTTTTTTGCGGCTTAAATAATGAGCTGCCTTCAAAAAAATCACAAAATCGATCCTCCCCATCAATATAATGAATTAATGTGGGAAAAATGTCCATATGGGAAGTGATTCGATTGTCTAAACCTTGTAGATTATAATAAATAGGGACTCTGGTTTGCAGTTCATTGATATTAGAAGCATGAAAGAGGTGACCTTCTTCGAAGAATTCTTCTCCATGGTCCCCTGTGACTACAATAATCGCATCCTCTTTGGAGCTATTTTTAAGATTTTTAATAAATGTTCCAAAAAGAGAATCTATATAATGGATCGCATTGCGATATCTATTTTTAATCGGCTCTATCTTAGGAAATAAAAGAGCGGTTTGAAGAAAATCTATTTTATTCACAATAGGAGTAAATCGAGTCATGCTCTCTTTTGGCCAGCTGTAATCAAAATGAGTCGATTCTAAAAAGATGATATGGAGTCGTCCTTTTTCTTGATTGGATTCTAAAAGATCTTGATTTAACCAGGAGAAGATTTTTTCATCACACTGCCAGATAGGAGTAGTCTTATTAGGCAGACACTCTTTAAATGAATGCAGTAGATGCACATTTTCGCCAAATAAAAACTCCTTCATTTGATAGAAAGCTAATTGTGAAGAGGAATAGACTCGAATATCATAGCCCATTTTTTTGAGAATGTGTAAGGGGAGAGCTCCTGATTTCCAATGATGCTTTTGAGCTTCTCCCCAATAGAAGGGATAGCGTGAATGAAAGATAGAAAACCAAGACATTTGGGAAGCATTAGCATTGGAAAAGGTTAACTGATTTATGGGATTCTGATCTTTAAATCTATTTAAGTGTGGAGCTATATCCTTAGTCAGAAAATCTTCTCTTAAACTTTCGATGACAAACAAAAAGATGTCAGGATTTTTTTTCGTTGTAACCTCATAAGATTTTAATTGGGTTAAAAGCTCTTCTTGGGCGGGGAACGCCTTTAAGTGACCAGGTAATGGGAGGAGAGTAAAATCAGGAATAAAAAGAGTGCTCTTCCAAGGAAGGGCTCTTGTAAATTGTTCACGAAGAGAAAAAGGTGTGTAGGGTACTGAAAGATAATCCCAAGCTAATAACGATATCAATCCGCCACATAACAGTTGAGTCATCGGAATTAAAGAAAACGTCACTATTTTTTTGTGACTCCATTTTTCTGTTATTTTGTAAATCCATAGGCCCAATAAACCAAAAAAAGCAATCACTGCAGCGATTGTGATCCAGATTGTAAGGGGGATGTTAGTTGCGGAAAGCATTTCTATAAAATTATCCCAGCTCTCATCGATCAGGAAATCAATCCCCAGCCAAAGAGATACTCCCATAAGGCGTATAAATGGAAATTCCACTAAATGAAGGATATATATTAAAAAAGGGAAAAATAAAAAAGTTTGATAGATTTTTTTAGAACAATAATAGGATAAATATCCAGAAAGAAGTATTAATACAAGAGTTTCTAAAAAAACTTGGGCAAAGATGTCTACAGCAAAAAAGAGCCGTGTATGAGTAGACCCAGATTCAATTAGAAATAGATGTTGTAAGTGTAACCCTAGTAGGGTGATAAAAACAAATCCAAAATAAATATAGTTTAATTTTATTTTCATATGAGATATAGACTATTTTTTGTAAAGCTCAAGGGAGTAAGAAGCGTACTAACCCTTCGTAGTCTTTCTTTTGTATAAATTTAGCCACTTCGTTAGAATCGACTCTTAAGAAACCAGCAAAACTCTCTACATAGGGCATTAGATTATGCTGAGTGGCTTCGTTACGCATTTTTTTAGAATAACCATCTAAAAAACCGTTCCATTTAAAATGGTTTTTTTTAATTTCATGCATGCTTTGTTTTAACTCAGGTTCTGAAAAGACATATCCTAGAAATCGAAAAGGGTGTATATGATGAATTTTCTTACCCTTTTTTTCTAAACTGCTTTTTTTTAATGCGAGTTGTATAGGATTTTTTTTGGCCATGGTAGTGATAATTTTATAGATCAATACCTTTTCATGTTCATGAATAGGTAGATTACTAAATTCTAGCGCATAGCCCATGGTTCCTTTTTGTAGCATGGCCAGCAGAGGAGCAGCAGCATTTTTATCTTCTAATGAAAGCAAATAGGTGGCTGAGAAAAAATCAGAAAGTCTTATTTTTGCTATAATCTCTTCCTCATTTTCACTTAGCGTTCCCAATAGAGACTTAGCTTCTCCTTTTGTTTTTTCTAAAAGTTCATAAGAAAATCCCTCTCCTTTTATTTTTTCTAATCTTGAGAGTAGCTCATCTTTGACTTGCGCTGTTTTATCAGTAGGAGAGTTAAAAGTGATGGAGCTTGCAGAAGGAGGGGAAGTTAATTGAATATGAGAGCAGTGACATAATTCATCTTGAATCATTTTTTGAAAAAAGAGTTGCTGCCACTGCCCTTCAAGATCATTTCTAGTCAACGTGGGGTATGTTACTATAAAGTGAGTAGGGCTTTTTTCTTCAGCAGGGGGGAACCAGGCTTCCTCTAGGAAAATAGCTGATTCAGGGATCAATGAACAAATAGCACTAATTGCCAAAATCGAAGGTATCACCATTACGCCCTGCTCCGTTGAATTAAATGAAAGAGTGTTGTAATATACCAACTTAACAAATAAATCAACATGAAATCAAGTGAAATTGCAAGCTTGGATAATCCCTTAGTAAAGCATTTAGTGAAACTTAGAACAAATCGGGAGTATCGCTATCAAAAAAAAAGTGTGCTTGTAACGGGTTTGAAATTAATTAAAGAAATAGTTAAAGAGGTCTTTTTTAAAGCAATTATTATAGAGTCGGATTGTGCTTTGCCCTCCTTTATTCCTGAAGGATCACTTATTTATCGTGTGAGTTCACCTATTTTAAAAAAAATTTCAGGTCTAGATCATCCAGAGCCCATTGTTGCGGAAGTCGAAATGCCCGCATTTAAACCATTAATAGGGGTAAATTTTTTATTAATTTTAGATGGGGTATCCGATCCTGGAAATATGGGGACTTTGTTGCGCTCTGCTCTTGGCTTGAAATGGGACGCGGTTTTTATCGCGCCCAATTGTACCGATCCTTTTAATGAAAAAGCCCTACGTGCAGCCAAGGGGGCTACCTTTCGTTTGCCTATATCCAGCGGAACCTGGGAGGATTTAATAAAAATAGTGCAAAGTAATAGTATGCAAGTTTACTTAGCAGAGATAAAGGGAGAATCTTTTGAGAAAATAAGTTTTAAACCCCCTTTAGCTCTTATTTTGAGTAATGAATCTATAGGAGCCTCTGAAAGGGCTAAAGAGATTTCAGAGTCTATCTCTATTCCTATTCATCCTCACATGGAATCTTTGAATGTAGCAACAGCCGGCGCTATTTTAATGTATACTTTGAGGCTAAATTAAGTGGATAAGGATGATCCCTTGATCTTTGAAGAGGATTTTCATGCGGCGGATCGTAAACATTTTCGCAAAGAACGAAAAATAGCCACAGCAAGAGATAGATCGAAGTATAAAAAATCAGATCAAGATCAATTAAAAAAACGTCTTTTAGTGGAGCCGAAAGGTGAATTGCAAAGAGGAAGAGTTTTAGCCATTCATTCAGAGGGTATTTCAGTTGCAACTGACAATCTTGTCTATCTTTGTTTTTTGAAAGGAAGTCTGAAACAAGAAAAAACACATTATAAGAATTTGATTGCAGTAGGTGATTTTGTTTATTTTTTTTTACAAAATGTTTTAGAAGGGGTTATTGTATCTATTGAGGAGAGAAGGTCAGTATTGTCGCGTGCAGATAATCTTTCAAGGCGCAAAGAACAGCTGATAGCGGTCAATATTGATCAGGTTTTTATCACTAGTTCTATGGTACTGCCTGCTGTTAAACCTTCTTTAATTGATAGATATATCATTGCAGCAGAGAAGGGGAAAATGGAACCCATCATTCTTATTAATAAGATAGATTTATTACAACAGGAGCAGGAAAAAAAAGGGTATGAGGAATTTAAAACAGTTTACTCTAATCTAGGATATGCTTTTTATGAAGTGAGTTCGAAAACAGGAGAAGGTCTGGATCGTTTAAAAAAAGCTATGCAGGGAAAAGCTTCTGTTTTTTCTGGTCAATCAGGAGTGGGAAAGTCCTCTTTAATAAATGCCTTACTCGATACAAAAATTGCCGTTGGAAAATTGACAACTAAAACTTTTAAAGGTTCTCATACAACGACAACAACACAGCTTATTCCGATGGTAGAGGGTGGTTTTTGTATTGATACGCCGGGTATTACTAGTTTTGGTTTATGGGATTTAAGTTTGAACGAAGTTAGGTTTTACTTTAAGGATTTTTTACCTTTTGCATTGCATTGTAAATTTCCAGATTGCACTCATTTAAAAGAACCTCATTGCGCTGTTCAAGCAGCGGTACAAACAAAACAAATTTCTTCTTTGCGCTTTGCTTCTTATTCTGCTTTAATGATGAATTTAGAAGAAGGACATATAAAACGGTAGGTCTTTTTTGAGTAAAATTGCATCTGTTCAGGCTATAGAAATTCTTGACTCTAGAGGGAATCCCACTATTCAAGTGACAGTAATTAGTAATGAGGGGATCAGAGGAACTGCAGCGGTTCCCTCCGGAGCCTCTGTGGGGGAGCATGAAGCCGTGGAATTGCGGGATCAAGATAAGGGTAGATATTCTGGAAAAGGGGTGCGTAAAGCGATTGGATATATTATGGGGCCTTTGAAGGATCTTCTTAATGACGCAGATTTATATGATCAACGTAAAATTGATCAATCGCTCATTGATGCAGATGGGACGGCCAATAAAAGTCACTTAGGAGCTAATACACTATTAGCCCTGTCTTTTGCAGTGGCAAGAGCTGCAGCCAACAGTTTAAAAATACCCTTGTATCGTTACTTAGGGGGATGTGATACCTATTTATTGCCCTGTCCTATGATAAATATTCTCAATGGAGGGGTGCATGCCGATAATGGGTTGGATTTTCAAGAATTTATGATTCGACCTATTGGAGCTCCCTCATTTGCTGAGGCTATTCGTTGGGGAGTAGAAATATTTCATACTTTGAAACGGCTTTTAAAAGAAGCGGGGCATCTGATTTCTGTAGGAGACGAAGGAGGCTTTGCTCCTCGTCTTGCCTCTCATGAGGAGGCTCTTGAGTTTCTATTAGCTGCTATTGAAAAGTCTGGATATAAGCCTGGTAGAGAAGTCACATTAGCGCTAGATTGTGCAGCCTCAGAGTTCTATGATAAGCAAACAGGCTTTTATCTTACGAGAACTCCACAGCAGCAAGTGGATTATTTAACTTCTTTGGTAGATAAGTATCCCATTGACTCCATAGAGGATGGGATGGATCAAAATGATTGGGCTGGGTGGAAATTACTATCAGATCGTTTGAATGCTAGAATTCAGATAGTGGGAGATGACCTCTTTGTAACACAATCCCTTTTTTTACAAAAAGGGATGGATGCTAAGATAGCCAATGCTATTCTTATAAAGCCGAATCAAGTGGGCACTCTAACAGAAACCATTGACACCTTGCGTTTAGCTCAAAAGCAAGGTTATGGCACTATTATTTCTCATCGGTCTGGAGAAACTGAAGATACCTTTATTGCGGATCTATCTGTAGGTACACATGCAGGTCAGATAAAAACGGGTTCATTTTGTCGTTCTGAAAGAACGGCTAAGTATAATCGCTTATTAGAGATTGAATCAGAACTGACCTCTCCCACTTATTATCTCACCTTACGCTAATATCAAAAAAAATAGTTTACAAATAATTTTAGATCGATTTTATATAAAATTATGAAGCAAACTATATTTCTTTTTGGTGAAGCAGAAAAAGGAGCATTTTGTACTCCTATTCTTTGTCAATCATTGCCTCAAATGGTGGATATTTTAGGGCATCCGCCCGGAGAGAGTCGGGGAGTTTACTATGGGGTGCAAACGCTTCTTTACAAGAGGGAAGTTTTGTTTTTTCGTGTAAAAGAAGAGGGTTTTAGTAAGGAAGATTATCTTAGGGGATTGAAGTGGTTGCAAAAAGGTCACGCCTGTGACTCTTTAAGCGCTATTTGTATGCCCGGAGTGGGCGATGCTGAACTCATTGATACAAGTAGCACTGTGTGTCAGTTATATAAAAGTTGTTTAATCATTGATGAGAAAGATCTCTATGATTATTTAACTTGTAAAGTAGTCCACTAATCCAGCAGATGTGGCTTTCATGGTTTTTCTGCCCTTTTGCCAATTAGCTGGACAGACCTCTCCTGCATTTTCGTACATAATTAGAGCGTCTAATAATCGCAGTACCTCATCCACACTGCGTCCTAGCGGAAGATCATTAATGAGTTGGTGGCGTACAATGCCCTGTTTGTCGATTAAAAATAAGCCTCTATAGGCAATACCCTCATCTGCTTTTAAAACATGAAAATTTTCTGCTATGGATTTATTGAGGTCAGAGACTAATGGAAATTCAACTCCTTCAATGCCCCCTAAACTACGAGGAGTTTTTCCCCAAGCTAAATGACAAAAGGGACTATCTACAGAGCAGCCGATCACTTGCGCGTTTTTGGATTCAAATTCTTGTGACATTTCTTGAAAGGCATGTAATTCGGTAGGGCAGACAAATGTAAAATTGAGAGGATAAAAGAAAAAGACGATATATTTACCTACATAATCTTGTAGCGAAAAATTTTCTACTATTTCTCCTTTTACCACCGCTTTAGCTTTAAAATCGGGTACAGGTTTGCCCACTAATAAACTATTCATAGATCTCCTTTTTAAAATTGAAAACGCTCTCTAGGGTGTTGAATCCAGCTTTCTGCTTCTATAGTTGTCACTTCTCCATGACCTGGATAAACTTTTGTATTTAAAGGCAGGGTGGCTAATTTTTTCAAAGCTTCTTCCATTCTATTTTTTTGGCCCGTGGCTAAGTCTAATCGGCCCATGCACCCTTTAAACAAGGTATCTCCAGAAAATAAAATTCCTTGTTTATCAAGATAAAAACAACATCCGCCCGGAGTATGTCCTGGGGTATGGATGACTAAAATAGAGAATTCACCTAAGGGTAAAATTTGTTGATCTTGTAAGTAATGGGAAGTTTCGACTCCTAAGATAGGAAAGGGGCAAGGCACTTGGTCAGATCCTGGCTTATGTAGATTTTTAGCATCTTCCTTATGAATAAATAGAGGAGCTTTAGTTGCTTCTTTTAATAGATAGGCATCCGCGATATGATCCCAGTGAGAATGAGTAAATAAGATCATTTTAATAGTAAGACCATGTTGTTGCGCACTTTCCAAAATGCGTTCGCAACTTTCAAATGGAGCATCGATGATCACTCCCTCTTTAGTAATAGAAGAGCCCAATAAAAAAGCATTAGTTAAAAGAGGCCCTGATGGAAAGAGTTCAATAATCATATATTTTAAAAATATGCACCGGAGAGGATTTGAACCTCTAACCGCCCGGTTCGTAGCCGGGTACTCTATCCAATTGAGCTACCGGTGCTAAAGACAACAAATATCGGTTATTTCTAAATTTCCAGCAAGACAATTATATACTTCTAAATAACAAATATTTTTCTTGTGCTGATAATGAAAAAAACATAGCATTTTTTCCACTAATTATAGTTAAAAAATGATTTAAAGGTTTCCGATGAAAAAAAAAGAAAAAGCGCAATTCATTCAAGAGATACTGAATGCGCTTTTCCCCTTGACTCCTATCCCCTTATATCATCGCGATCCTTACACTTTACTTGTGGCAGTTTTGCTTTCTGCTCAATGCACAGATGTGCGGGTCAATTTAATTACTCCCCTCCTTTTTGAGAAGGCGGCAACCCCTAAACAGATGATCGCTTTAGAGGTTAAAGAGATTGAAGCGATTATACGCCCCTGTGGATTAGCTCCCACTAAGGCTCGAGCTATTTGGCAACTCTCTTTTGATCTAATAGCGCACTTTCAGGGAGAAGTTCCTAAGAGTTTTGATGATCTAGAATCTCTGCCTGGGGTGGGGCACAAAACGGCTTCTGTAGTGATGGCTCAAGCTTTTGGAGTTCCTGCTTTTCCTGTAGATACTCATATCCATCGGTTGGCTAAGCGTTGGAAAATTAGCAACGCTAAAAATGTATTGGAAACAGAGAGAGATTTGAAGCTCTTTTTCCCAAAGAGCTCCTGGAATAAATTACACCTACAAATGATTTATTTTGGACGTCAATACTGTCCAGCTCGAGGACATAAAGAGCGGGAATGTCCTATTTGTTCCCGGCTCGATGAATCCTTAATTTCTAAAGAAGTCTAATTATTCCTACCATCTGTGTGTTCAATGTAACAGCCATCTGATAGGTTGCCATATAAATAGGATCCAAAAGTGGAATGGGCCTTTTCTCCATATTTTTCTACTGATCTTTTTAAGCTGTAATGAACTTTATCTTCCATGAAACAGTGGTCGCAAAGAGGAAGTACGAATTTTTTATAGTAATAAACGGAGGCGATATGGGTGCGATCAGACCAGCCAAAAGAGCGAGAGAGAGGTACAAAGTGGCGCCCTAGTACCACATTATCGACGCGACCGTTCCATGAAAGATCTCTATTGCTTGAAGAAGAAAAATGAATGTACTTAATATTAGGGTTGGCTACAAGGGTGGCTACTGCTCTATTTAAATCGAAATCTTTTTTTATTACTAGATCGTGTTGGTGAATAAAAACATAAGGTGTAGTGACGTGTTTTAAGGCTTCTTCTACCGTTCCAGATAAGTGCCCCCATGTAGGACAGAAGACAAGTTGTGTATTGGAAAAATAGGGATCTGTTTGAGTGAGATGAAGGATATTTTGTTGATATTCTGTATAGAGAGAGGTTAAATGTTTTTTATGTTCAGGGATTCCATCAAAAACAATAATTTTTTTACAAAGCTGTAAGGCTGGAATACGAAATAGACTAGCTTGAGCTTGATAAATATGTTGGGTACTTGGAATCGAGGGAATAGGGCTTGTAGAAGTAATAACTGTAATCAGTTCTGCTACTTCCTTATCGTCATAAACAACGTTCCTAAATTTTAAGGGATTGGCATGGAGATAAGAAGTAAGTAATAAGATGATGAAAATAGATAGTTTTTTTAACATGTTCTCTCTTTATGAATTGTTTCAAATATAAAACCCAACCAGTTGCCTTCGCTTTTTTCATCGAGCAACTTCCATCCCACCTTGGTCGTCCAATTGAGATAAGAGTCTCTTTGGTCGCTTAAAATGCCCGATGTAATTAGCTTGTCAAACACATAGGCATTATGACTCTTAAAAGCTATTTTTTGTTCTGAAAAAATCATATTCATTAAAACGATAGCATCGGTTGTAGGCGCCTTGTATTTTCTAGAAAAATGAGCTTTTTTATCAAGATGATTTAAAGCAGCATTCTTTTTCGCATGTAAAATGGCTGCAGAGTCAATATCGACACCATAGGCTTTTTTTGCGCCTAAAAATAGAGAAGCTAAAGAGAGAATGCCGCTGCCACACCCAATATCTAAAATGATTCTATTTTGGACATGTGGTTTCATAAGCTCTAACATCAACCTCGTGGTCGAATGAGAACAATCGCCAAATCCCTCACCTGGTATTAGAAGTAATGTCCCATGAGGAGAAAGATCGATATGCGCTTTGCCTTCATAGAAATTAGGAGCAAAATTCTCCCACTGAGTTTCCCAATTTATCATTTTATCAAGATAATTTAGAGAAGAATTCATTTTTTTTAAACATTTTCTTCGTCAAAAAATTTTTATATTACTATATTTCCCCTTTTCAGATCGATTGGCTTTTTTGAGTTCGAATTCGTTAGGGGAGAACGGGCCGCCGAGCCATTCGATAAAACGATCCTTTTCATTAACATGGTCCATGTATAAAAAAATCGAGAAAAAGCCAAGCTAACAACTTCCTGGAGCCTAACAAATTAAATTATAGATTTATATGATAAAAATATTGATTTATTTAATAAGTTTTATGTTATTATATTACATGTAAACACTTTTAAAATTACATGTAAACACTTTTAAATTATATTTAATATGACATATTTTAATTATTCTCTAGATATAACAAATTATTCTTGGAGAAATGCTTTTCTTTGGGGTAATTTTATTGGACATTGTAAAAAAGCAGGGCAAGGAAGTTTAGGCAATAGGATTGTCCATATTCTTATAGCTGCTATTGAACTTTTACCTATAATCAGTCAAATCTCTTCTATTTTTGAAAAATTAATTATAGACAATTTTTCCTCATCATCTTCTTCTAAACCTCAACCTTTAACTGCAAAACAAGTTTCAATAGGAACCTCTAAAAAAAAGCATAAAGCTATTCCAAAACTAAAGGTAAATAATAGGCAATCTATATTAGCAATCCCAAAGCCAGAGAATGTTGACAAGAAGGATGTGTTAAAATCTGTTACTATTAGTCGTGTGAGTAAAGTTAGTAAAGGAGTTTATACCGCTGAGGGTAGAACGGAAAAAGGGGAAAATATTTATTTTGGTATGGAACTAATAGACGATACTTCGAGAGAAATATGGAGTGATTATTCTCAAGCTGCTTATGATCTGTGTATGCCTAATGGAATATTAAGTAGAATGGTACGTTTCTTGGACGATGAAAATAAACTCAAAGATTTACAGCAACGTTCTGGATTATCAGAGGAAGAGTTTAAGAGTCTTACAAGCCAGTTTCGAACAAGAGGATTGTATCGAAAAGGTAAACTAGCAAAGGCCATTTCAGATATTCTAGGAGGAATTTTTGGATTTGCGATTACGCCCAATTTGAGTGGGGCAGCAGCTTCCGCTACTTACGTTGCTTACATTTCAAAAAAATCTATTACAGGGCCTTTGTCTCTTCCAAAAATAGAATCTAACCTTAAAATATTTAAAGAAAAGTATAAAGATATATTAATGTCAGTAGGGGTTAGATTAGATGACAGCAAACCTCTTTTTGAGAATCGTGGTATTTTTCGTAATCCTTTTAGCGTTATAGAAGGTGGATATTCTAATATCGCGACTCAATTGCATGCATTTACTGGTAAAGTGATAAAAGAGCGCGTAAATCAAACTTTAGGTGGTAAAGAAAAACTATATATGAGTGTTTCGCCAGTTTATAAGATGAAAGACATATTGGTAAAAAAAATTGGGTTAGAGCGAATAAAAATAGAAAAGGATATTCCTAAAGAATTGCGTACAATAAAAGGTGGCGCACTTGAAGAGCAATTTCTTATTCAGCTTGAAGATTTAGCTAACCTCCATTAAAAGAGGAAATGCTATAACTTCAGAATTTCTCCCGCCATACATAGGAGAAGTTTAGCTATTTACGCTAAATTTTTAGATGAGTAACCAATAGACTCTTCCGTAACCTAGCCGTTATCTCATCAAATCTCTGTTGTAAATCTAATAGAGAAAATAGAGGTTCTTATTTATCTACAAAGCCTTTAAAAGGCTTATCAATGATCGAGCCAAGGGCTAAATAAACAATGGGAATAGTCAAGCCTCTTTGTTGTTTTTCTCCAAACAATTTTCCCCAGGTTAATACAACTTCAATATCTATAGGTAAGCTTCGATTGCGAAACCGCGTGTTTACCGATTTTCCGCAGCTTAGAAAGAATACAAGTATCGAGTAAATAGTTCATAAATCAACTTCTCTGTGTAATTCTTTTGAGCGTTCTATATCCAATTCAATCTCTTGGCAAGGTGCAGCTTTAAAAAAATTAAGAAGAGAAGTTTTGGATTGAGTCATTTCATCAAATTCTTTTTTCGATAAAATAACAGCCACGGGCTCGCCTTGCTTAGTAATTGTTTATATCCTTTTATATTGGCATCTTCTACAAGTTGAGAAAATTTGGCTTTAGCTTCTTGAATTTGCCATACATTTTTATTATTACTAGCTGCTCTAGCATGATGCTTTTTCATAAAAACTCCTTATGACTAGTCTGTCTAGAAGAGTGAAAGACTGTTTAAATCGCGGCCGATTACCTACAAGATAAAAACTTTGATGGTTTGTTGGGTTTCTTTGTGAACATCAGTCAACCAATTTTGCAAACAATCTATGATGGCTTTTTCTATAGAGTCTTCGTTTTCTTTATTGCATACCAAAAACCGTGAAAAGACAGGGATTTTTCCTCGATACTTTTTTGCCGACTCTCCATTTACCCAGGCACCGATGGAAACAGATACAACCTCTTTTTCCAATCCTTTCTTGATAGTAATATAGGCCTGCATATCTGCCAAAAGAGATTCTTTTTGAACACCTTGTTCGTTTGAGGATATAGAAACTTTATCTTTTAAAGCACTCTTAATCAAAGAAGATAGAGGGATTTTCACGGAATCTTCTGACGAGACATAGAAGGATATGCTTTCTACTCCTTTGTAAGAAAAGGGAGTGGGCTGTACAAAAAAAGATTCATCGACCAGTAGAGAAGCATTTAAAAAACTACAAGAAAGAGTAGTAAAAAAAATCAGTCCCAATAAGGATCGGGAGGAATTTGCAAAATATCCATTCTTTTCCATATATCTACCATTGGTTGAAGACATGTTTTTCAAAAACCTTACTCAGTACAGCATCTTCTTCAACGTTTATAGAATTTGTTGGTGAAGGGTTTCGAAAATAATACTTTAATAAATTATTTACCTACACAAAATTTTGAAAAGATAGAGGTTAAGATATCTTCAGTGATATCTAGGCCGATGATCGTTCCTAATTCAGAGAGAATAGAGCGCATTTCAGAAGAGAGGAATTCGGGTGAAGTGCCCTCTTTTAAGCCGGTAATTAAGCGATCACAGGCATCTAAAGCGAGACTTAAAGCCTCTTTGTGTCGAAAATGAGTAATGATCACCTCTGTTTTTTCAGGAACCCCTCTTTTCCAGATGATTTGTTCAATAGATTCGCGCACCTTATCTAGCCCTATATTTTGTTTCGCTGAAATATGAACAGTGGGTCTATTTTCAAAGGAGTCGAGATTTATTAATTGTGCGTGGCTCTCTTCAGATAGAAGGTCTATTTTATTCCATATCAATAGGGTATTATGCAAGTGAGAAGCAGAGAGCAGTTGATGGTCTTCTTGAGTTAAAGGGTTAGAAGCATCGAAGACTAATAAGACAAGATCAGCTTCTTGCATAGCTTGTAGGGTGCGTTTTATTCCCTCTTTTTCAATGATGTTCTCCGTCTTGCGAATACCTGCTGTGTCAAGTAGTCTAAAATGGAGAGATCCTAGGCGTAAATTCTCTGTAAGTACATCGCGAGTAGTGCCGGCAATAGGGGTCACAATAGCTCTCTCTTTTCCGAGTAAAGCATTCATTAGAGAAGATTTACCCACATTGGGAGAGCCTACTAGACAGAGAGTGAGCCCTTCATGAATCATTTTCCCCTCATGAAAGGTAGCTATTAACTGATCCATTTTGGTTCGGGTATGAGAAAGAGTGGCTAATACTTCTTCAATAGTGGCAAATTCTAACCCCTCCTCTGGAAAATCTACCCAGGCTTCCAAAATAGCCGCTATATCAATGAGTTCTTGTTGAAAAGAGGTGATTTTTTTTGAAAGTGCTCCTGATAATTGCTGCTCTGCGGAGGTAAGGGCTAATTCATTTTTAGCGGAAATGAGAGATTGTACAGCTTCAGCTTGCGCTAGGTCTATCTTCCCATTCATAAAGGCGCGTAATGTAAATTCACCGGGTTGAGCGGCAATAGCTCCCGCTTGTAGGACCGTTTCTAAAACGCGTTGGGTTATTAAACTCCCTCCATGACAGTGTAGTTCTACAATATCTTCGCCTGTATAAGAACGGGGTGCTAACATCACTAGAAGAAGACCTTCATCTATAGTAGCTTGAGAGCTGTTGATAATTTTACCAAAGTGGGCAGAGT
>Ga0157376_10001006_pt1 | contig 18382 bp, 19 predicted proteins | sample M45metaG_FD_121801 | JGI IMG/M metagenome (GOLD analysis project Ga0157376, IMG submission 121801) | Miscanthus rhizosphere microbial communities from Kellogg Biological Station, Michigan, USA - M4-5 metaG | ecosystem: Host-associated > Plants > Roots > Rhizosphere > Soil | place: USA: Michigan... | reverse complement strand
GGCGTCGGCCATGTCCTGCGTCAGCTTTTCCATCATGTAGCTGCCGGCCCACGGGTCGATCACGTTGGTGATGTGCGTCTCTTCCTGGATGATCAGTTGCGTGTTGCGGGCGATGCGCGACGAGGTTTCGCTCGGCAGCGCGATCGCCTCGTCGAACGAATTGGTGTGCAGCGACTGCGTGCCGCCGAACACCGCCGCCATCGCCTCGATCGTCGTGCGCACCACGTTGTTGTACGGGTCCTGCTCCGTCAGCGACCAGCCGGAGGTCTGGCAATGCGTGCGCAGCATCAGGCTCTTCGGGCTCTTGGCGTTGAAGCCCTTCATGATGCGGCACCACAGCAGGCGCGCCGCGCGCATCTTGGCGATCTCCAGGTAGAAGTTCATGCCGATCGCCCAGAAGAACGACAGCCGCCCCGCGAATTCGTCGACGTCCAGGCCCTTGGCCAGCGCCGTCTTCACGTACTCCTTGCCGTCGGCCAGCGTGAACGCGAGTTCGAGCGCCTGGTTCGCGCCGGCTTCCTGCATGTGATAGCCCGAGATCGAGATCGAGTTGAACTTCGGCATGTTCTTGGCCGTGTACTCGATGATGTCGCCGATGATCCGCATGCTCGGCTTGGGCGGGTAGATGTACGTGTTGCGGACCATGAACTCCTTGAGGATGTCGTTCTGGATGGTTCCGCTCAACTTGTCCTGCGACACGCCTTGCTCCTCTGCCGCGACGATGTAACCCGCGAGCACCGGCAGCACCGCGCCGTTCATGGTCATCGAGACGCTCACCTTGTCGAGCGGGATGCCGTCGAACAGGATCTTCATGTCCTCGACCGAGTCGATGGCAACGCCCGCCTTGCCGACGTCGCCGGTCACGCGCGGGTGGTCGCTGTCGTAGCCGCGGTGCGTCGCCAGGTCGAACGCGACCGATACGCCCTGCCCGCCGCCGGCCAGGCCCTTGCGATAGAACGCATTCGATTCCTCGGCCGTCGAGAAACCTGCGTACTGGCGGATGGTCCACGGCCGCGCCGCGTACATCGTGGCTTGCGGGCCGCGCAGATAGGGCTCGAAGCCGGGCAAGGTGTCGGTGTACGGCAGGCCCTGCAGGTCCTGTGCGGTGTAGAGCGGCTTCACGGCGATGCCGTCCGGCGTCACCCACTTGATGGCGTTCAAGTCGCCGCCGGGTGCGGACTTGGCGGCGGCCTTGGCCCACTGCTCGAGCGTGGCAGGCGTGAATTCGGGGTCGGGCTGGCTCATGGCTGGCTTTCCGGTAATGCTGGACTGTACGGGTTCACCCTGCAGTTTACATCATTCATAATTATTGATAAAGAATTTAGATCACCGTAGAATTACGCCATGGCCGCCCTTTCGCTTGCCCCACGCGCCCTCTACCAGGAGGTGGCGGAACTGCTGCGCCAGCGCATCTTCAAGCGAGAGCTGGAACCCGGCAGCTGGATCGACGAGATGAAGATCGCCGAGGAATTCGGCATCAGCCGTACGCCCTTGCGCGAGGCGCTGAAGGTGCTCGCGGCCGAAGGCCTGGTGACGATGAAGGTGCGGCGCGGCGCCTATGTCACCGAGGTCTCGGAGACGGACCTCGCGGACGTGTATCACCTGCTCTCACTGCTGGAAAGCGACGCGGCCGGCGTGGTCGCGCAAAAGGCGACCGACGAGCAGATCAAGGAATTGCAACAGCTCCACAAGGAACTGGAAGCGGCCACGAACAACCGCGACAAGTTCTTCACGCTCAACGAGCGCTTTCACATGCGCCTGCTGCAGATCGCCGGCAATCGCTGGCGCGACCAGATGGTGGCCGACCTGCGCAAGGTGATGAAGCTCAACCGCCAGCACTCGCTGCTGAAGGTCGGGCGGGTGAAGGAGTCGATGCTCGAGCACCGCGCCATCATGGAAGCGATCGCGCGGCGCGACGGCAAGACCGCCGTCAAGCGCATGCAAGAGCATTTCAGCAACGGCCTTGAAGCCGCGGCCTGAAAGCGCTGCGCGACCGCCGCGTGGTCGGTAGCACGAAAGCAGCAGGCGTTTTGCCGCGTTGACAACGCGCGCACCTCGTTTAGATTAATGACCCGGTCGCCCTGAGCTTGTCGAAGGGCTGTTCGCGAGACCCAGGGCAGGCTTCGACAAGCTCAGCCCGAACGGTCCGAGTGTCAAACTCCAACAATCCGCTCAATGGGAACCCCCGCCATGTCATTGAAATCCTTGCGCAAGGTCTTGTTCGCGTCCGCCACGGCGCTGCTGATCATCGTCACCGCGAACGCCGCGGAGTTCATCAGCGTGCTCACCGGCGGCACCAGCGGCGTCTATTACCCGCTGGGCGTGGCCTTGTCGCAGGTCTACAGCAAGTCCATCCCCGATGCGAAGACATCCGTGCAAGCCACCAAGGCCTCGGCCGAGAACCTGAACCTGTTGCAGGCCGGCCGCGGCGAGATTGCCTTCACGCTCGGCGATGCGCTGTCCGACGCCTGGAAAGGCAATGAGGAAGCCGGCTTCAAGACCCCGCTGAAAAAATTGCGCGGCATCGCCGGCATCTATTCCAATTACATCCAGATCGTCGCCAGTGCCGATTCGGGCATCAAGACATTGGCTGACCTGAAAGGCAAGCGCGTTGCCGTCGGCGCACCGAAGTCAGGCACCGAGATCAACGCACGCGTCATCCTCAAGGGCGCGGGCTTGACGTACAAGGACCTGGGCAAGGTCGAGTACCTGCCGTTCGGCGAATCGGTCGAGCTGATGAAGAACCGCCAGCTCGACGCGACGCTGATCTCCGCGGGCCTGGGCGTCTCGGCCATTCGCGATCTTGCAACCGCCGTGAAGATCGTCATCGTGCCGGTGCCGGCCGACGTGATCGCGAAGATCAACGATCCCGCCTACATCGCGGGCACGATCCCGGCGAGCACCTACGAGGGCCAGGGCGGCGCGGTGTCGACAGTCGCGATCGAGAACTTCCTCGTCACGCATGAGGGCGTCTCCACCGACACTGTGTACAAGATGACCAAGTCGATGTACGAGAACCTCGACCAGCTCGTGGCCGCGCATGCCGCCGCCAAGGCGATCAAGCGCGAGGAGGGCCCGAAGCACATGCCGATCCCGCTGCATCCCGGCGCCGAAAAATACTATCGCGAGGTCGGGCTGATCAAATAAGGCGTCGGATCGCCCACGATGACCGAAGCCACCACACAAGAAACACCGCAGAACCTGTTCGAGCACCCGCTTCCCACAGGCGAGTTCGAAGAGCACGGCCACACCCGCAACTTGAGCGGCTGGGCGATGAAGGCCGTGATCTTCGCCACGATCGCCTTCTCGGCGTACCAGCTGATGATCGCGGGCTTCGCGCCGCTGTCCAGCATGGTCACGCGCGCGCTGCACGTCGGCTTCCTGCTGCTGATCACGTTCCTTCTCTACCCGGCGCTCAAGCACGCGAAGGCGGAAACGCGCATTCCCTGGTACGACTGGCTGCTCGCGCTCGTGGGCTTCGGCCTCGCGTTCTACCAATGGGTGTTCGAGGCCGACTTGATCCAGCGCTCCGGCGATCCGACGACGACGGACCTGGTCGTTGGCACCATCGTCGTCGTGCTGGTGTTCGAGGCAGCGCGGCGCATCCTGGGCTTGGCCTTGCCGATCGTCTGCGCGATCTTCCTCGCGTACGGCTTCCTCGGCCAGTACCTGCCCGGCGACCTTGCGCATCGCGGCTACTCGTTCGCGCAACTGGTGGACCAGCTCGGCTTCGGCACCGAAGGCATCTACGGCATCCCGACATTGGTGTCGGCGACGTACATCTTCCTGTTCATCCTGTTCGGCTCGTTCCTCGAGCACGCGGGAATGATCCGCCTCTTCAACAGCGTGGCGCTCGGCTTCGTCGGCCATGCGCAAGGCGGCCCCGCGAAAGTGGCGGTGATCTCATCGGGCTTCATGGGGATGATCTCCGGCTCGGGCATTGCCAACGTGCTCACCATCGGCCAGTTCACCATCCCGCTGATGAAGCGCTTCGGCTACACGTCGATCTTCGCCGGCGCGGTGGAAGCCACGTCGTCGATGGGCGGGCAGATCATGCCGCCGGTAATGGGCGCCGTCGCGTTCATCATGGCCGAGACGCTCAACGTGCCGTACTCGGACATCGTGAAGGCGGCCGTGATCCCGGCGTTCCTCTATTACTTCACCGTGTTCGTCATGGTGCACCTCGAAGCCGGCCGCCTGAAATTGCTCGGCATCCCGAAGGACCAGTGCCCGAATCCGTGGAAGGCCATCAAGGACAACTGGTACCTCATCGTGCCGCTGGCCGTGCTCGTGGTCATGCTGTTCGAGGGCTTCACCCCGATGTTCGCCGGCATCATGGGTCTCGCGCTGACGGCGATCCTGATTCTCGGCGCAACGCTCGCGGCGCGCATGTCCTACACCGCGTTCCGCGTGGTGTTCTGGGTCGCGATGGGCCTGGGTGCCGCCTCGTTCGCCAAGTGGGGCATCCAGCCCGTGATGGCGCTGATCGGCGCGCTGGCCATCGCCAACTGGTTCGTGCAAGGCGGCAAGAAGACGCTGCAGACGATGAAGTCGAGTCTCGTCGACGGTGCCAAGCAAGCGTTGCCCGTGGGTGTGGCCTGCGCGATCGTCGGCGTGATCATCGGCGTGCTCACGCTTACGGGCGCCGCATCGAGCTTCGCGGGCTACATCCTCACCATCGGCCAGAAGAGCCTGTTCGCTTCGCTCTTCCTCACGATGGTGGTGTGCCTGATCCTCGGCATGGGCATCCCGACGATCCCCAACTACATCATCACGAGTTCGATCGCGGCGCCCGCGTTGCTCAAGCTCGGCGTGCCGCTGATCGTCTCGCACATGTTCGTGTTCTATTTCGGCATCATGGCCGACCTCACGCCGCCGGTCGCGCTCGCGGCTTTCGCGGCCGCGTCAATCGCGCGCGACTCGCCGATGCGCATCGGTTACAAGGCGACTCAGATCGCCATCGCCGGCTTCGTCGTGCCGTACATGGCGATCTACGACCCGGCGCTGATGTTGCAAGGCCAATGGACGGCGCTCACCGTGGCGTACGTCGCGTTCAAAGCCATCGTCGCGATCAGCCTGTGGGCGGTGATGACGATCGGCTACATGTGGCAACCCGTCGGCTGGTTCGGCCGCGCGTTCGCCTTCGCGGCCGCTGCCCTCCTCGTCGCCGCCGTGCCTTTCACCGACGAGACCGGCTTCGCGATGACGGTGGCGTTCGTGCTGTGGCAGTGGTTCCGCAACCGCCGCCCACGCCTGGCCGCCGTAGCCTGAGATGAGCGGCGTCTGCTTGGCCGCGGGCGTGCTCGCCGCCACGCTGCCGCTCTCGTCTTTCACGCTCGCGTGGACGCATTCGATCGAGAAGATTCGCTGGGAAGAGGACTATCGCGTGGTGGGAACACGCCTCGTGCTCGAGGAAGCGCGGATCAAGGGCACGGGTGCGGGCATGGAGCCACCGGCGGACGCGCGGCTGGAGAACGGCGTGTGGCACTACAAGCCCAAGCTGGCGCCGCTGGAGAAATTGCGGATCACGCAGTCGCCTTACACGGCGGGCTATGAGATTTGTGCGGGTGGTGCGTGTAAGCCGCTCACGGCCGTTTTGCCTGGCCTGCCCGCGATCGAGGTCGTCGAGGTGCGGCCTTGCCAAGCCGCGCAAGCCCGATAGCCGTCACAGCTCGCTCTGGCCGTCTTCCGCCTGGACCGATTGCTCCTGCGCGGCTTTCGTCGCGGCAGGTGGCGCGAACGGCGGCGGAAAACCCACGAAGGCCATGAAGATGAGGATGGGAAGCACGCAGTAGAACAGCGGGCGCTTCCAGTTAAGGTCGATGCGCATTGACGGCGGAGGTGGGGCCGTGCGAAGGAAGATTCAAGGGGCAGGCCCTCTTTTCGCCGACTATGGGGGTCAGCTCACCGCGGCTTGTAGCGCAGCGCGACCAGCGCCGCATTCGTGACTTCGACGTCACTGAGTGCTTCATCCGACAGCCGGAACAGAGTTCGCCCCCGAATAGCAACCAGCTTATCAATGAGAACTTGAGATGGGATGCTCGAGTTAAGCAAAGCCATTGGGCTCGTCCTATCGTCGACGCCATAGTTCTTGAACATGATGTCGAGCCTCGCCAGCAAGACGTCATCCGGCAACTGCTGGTCTCCCGGCATGCGCGCGAGACCGGCCTTGAGTTTCTCGAAGGTTGTTTCCTGGATTGCCGCACGCACCTTTGCCAGGTACTGCTTCGAGGGTTCATCGAACTTCTTGGAATCGAGGGCAAGCATGAAGCTGCGACCTGCCGGGCCGGCCACTTGCATCATGTACGACGTAACCCGAGTGAGGATGTCGTAGCTCGGCGAGTCCGCCACCGCACGCGAGACTTCAGGAAGGGACGCGGGCGTGCCCAACCAGACAAGCAGTTCCAAGGCGCGCTTGGCGACTACCTTATCTGCCAACTTCGCTTTCAACACCGACTCGGACTCAGGTCCGTAAGCACCGTAAAGAAAGACGCAGACAAGGGTACCGTCCAATTTAAGGGCGTGCTGCGGAACGAATATCGAGTCATCTGAAGTGAGGAACGCTTTCTCGATCAGCGGAAGGATCGCCGGATCGTGACTCTTCGAGACCGCATACATGAAATCGAAGAGCTCACGCTTGTTTGCGGCCACGACAGGTGTGCGAAAGTCGATATGCGCAAGCGCGTCCATGGCGCTTGCCTTGCCCTCGGCGGTGTCGTTGACATAGACGAAGTAGCCGGCATCCAGAAGAAGCAAATCACTGGGTTTCGATGCTCGAAGTTCGGACTGGAGCGCTGCCCTCAACAAAGGCAGGGAGCGGCCCTTGTCCGAGGAAAAGAGTTTCCAGGCCGCGTCCATCTGGCTGTTGTACTGGGCGATCAGCTTTGGATCCGACACGACGCGCACTTCGCGAAGCCGCCCAAGACTGCTTGCAACGTCGTCTTCGAAGGAGGCTGCAAAAGAATTGCTTGCAGCCAGAGACAAAACAATCGCGGCAAAGCTCCAAAAACGGCGCGCGATCGAAGCATCAGATTTCTTCATGAACATGGTGTTCGCAATTCAATTGAGTACATTGGCTTTTCGACCATTGCGTTTTTGCTCTAGTTCTTGACAGCGCACTTAGAGTCGAAACTCATTGTTGTCCGAATTGACGATATGCCCCGCTTCGCCGAGAAGGTAATCCACAGCCGCAATCGATCGACGCCATTCATCGAGGATCCGCGATGTCAAACTCTCCTGAATAGCCCTTCTAAATTCTAGGCAGTTCGCTTCTGGAACTAGCGGCACGTTCCCGGGCCGTTCGTAGTCTCCCGTGTAGTTGCCTTCAAGTACATGCGAGCCCTCCCAGTCGATTTGCGGCGATTGCATGAACACTTCTTTGGGTTGCCGCCCGTCCACGATGATCCGTCGAGCGCCCGCAAGCCAAACGAGCAGCTGGGCTCGCCAATGTGGATCGGAAATCGCCAGGACGGATTCAACCCATGCCCTAACTTGCACCGGCCGCAGATACTTCAAGCAGAAAAATAGGGAAGCGGAAAGGTCCCCACTCGCTTCCCACCAACCCCATCCGATGGCATGAGGAGAAGGTTGAGCGTACAACATCCTTTCGAGAACTGGTTTGGTCCCGTTCCACTTGGATTCGTCCATCAAGCACTGGCCGATCGTGTCGAGAAGATCATCACCGAATTCACGGTACGGCCCATCGCTGAACCCCGAGTGATACTGCGCCATAACGGCCGTGCAGAGTACCTCTTGCAGCGAGCGATGACTAGGCCGTAGGCAAATGGGAACGAGATGCGTGGCGAAATAGTCGAGCCAAAGCTTCCACTCTCGCATTGGGCCGAAGCAAGAGTTCCCACTGGCAATTTCGCCTAACGGAACCGCGAGTTCACGTTCCGTGAGCTCGTCGATTGGGCGCTCACGCAGATAAGTGAACATCTCGCGTCGGGCACCCATAAACCAAGCCTCGCCCATCGGCTCTTTCGGTAGCGCCACCTTTCCGCGCATCCGTGCGAGCGATTCCCGGCGCGGACCGCGACCCGGAACCCACGTGAAGGACTTGTCGGGGGTGAGGGTTACGGTCATGCGGTGTTGTCAGATCTCACGCGTATCCGGACTGCCAGGTACGGCGCCAGCAGCGTGACGACAAGAACGACCGGCCAGAGGTTGCCGCCCTTGAATGTGTACGCATCGAATAGTTCATCCCACGGCTTGTGCTGGACCCAACGCCCGAAGCCGAATTCGAAGGCCAACGTGAGGCATAGCCAGAGAATGCCGATGAAGATCCCCTGCGAGGTCGTGATTCCTCGCTGGAGGCTCACAAAAGCGAAGGCCACGAGAAGCACGACAATTGACAGCAGCAGGCCGCTGAGGACCAGTCCTTCGGTCTTGCCAAGCATCGGGATCAGAAATGCTTCACGCAGAGCACCATTGCCGATCGCGAAAATCAGGATGACGAGCCAGGCGGCGATGGACTTGACGAATGGCATGGTCAATGAAAGCCCGGCTGCTCTTGCTCGGTTGCTTGGGTAGCCACGCCCATTTACATCCGGACCTGATCGTTGATTACTGCTTCGACGTGGTGGCCATCGGGATCAATGAGAAACGCGGCGAAATAGTTCGGGCCGTACGCCGGCCGCAGCCCGGGCTCTCCATTGTCACTGCCACCGGTCGCGAGGCCGGCACCATGAAACCTGGCCACGGCCTCACGCGAGTGTGCGGCGAACGCAAGATGGAACCCCGGACCGGGAGCACGCGGCACCGGCTGAAGCTTGAGGCACAACTTGTCTTCGTTATCGTGAAGTCCGTATCCCACCGCCGTCGCATGCTCGAACACTCGCCGATACCCCAAGGCGCCGAGTGCCGCGTCATAGAACGCGCCGGCCCTTGCAAGATCCGCAACGCCGAGCGAGATGTGATGCAGCATGGCGACAGGCTCGCCCGTCATGGGTTGGCATCCTCCATTGGTGCGAAACGCGGCTGCGCTCTGCCCTCGAACTCGATCTGCTCGAAGAACATGGAGTGCGGTCGAACCCATAAGCCCGAATCGTTGTACAGCGGCCGGTAGATCACCATCGGCTCGAGGGATTCGCTATGCCGTGCCACGCCGATGACTTCGTACTCGCCGCCTTTGTAGTGACGGTAGCGGCCTATTGGCGCAGAAGGTAGCGGAGGGAGATCGGACATGTGTTTCAACCTGCTGAGCGAAGCATCACTTGCTTTCCTCATCGAGGAATTTCCACGTGTCCGCGCCGTCGAAACGGCGAACGGGCACGGACTCGAGGAGTTTCGGGTCGAAGTTATTGAGGTTGACACCGTGGCTGGCGCCAAGCTTCGGCGGCAGTGGCTCCCAATGCGTGACGACGCCACATGTCTTGCAGCGGATCGTACGAAGGGTTCTGTCGCCCTGGATGTATTCGTCGGTTTCGGCGGGATGGCCTTCGATCAATACCGTGCCGAACTCGTAATACGCCCATACGCTGCCGAGCCGCCGACAGATCGAGCAGTTGCAGCGCGTGGCCTTCTCGGGCATGACGGGCAACGTCAGTTTGACTGCGCCGCAGTGACAGGAGCCCTGAAGGGAAACGGGTGATTGATCTTGCATGCTGAAGAACCTTTGCGGATGACCTGAGGCATCAAGGTCGAGGCAACCTGCCAGAAATGCTTCTGGATTCGCTTCGAATTCCGAAGAACAACGTTCGAGGGCTGAGGCAGAGAATAGCTCGGGACGACTGCACGGATTGACAAAAAACACCGAGCGATCGGCTTGAATATAGACCTCGTAGCCAGGCCGCCATAGGCGCGAGGAGACGGCGATGGGATGCGAGTGGACTCTCCGGGCAGACCCCGTGCCAGTGAGCAGACCACGAACGGCCTCGAGCGCCTCGGGACCATCGGATTCGAAACACACATCGTCGTACTCACCATTTCCAAGCATGGTGATCAAGCCAAACAGGACTCTCTCATTCTCGATCGGAAGAATACATGGCTTGATCGGCTGGGGCTGCGGGCCATGCCAGTCCCTGTACCACTCGGTGAGGATGATTAGCATCGGGAACTTAGCGTGAACATGACCGGCGACCGCGCAACGGTGCGACCAGACAGAGCGGACTAACGCCGACAAAGGCCCACCGTCGCAGAACCGAACAGCGGCACCAAAATATTCCCGAAGGAACGCCGTCGATAGCGTCGTGAATGGGGCCGTTTGGCGGCATCTCTCCCCCCTGCAAGTCCGCGTTGCAAGGGCGGCTCTTGGCGGGATGCTACCGCGTTGTGGCGGATAAGTACACGGGCAAGCGGCGCAGTGAGGCGCGATCGACGGCGGGCCTGGATTGCGGGTCAAGCCCGCAATGACAATCACTCAGCCGCGCAACGACGGGACAGACAGGCGCTCGTTCAGAACGCCGAAATCCCCGTCTGCGCGCGCCCAAGAATCAGCGCATGCACGTCATGCGTGCCTTCGTATGTGTTCACCACCTCGAGGTTCACCAGGTGGCGCGCCACGCCGAACTCGTCGCTGATGCCGTTGCCGCCCAACATGTCGCGCGCAGCGCGGGCGATGTCGAGAGCCTTGCCGCAGGAGTTGCGCTTCATGATCGACGTGATCTCCACCGACGCCGTGCCTTCGTCCTTCATGCGGCCCAGCCGCAGGCACCCTTGCAGGCCCAGCGTGATCTCGGTCTGCATGTCGGCCAGCTTCTTCTGGATCAACTGGTTGGCCGCGAGCGGCTTGCCGAACTGCTTGCGATCGAGCACGTATTGGCGCGCGCGGAACCAGCAGTCCTCGGCCGCGCCAAGCGCGCCCCAGGCGATGCCGTAGCGCGCCGAATTCAGGCAGGTGAACGGGCCCTTCAGGCCACGCACGTCGGGGAAGGCGTTTTCTTCGGGGCAGAACACTTCGTCCATCACGACTTCGCCCGTGATCGAGGCGCGCAGGCCCACCTTGCCGTGGATGGCCGGTGCCGTCAGGCCCTTCCAGCCCTTCTCCAGCACGAAGCCGCGGATGGCGCCTTCGTCGTCCTTGGCCCAGACGACGAACACGTCGGCGATCGGGCTGTTCGAAATCCACATCTTGGCGCCGGAAATCTTGTAGCCGCCGTCGACCTTCTTCGCGCGCGTGATCATGCTGCCGGGGTCGGAGCCGTGGTTCGGCTCCGTCAGGCCGAAGCAGCCGATCCAGTCGCCGGTCGCGAGCTTGGGCAGGTACTTCTGCTTGGTCGCTTCATTGCCGAACTCGTTGATCGGCACCATCACGAGCGACGACTGCACGCTCATCATCGAGCGATAGCCGGAGTCGACACGCTCCACCTCGCGCGCGATCAAGCCGTAGCAGACGTAGTTCAGGGCCGCGCCGCCGTACTGCTCGGGGATGGTGGGCCCAAGCAAACCGAGCGCGCCCATCTCGCGGAAGATCGCGGGGTCGGTCTTCTCGTTGCGGAAGGCTTCGAGCACGCGCGAGCCCAGGCGCTCCTGTGCATACGCGGCGGCGGCGTCGCGGATGGCGCGCTCGTCGTCGGTGAGTTGCGAATCCAGCAGCAGCGGGTCGGCCCAGTTGAACGATGCTTTGGCAGTGCCCATGGAATCTCCGTGTCAGGTTGAACGCGCATCGGGCAACACAGCGGTTACCTCGATCTCGACCTTGGCACGATCTTCCATCAGGGCCGTTACTTCGACGGCCGTCATCGCCGCGTTGTAGGCGCCGATGATCTCGCGAAAGGCCTGCCCCACTTCCTTCGAAGCGGCCAGGTATTCGCGCTTGTTGGTCACGTACCAGGTCATCCGGACGATATTCTCGGGCATGCCGCCCGCTTCACGGAGCACGTCGGCGACATTCTGCAGGGCCTGCCGGGCCTGGGCCGCGAAATCGTCGCTGGCGAAGTGGCCATGGCCGTCCCAGCCGATCATGCCGGCGATGAACAACATCTTGCCGCTGGCGACGACCCCGTTCGAATAGCCCTTGGGCCGGGGCCAGCCCGCCGGTTGAATGATCTTCATGGTTTTCCTTCGCTCGCGGCAAGACCTTTGAGCAGGTCGCGCCCGATGATGAGTTGCTGCACTTCGCTCGCGCCTTCGTAGATGCGCAGCGAGCGGATTTCGCGGTAGAGCCGTTCCACCGTTTCGCCGCTGACGACGCCCTGCCCGCCGAAGATCTGCACGGCCGCGTCGATCACTTGCTGCGCGCCCTCGGTGGCGGTGAGTTTGGCCATCGCCGCTTCACGCGTCACGTTGCGGCCCTGGTCGCGCTGCCAAGCGGCGCGGTAGACCAGCAGCGCGGCGCTGTCGATGGTCGTCGCCATCTGTGCCAGCTTGGCCTGCGTCAACTGGAAATCCGAGAGGTGCTGGTTGAACATCTTGCGCGAGGTGGCGCGTTGCAGGGCCTCGTCCATCGCGCGCCGCGCGAAGCCCAGGTCGGCGGCGGCCACAGAAGTGCGGAACACGTCGAGCGTGCGCATCGCCACCTTGAAGCCCTCGCCCGCGTCGCCGATCCGCTGCGACAGCGGCACGCGGCAATTGGAGAAGCGCAGCCGGGCCAGCGGATGCGGCGCGATCACATCGATGCGCTCGGCGATCTCCAGGCCGGGGGTGTCCGCGTCGACGATGAAGGCCGAAATGCCTCGCGCGCCAGGCGCTTCGCCGGTGCGCGCGAACACCACGTAGAAGTCCGCGATGCCGCCGTTGGAAATCCACGTCTTCTCGCCATTCAGCACGGCGTGCGTGCCCTCGACATGCGCGTTGCATTGCATCGCCGCCACGTCGGAACCGGCGCCGGGCTCGGACAGCGCGAACGCCGCGATGGCCTCACCCGCAGCGACGCGCGGCAGGTAGCGCTCCTTCTGCTCGCTCGTGCCTTGCAGGCTGATCGCGCCGGAACCCAGGCCTTGCATCGCGAAGGCGAAGTCGGCCAAGCCGCTGTGGCGTGCCAGTGTCTCGCGGACGAGGCAGATCGCACGCGTGTCGATGGCCGCAGCGGCGCCGTGCTTGCCGCCCACCGCGTGGCGCAGCCAGCCGCCTTGGCCGAGCGAGCGGACGAGCGAACGGCATTCGGTATCGATATCGGCGCCGTGATCGTGCGGAACGTGACGCGTGGCCCATGCGTCCAGGTCGATCGCCAATTGTTTGTGGTGCACCTCGAGGAAAGGCCAGTCCAGGTATTGGGTGTCGCTCATGGCATGCCCTCAGTTGCCTTCGAACCGCGGCTTCTGCTTGGCGACGAAAGCCTCGTACGCGCGATTGAAGTCCTCGGTCATCATGCAGATCGCCTGCGCCTGCGCCTCGGCCTCGATGGCCTGCTCGATGGTCATGGCCCACTCCTGGTGCAACATGGTCTTGGTGATGCCATTGGCAAAGCTCGGGCCCTGCGCCAGGTCCAGCGCAAGCTTCTGCGCGTCTGCCAGCAATGCTTCGGGCGGGCACAGCCGGTTGAAGAATCCCCAGCGCTCGCCCTCCTCCCCGCCGAGCGAGCGGCCGGTGTAGAGCAACTCGCTCGCACGTCCCTGCCCGATGATGCGCGGCAGGAAGGCGCACGCACCCATGTCGCAACCCGCGAGGCCGACGCGATTGAACAGGAAGGCCGTCTTGCTTCGCGCGGTGCCCAGGCGCAGGTCCGAAGCCATTGCGACGATCGCGCCGGCGCCGGCACACACACCGTCCACCGCCGCGATGATCGGTTGCGGGCAGGCGCGCATCGTCTTCACCAGGTCACCTGTCATGCGGGTGAACATCAGCAGCTCGGGTGCCTTCAGTTTCACGAGAGGGCCGATGATCTCGTGCACGTCGCCGCCGGAGCAGAAGTTGTCGCCCGCGCCGTGGATGACGACGGCGTGGACGTCGCTTGCGTATTTCAATTGCCCGAAGAGGTCGCGCAGCTCCGCATACGAATCGAAGGTCAGCGGGTTCTTGCGCTCGGGCCGGTTAAGCGTGATCGTCGCGACGGCGTCGCTCACGCTCCAGAGGAAGTGCGTCGCCTTGTAGCCGGCCAATTGCTTGCGGTTGCCGGCCAGCAGTGCCGGATCGACGTGCGAAGAGTCTTTGCTCATGATCGTTCCTTTGCCATTACTCCCTCTCCCCCTGGGAGAGGGTTGGGGTGAGGGCCTGCGCCTTCTCGCGCTCCAGATTGCGTTCGAGTTGCGTCTTCGCCGACCGATATTGCTTCGGCCATGGCAAGTCGCGATAGCCGATCTTCGCGGCTTCGAGCAGCGTCCACGCCGGATTGGCCAGGTGCGGCCGCGCGATGGCACACAGGTCCGCCCGACCGGCCGCGATGATGCTGTTCACGTGGTCGGCCTCGGAGATCGCGCCGACCGCAATCGTCGCGATGCCCGCCTCGTTGCGGACGCGGTCCGCGAACGGCGTCTGGTACATGCGGCCGTACACCGGCTTTTGCCGCTTGCTCACCTGGCCCGACGAGCAATCGATCATGTCGGCACCCGCCGCCTTGAACGCCTTCGCGATCTCCACGGCGTCATCGGGTGTGATGCCGCCCTCCACCCAGTCGTGCGCCGAGATGCGAACCGACATCGGCAGGCGCTCGGGCCACACCGCGCGCATCGCCTCGAACACTTCGAGCGGAAAGCGCAGCCGGTTCACGAGCGAACCGCCGTACTCGTCGGTGCGCTGGTTCGTCAGCGGCGAGATGAAGCTCGAAAGCAGGTAGCCGTGCGCGCAATGCAGCTCGAGCCAGTCGAAGCCGGCTTGCGCCGCCAGCCGCGTGCTGTGCACGAAATCGCCCCGCACACGGTCCATGTCGGCGCGCGTCATGGCGCGTGACCAATCACTGACGCCATCGATGTATTGCTGCGGCGACGCGGAGATCAAGGGCCAGTTGCCCGATTCGAGCGGCTGGTCTTCGCCCTCCCACGGCACACGGGTCGAACCCTTGGCGCCGGCGTGCCCGAGCTGGAGCGCGATCTTCGCGTCGCTGTTCGCGTGGACGAATTCGACGATGCGCTTCCAGCCGTCGCGTTGCGCTTCGTTCCACAGGCCCGGACAGCCGGGCGTGATGCGCGCATCGGCAGTGGGACAAGTCATTTCCGCCACGACCATGCCCGCGCCGCCCGTGGCTCGCGCGCCCAAATGCACGAGGTGGTAATCGGCCGGCACGCCGTCGACACACGAGTACTGCGCCATCGGCGACACGACGATGCGATTCTTCAGCGTGACGCCGCGCACCTTGAACGGCGTGAACATCGGCGGGATCGGCTGCTGCGCGGGCGAGCGATGGGCGCCGGAGCGCCCGGCAATCCAGTCTTCATATTCCTCGACGTAATGCTTGTCACGCAGCCGCAGATTCTCATGGCTGATGCGCTGGCTGCGCGTGAGCAGCGAGTACGCGAACTGCTCGGGCGGCAGGTGCGCGTAGCGCGCGACGTTCTCGAACCATTCGGTGGAGTTGCGCGCGGCATTCTGGATGCGCAGCACCTCGACACTGCGAACGGCTTCGTAATCCTGCAAAGCCTGCGCCAGGTCGCCGCCCGATGCGCTGATGCAGCGTGCCAGCTCGATCGAATCTTCCAGCGCCAATTTGGTCCCCGAGCCGATCGAGAAATGCGCCGTGTGCGCGGCGTCGCCCATCAGCACGACAGGTGCACGGCCATTGTGATGCACCCACGTTTTGCACACGACGCGCGGGAACTTGATCCATTGCGCCGAGCCGCGCAGATGCGACGCATTGGACATGAGCTTGTGGCCATCCAGGTACTTCGCGAAGAGCTTCTCGCAGAAGGCGATCGACTCCTCCTTCTCCATCTTGTCGAGTCCGGCCTTCAGCCACACCTCCTCCGGCGCCTCGACGATGAAGGTTGAGGTGTCGCCGTCGAACTGGTACGCGTGCGCCTGGAACCAGCCGTGCTCCGTCTCTTCGAACGCGAAGGTGAAGGCGTCGAAGCGCTTGTGTGTGCCCAGCCAGACGAAGCGGCACTTGCGCACGTCGATGTCGGGCTGGTACGTTGCCGCGTACTTGGAACGGATGCGGCTGTTCAGGCCGTCGCTCGCGATGATGAGATCCGCCTCGGGAAACTGCTCGTCGCCGGCGACGTCCGTCTCGAACACGAGGCGCACGCCGAGTTCCTCGCAGCGCTTTTGCAGGATGTTGAGCAAACGCTTGCGTCCGATGCCGCAAAAGCCATGGCCGCCCGAGCGCACCTTATGGCCGCGGATGTTCACCTCGATGTCGTCCCAGTGATTGAACGCACCGAGGATTTCGTTGGCCGTGGGCGCATCGGCGGCCTGCAAGTTGCCCAGCGTCTGGTCGGAGAACACCACGCCCCAGCCGAAGGTGTCGTACGGCTTGTTCCGCTCGACCACCGTGATGACGTGGGCCGGGTCCTGCTTTTTCATCAGCAAGGCGAAGTAGAGGCCGGACGGACCGCCGCCGATGCAGACGATGTTCATGATTGCTCCAACCTAGATAATTTAAGTTTAAAGCATTTTTCCGGGCCTGTCGAACTTGTCATTGCGTACTTGATCCGCAATCCATGCATTCGCCGACCTGCCTGGATTGCGGGTCAAGCCCGCAATGACAGCCGGGCTAGGCGACCCGCTCCACCGCATCGTGCGCCAACGCCATCACGTCGCGCGGATGCAAGTCCTTCAGCTTGTGGTCGCTCCACACCTGCCGCCAGCGCCGCGCGCCCGGCAGCCCATTTCGCAAGCCCAACATGTGGCGCGCGATGTTGCTCCAAGGCGTGCCGTGCGCAGCCGCTTCGCGCGCCATGTAGTCGGTCATCTGTTCCTCGATGCTTTCGCGCGTCACCGTTCGGGCTGAGCCTGTCGAAGCCTGTGCGGCGGGAAAATACACCTCGTCCCATTCCGAGAGCCACCACGGGTTGTGATACGCCTCGCGGCCGATCATCACGCCGTCGACCTGCTCGAGCTCTTGCGCGACTTGTTCACCGGTCCTGATGCCGCCATTCGTCGCGAACACCAAATGCGGGAAGTCCTGCTTGAGGCGATGCACGAAGTCGTAGCGCAGCGGCGGCACTTCGCGATTCTCCTTGGGAGACAGGCCTTTCAGCCACGCATTGCGCGCATGAACCAGGAAGACGCGGCAGCCCGCTTCGCTCACGGCGCCCACGAAATCGCGCACGAATTCGTAGCTCTCGCCCTTGTCGATGCCGATGCGGTGCTTGACCGTCACCGGCACCCGCACGGCGTCGACCATCGCCTTCACGCAATCGGCGACCAGTTGCGGCTCGGCCATGAGGCACGCGCCGAACGAACCGCGCTGCACTCGCTCGCTGGGGCAGCCACAATTGAGGTTGATCTCGTCGTAGCCCCATTGCTCGCCCAGCTTGGCGCAATGCGCCAGCTCCGCCGCTTCGCTGCCGCCCAGCTGCAGCGCGACCGGGTGCTCTTCGGCGTTGAAATCCAGGTGGCGCGGCACGTCGCCATGGATCAGCGCGCCGGTCGTCATCATCTCCGTATAGAGAAGCGCGTGCCGGCTGAGCAGGCGGTGGAAAAAGCGGCAGTGCCGATCCGTCCAGTCCATCATCGGCGCCACGCTCATGCGCCAACGCTCGCGTTCGAAAAGTGTCTGTTGTGTCACGGCGTGACTTTACGCGGCTTTGCCGCTGGGCCTGGCAGCGTGTCCTACACGACGGCGAAACAGCCGCTTACAAGCGAGCGCGTCTTTCTGCGCATTAATGGAACCGCAGACGAAGGAGATCCTATGAAAGAGTTCGCGCTTGAATCGAAGATGGTCACCATGCGGGGCGTCTTCTACCCGACGGGCTACATGGTTCTCATGTTCCCGACCGAGCAGGACGCGCGCGCGGCCGAGCAGAAACTGGAAGAAGACGGCTACAACGGCGAGGCGATCTGCCTGCTGACGCCGCAGGACATCCAGGGCAAGATCGCGCACACCGTGGGCAGCGCCGACATGCCTCTGCCGTCGGCGGGAACCGAGGCGGACACGGTGCGCCGCTATGCCGAACTCGCAGGTCAAGGTCATTACGCGCTGATGATTCATTCGCCGAACGCCGCGGACACCGAACACATCATGAACGTGCTGAGGACCGCGCCGATCTCGTACGGGCAGAAGTACCGGCAGCTGGTGATCGAAGACCTGGTCGACTAGGCCGGTGCGAAAGCAAAAGGCCCGCGGACGCGGGCCTTTGTGATTGCGCGCAGCGCAATCACCCCATGTGGAGACCGCCATTGACGGAGAAATCCGCGCCGGTCGAATAGCCGCCCTCTTCCGAGGCCAGCCACGCGATGATCGATGCGATCTCGCTCGGTTGGCCCAGGCGCTTCACGGGGATCGTCGCGACGATCTTGTCCAGCACGTCGGGGCGGATGGCCTTGACCATGTCGGTGCCGATGTAGCCCGGGCTCACGGTGTTGACCGTCACGCCCTTGTTCGCGAGTTCCTGCGCCAGCGCCATCG
>Ga0157376_10001005_pt1 | contig 18401 bp, 34 predicted proteins | sample M45metaG_FD_121801 | JGI IMG/M metagenome (GOLD analysis project Ga0157376, IMG submission 121801) | Miscanthus rhizosphere microbial communities from Kellogg Biological Station, Michigan, USA - M4-5 metaG | ecosystem: Host-associated > Plants > Roots > Rhizosphere > Soil | place: USA: Michigan... | reverse complement strand
GCGGCGTGACTTCGACCTCCCACTGCGTCTTGTCCGCGGTGCTGCCGCCGCTCCGCGCGAAGATCGGCCGGTCGCGTTCCTGGCGCCCGGTAGCGCCGATCAGCGGCGTGGTCGACGGGTCGGAGAGCTTGACGGGGGGCGGAGTCCGGTGATCCGTCTCGCCGCCCAGCAGGGTTCCCCTGGCGACCTTGTCTGCCGGGTCTTTCATTGCCGGGGCTCAGGCGCCCTTTGCCAGGGCAGTCGTGGCAATTGCCAGGGCATCCCGACCGATCCTAGTCGCGATCGGTCGGGACGCCCTGGCGGGGGGCGGCCTGGGGTGGCAGCTTGCGAAGAGTCTCTTTGGTCGCGGCGACGCGGTCAACTTCGCCCCGGCTTTCGGCGCGCTCGATCACGGCGCGCAGGGTGTCGCGGATGGTGACGTGGCAGATGTTCACGCCTCCACTCCGAAGCACGTCGCGCGCGGGCGGGGTGGGTTCGCAGGGTCGGCCGGGACGAGCTTGATCGTCACCCCGCGGACGAAGTCATAGACGCGGATCCACTCGCCGTTCTCGTCGGCCGCGATCCGGACCACGTCGGTCTGAATGATCACCGCTGAGCCTTCAGTCGCGCAACCAGTGCCGGGCTCAGGTGGAGCCCCGCCAGATCGTGACCGGACCCGGAGCACTTCGGCACCTCGTCGTTGCGGCCGGTCCCGTACAGGTGGTGACGGTGGTCGGGGTGCTCGCGCATCTCGCCGCCGGCTCGCAGCGCGACGTCGGCACCGCAGACCGGGCAGTTCCCTCGGGGCAGCTTCATCGCAGGCCCCCCGAGCCCCGCCGATCCGGATGCACCGCCGGGTGACGCGGGTCGAGCTTACGCAGGTACTCGCGCACGGCGGCTTGCCGAGCGAGAGGAGAGGAGACACTTGTCCTGAGCCTTCCCGCGCCCTCTCGCTCGGCAAGCCGCCGGCGCAGACCCTCGAAGCGATCGGGATCATCGCTGAAATCGGGCGCTCGGCGCCGACCGGTCCGGGGGGTCACCGGCCGGCGCCTTTCCGCCCTCGCCGTCGCCGAGCCTCACGAGCCCGGCGTTGCCGGGTCTCCTCCATCCGCGCGTAGGCGGTCACCCTGGAGATCCCGAGCAGCTCGGCGGCGTCGCCGATCGACAGATGGCGATCGTCGCGGACCTCGAGCAGAAGCTCCCCGACGTCCTGTTCCTGCTGCTCGCGCGTCTCCTCTATCTGGCGGCGGGCCGCGCCAAGCTCACCGAGGCGCCGGTACAGGGCATCGGCCTCGGTAAGCGAGGTGGTGGTTGCGCGACCCATCACGCCGCCAGTACCCTTTGCAAGAGCGCAAGGCCAAGCGTCACAAGGAGCGCCGAAACCACCACGTTCCGGCGGGCGACAAGGATGGCCCAGAGCGCGATCGCAAAGGTGAGGAGTAGTGGTCGGTACAGGCGACTCACAACGCCGGCCAACTTATTGGAGCGCCCGGACACTTGTCAAGCGGCCGAACGAGTTTTGCCCGAACTCCGACGTTTACGACTCTTGCGACTAGAACGTTGGTCCTCCTCCAGGCGCAACAGAAAGACCTCCGCGGCGCCGGCCGCGTGGCCGAGGAACACGGGCTCGCCGTCACGCTCCCAGCGCATGTACCAGCCGCAGGCCCTGGTCTCGAAGTCGGGGGCCTGGACGTAGAAGGGAGGGACGGCGGGAGCCGGGTCTAACCGCCGCGCGGCGTCGCGCAGCCGCGACCCGCGCTCACCCAGACCGCTCACGAGCGTGGGCGACCCGGCGCCGGACGACGGTCGACTTGCGGTTCTCCTCGGGGAGCGGGGGATAGCAGACGGGCTCCTGGAGGGCGCCCCGCGGCACATGGAGGAAGGCGTGGTCGCCGAACTCGCCGTGGGCACCGTCCAGCTCGTCGACCAGCTCGGCCGCGGTCATCCGTTCGCCGACGAACGAGGACACCTCCTTCAGGTGTTCCCGGCTCATCCGCGGCGTCATGAAGAAGGCGTGATTGATCTCTTTCTTGGCCCGCTTGGGGATGTCCACCGGCTCCTGGCTCGCGCCGAGGAAGCCGATCCCGTGGTGGCCGCCCTGGGCGAGCACGCGGTTGACCGAGCGCGGACAGGCGTTCGTCTTGTACTCGCAGAGGTCGCCCAGCTCGTGGACCGCGATGACCAGGTCGCCGCGCACGTAGGCGCCCACCCCGCCCTCGGGCATGATCTGGGCGAACACCTCCTCGACCTCGGCGACCTCCGTCGTGGCGGTCACGTAGTGGACCCACTCCTGCGTCCAGTCGATCGCCGCCGGGTCGCTCACGGGCTCGATGCCGGGGACCGACCACTCGTGGCCCTTGGAGTCCCACAGCAGCTTCTGGCAACGCATCCCCGAGAGAACGTAGTTCAGCAACTCGGACTTCCCCGATTCGGTCGGCCCGGCGAAGAACGCGCGCTCGTGCCAGCGGACGCCGCTCACGGCGTCCACCTTCGCTTCGCACCACCCTGGTCATATCCGACGATTTCGTGGAGCAACCAATCGCTTGGGTAGGCATAGAGCTGCCGGAGATCGGCGACGGCCTCGTCAAACCCCCCCTCATCCCGTCGGTAAGCCCAGGTCATCACGGCTCCGTTACTGATGCGCCAATAGACATCCCAATAGGCGTCCCACTCGCCGCGGGCTGCCTCTCTTTCCTTCGTCCGCTGCCCCGCTTTCTGGGCCTGGCCACCGGCGACCGAGCCGAGGAACCAGCCGACCAGGAAGGCGATCACGAGGCGCCTCATGGCCGGAACCCCGCCAGGTGGAGCAGGACATAGCCGCGCTGCCAGCAGCGGGTCAGGTGGGCCAACAGCTCATAGGCCTCGGCCCGCTCGCCGATCCGTTCGACCGTGTTGATGTAGGCGACCACGGCGCGGCCCCTCATGAGGGCGCCCCGATCTCCATCTCGACCGGCACCCACTCGCCGTCGACCAGTTCGAACAGGCCGAGCTTGGGCGCGTCGTCGGACCGGCAGGAAGTGGCTCCCCAGGCGATCATCCGCAGGTAACGGTCAACCTCAACTGGATCGTTAGGGAGCAGTTTCATGAACAGCGGCAGAAAGCCGACCGCGAGCTGGAGCTGTTGTGCGGACTGCTCGTCCTCGGGCCTCTGTGAAAGGAGCCACTCCTTGAGCGCCAGCACCTTTTCCCGGCTGTCCATCAGCGGGCCTGGCTCGGGGTCGACCACTCCGCCTCGGCGACGTCGATGTCGGCCTGTAGCGGGGGTGCCACCGGGGGCGGCCCGGTCGGCGGCACCGGTGCCGCCGGGGCGGCGTTGATCGGCTGCTCGGGCAGCGGCTCGATCGGCACCGGCTCGTCCTGCGCCATCGCCCGCAGCACGCTCGCCCGTTCCTCCGCGCTCCGCACCACGTAGGCCCCGAACGCCGCGGCGAGGACCAGCGGGTCGGCGTGGGCCGCGAGCGCCCTGGTCGCGTCGTAGCGGTTGAGGATGCGCTGCGCCGGCGGCCCGATCGCTTCGAGATCGAGCTGCGTGTACTTCCAGTCCTCCTCGGCCACGCCGATCATCGCGTGTAGCGCCCGCCCTTTGATCGAGAGCAGGGATTCGATCGTCGCCAGCTCCCACTCCTGCTCGGGGGGGAGGACCTCGTCGGGCTTGATCGCCGGCGGCGCGCCCGCGGCGGCCTCCGGATCGAACGCCGGGCCGCCGTTGTCTATGAAGCCGTCGCTAGAAGTCCCCGAGGCCGCCGAGGAAGCCGCCGAGGAAGCCGGCTCGCTCTCGTCGCTCGGGTTCGGGGGCGCCGGCGGGCGGCTCGTCGCCGGCCGTTTCTCGTTTGGCATCGCCTGCCTCTTTCCTGGGCCGAGGCTGCGGCTTGCCGTGGGTGCCCGTCCTGGTTTTCCGAGTCCGCGGCTTCGACTTGCGGGGGGACGCCGCCGGCGTGGACTGGCTTCCCGCCGGCGGCGTCGCCGCTCCCCCTTTGTCCTCGTCCAGGCCAAGTGTCCGGCGAGCGATCTTCTCGCGCCCTCGGCCCAGCCCTTCGAGCTGCTTCTGTCGGGCCGCCGGATCTTTGCTCAGTCCACCACGAGGCATGCGCGCGCGATCTTAGACCCGGCTTTCCTGTTCGAGTCAAGGGCGGCTTAGTACGACCGTCGACTTTCACCGTGTGCAAGTGCCGAACAGTGTGTGTTCGCCGTCCGGACATCAGTTCCTTCGGTTTCACGTGGAACATGCGGCTTTTTCCGGTGCCGGGGTCCCCTGGGGGGGTCCGGGGGGCACCCCCCGGACCCCCTTCCGCTCCTCAGAATCGCGGGTCTACCTTCGCCGCCATGTCCTCGACGACGAACGCGAAGGAGCGGCGCCCGTGAAGCTCGCCGGCTACACCCTCGGCCAGATGTTCGTGATCGGTTTCATCGCCCTGGTGTTCCTCTACCTGGCGCACACGATCAACAACAAGGTCGACATCCCAGGCTTTGACACTCTCGTGAACGGCGCCGGCTGATGCGCGCCGCCCAGATGCAGGACGTCCACGGGCGCCCCGTGCGCTTCAGCGACGACCTCGCCACCCACGGCCACGGTCGCCGGCGGATCGCCAACCGCAAGTCGACCGCGATCACCCGCCGCCAGTGGGAAGTCAAGGGCGAGGACGTCGAGGCTCCCCACATCGCCGAGCTGATCGACGCGGGGATCGGCCCCGTTGAGGGCGCGATGCCCACCGGCATGGAAGGCGCCGCCTTCATGAGCAACCTGCCGCCGGCGGGGACCTACGCGATGAACACGGAAGTGTTCTCGAAAAACACGGAACGCAACGACGTCCCGCAGAAGACCGAAACCTACCCTGGCTTCGGCGCGACCCCGATCGCGATCCAGGTCGCCAAAGTGGGCATCCTCGCCGGCCTCCAGGTCGCGATCTCGGGCACCATCAAAACCGGCGCCACCGGCACCGTCACCCCGACCTTCCGCTGGCCCTGGGGCCTCTGTCGGCGCATGGCGCTGACGGCCAACGGCCAGACGTCCCTGATCTCTCCCTCCGGGCTCGACGTCCGCGCGCGGCACTCGCGCGTGTACCGCAACCCTCGCGACCAGATCACCGTCGCCCCCTCGGTGGACGGCTACGGCGACCCGACGCTCGCGCCCCTCGCGGCCAACACCGAATACAGCGTCTTCTGCATCTACGAGGTGCCGATCGTCCACGACTGGTACTCGCTGGTCGGCGCCCTCTTCATGCAGAGCGACCAGAGCTACGTCGCCCTCAACCTCGAAATGCCCTCGACCGAAGAACTGTTCACCCTCGCGGGCGGCGGGACGGTCGAATTCAAAAACGCCCAGATCAACATCACCACCACCACCTTCGACGTCCCCCAGGCGGTGAAAAACGGGGCGTCCGTCATCCTCGTGCCCAACCTCGAATGGCTGCACGGCTTCATCACCAACGAAGCCCAGTACCTCAACAACGGTGACGTCGAAGTCCCGTTGGTCCGCGTCTCCGGGCAGCTGCTCGCCGTCTACGCGCGGATGAGGAACGGCCGCAACGCGGTCTACAAGCCGGCCACCTGGGAACAGTTCCGGATGGAATACGGCGGCAACCGGATCCCCCGCGTCTACCGGCCGGTGCAGATGCTCCTCCAGAAGAACTCCGACGACTACAACGGGCTCGTGATGCCCGAAGCGGGGACGATCATCCTCGACTTCGAGGCCGACAACCCCTCCCGTGACCTGGTCTACCCGAAGGGTGTCACCGAACTGAAGGTGGTACCGCGGATCCCCGCCTCGTTCACGCCTGCCTCGAACTCGGCGGTCGAATTCGCCCAAGAGGCGCTGTTCGCGGGGCGGTAGGACGTGGCTACCGGCCTTTCGGCGGCTGAATCCGGGGGCGTCATCGACCCCGTCGACCTGCGCGGCGCGGGGACGATGGACTGGACGGAGATGGTCGGCATCGCGCCCGACCACGCCCTGGTCGGTGCCAGCCAGGAAGGCGGCTACAACATGGAGGAGCGCTGGGACCGCGTCGTCACGACGGAAGGGGCGCAGGCCGGGCCGGCCGCCGGGGTCATCGCGACCCCGGACGGCGGCACGACGTCGCTGGGCCACTGGGGCGACGTGTTCAACCTGCGCGGCTCCGTCGTCCCGTGGCTCCTGATCCTCCTGATCGCGATCCTCTATTTCTCCCACCTCAAGCTCGCCGCGCGCGGCTCGGCCGGCGGCTTCGGCAGGCACGTGTCCGCGGGCGCGGCCCTCTCGTGAATGGAAGAGGTGGCAAAACTCCTTGTCCTGCTCGTCCTCATCGCGCTGTTCATCCAGCTCGTCAAGCACGGCCCGGCCGGACCGCACGCGTGGCTCCGGGCCAAGTTCCTGGGCCAGGTGAATTAGGTGGGCGATGAGCGAATCGAGCGGGATCTCCTGGTCGGGCGTGGCGCTGATCCTGCTGGGCCTGTTCCTGGTCCTGCGGACGGTCCGGGCGGACAGCTCGGGCAAGACGCTGGTGGACCGGATACTGGGCACGTAGACGCCCCCCCGCCCCTCGGTCAGCGCGACCCCGGCGTCGTGCTACCGGAGGATCAGCTACGGGTGGAGCTGTACCGGCAGGCCAACCGGGCCGAACGGGTCGCCCGCGTGAGTGCGGCGAAAGCCACCGGCGATGTCCTTTGCGGCGTCGGCCTTGCATTGTCGGTCGCCGGTGGGGTGGCGACGTTCGCCGGCCTCTACTACGAGTGGGACCGAACCCGTAAGACGAGGCGAGTCGGCTGATGGCGACCAACATCCTCGACCAGGTGCAGAACGTCCAGGGCATCGTGGCGGCCGCGCGCAAGCGCGACAGTTGGGCGCGTCGCGAGGCCAACGCGACCGACGAGGGCGACCGCCGTCTCTACCGCGAAGCCCTCTTCGATCTCGAAGAGAAATTCCCCGACCTGAAGGAGATCCCGGTCGGCGGCGCCGAGGGCTTCGCCCGCGAGCGCGGCCACGGTCGCGGCTCGCGCTCGCCCGTCCATGATGGGAGGCAGCGCCGGGCCTCCTCCTCCTCCTCGAGGCCGGAACCGGTGATCAAGCCCGGCGCGAAGGGACGCGGTCCCGACCGCAAGCCGATCCCCGGCGTCGATCCCACCGCGCGGCGTCGACCGCGGCGAGGTTCCCCGGCTCCTTCGCCGCGGTCGACGCCGCGGGTCGACAGGGCGATCGCGCAGACCGGCCTTCCTTCGGCGGCCGACTCGGTCGGCTCAACCTTCATGGCGCTCCTGGGGACGACGGTCGGCCTCAGCCTCGGCTACCTGGTGCTCTCCTCCTCCGAAAAGAAGGGCAGCGGCGCGGCCGCCGTCCCGACCGTCGTCGAAGGCGTGACGAAGGACCTCGGCCGCTTCATCGGGACCGGCGACGTCTTCTCCGACAACCGCCCGACGTCGAGGGCGGCGACGGGCACGCAAGCGACCGCGCCCGTCGGGCCGGCGCGACTGGCGCGCAGGCCCAAGAACCCCCACCAGTTCAACAACCGATGAAGGGAAAACCGTGGGCAGCTCTCTGAGAGGCGTCAGCAAGGAATTCGTCACGCTGACCCTGATCCTCATCCTCGTCTTCCTGATCCTGACGCACGCGCGCGGGTCGACGTCGGTGATCGGCTCCGGCTTCCGCGGCTGGGGCGGGATCATCCGCGACTTCCAGGGCCGCGGCTCCTACTAGGAGGGCACTTGCTCTCGGCGCGACACCGCTTCCCGTCCCGCGGCTCGATGACCGCGCGTACGGCCGTGGGCGGTCGCGCCGAAGGACCGATGCTGACGCCGCCGCCGCCGGAAGCCCCGACCGGGATGTTCCGGGGTGGCCTCCCCGTCCAGAACCTCGTCGGCGCCGCGGTGCGTGAGCTCCAGGTCTCGATGCTCGACGCGGACGTCGCGGTGCGCCTCGGGGGAACCTCCCATCAGCCCCGTTACTACGGGACCGCGCTACCGCCGCCGACGCAGCAGTGGCTCTCCACCGCCCCGGTGAACACCGAGGACCAGGTGGCCTCGGCCGTCGTCAACGCCGGCAACGCCCCGTCGATGATGAACAAGCGCGCCGCCCAGGGCTCGGAAGCCCCGGAAGAGGCGAGGATCGCCCGCAACCTTCCCCGGAGGCGCCGCTGATGGCCACGACCAGGAGCGGGACCCCGGCGACCGACAAAGGCTGGTGGGGCAAGCTCGATCCGAAGAAGCGACGGATGGCGATCGTCGCCGGCGCAGCCGTACTCCTGGCGGTGATGTACCTGTACCTGAGCCGCAGCGGGGGATCGGGCGGCGAAAGCCGGGAAGAAGGCGAAACCGGGCGCGAAGGCGTCTACCCGACCGCGAACCAATATGGCTACCCCACCGGGGCGGGCTACGGCGAAGGGACGCTGGTCGGTGAACCCGGTGAAGCCGGCGTCGAAGGCGCACAGGGCGTCGAAGGTGTCGAAGGCCGCGAAGGCCCGACCGGACAGGCCGGTGCGCAGGGCGAACCGGGGCCACCCGGCAGGAGCGTCTCGACCGGCCACCAGAACAAGAAGAAGAAGCACGAAGCGGCCGAAAAGTCCCGGCAGGAACAGAAATCCGACGCCCGCCGACACGCGAAACAGGCGAAGGTCGCGGCGAAGAAGAACGCCGCGGCCGCGAAGAAGAAAAAGGCCGCCCAGGCCAAGGCCCAGAAGCGGGCGGCCAAGCCTCCGCGCGTCAAGAAGACGCGCCCCTCCCAGAACACCAACAAGCGGCGTCAGACGACGGCGCGCCAGAACAAGAAACGACGCCGTTAGGAGGACGTCAATGATGAACGCCAACGAAACCCCGGCCGCGGAGCTGACCAACGTGGTCGCCGCCACCCCGGCGACCGCCCCCTCCGGCTGGTACGCCGACCCCGAACAGGGAGGGGTCGAACGCTATTGGGACGGCCAGCGCTGGACGGACCATCTCCGCCCGACCGACGCGAGCAAGCTGCCCGCGGCGCCGAGCCAGGCCGACGTCGAAGCGGAGGCCGCCGCCCGCCGCGCAGCCGTCGTCCCCGACCCCACCGTCCACGAGGCGCAGGCCGCCGCGGTCCTCCCCGTCGCCCCCTCCGCCCCGGCCGCGGCGGCGGCACCCGAACCGCCCGTCCCGGTGGCTCCCGTTCCCGTGGCCCCGGCCGCGGCGCCGGCGGTCGTCCCCACCATCCCCGGCGCCGCGCCGGCGCCGGCGCAGACGTCGGCGGTGATGGGTGCGAGCTGGCCCTGCCCGGGCTACGCGGGACCGCAGCCGTGGCAGGCCGAAGACCCGCCGCCGCTGACGCAGGACCACCTCATGCTCAGCCCCGGCGCGAGCGGGCCGGCGGTGGCCCACCTCGGCGCCATGCTCGGCTACCTGGGCTACGGCAGCTCGGTCACGTCCGGGCAGAACCCGCACGCGGCATACGACGCGAGCGTGGTCGACGCGGTGCAGGCGTTCTGTCGCGACTACAACGTCGAGGAGGACCCGGCGATCATCCGCGCCCGCACGCTCGACACGGTGGGTCCGTGGATCTGGCAGGCGCTCACCATGGCCGTCGCGAAGCGGGCCAACGAAACGCCGGCGACCGGCGTCGTCGGCGCCTGATCGATGCCCGAAGGCGCCCCCGCATATCCCCCGCCGATGACCCTCCGTCCGTCGTGGACGGAGATCGTCGGCGGGGCGGGGGCGTCGTCGCCCATCGGCTCGATCGAGGGGCTGCCGGGGGAGGGCTGGCCGCCCCTCGAGACGGTCGACTATGCGCTCAAGCTGATCACGCTGATCGTCCTCCTGCTCGCCCTCCCCTGGTTGTTCTCGAAGATCATCAGCGAGCCCGGCAAGGTCAGTCGCCACGCGGCGAGTCTCGTCGGCAACCCGAGCGACTAGCCGATGGCAGGCTGGGCCGGAACGAGCCTCAGTCGCCGCGGCTGGGCCGAACTGATCGCCGAGGAGGCCCACGAACTCGGCCTCCGGATCACGCCCCGCCAGCTCGCCGAAGGTCTCGGCGTGCGCGAAGCCGAGGGGTTCACCGACGAAGGGGAACACATCGGCCCCTGGGAGGAGGAAGAATCCGGATTCGGATCGAGGGCGGAACGCCTCGACTACCGGACCTCGACCAGGTTGGCCCTCGAGCGCTGGAGCGCGGACGGCAAGAGCTGGTGGCCCGCCTGGGGCCGCTGGGAGAAGCCCGAGACCGAAGGTGCCGGCCCCACCCGCTACAAGCGGCATCTCGCCCTCGCGACCGCCGTCCTCGGCAAGCACGCGCTGAGGGTCAAGGCGCCGGCCGCGGCGGCGCGACCGTCGACCGGCGTCAAGACGGCGAGCCCCGGCGGCGGGGGCAGCATCCAGGAAGATTTCATGCACTTCGGTCTCGTCGCCATCCTCGTCCTCGGCGGGGTCGTGATGATCGGCCTGGGCACGACCCGGCTCGCGCACTCGGGGCACGCATGAGCCGCTACGTCTATCCGCTGAGCCCGAAGGCGACCACCGGGCGGACCGACCAGGGCAAGGACTTCGGCGGCGCGGGGCCGATCCGCGCGATCGGCAACGCGCTGATCGTGAAGACCGGGGCGCCGGGGTGGCCGGGAGGCGAAAAGGGCGTCCTCTACAAGCTCCTGGACGGCCCGGCACGGGGCAAGTACGTCTACACCTATGAGGGGATCAGCCCCTCCGTGCGGGCCGGGCAGAGGGTCAAGGCCGGGCAGGTCATCGGCTCGATCATCCCCGGCACCACGACCGGGATCGAGATGGGGTGGGCGACGTCGACCGGGGAACCGATCTCCCACGCCGAATACACCGAGGGCAAGGAAACGGTCGGCGGAAAAGCCTTCGCCGGCTTCCTCGAACGACTCAAGAAGGGCGGGGGCGCGGGCGGCCCCAACCCGTTTGAAAGGACCCTGCTCGAAGAGGGGAAGACGCCCGCCGAAGCCAAGAAGATCAGCGAAGAACAGAGCCACGAAGAAGGCTTCTCCTCCTTTCACCTGCCCGGCGAAAAATTCGCCGAAGAACACGATCCGATCCCCGCCATCGCCAGCGGCGTCGACCTCACCAAGGCCGTGGTCGGCGCGCTCGAAGATCCGGAGTCGCTCCTGTTGAACATCGGCCTTCTCGGGGGCGGGGCCTTCCTCGTCTATCTCGGCGCGGCGAAGGTGCTCGGCGTCCGCCGACCCGTCGCGGCGCCGGCAACCGCACTCGCGAAAGGAGCTGCATTGTGAACGACCACCAGGAGCAGGCCCAGCCCCGACCCGATCAGGCGCTCGTGGAGGACGTCCGCGAGTTGCAGCAGATCGTCGTGCATCTGGAGACCCCCTCCATCCGGCCCTTGCAGTTCACCCCGCTGCAACTCGAATACCGCGACGAAGACGGACCGAGCGCCGCCTCGATCGGCATCTACAACCCGATCGCCGCGAGGATCTATCTCGGACTCTTCGGCCAGCAGGCGGGACCGAATTCCTTCCCCGTCCCGGCGGAATCCGTGCTGATCCTGCCGATCCATGTCCCCGGGTTCCTCGGGGTCGCGATCGACCAGGAAGAACTCGGCGAAAGCGAAGGGGTCGTCTACCTGTTGCGCTTCAAGACGCCCCAGCCGTTCTACCTGGGGAGGGTCGGGTGAGCAGCCTCCCCCCCTGGAAACCTGGCAGCGGCTCCTCGTTCGTTGACGCGAGCGATTGGGTCGGGACCTCCGAGACGAGCGCCGACCGCGGGCCGCAGTTGAACCGCGCGCTGGCCGCCGTCGCGGGGGAGGGCGGGGCGACCCTCGTGCTTCCGCCCTTCCCACTCACCGTCTCCGAACCCGCCCTCCCCGACGACCTGACGACGGTGATCGGCACGCCGGGAGCGAGCCAGATCGTGGTCGGCGCGGGCAGTGACTGCGCTGCCATGAAGTCCGCGCGCTACGGCGCCGGCGGGACCGAAAGGGTGAGCCTCAGGGACTTCGTCCTCGACGGCAATTTCGCCCAGAATCCCGGCACCACGGAACCGCTACTGGCGCTCGACGGGATCGCGCCGAACGTCTCCGGCCTGGTTCTCCGGAACGGATATCTCCTCCTGTCGAGCGAGCAGAGCCGCGCCGAACCCGGCTACCCCGTCTCGGTCGAGGGACACTTCGACAACCTCCGCCTCGAAAACGGCGTCGCCGGGCAGATCGAATACAGCGGTCCCACGGACTCGCGTTTCGACCGGATCGAGTCGTGGACCAACTCCGGGCAGTCCTTCAGGATCAAGAAGGTCTCCTACTGGAGGGGCTGCCACCCGTACGGCAACGCCGAAAACCATTGGGTGCTCGAAGCCGGCCAGATCGAATGCATCGGCTGCCAGGGCGAGGGCGCCAGCAAGGCCCAGGTACTGATCCTGTCGCCGTCGACCATCTGGCGCGGCGGCCGCATCTTCAGTCCGAGCGGCGAAAAACTCGGCATCCAGCTCGGCTCCTCGGCCCTCGGCAAGCTGGCCAACGGCACGGTCATCGGCGGCGTCGTCATCACCGGCTGCACCGGGGGGTCACTGAAGTACGACAACAGCGCGTCGAACTCGCTGGTCAAGGCGTGGATCGAACAGGCCAGCGGCACCGCCGTCGTCGGTGAACACGTCGGCGGCCAGGTCTACCCCGTCGTATCCGGGGGCGCCGCGGTGGGTCCCCAGACCGAAAACCACGGCCAGGTGACGATCGCCGCGGGCGCGACGGCGGTCGTCGAACACGGGCTGCTCGGTGCCCCGAGCCAGTACCAGCTCGCGGCCCAGCGGGAATCGACCGGCCTCACCACCGTCGGCGTCTACGTGATCAAACGGACCGCGACGCAGCTCGAAATCCGCAACAACTCCAGCGCCGAAGTCAACGTCAACTGGTGGGCAAAGGTCTGACGTTGGGGGGCCTGCTCGAAGCGATCCGCGGTGTCCTCGACCCCGGCAACTCCTCCGCCGCGGAACCGTACCAGCGCCCCGGTGTCCTCGCGATGCCCGAACAGACGACGGGCATCGCACAGGAACTCGCCGCCAACACCTCGTTCTCGTTGCCATTCTCCCCCGGCTTCCTCCAGGGGCCGGTGTGGCCGGTCGAAGCGTGGCTTCTGAGCAGTTTTCAGATCACGCTCTCGGGCGCCCTCGTCGTCGCCGTGGCGCTCGAACTGAAACCGGAGACCGAAACCCTGCCGGTGACGCTCGCGCTGGTGCAGAGCGGCCGACCGGTGTGGTCCCAAAACATCGACCTGCGGCTAGTCCCCGAACTCGGGACCGATAAGCAGCGGTTCCGCTTCCAGACGTCGGTTTTCGTGGACCTCATCAACCCGCTCCGCTACGAGCCCGCCAGCCAGCCGCAGTTCGTCGTCTCCGGGCTGGTCCCGGTCTACAAGCCCCCCGGCCCGACATTCGAAAGCGAAATGCTCGAAGTGAGCACCGAGATCGTGGACCAACTCGAAGTCGCCGGGGCCGCACAGCAAGACGCCCTGTCGGTCCTCGAGCAGATCGCCACCAACACCGAAGGAGAAGGCTAGATGACCTCATTCGCCGCGGGGAAGCTGACCGAAACGATGCTCAGTCCCCTGCACGGGCTGGTCACTTTCACCGCGATGTTCCATACCGGCAATCCCGGACCGGCCGGCTCCGAACACGTCGCCGGCGAAAACACGAAAAAGAGCTTCCAGTTCGCGGCTCCCGCCCCACTCGCTCGGGTCGTCGGGAACTCGGCGGCGCTCGAATGGACGGAAGTCAAATTCAAAGAGACCTACACGTTCGTAAGCCTCCGATCCACCGTGAGCGAAGAATTTTACGGCTACGGGGAACTCCTCGTCCCCGTCGCCGTGGAAGTTGGTGACACGGTCCGGTTCAACATCAACACCTTGCAGATCGAAATCCCCTAGCCGTGTCCATTCGACTCGCAAACGCCGTCCTCAGCGCGGGGGTCAAACAATCGGCGACCGCCCGGATCGGACTACACGATCCTCGCGCGGTACTCGCAGCCGCGGCCGCGATGCGGCCACATCTCCAGCTCGACAAGCGCGCGGCGGCCGCCGCGGCCGCCGCGGTAGACGTCGCCGCCGCGGTCGACCGCCTACCCCAGAGCCAGCACATCTTCCTGTCGTTCTCGATCGACCGGACGAACGTCCCCTATGTCGCCGAAAGGGGGTGAATCGATGCCACACGGAAAGGGCCACAAGAAGGGCTGCAAGTGCGGGTTCTGCCGCGCCAAGGCCGGAGGCGGCCGCAAGAAGCGCCGCCGCCGTAGGTAAGCCGTCGCGCGCGGCCGCGCGCGACACCTGAAAGGAGCTGTTTTGAAAACCCATGCGAAAAACGCCGCGCTCGGCGGCGGTCTTGTGCCCGTCGCCCTGGCGGCCGCAGCCGCGATCGGCAACGCCTCCCAGCAGGCGCTCGACCTCGGCCTCCAGGGCATCGCCCTGGCGATCTACCTGGTCGGCTTCATCATCGCCGCGGCGATCGTGATCGCCTTCCTGGTCAAGGTCGAGGGGCAGAAAGCCCTGGCCGCGCTCGGGACCCCCGAAGGTCTCGATGCACTCGGTGAGCTGGCCGACAGGTTCGGCCTCGGCGACCTGCTCGGCGGCAAACCCGCGGCGGGCTCTCCCGTCCGCTCCCCGTTCCCGCCGTCGCCCTCGGGGCCGTCCTCAGGGCTCCTACCGCCCTCGCCGCCCTCGCCATGACGACCGCGGGGAAGCTCTCGCGCCTGCGTGGGCGGCTGGCCCGCGGGGTGCGGAAGATCAAGAGGATCGCCGGCTACGACCGCCGGCGTCGGGAGGCGATCAGCCGCCTGGTCGCCGAGCATCACGCGGTCACCATGGTCGACGACGTCCTGCCGGAGAAGATCCCGGCCGGGGCACAGGCGGTCCTGGGCTATGTCGACGGCGAGTGGCCGACCTACGCCCAGGTCAAGAAGGAACACCCCGGCGTCCCCGTGCTCTCGATGGCCGTCTCGGCAGACTACGACGCCCACGGCCTCGATATCGAGAAGGGCAACGCGAAGATCGAGGAAGCACCGGGCTGGTTGCAACGGCAGTTCGCAACGTGGGCGGGGGAAGAATGGCGCCCCGTCCTCTACATCGACAAGGCAGACGCGCCGGCCCTGATCGCGGTCTGCTCGGCCGCCGGGATCAAGAGGGGCCGCTACCGGCTCTTCTCGGCCGACTGGACCTACATCCCTCACATCTGCTCGCCCGAGAGCTGTGGGGCGACGTTCAGGGCGGATGCCACGCAGTACACGAACAGCCCGGCCACCGGCGGCCCCGATCTGAGCCTCTGCTCCGCGGGCTTCTTCCCGGGACGCCGATAAGGAGGCCGTCGCCGTGGACGGGGAAGTGATCATCGCCGCCACCCTCGGGCTAGTCGGGGGTGGCGGCGGGTCCCGTCTCCTTAAGGTGCTCGGCCCCACGCGGGACCCCGACACCGTCGCCTACTACCGCGGCGTCGCGAAGCAACTCGCCCGCGAAAACAAACGACTGTGGAAGCGGATCGGTGGCCTGGTCGAGACGATCGAACATCAGGGCTCCACGATCGAGGACCAGGGATCGAAGATCGAGACGCTGGAGCGTCAGGTCGCGCAGATCGCCAACGGCGAGCTGCCTCCCGAGTACAGCTAGAAAAGCCGGGTCCTATGAGTCGCGGCACCCACTCGGATGCCCTCAGAACGGCTCTCACGAGGCCGTTTTTCCGGCCGTCGCCGACGTCGTCCGCGACACGTCGCCGAGAAGGCCGATCTGTCGCACCTGGCCGGGCGTCGCGCGATCGTCACGCGACTGAAATGCCACGGCGTCGACGGGCGACACGTCGTCGTTGGATCCCCGCGCATCTTCCGTCGCACCAGGCGGCCGCGACGAGTAGAGCGCCCAGGCCCGCGAGACCGCGCCCGAGCCGGGGAAGAGGTCATCGAGCCGATCACCACAACGGGCGCCGAGGAGGCCGAACATCCACTCGCAGAAGGGCGCCGGCTTCATGCCGACCAGCGCGCCGGGGTGGCTGTGTTGGCGCCCTCCCCAGGCCAAGACGTCGCAGAGGTCCTGAACGACGGGTTCGGGTGCCACTCGGCCGCCCGCGACGATTAGCGGCTCGTACACGTGCCGAGCGCGGCGCGTCCGCGTGACCCGGCCACCGTTTACCCAGATCGCCACCCTCACCCCCGGCGGACAGAGGGAGAGGACGCCCTGCAATGCCTTGGCGGAGGTGCTGAGCGCCCAGCCGTCCGGGTACTCCTCCTGCAGACGCGACACGAGGTGACGGTGGTCGACCTCCTCCTGATCGTAATAGCGACCGGCGAGGCCGGGGTAGGGCGGGTCGGCGTAGGCGAACCTCATCGGCTCGCCGTGTCGCGCGGGCCCGCACGACACGTTGAAGCGAGCCTTGGCCTGGCGACAGCGCTTCGAGCAGGTTTTCCTGTCGCGTCGGGATCCCGGTGGCAGATCGTCACCGCACCATTCGCAGATCACGCGGCGACCGCCGCCGGAAGGTCGCGCCATGCGTGCTTGACCACGGTCCGCACCTGTGGCCGGAGGCCTCCCGCGACGGCTGATCGTTCGGCGACACCGCGGTCAGGGACGACGTAGCCGACCTTGTGGCCGTCGCCGTCGACCGTCCGGTACTCGTCGCACATCTCCACGACCATCAGCTCCCCGCCGTCGACCTCACGCAAGGCGCCGTTCACCTGTTCGGCGTGGGTCGCCGCCGCGGCGACGTCGAGGTAGAACAGCAGGGTGCCGGGCCGCTGGTCGTTGACCACCTCGAACTCCACCAGCGCGAGCTGCCGGTTGGGGCGAGCTGCGAGCTCGGTGATGAACGGATTCGGGCCATAGGTGCGGATGTACTCGGCGGGCATAGCGGACCTCCTAGGGTCGATCGGGATCTTGGTGACGCTTCCAGTGGCGCCGACGGTCCTTCGACATTTCGTCGAGGATCGGCACGAAGTAGGCCAGGGAGACGATCTCGGTCCGGGTCCCGTTGGGGTTCGCGATCCGACCGTCGCGGCTGCCCAACTGCTCGGCGCCGAGTGCTTCGATCACTCGCGTGATTTCGCGGACACCGGTTCCCTCGTTGAGGGCGCCGCGGCCCGCGAAGCGATCGAAACGGCGGAGGCTGCGGTCGGTCTTCTCGGCGTAGTCCTCGAAGCTGAACCTGGCCGGGCGGTCGAAGGCTGCTTCAAAGGCGTCGACCAACTCGACCAGCTGCGGATGGCGAAGCTCGAACAACTCAACCGGCCAATCATCGCCCCGGCGTTCGAGTAGACGGCGCAGATTCGACCCCCTGATCCTCGATGCCGAACGCGCGCCCGGCGCGCGCTCGCGGACAGGTGCCCTCGCGCGCGCGCGCGTCGGTCCACGCTGTGTGGCTGTTTGGTCCGTAGGACCTACCGCAGGTGAGTAGCCACTTCGGCCGGAAAAGAAAATCCGGTGGACCGACTCCCGCGCGCGCGAGGGCACCTGTCCGCGAGCGCGCGCCGGGCGCGCGTTCGGCATCGAACGTCGCGTGCCTGCAGGCGCGACACGTCGCGCCGTCGACACGCGACGGACGCGCTGTGAGACACCACAAGGGGGCGTTCCACGGGCGTAGCGCCTGACCCTGATCTCCAGGCAGCGCCACTGGCCGTTCTCCTTCTGGATGCCGGAGACTTCGATCAGCGCGGCCCCGGCCAGCGAGTCGAACGCGCGCCGGATCGTGGACACCCTGCGCCGCTTCGCGGCCTTCCGCGCGGCGCGGTCGACGAGCGGGTCCACGTCGTAACCGGCACCCTTCGCCGCCTCGGCATAGGTGGTGCGGAAGCAGTCGCCTTCGCGTTCGGCCCGGCGGACGATCCACCGGAACACCCTGTCGTCGCGTTCGAGTCGATCCCGGCGCACCGGGCCACCGATCGACTCGCTGATCGCGGCATCGAGGGCCTGCAGGGACAGCGGCTTATCGGCGCCGGCCAAGAGCACCCCCACGGCGGCCCGCCTGGCGATGCTCTACGGTGGGGCAGCCGGTTGCGTGGGTTGTACAGGAACCCATGCGCCGGCACTTTAGGTTTCGGGTCGGCCGGAAAAGCCGGCTATGCAGGGGGAACGAGAGAGCGCCCCACAAGGGGGCGCTCTCGTACTACGCGGACCGGCGCCGTTCGACCTCTTTCGCCAGGGCGATCAGGTCGAAGCGATCGCGGCCGCCCGCCTGGAGCACGCGGACCGCCTCCTTGGCGATCACCCTCGCCAGCTCGACGTCTTCGGTGTGGGTGTGGTCGACCTTGCGCGTGCCGGGGATCCTCCCGAACGCCGCGGGGCCGACGCCGAAGTAGGCGGCCCGGATCTCGAACAGCGTGCCCTTGGGATGGGCCGGCGCCTCGGGGTGGCTCGCATCGAGATTCCGCCCGCGGTTGGTGGTCGCCACGAGCGGCGTGACTTCGACCTCCCACTGCGTCTTGTCCGCGGTGCTGCCGCCGCTCCGCGCGAAGATCGGCCGGTCGCGTTCCTGGCGCCCGGTAGCGCCGATCAGCGGCGTGGTCGACGGGTCGG
>Ga0157376_10001002_pt1 | contig 18413 bp, 11 predicted proteins | sample M45metaG_FD_121801 | JGI IMG/M metagenome (GOLD analysis project Ga0157376, IMG submission 121801) | Miscanthus rhizosphere microbial communities from Kellogg Biological Station, Michigan, USA - M4-5 metaG | ecosystem: Host-associated > Plants > Roots > Rhizosphere > Soil | place: USA: Michigan... | reverse complement strand
GGGTAGATACAGTACTGGCCAGTATGCCCGATAAAGTAGCTGAATATAAAAAAGGTAAAAAGGGATTAATCGGTTTGTTTATGGGTGAGGTAAAGAAAATATCAAAAGGCAAAGCCGACCCTAAAGTAACTACGCAATTATTAACGGAAAAGTTGAATAGCTGATGCTGGCCGCGGTTAGCAAAAATATCAGCAACAACACTTAAAAATTAAATGATAATGTTTAACGACCTGCTTCGTACCATCGCCTTACTATTATTGTCGCTGGTTTTTTTTACGGCCTGTCATCAGCAAACAAAAGGCGGGTTTACGGTAAGTATAACTTATAAAAACGCCGACAAAATGATTCCGCAAAATTATGAGGACAAACCTGGCGACTCTATTGCAGTTGTTGGTCCTACCCATGTCTTGCTGGAGGAAATACCTTATGGCGGTGATTCGCACCCGGTATTGCTTGATTCTGCTTTGTTAAACGGCAAAGAAGGAAAAATTAACCTGCAGGGCAATGGCAAAGAAGAAGGTATCTACCAGCTGGTAGTAGAGAAAGGCCCGGTGATACTGGTCATAAACGATGTAGAAAAAATAAATGTTGAAATTGATTTAAGCAAGAAAGACAATTATTATACTGTTTCGGGTTCTGAGGCAAGTGAACACCTGAGAAGTTTTATTAACCGGTATGATGATAAAGCATCTGTTATAAATAATGCTTTGGCGGAAATAGACAGCCTGAAACAATTTGGCGGCTCTGATAGTTTGCTGATTGCTGCTACCAACCGCAAAAACCAGGGCATTGTTTCATTGAATGAATACCTGGCCGAATTCATTGATAAAGCAGACAGTCCTGCAGAAAGTATTTTTGCGCTGGGCATGGGTTCAAGATCTTTTCAAAGTGATGAATTTGGAAAATTGCTGAATACAGTAGTGAAACGATTTCCTGAACACAAACCGCTGGCCCAATTAAAAGCTACCTATGATATGCAGCAGGCGCAAATGAATAAAAGAAGGGAAGCTGTTAGTTCCTGGACCGGCAAACAGGCGCCCGACCTGGAACTTCCGTCTGTGGACGGGAAACCGGTTGCCATTTCTTCTTTTCGTGGCAAATACCTGCTGGTAGATTTTTGGGCAAGCTGGTGCGGCCCCTGCAGGCAGGAAAACCCCAATGTGGTAAATGCCTGGAAACAATTCAAGAATAAAAATTTTACGATACTCGGTGTATCGCTCGACAGGAATGGAGAAAAAGATAAATGGTTAAAAGCCATTCATGATGATCAGCTTACCTGGCAGCATGTAAGCGATTTACAATACTGGAACAGCAAGGCAGTTGCCACTTTTAAGTTTGAAAGCATTCCTTATAATGTTTTGATAGACCCCGATGGAAAAGTTATTGCAGAAGGGTTAAGGGGTGAAGAGCTGGAAAATAAGCTGGCTGAGGTGCTGAAGTAAAAAACCAATTCACCGTTGTTAGCAATTTAAAAGCAGATGCCGCTCTTTCAAGGAGCGGCATCTGCTTTTAGTTATTCTTTTAATTTACTTGGGGTTTTTTATTGGTGCACTGGTCGCAGAAGGAGGATTCAGTGAAGTCTCATCATCTGGCACATCCCAGTAATCAAGGAAATTATAATTGATGGTGGCATTTGTGTTTACTGCGCCGGAAGTAGAATTCACCACTACACAACCAGTTCTTCCGCCGCCGGCAGATATATCATCTATCACACCCCATCTTCTTGCATCATAGAAAGCAACGTTTCTGAAAAGCAGCGCTACCCTTCTTTCTTTTCTTAATTCTTCATAAGCCAGCGCCGGGTCTGTAACAACACCAGAAACAGCAGCCAAAGCAGCACCCTGGTAAGTTCTTACTGCGTCTACGCTTGTAAGACCGGTAGCAATATTGCCCAACTTAATATTGGCTTCTGCTTTCATCAGTTCATTCTCTTCATACGAACCGGCAAGGAATAATTCATAAGAACCAACAACTTTACTGGCAACGCCGCCTACAGTGCCTGCAGTACTGGACGAAGCAACATCGAGCAGGGTATACCTGGTACTGAAAGTAATACCGCCTTTCTGGTTCAGGTAGAGTGTAGCGTTGCTAAAATTTGTAGAAAGCCTTTTGTCACCCGCTTTGTATTCCTGTATTAATCTTTCTGATATTTTATACGTAGTACCTGTTGGGTTACCCACTGTAAGTGCAGCTATTGAACCGCCTGTGGCACTCAAAAAACTGTTTGTAGCGGAAGAACGTCCTGTAAAAACATAATCGCCGGCAGCTATTCCATTGGCTACAAGCGTTAAGATATTATTCCAGTCACTGGCAGTCATATCTTTCACCCTTTTGTTCACCAAAATATTGCGTGCCTTCATGGTGTTGATATTGTGGATCCACATGGTTGGTGTAGGCGCAATACCTTTTCCTACCTGGCAGGGCGTTGGTATTAAGTATTTAACCACCGTGGTGTAGTCTGCCACATTTGTTACGGCATTCAATGCGGTAATTGCTTTATCAAAATTTGCATTGGCAGCAGTAATCATATCTGCGGCTGACTTGTAATCATTGCTGAGCGCTCCATAATCATCTTTGATAAGACCGGCATAATAAAGCGACCCGATATGTGAATATGCATAGCCTTTCCAGAAATAAGCCCATGCTTTAAGGGCGTTCTTTTTGGAATTGGCATCGCCGGTAAACGTGGTTTTATCTACTACTGCCAGAATACCATTACATGCATTGTTTAAATAGTACATCCAGGTCCATTCATAATAGTACATGTTTGAGCCGGCTTTCGTCCTGGAGTTATTCAATCTTGCAACAGCTTTAGCAGGAGCAGTATTGGAAGTTTTTGCTCCGGCATCATCAATATAATAATCCGGTACACTGATTTGATTGGTGATATTATTAGCTGCCTCAGCAGTTATTACATCCGCCATTTCATCCAAATAAGCCGGGCCCAGGAACCAGTAACTGCTTCCTAAAAATGAGCCGGTGTATCTTGTATCGGTTATTCCATTAAAGCCGTTCTGATAAACAGCACCCAATCCAAGTGAAACGATCCCCGCCTCAGTTCCTGCACTTTCAGGCGTAGGGCTGTTGGGGTTTTTTACATCAAGTTCTTTTTTGCTGCAGCTGCTGCTCACCAGTATAATTGCAGCTGTCAGGCTATATAATATTTTATTTTTCATGCTATAAATATTTTAGTTAGATGGGTTTGGTTTAAAATCCAAGGTTCAATCCAACCTGGAGTGTTCTGTTATTAGGTGTTGTTGCATAGTCCACACCCCTGTCGAAACCCGAATTGGTAGTGCCAGAACTTGTTTCAGGATCCATACCTGTATACTTGGTCCAGGTTAGCAGGTTCCTTCCTGTTAACACAAACTGAAACTTTTTGAAGTATTTGATTTTTGCATATTGCAACAAGTCAAACCCTATGGTCAGGTTTCTTAATCTCAGGAAAGACGCGTCTTCAAAGAAATAATCTTTGATAGAGTTTCTTGCACCATTGATACTACCCCACATGTCGCCATAAGCACTGGTATAATAAGCAGCAAATGCAGCAGTTTGACCGTTGATAGTTAGTTTATTACCATAGTCCCCATGTATACCATCGCGGTACATCCACTCTTTCATTTGGTTGTACAAATGGCTGCCATGTACCCAGTCTAGTTGAATAGAAAGAGAAAATCCTTTGTAAGTGAAATTGTTGGTAAAAGACATATTAAACTTAGGATTTGGATCGCCGTAAGAATAGTTTTCGTTGGTAAACTGGATACCGCGTGTTGCTGTATCTACCAGGTTGCCATTAACTACCTGGTATTTGCCCTGGTCTGCTTTGGCGATATAAGTCGTACCATCTTGCCTTGTCTGGTTTACATCGTGAAAAGTTTTTAAGCCATACAACTGACCAATTTTTGAACCAGCTGTTAATACATAATTACCATAGCCTGCGCCGCTTGTTACAATAATTGGCTGACCGGTACTGATGGCATCAATCTTGGAGCTCTGGTGATTGAAGTTGGTGATAAAGTCCCAGTTAAAATCTTTGGTCTTTAACACATTTAGGTTCAGGATAAATGTATAGCCGTTGGAAGAAAGGGAGAATGAATTGGTAAGGAAACCTGCACCACCCGATGTTGGAGGAGCATCTACCTGGTAGATAACATCGCTGCTGGTTCTTTTCCAAACGGTACCGCTTAATGTGGCGTTACCAAACAAACTTCCTTTGTTCAGTTTAAAAGTGATATCAGCACCAATTTCCTTTTCTTTTGAAACTTCTACATTTAAATCGGGATTTGATTGAACGCTCGGTGTGTAAAAAGCGAGATTAGTACCGATTGTTCTTGTGCTTAAAGTAACATACCTGTCAAAAGCGCCTGGCTGAATACCAGCTTCGCCATAACCACCGCGTAGCTTAAGCTCGGGTACAACTGTTGAAAGCCCTCCTTTCCAGAAAGCCAATTGCGAAAGCCTGAAAAATCCGTTTGCATTGTAAAAAGTTTGTGCGGTAGAACCCTGTCCAAATGCAGAGGAATAATCGCTTCTGAAACCGCCTCTTACACCCACAATGCCGGCATAGTCAAGTGATTCACTAAGATAGGTACCAAACGTTACAAAAGGGCGCACAAAATCGCTGTTTACTACCTGGGTGCTTGTCTGGTTCATGTTGTAAATCGGGTACAACTGCAAACCATCGCCTGATGTATTGTATTGTTTGAAAATATTTTTGCGATAGTCATAGCCAATCTGGGTAGTGGTTGTCAACGGTATTTTTGTATGCAAATCATTTAACAGGTCTATATGCAATGTAGCTGTAGTAAGGGCATTTTGAAAAGTGGTATTGTATGCATAATTAAAAATGCTTCCTTCTTTTCCATTAAAGCCGCCAATACCGGCAGAGCTTCTGCTAATGATATTAATGTTTTGGGTTTGATTTTTATATACCTGGTTGACGTCTTCTTTTTCATAGTTAATGCCGTATTTAAAATCAAAATCTAAAAAACGGTTTACTTTGTAAGAAGCCTGGATATTCTGAATAACATCTACTGTCTGGTCTGTTCCAAAAGAATATTCTTTGTAATAATTTGGATTGTATCCATTCACACTCACGGGCGATGCATTTAACGCATATGCATAATCGCCGTTAGCATCTTTCCAGTCAAAATCAAAAAATGGCGAAGCATTCAGGGCCCTGAAAAAAGTGCCGCTTACGCCTGCAGTAAAATAAGGGTTAAAATCATTTCTCTGGTATACCAGTTGTGTAATAGAACGGATTTTAAAACCTTTAAACAATTCAGTACCGATATTAGCTGTTAAATTGGTGCGTCTTAATGTGCCATTGTCTTTTATAACGCTTTCTTCAGTAGCGTTGGATACGGTTATAGCAAAATCGCTTTTGGCACCACCGCCCGATATATTGATACTTACATTTGTTTTTGCCGCAGAACCAAATAATTGTTTGAAGTGATCATAATATTTTAAGTTCTGGTTGTATGCCTTGCTTCCATCTGTACCCGGGCTTGTTCCCGCCCAAACAAGAGAACCCTGGTTAACGCCTGAAGGATTTAGACCGGCAGTTAAAGTTCCATCCGCCTTAATTTGTAAAATATTGCCGGCTGCATCTACCACATTATTATTGGCATCGGTTTTAAATCCGTGGGTAGTTGCCTGTTTTAAATTTCCCGAATTCAAAAAATTGCTAACGCCATAACTGGATGATACATTGATTTCGGTTTGTCCGGCCTTGCCTTTTTTAGTAAACACCTGGATAACACCATTGGCACCCTGTGCGCCGTAGATAGTTGAAGATGCCGCACCTTCTACCACTTCGATCCTGTCTACGTTATTCAGATCCAGTGCACCCAAATCAGTGGCTCTTACCTCAATACCATCAACCAATATCATGGGTCCGGTTCCTCCCCTTAAAGAATTGATACCACGCAATAAAATGTTTAACGGGGCGCCGGGTGTACCTTCTTTGCTGCTGATTTGAGCACCGGCAACTTTTCCCACCAAGGCTTGTGCGATGGATTGTGTGGATGTAGAATTTAATTTATCGCCTGATATAGTTTCTACTGAAATAGGTAATCTTTTTTTACTGGTAGCGACACCTACACCAGTTACTACAACTTCATTCAGTGCGTTGAGATCTGTCTTCAGCCTCACAACCAGATTGTCTGAAATGGCTACGGTCCCTGTCTCAAAGCCCAAACTTGAAATAACCAGGAAAGCACCCTTGGTAATTTTTATTGTAAATTTTCCGTCTGCGTCGCTGACAGTTCCGGTCGTAGAGCCTTTTACAATGATGGATGCATTTGGAATGGGATTTCCTTTGTCATCGGAAATTTTACCGGTAATGATTCGCTGCTGGGCTGTAAGTTGTATGCAAAGCAATACAACCCCAAGCAGGAGTAGGAGTTTTCTCATGTTTTTAGTTTAAGTAGTTAGTTAAATAGTCAATGGTTCAAAAGAGAGCTACTGACTAAACACGCCTTTGGCAAACGCGTTCAAAGTGAAATTAATGAAGTTTTAACGTTAAAAAAAAATTATATGCCAAATTTTAATATGTAATAATCACTTAATAAAACAGGCCAGACACAAGAAATCCCCGCCTTGCAGAGGGGATTTGACCAACCATTGTTACCATTTACAGCTTTTGCCGTAATGCCCGCCCGTACTGAAGTCTGGGGCCTTTGCCCGGCGTGAAATATCGCTACAGCGTCTGTCTTCTTCCGAAAATTCAATCCTTCCGTTCTATAAAATGCTACTGGTTGTTTTTCCTTTTTTGGTTCACTGTCATTATTACCAAATGGCGATTGCTGGTAAAAACGAGGCCCTGCCAAAAATTGGCAGGGCCTCGTTTTATTGACGTTTATTTAGTGAATATTAATTAATAGCCGGGATTTTGAGTAACTATTGGATTAGATACTACTTCAGATGACGGGATAGGCCATAAGAAAAGGAAGTTGCTGTAAGCTATTGCCGTCTGGCCAGGCGTATAACCTGCGCCACAAACGAAATTAGCTAAACCCACAGTACCGTTAAGCGCTTTTGCCGGAATACCACCAGTTGTATAGTTGGCATCGGTAACCAAGCGGCTGATATCACCCCAACGTCTCCCTTCTGCCAAAAATTCGATCCTTCTTTCCAATAAAATTGCCTTTACCAGATCTACTGTAGTAGCAAAACTTGCTGTAGTGTATTGCTGTGTAGCGGGAGTAGCAAGCGATCTGTTCCTTACAAGATTTAGCAGATCAACGGCACGGGAAGCATCGGCTGCAGAGTTTCTTGCCACGGCTTCTGCCAATGTCAACAGCACTTCGGCGTAACGCATTTGCGGAGCATAATCGCTAAAAGTAGCATAGTCTCTGTATTTAGTAGTGAAGATACTTTGTGTTCCCGCGCTATTGGTGCCAGAAACAGTTAATAAAGTTCTGCGTTTATCATCGCACAACCAACCAGGGTTGTTATAGATGATAGGAGAAAGAGAAACAAGTCCTCTTCCATTCAAACTTGCAGAACCCAATAACCTTGACAAACCACCATTTGTACTTGGTGCATCTACCGGATCATTCTTAATAGAGAATATGCTTTCTACAGAATTATTATTGGCAAATGGGCCATCTGGTGATGCAGTTAAAGCATAAGCACCGATTGGAGACACAGTAGCAGAAGGGTTTGCAGGGGTAACAGTAGCAGGAACTATTTTAGCCCCTTCGGTAATAACGCCTGCCCAATCGCCTTTATGAAGCTTTACCCTCATTTTAAATGCAATAGCAGCAGCCTTGGTAGCTCTGTAGCTTATGCTGCCACTCGCAGCTGGTAAATTGGCTTCTGCAAAATCCAGGTCTTCCAATATTTTAGCATAGACGGCTGCAACAGTTGCACGTGGTGAACTAAGAATCGTTCCAACAGCAGCCGTAGTGTTGATGGGGAAATCCCTATAAGGAACACCCAATGCAGCTCCAGCACCATCCAGGTAAGGTTTTGCAAAAAACAGTAAAGCTTCATGATGCGCCATGGCCCTTAAAAAACGGCATTCAGCTTCGTACTGTAAAGCTACAGAAGAAGTGAGTACGCCACTTGTTCCGGCCGTCCTGAACCCGGCTATACCTACATTAGCTTTGTTAATTAATTCATACAGCCCTTTCCACATAGCTACGCAGTTTGCAGAAGTAGAATTATAGGTAGCCTGGTAAGTGATTTGTAAGAAAGCCTGAACGTTTACCAAATCTTCTCCACGGGCATCAGACTGATAGATATTGGCAGCACCAAAGGGATAGCCCCTGTTTTCTGTAGTGCCGGTTACATAGAAGACGCCTTGTGCCGCATCATATACACCATTTAGTGCAAGGGCGCATTTAGATGCCGTGGTGAATACACTGGCATCTGTTAACGAACTGAAAGGACTGGTATCCAATACTTTTTTACAACTAAAAAGCAAGGGGATAAATAATAGCAGCCCTATTTTTATTTTATTCATCATTGTATCTATTTAAATATGATTATAATATTGATTGTAGAATTAAAAACCCAAAGAAACACCGAAAGACATGTTACGCACTTGTGGCGATACAGCTGCATCTACACCAAGTGTGCTGATATTGTCCGGATCTGCTCCTTTATATTTAGACCATACATATAAGTTTTGTCCCTGAAGAAATATTCTTGCTGATTTTACATAGCCATTAGTAGCTTTTTCCAACACTCCACCGTTAAATGTATAAGCTAAAGAAAGGTTTTGAAGTCTTATATAATCACCTTTTTCTACAAACCTTGAATTTGCGCTTGCAGTCTGGTTGATATTTGCCGCTTGTCCATAATATAACTTAGGTACATCTGTTTCCTGTCCGGCAGTTGTCCACCTATTAAGAATCTCTTTACCATTATTTTGGAAGCTTTGGTTAAATATTACTTCCTGGCGGGTGAAGTTCATGATCTTATTGCCGCCAGAATAGCGGAACATGACAGCTAATTCAAAATTTTTATAGGTAAATGTGTTGGTAAATGCACCGAAGAAAGTTGGTGTAGAGTTACCCAGGTTTGCTTTATCTGCAGCAGTTAAACTTGACGCTGCACCTAATGTGCCATCATTTTTGCTGGATGCTGCGTAAACGCCGCCCGTAGTAAAACCGGTTATCTTTGAAAGGTTAACCTGAACCAATGAGCCATCTGCTTTATAAAACAGTGGATTACCATTAGCAGAGTTTACGCCTCCCGAACGGTAGCCCCAAAGAATATTGATCGGGTCGTTTACCTGGATAACATTATAATTCCCGTTTGGAATTTGGGTCACAGGAACACCTCCTACATCATATAAAGATGTAATCCTGTTTTTAATTTTAGAATAATTCACATTCAGGTCCCAGCTAAAATCTTTGTTTTTAACGATCCCAACGTTTAAAGACAACTCAATACCTTTATTTTGAAGTGTACCAATGTTTTGAGAGATTGTACCACCATTCAGATCAATAGATCCCGGTATACCGGCACTCAATGGCTGAGGTACATCAAGTACTAAATTATCAACATCGTTTACAAAGTAATCAGCTGCTAAAGTGATCCTGTCTTTCAAAAATCCTAATTCAAAGCCTCCATCATATTTAGCACTTGTTTCCCACTGCAGAGCCGGATTGCCAACACCAATTGGAGCAAGACCACCAAGATTGCCGTAGTTACGTGCTCCAAAATTGGTTAAATAAGGATAGCCCGTTAAAGTGTTACCCACTTTTGCATAAGAGGCTTTTATTTTAAATTCGTTCACAATGCGTTTGCTCCAGAAATTTTCTTCGGATGGCCTCCAACCAACTGAGAAACCTGGAAAAGAACCATATTTATTGCCAGGGGCAAGCGCACTCTGTCCATCTCTTCTGATAGTTGCCTGTGCAAAGTATTTATTTTTATAGTCGTAATTAATTCTGCCGAAATAAGATAAGAATCCACTTCTTACATCATAGGTACCGTTAATTGTATTAGATGTACCAGAATTGGTGATATAATTTTCCGCAATAAAAAATGGATCTGTCAATGAGCCACCATTTGCTGATAAAGATTTAGCAGTTTCTTTTTGCGCTTCATGACCAGCTGTCAGAAAAATGCTGTGGCCTTTATAAGTTTTGCTATAGTTCAATACATTCGACCAAACCAGCCTGAGAATATTAAAGTCAGAATTGCTTGAAGTTCCTACAGCAAATCCATCACCATGAAAAAGATTTTGACCGGTATAGCTGTAGTCATTGAACATATCGACACCAGCCTGGCTACGGAATTTTAAACCTTTAAGCGGAGATATTTCTATGTAAGAATTATTAATAATTCTGTATTTATCAGAATACAGTTTATTCTTTTTCATCGTATACAATACGTTGAAAAAATTGTCATCTACGCTTTGCGAGTTTGGACCAACAAACATAGAGTTAGTACTTGCTCCGGTAGGACTATAAGTAATATTATAACCATCCCAACCTGTAGCTAAATAAGGAGAAACGTTAGGAAGTAAACGCAAAGACGAAGCAATAGCACCTCCTAATGAATTGGAACCATTATTCTGATCTCCATCTTCCTGACGGCTGATAGATAAATTATTACCGATCTTCACAAATTTGTTCAATTCATGATCAATATTCATACGCACCCTGTATGCCCTGTTATAGTTACTTATTACAATGCCTTTTTGATCATTATAGTTCAATGAAAAGTAATAAGTGGTTTTGTCGCCACCACCCTGCAGCGCAATAGTATGGCTTTGGTTGGAGGCATTTTTATTCATTACAAGGTCTTGCCAGTTTGTTTCGTAAGACGGCGCAGTAGTATTTACACCGGCTTTTGCTGTTAAACCAGCATTGGTCAATTTTTCATTGGCAATAGTTACAAATTCGGCGGCATTCAGCAAATCGAATTTTTTAAGCGGGCTGCTAAAACCTACAATACCATCATAAGTTACTTTAGACTTGCCCCTCGTACCTTTTTTAGTAGTAATCAGGATTACACCAGCGGCAGCCCTTGATCCATAGATAGCAGTAGCAGACCCGTCTTTCAATACATCGATACTTTCAATATCAGCAGGGTTAATATCACCCATCGCATTGGAGTTAGTAGCAAATGCCAGGTTGCCTGTAATAATAGGCGTACCATCTACAACTATAAGAGGACTGTTATTACCAGTGATAGACTGAATACCCCGTATCCTGATAACAGCAGGCGTATTGGCCAAACCGCCTGAGGTAGTTACCTGCACACCGGCTGCCCTGCCAGCAAGCTGTTTATCAATTGACGGCGTTAATAAGGTGGAAAATTCTTTTGCATCAATTTTAGATGCTGAACCTGTAAACGCCTTTTTTTGCTGCGTACCATATCCCACCACAACTACTTCAGATAAGCTTTTATCAGCAGACTGTAGTGATGCATTGATAACTGCTTTGTTACCAATGCTTAGTTCTATTGCCGTCATTCCAACAGACGAAATGATCAGCGTCTTTGCACTGGCGGGAAGAGTAAGCGTGTAAGTACCATCGGAGTTGGAAGAAGTTCCCGTTGAGGTTCCTTTTATCAAAACTGTAGCATTGGGAATGGGCGTCCCGTTTGCATCCGTTACCTTGCCGGTAACAGTTTTTTGCTGGGCCAGCAATTGCGTGGCAAGCAATACGACTCCCAAAAGGAGCATTAGTTTTCTCATGTTTTTTAGTTTGGTTTACTTAGAAAATAGAGGTTTCAAGGTTTCCCTTAAGACCGGTGCTATATATGACAAAAAAAATATGTAAATGCTGCGTTAATTAACCACTTTTTAATGCCTTTTCCCTATACTACTGATGAGCAAAGATGGCAACAAGATAAGATTAGTAAAAGTAGCCACTACAAGTGTAAGAGAAGTAAGCCATCCCAGCGATTGCGTACTGCCGAAGCCGCTGAAACAAAATATAATAAAGCCCGCTGCCAGCACCAGTGAAGTATAAATAATACTGATACCCGTAGAATGAATGGTTTTAATAACAAGCGCCCGCTGACTTTCTTCACTTCCTTTTTGCTCCTGTTTGTAATTAACCAGGAAACGAATGGTAATATCGATGGCAATACCAAGCGCAATGCTAAACACCAATACGGTAGAGGGCTTTAACGCTATCCCCACCCAACCCATTACGCCAGCAGTAATTACCAGTGGAATAACATTGGGTATAAGCGAACAAAAGAGTATGCGTATTGAACGGAATAAATACAACATACACAGGGCAATAAGCACAAAGGCCCAGATAACGCTGTCTTTTAATCCTCTAATTATAAAACTGCTGCCCTCTAAAAAAGTTACGCTGGCGCCTGTTAGTTCTACATGGTATTTGGTAGAATCAAAATAATGATCGGCCTTTTCCTGTACCTGCTGCAATAAAATGGGCAGGCGCTTACTCCCTACATCCGCCATGTTTACACTAATGCGTGCTTTCTGTTTATTGCTGTCTATAAAAGAATTCAGCAATTTGCTGATGTTATTATTGTCTCCTCCTGCTGCCGATTTTTTTGTATTCAGATAAGATGCAATAAAACTAATGTCAAAATCATTGGGCAGCCCGTAATTACTGCTATCACCATCATAATAAGCCTGCCGCACAAATTTTAATCCTTCTATCAGCGACAGCGGCTTACCAGTTTCGGGTAATGACGCTATGTATTGCGACAAAGAATCTATCTGCGCAAATGTTTTTAGTGGGTTTTTTCGCAGACCATTTTTCTGTTTGGTATCAATTACAATTTCCAACGGCATCACACCCTTGAAATTCTTTTCAAAAAACTTTAAATCAGTATAAATTTTATCCGTTTTAGGCAGGTCATCTACTATAAAACCTTCTGCACGCAAACGAAAAATACCAGCAATGGCCCCAACTAATATTATTGCAGTTGCACCATAAATTAATCCACGGTGGTTCAATGCCCATATTTCAAGTTTATCAAGCAATGCCTGCAACCATTTATTCTGCAGGTATTTTACATGCCTTTCCCTTGGTTCGGGCAGGTAAGATAATACAGCCGGTATTAACAAAAGCGATATAAAAAATAAAGCCAGGATATTGATGCCGGCCACTGCGCCAAACTCTTTTAAAATGGGACTTTTGGTTAAAGCAAAAACAGCAAAGCCAATGGCTGCTGCAATATTGCAAAACAATGTTACAATACCCATTTTGCTGATCATCTGTACCAGCGCCGTGTTTTTTTCTTTTGACTCGATATACGAAATATGGTATTTGTTAAGAAAATAAATACAGTTGGGTATACCAATAACCACAATCAGCGGTGGAATAAGTACGGTAAGCAAACTAATTTTATAGGCAAACAGGTGCAGCGTACCCACGCTCCAAACTACACCGGTAAGCACCACAGCCAAAGACAAGAACATGGTACTGATGCTCCTGAAAAAAATCAATAAAATAATTGCGGATAATAATACAGAGCCGACCAGAAACCATTTCATTTCTTTTTTCATCCTGTCGGCAAGCTGGGTACGAATAAGTGGCAGGCCACTATAATGCATCTCAATGGAATACTTTTTACCAAACTGGTCTGCTGCTGTAACAATTTGATTTACCACCACCGATCTTTCCTTCGACAGCAATACATCTTTATTTATCCGCACCGCCATCAGCGTTGTATTGGTTTGCGGATTGTACAATACATTTCTATAAAATGGCAGGCTATAAAACAAGTTTCTGCTGCTGTCGAAATGTAAGAATTGTGAAGAACCGGAATCAGAAGAAAAGATATTCTGCGCCTTTAACCCCCCGGCAGTATCCTTTACCAGGGTTACCGCCACAGGTATACTCAGTATATTTTCAACACCCCTGATATTTTTTATTTGGGTACCCAGCGCTGCAAAATCTGTAAACATTTTTTGATCAAACAAATTTGCAGGCTGCAAACCGATAACCATCATATTACCATCTTCGCCAAACTGTTTACGAAAGTGCTGGTAACTCACAAACCGGGCATTATTAGTGGGTATGGCGCCGGTAAAATCGTAACTCAACTGCACTTTGGATGCATGCCAGCCCATAAAAGCGGTGATAACAGCCAGTACAATCAGCAAAACCAGTTTATTCTTCAGTACAAAACGGGCAATAGATTCCCACATAGGTAATTATTAAAGTTATCCAGACCGCAAAGAAAACTATTTTGACCGGAAAATACAGTTATTTCTATGGCTCTTGCAAAACGGAAAATGCAGAAAAAAATCATCCTCTACCAATAATCAGGTCAAGTGAAAATTTATTTTGTCATGAACCATTACGAAATTGCATTCGCTCCAAAATAAATATGCAATACTTTTGGCAATTGAATATTGTTTTCTGTCTGGTTATTTTCAAGCAGGCATGCCACAATACGCGGCAACGCCAATGAACTGCCGTTGAGTGTATGTACCAGTTGCATTTTACCGGAAGCATCTTTAAACCTTGCCTTTAAACGATTGGCCTGGTAACTTTCAAAATTAGATACAGAACTTACTTCCAGCCATTTTTGCTGCGCTGCACTGTATACTTCAAAATCATAGGTAAGCGCGGAAGTAAAACCCATATCGCCGCCGCATAATTTTAAAATACGGTAAGGCAGTTCCAGTGATTGTAATAGTTTTTCTACATGCAACACCATTTCTTCCAGCACATCATAACTTTTTTCAGGATGCACCAATTGTACTATCTCCACTTTTTCAAACTGGTGCAAACGGTTTAAACCCCTCACATCTTTGCCATAGCTACCCGCCTCGCGCCTGAAGCAGGGCGTATAGGCAGTCATTTTAACCGGCATTTCCGCTTCTTTTAAAATAACATCGCGGTAAATATTGGTTACCGGTACTTCTGCCGTTGGAATCAGGTAAAAATTATCTTCAGTAGCATGATACATCTGGCCTTCTTTATCGGGCAATTGTCCGGTACCAAACGCAGATGCTTCATTTACCATAAAAGGCGGCAATACCTCCATGTAACCGGCAGCCGTATTATAGTCAAGAAAATATTGTATTAATGCCCTTTGCAGTTTTGCACCCTTATTTATATAAACAGGAAAGCCACTACCGGTAATCTTATTGCCCAATTCAAAATTAATAAGGTTGTATTTAGTAGTAAGATCCCAATGAGGTACAGCACCGGCATACAAAGTCGGTTTGTTGCCGCCTTCCCTTATCACCACATTGTCTTCTGGTGTTTTGCCAGCCGGCACTTTTTCTGAAGGCAGGTTGGGCAACAAGTATAAAATGGCTTCTATATTTTTTTCGGCTTCACTCAGTTTATCCGGCGCCAGCTGGGTTTTCCAAGTTGCCACCTGTTGTTTGGCTGCTTCCGCTTTTTCTTTTTCGCCTTTGCCCATCAGCTGACCTATCTCTTTAGACGATGCGTTGATTTTGGCCTGTATTTCTTCCTGTTCAAGCTGGTATTGCCTGCGTTTTTCATCCCATCTCAGCAGTTCATCTACCAGTTCGGGCTGTTTAAAATTTCTTACCGCCAACCTTTGCTTAACCAGTTCTGTATGTTGCTTTATAAAGCCCACCTGTAACATGCTAAATAATTTGCGGCAAAGGTAATTGTTTGGGTGCATTTTTACATTGCTGCAGATTCGCACTTAACGGGCAGCCACAGGTTGCGTACAATTCTTCTTATAACTACCTCCTCAGAAATCAATTTAAAACGCGTTCAATTGTATAGCTTAGCAAAAAAAATTATCAGTATGTTAGACCAAACCATGATCACCACCAGTATTGAACTCGATGGCTACCGTATTACAAAGAACCTGGGCGTTGTAAGGGGCATTACGGTGAGATCAAGAAGTCTCTTCGGCAATGTAGCCGGAGGTATTCAGTCACTTTTTGGAGGAACCATTTCCATTTATGTTGATTTGTGCGAAAAAACAAGGGAAGAAGCTTTCCGGTTAATGATGCAGCATGCTGCCGAGCGGGGCGCCAACGCTATTATTAACATGCGTTATGATGCCAACGAGGTCATGAATGGCATTACGGAAGTGCTTGCCTATGGTACAGCGGTGCAGGTTGAAAAATCTGTCTAATTGTTTTTTTTATAAATATCAGGTACAGCGATGCGCATGATGCGCTCAGGGTTTTCCAATGGTTTGAATCCAAATGCGGCATACAAACCATGCGCATCCCTTGTCGCCAGTTGCCAGCTTCGGAAGCCTTGTAATTGAGGATGCTCCATAATGGTTTGTATCAGCCATTTGCTTAAACCACGTCCACGGTAATGTTCATCTATAAACACATCAGCCAGATAACCAAAAGTGGCATAGTCTGTAATCACCCTTGCAAAACCAACCTGCTGCTTGTCATCATACACGCCAAAATTCATAGAACCATCAATGGATCGTTTTACAATATCAAACGAAATATTTTCAGCCCAATAAGAATGCGAAAGAAACCGGTGGATAAATGGGATATCCAGTTTTTCTTTACTGGTAGATATATGATAATTGTCTTTGTGGAAATCCATTGGAGAAGTTTTCGCAAATATATTTAGAGAATTTAGTATCTGGTATTTAGTATAAAGACCAGAAAACAATTTCAGAATATTACATACCTGATTACAAGGCTTGATGCGTGTCTGAATACTTTATACTGAATACTAAATACGCCGAACGATGTATCTTTGCCCCATGCAAGTACAAGATGATTTACAGGCCCGCTGGTGGAAGCTGGAAGAAAAATTAATGGAACGGTTTGACAAGAAACCAGATATGGAAACGATCCTTTTTTTGATAGGAGTACAGGAACTGGGCGATATAAAAGAAAAATTTACCAAGGAACAGAAACAGGATTTAATGCATATAGCCGTTTGTTCTTTATTGTCTGCAAGTGGTTATTATGAATTGGAAGGTGTTGACGCAGACGGATGGCCACATTACCGACAGCTAAAAGCATTGCCTGTTATGGATTTGATAGCCCAGGAAAACTTCATGAAAGACCATGTACTGTTGTATTTTGACGAAAAAGGATTCTGAAATAAAGGGAACGCATAAGTCCCATACCTTTTATTTACTCATAACTAACCGGTATGACCAAACAGCTTATTATCACGGCCATCGTTTCAATACTTTTCTTCGTTGCCTGCAACCCAAAAATTGCAGGCGGCTTACGCAAGCACGATTTGAATAAAGATGTGGAAATGGCCACAGATAAAGGCACCATGGTAATACGTCTCTCAGATCTGACGCCCCTGCATCGCAACAATTTCCTGCTGCTGGTGAAACAACATTATTACGACAGTATCTTATTTCACCGCGTTATCAATCATTTTATGATCCAGGCGGGTGACCCGAATAGCAAAAACGCCAGGCCCGCTGCGCAATTGGGTGAAGGTGGGCCAGCTTATACTATTCCTGCCGAGATTAATGCGGAATTGTTTCACAAAAAAGGAGTAATTGCGGCGGCCAGGCAGGGAGACGACGTCAATCCCAAAAAAGCCAGCAGTGGCAGCCAGTTCTACATTGTACAGGGCAGGATTTTTACCGATGCGGGGCTGGATTCCGTAGAAACATTCCGGCTGAAAGGTAGAAAACTACCGGTAACGCACAGGTCCGTTTATAAAACATTGGGTGGTACGCCGCACCTTGATAGCGCTTATACTGTTTTTGGTGAAGTCGTTAAGGGGCTGGACGTTATTGACAGCATTGCTATAGTACCTACCGGCGGCAGACAGGGTGGCGACAGACCGGTGCAGAATGTAAGGATACTAAGTGCCAGGTTGGTGAAGAGAAAGTAGGAGAAGAATGGCTGATTTTGGGATTGCGGAATTTTTAGATTTGGTGGAATTAAACATAAAATGTGCGCTAAAAGAAATCCCAAAATCTTAAAATCCCTCAATCAGCAATCCATAATTATCTTTTTTCAAACAACCACCAAAGCCGTTTCCTTGGCCTTACCTTATAATTGGTGGTGATGTATTTCCTGATATGGTCCATCGCCTCTTCAGCACTGTCGGTTAGCAGTACCAGGTTCATATCTTCGGCCGAAATGGTCTTTTGTGCCGCCATAAAATTCATGTAGTCCATTAGTGGCTGATAAAAAGATTTACCAAACAATACCATCGGAAACTGGGATATCATTTTGGTCTGTATCAGCGTAAGCGTTTCAAAAAATTCATCCATTGTACCAAAGCCACCAGGCATAATGATAAAAGCGTAAGAATACTTTTCAAGCAATGCCTTGCGTATAAAAAAATATTTTATGGTAATGCTGGTTTGTACATAGGGGTTGGGCTTTTGTTCAAATGGCAATTGAATATTGCAGCCAACCGATGCTCCTCCATTTTCAAACGCGCCGCGGTTGGCAGCCTCCATAATACCCGGGCCGCCACCCGTCATAGTAGTAAAGCCCAGTTCAGCAATTTGTTTGCCTATTTGGCGGGCAGCAATATAATAGGGATGATCTTCTTTAAATCGTGCCG
>Ga0157376_10000997_pt1 | contig 18459 bp, 8 predicted proteins | sample M45metaG_FD_121801 | JGI IMG/M metagenome (GOLD analysis project Ga0157376, IMG submission 121801) | Miscanthus rhizosphere microbial communities from Kellogg Biological Station, Michigan, USA - M4-5 metaG | ecosystem: Host-associated > Plants > Roots > Rhizosphere > Soil | place: USA: Michigan... | reverse complement strand
GTGATCGAGGCGGGGGGCAAACCGTATGTGGAGATTGAAGCACTGGCAAGTCTCACGAACGGTTCTTTGAGCTTCAGTGGGAATCAGATCATGTTGACACTGCACGGCGCCCCGGCAAGTCGGGCGGAAAACCAGGGATTTTCAAAAGATTTTTTAAGTGCAGGGATCGAAGCCATGTCCGAGATTCGGGAATGGCGAAGTGCACTGGAAACTGCTGTTCGATACGGTTTTCCACCCCATCATGATTGGGTGAATCAATACAACAGTGCAGCGACCTCGAGCGTACGGCAAGCCTCTGTCGCTGCCTCCACCGAATGGGATCGAAGTGCTGCCCAACTTATCAGCAAAGAACTCGGTCATATGCAGCAGTTGAGCGACAAGGTGATGTCCGCGCGAAAAAAAATGACATATATGGCCCCCGACTCTCTCGCCAATGATCCGCTGGACCAGAAGATCGTGAATTGTGCGCATTCCTTAGCAAACATGGCCGCAAGCGGACAGTACCACGACGACGGGTCTTGTCATTGAAACCCATAGTAGATGCATTTGAACGATTCGCTTTCACCGGTCCAGCGGGTCAAAGGCAATCGCATTTTTCACCCATTGGTGTCATTGATGGCCCGGAAGTGATCTCCCATCCCAACCAAGCGCAATGTGCAGGTCCAGCTTGTGTTCTGAAGAAACGAAAAACTCACTGTATCCAATGATTAAAGTCGAGCCAATTGCGATGATTTGTTACTTCTAAATGGCGGAGAGGGAGGGATTCGAACCCCCGATACCCGTAAAGGTATGGCTGATTTCGAGTCAGCTGCATTCAACCGGGCTCTGCCACCTCTCCGTAAGAAAAGAAAGACCTTAGCAGACAGCTTGATTCTAACAGAATCCTATTGTGGCGTAAATTGTGTCCTTCTTTCTCCCTTCGCACACTCAATGTTGCTACGCTTTGTTTATCGGCGAAAACTTACGCTTCAAAGGGCCATGCACCACTGCTTTCCAGCCAGTCATAGCGCTGGACTGTACCAGATGCCTGCCATGTCTGCGGAGTCATGGTTGCAAGCCAATCAGTGGGCACTGAGCGGGCATTTCCGCTGGACGCAAGAGCAAAAGCGGCGCGGATGCTTTGTTTCTGCTCCTTGCCGGTCGCGATGGGATCAGGGGAAACCAGCAACGCTGTTCCGCTAGAAGCAACAGCGTTCAACCATGATTGCGTCAGGTTCCATGGAATCTGCGAAGTAATGGCGACGCAATCAGCATCCATGGTAAAGAATGTCTGATGTTGAGGCAGACGGAAGGCCAGCGTATTGACACCCATGCGCCGGGTCCTCTCCCATATTCTTCCGCTGGTATCGTCTCCTGTTCTTTGAGCTTCGAAGAAGCCTGCACCTAGATGGCCCATGGTGTTGCATCCGATCAGAATTGCCTGACCCGCGGCTTCACGCAGTGAATTGTAAAAATCGAGGATCACTTCAGCGGTCGTTTTGCTTTCGTCGTGAAAGCCCCATCCCGGCAGCGCAGGAGAAGCGCCCATCTCGCTGCCCCACTGCCCGAGTAATTCATAGGTACTGAAGTCGTGTTTGACCAAGTCGTATCCCCAGTCCACGGCCTGTCGCATCTTCGCTATCGCCATCTCCTGAGCTTCAGGAATAGTGGGATCGAAAGCCGTGCTTGTCTGCCGATCTTTTCTTGGCCCAAGACGATTTGCGGACAGTAAAAGACGGGGATCGGTTCCCAATGGGGCCTGTAGCGGTCTGATCCAGAGTCCCGGGCGAACTTTATTCTTGCGGATGTCTGCAGCTAATTCAGCCATGTCTGGAAACAGCAGTCTGTTTTGCCAGCCGTCGTCAATGACGGTGAAAGGACGCGCCGAACCGCTGGGCGCAAGCTCCGCAACCAACTCAGCGTCGCGAAGAATTCCTTCTGCTGAATTCTTGCCGTAAGCATAGTACCAATCATTGCTGCCGAATAGAGGTTCCTTCAAAGCACGTGAGGCAGGACACATCTGTTTGCAGAACACCTGTGCCGCTGCGAATGGTGTTTCGTCTTCCGTGCCTTCCCGTGTGACAATTGTCGCAACTTCCAGCTTCCGATCACCCAGCTTTGCGCCGCGTCCTCCATTCCGCACATCAAGCCATAATGAGATTCCCTGGTCATCGCATTGCCAAAAAGCAAGGGCTCGTGCACCGGTTTTTACTCCGTATCCGTGAGTAGATTTTCCATCGAAGGCGAGGAAGTACCAGGGCAGAGGGCATTCCGGCACAATGCTTCTCCAGCTTAGATCGCCATAGCTACGTTCCCAGTGATCGCCTAATACGCGTACGTTCTCCGGAATAGCGCCATGCCAGCGAAGCTGCAATCGCGATACAGAAACTGCTGGTGCATACAGGGTAAGCCGTAATGATTCGTGGGTTGCTTCGGTCAAGAAGTCAATACCCTTGCTCTGCCAGCGGAAACCTGTTCTTTCCAGTAGGACACGATCATTGGTTCCTGTGAAGCACCTAACTTCATCGGGCGCACGGAGAATATTTTGAAAGCTGGACTGCGATTGCGGGACCCTGTTTGCAAGGGCAGCTTGAGGAAGCGCTGTAGAAAGTATTGCTGTTCCGATGCCGCGTAACAGTGCTCTACGATTTTCCTGGTTTCGATCTGGCGTGTGGCCCACTTCCGTCTCTCCTCGACTGCAAAAGAATGAATAAAACCATAATCATACCTGCACATTAGGGAATTATTGGGCGATAGGTACAATCGTCTTCGTCGTATGTCGCTATAATGACAGTGACGGATAAATTTTATTGAGCTTCAGGTATCCAAAGCGATGGCTAACTAGTGGACTCACACTTGGTCTGCTATATCTTTCCTTCGCCATATTTACATGGGGGCTGCAGTACAAGCTTTCGCTATACCAGTACGTAAATGGGTCTCCGGATATGCCGGCTGCCAAACTGTTAACTGGTGACGAAACCTCATTCCCATTACACATCGTAGACTTCCAGGCTTCGCAGCCTCCGGCAACATTTGAATTTTGTTTGTTGCTCCTATCCTTTACATTGCTTCTCGCCGCAAGATTTGAAGCAGAGCTGCGAACGATACAGGGCTTTCTGCAACGAAGTACCTTCTGGAAGTTTCATCTCGACACAACGCTTCATCCCTTCTTTTTTCGACCGCCTCCCACACGCCAATAAGCAGCTCCGCTGAGCTGTTGCCAAATCTATCGATTGCCTTTGTACAGATCCAGACGTGATGCCTGCGTCCTTGTGTCTTCGGGCAATCTGTCGCTACCTCCAACGATGGAAGAGGGATAGATGCGTACGCGATCTTATTTCAGTTCTGTTTGTTTGAGTCTTTTGTCTACAGCCATGGGCCTTGGTTTTATTCTTTCCGGATGTCATGGACACGTAGATAACAAACCAGCTGCTCCGGCCGCCGCAATTGTTCTGGCAGCGTGGGGAAACCTGGCAAACACGTTAACCGTAGCTGGGCAGTTTCAGCCGTATCAAGAGGTGGACCTGCACGCTAAGGTCTCTGGTTACATTCGAAAAATCAACGTGGACATTGGTGATCGCGTAAAGCAGGGACAGGTATTGGCTGTACTTGAAGTGCCTGAACTGGATGCGCAACTGCAGGGAACGCAGGCAGCGGTACGACAAAGCCAGTCACAGATACTACGCGCGCAGGAAGAGGTAAAACGAAATCAATCTATGTATGCTGCTTTGCACGCGGCATACACACGGCTTGATCAGGCATCGAAGACACGGCCAGGATTGATCGCAGAGCAGGAGCTGGATGATGCATTTGCAAAAGATCAAAGCGCGGCCGCGCAGGTGGCGGCATCAAAATCTGCACTAGATGCGGCCACACAGCAACTCGGCGTCTCTCAGGCTGACAGCACACGCGTGAAAACACTCGCAGCATATTCAACAATTACCGCTCCGTTTACTGGCGTAATCACTATGCGGTATGCCGACACTGGATCGCTGATTCAGGCAGGGACCAGCTCTGATACGCAATCGATGCCGGTTGTGCGCATTGCACAGAGTGACTTGCTGCGGTTACGAATGCCGGTACCTGAATCGGATGTGCAGTACATCAAGCAGGGAAGCGATGTGCAGATACGCATCGATGCGACCGGAAAGACGATAACTGCAAAAATCATCCGCTTTACCCGTGCTTTGGATGCTTCCACACGCACCATGCTGACGGAAGTAGATATCCCTAATCCAACGCTCTCGCTCAGTCCAGGCATGTTTGCGGAAACGAAGATTCAACTGCAGCGCCTTGACAAGGTCCTACTTGTGCCGGCACAGGCTGTGATTCAAGGCAGCGGCAGCGCACATGTTCTTATAGTCGATTCAGAAAACAAGGTACATCGTCGCGATGTGACGTTAGGTATTCAAGGCGCTAATCGCATTGAAATCACCAACGGACTTATCGTTGGTGACCGAGTCATAGCTTCCGGCCAGGCAAACTATCGAGTTGGAGAAACTGTACGTCCCAAAATCGTTGTGCCGATGTCTTCAGCAGACATCGATGCACAGGGAGGCAATGAATAATGTCTTCCTTCGCGATTAAATATCCATTCTTTATTTTGATGATGTGCCTCATCGTCATCGTGGTTGGCGTAACCGGTGTTACGCGGATGCCTGTCGATCTCTTTCCTGAAGTGAATATTCCTGTCGTGGTTGTCGCTACTTTCTATGCAGGAATGCCGCCCCAACAGATTGAGTCTGATATCACAAACACTTATGAACGTTTCTTCACCTTGGGCAGTGGCATTGATCACATAGAGTCGCGCTCTATTCCCGGTGTCAGCCTTATCAAGATCTATTTCCAACCGGGGACCAATGCGGATACAGCGGTCAGCAATATTTCCAATCTTGCTATGGCCAACCTTAGGAGACTGCCTCCAGGAACACTGCCTCCAGTTGTGTTGAAGTTCGATGCGTCCAATATGCCGGTATGCCTGATTACATTGAAAGGGCAGGGCCTGAATGAGACGCAACTAAAAGACATTGCGCAGTTCACTGTACGGAACCAGGTAGCGAATGTACCTGGGGCTTCAGTTCCGCAGCCCTACGGTGGACGATATCGGCAAATCATGGTGTATGTCGATCCAGTCAAGCTGGAAGCACACCAAATGAGCGTGATGGATGTAGTGCATTCCCTGAATGAGTCCAACCTCATCCTGCCCGCGGGAGATGTGCGCATCGGCCCAAAGGACTATAACATCTATGCGAACAGCCAGGTCCCGGTCGTCGATCAGATTAACGATCTTCCGTTGAAGACAGTTGGCAATGCATCGGTGATGGTGGCTGATGTGGGCGAGGCACTCGATGCTGGCCAGCTGCAGACCAACATCGTTCGCGTGGATGGACAGCGTTCAGTCTATATTCCAATTCTCAAGCAGGGTGGAAACTCCAACACCATCACAATTGTGAATGGAGTAAAGGAAGCTGTTGCGCATTTGCTGGATATTCCTCAAGTGCTTAAGACCAACGTCGTTTTTGATCAATCGATCTTCGTCAAGATCGCAGTCAAGAATGTGATCAATGAAGGCACGATCGGTCTATGCCTGACGACATTGATGATTCTGCTTTTTCTTGGGAATGTGCGCGCTACAGTTGCAGTTCTTTTGTCTATTCCAACATCATGCCTTGCCGCATTTCTTGCACTGGATCTTGGGGGGATGTCGATCAATACGATGGTGCTTGGCGGATTGGCGTTGGCACTTTCTCGATTGATCGATAACTCGGTAGTAGTGTTGGAGAACATCTTTCGTCATATGGAGATGGGAGAACCTTCGATCTTAGCGGCCGAGCGGGGTGGCAAGGAGGTGCAATTAGCAGTACTAGCAGCAACGGTCAGCACTTCCATTGTTTTCTTTCCTGTCGTATTGCTTTATGGAGTAAGTAAATATCTGTTTACAGCCCTGGCATTGGCTGTCGTACTGGCGCTCTTTGCCTCGTATCTGGTAGCCATGACCGTTGTGCCCCTCTTTTGCGCTCGGTTTATTACGTTAGGGCCGGGACAACTGCATGGCACGCATAAGACGGTTGAAGAGAATCTGCCGCCTGCAATCAATACGTGGAAAACACATAACTATTTCCATCAGGTTGTAGCCGGCTTCAATCGACTTTTTCAGCATCTGCAAAATAAATACGACGGTGCTATTACCGGATGTCTCTCTCGTCCTGTATTCGTCGTAATCGGCTTTTCTGTTTTTGTCGGACTTAGTTTTGCATTGTATCCATTATTGGGAAAAGCATTCTTTCCTCGTACTGATCCTGGTCAGTTTGTAGTGAATGTAAAAGTGCCCGCAGGCACTCGTATTGAACTAACAGATGTATATGTCGCCCGTATAGAAAACGATATACGCAGCATTGTGTCGCCTCATGATTTAAATATGATCGTTTCGAATATCGGCGTTACGCCGGATTTATCGGCAATTTATACCTCCAATTCCGGCATGCATACAGCATTCATTCAAGTCAGTCTGAAGGAAGATCACAAGACCGGAAGTTATAAGTACATGGAGCGCGTACGCTGTAAATTGGCGGATGATTTTCCAGACGTCAATACATACTTTCAAGCGGGAGGTCTTGTTGACTCTGTCGTGAATCAGGGAAAACCGGCTCCCATTGATATTCAGATAAGCGGAAATCATCTTCGACAAAGTTACGAATTGGCACAAGGACTGGCTCAAAAACTGCGCGGCCTGGATTCTGTTAGCGACGTACTGGTTCCGCAAGATCTCGACTATCCTGGCATCGAACTCGACATCAATCGTGAGCATGCTGGTCTTGCAGGCATCACGCCCAAGAGCGTCGTAGACAACGTGATCACTGCGCTTACATCGGACGGGATGATCGCACCGAGCTACTGGATCGATCCGAAAACAGGCAACAGCTACATGCTCACAGTGCAATATCCAGAGCAACAGATTCAAACATTAAATGACTTTAAGCAGATTCCGCTGCGCTCACCGACAAATGGCAATACGACTCCGCTTGAATCCGTGGCAAGTATTCAGCAGATCAATACCCCTACGGAGGTCGATCACTATCAGCTTCGTCGAGTCTTCGACATTTATGTGATGCCTAAGACAGAAGATCTTTCACGTGTGAGCCGGGATGTAAACAGGCTTCTCGCCCGCGTGCATAAGCCTCAAGGCATAGTGCTGAGCGTGCATGGCTCGGTGCGCGATATGCAGGAGTCATTTTCCAGTTTCGGAGTCGGCCTGCTGCTTGCAGTTGTTCTGATTTATCTGATCCTGATGGCGCAATTCGCTTCCTTCTCTGATCCGTTCGTCATCCTGCTGGCGGTTCCACCAGGCTTGTCGGGGGTACTGATATTTCTGCTTATCACTGGCACCACGTTGAACGTGATGTCACTCATGGGTGTTGTCATGATGACAGGTATTGCAGTCTCCGACAGTATCCTGATCGTGGAATTCACCAGCACTTTGCGCAAGGACGGTCTTTCTCTTAAAAAGGCTTTGACCACTGCCTGCAAGGTACGACTGCGCCCAATCCTTATGACAACAATGGCTACAGTGCTGGGCCTAATCCCTATGGCTCTTGCTCTGGAGCCTGGAAGCGAACAGTATGCGCCGCTGGCACGCGCCATTCTTGGAGGGCTTACGGTCTCCGGGATGGTAACTGTCTTCCTCGTCCCCTGCGCTTATCTGCTGATCCATCGTAAGCACGAGTCTCATCAGGACGCTGAGGTGGTGAAACATGCGTAGATCATTTCTAATGCGCTTGCTTTTCATTTTGATTCCTACGCTACAGTGTTTCCATGTTGTTGGAAGCCATGCTCAGTCAGAGAACGCTGACTCATCGTTACCATCCGCACCGTCTGTATCTTTGTCGATGTCAGAGAAACCTACGGCGCAGACATCGTCTCGTCACCCATCATCGGGAGTGATGCAGTTGACGCGTAGACAGGCGGAAGCAATTGCACTGAAGGACAATCCGCGTATCAGTACTGCACATTTGCTTGCACTGGCGCAGCATCAGACAGTCCGTGAGACCCGTTCCACCGAGCTGCCTACCGCCTCGGGGGATGTTACGGCGGTGGAGGCAAATGATGGTAGCCGTATCTCAGCCGGAACTTTAACGGCTTCGAGATTACTCGAACATGTAGGTTTCGGAGTTCAGTTTAATCAATTAATCACAGACTTTGGCCGGACACATAACCTTGTAGTTTCTTCAGAATTAGAAGAAAAATCGCAACAGGCTAATGCTGAAGCCACCCGTGAGCAAATTGTTCTGACAACAGATTTCGCTTTTTACAATGCTTTGGAAGCACAGGCTACTTTGAACATAGCCAAGCAAACAATTCATGCACGGCAGGATGTAGCTGATCAAGTTTCCGAGCTAACGAAGAATAAACTTAAATCCACACTGGATCTCAGCTTTGCGGAGGTGAATCTATCGCAAGCAAAGCTTTTGCAGATTCAGGCGCAAAATGATTACGATAGCGCGATTGCCAGTCTCGCAGCGGTAATGGGCTCCGATCAACAGGTGCGGTATGAATTAGTGGATGACACATCCCAGATGGTTGCTCCGCCGGAAAGTTCTGAATCTATGATTGCGCTTGCCATGCAACAGCGTCCTGATCTGCAATCTTTGCAGCTGAAGCATGAAGCAGCACAGAAATATACGCGTGCCCAACAGGACCAATTATTGCCCTCCATTAATGCAATGGGAACGGTTGGAAAGACCTCAATCGGGTCAAGTCAATATTTCACAACAGATTGGTATGGCGCAGTGGGAGCCAATTTAAATATTCCAATATTTAATGGATTCCGTTATACCGCAGAATCGTCCGAAGCTAATTTGCAGGCAAAAGCTGCGGCAGAAAGAGTCCGTGATTTGCAGAATCAAATTGCGCGTGACGTGCGCACTGCATGGTTACAGGCAAATACAGCCTATCAAAAGGTAACGGTTACGCAAGAACTGTTACGCCAGGCAAATCTTAGCCTCGATCTGGCACAGACGCGCTATCGCCTGGGGCTAAGTTCAATTGTAGAGTTGAGCCAGGCGCAACTCCAGCAGACTGAAGCGGCCATCAGCGATGCGAACGCACGCTATCAATATCAGTTCTCATGTTCATCGCTGGACTTTCAGACCGGAGTACATCCATAAACATGCTCAACACTTTTTAGATACGGTGCGCTTTAATAGCAAATATCCAGCAACGCCGGCGACAAGTGATGCGCTGAGAATGGCAGTCTTAGCCGCGTCGAGTTGCGCCGGATCGCTGAAAGCGAGCGCGCTGATAAAGAGAGACACGGTAAAGCCTATACCCGCCAGCACGCCCACGCCGGCGATGTGCATCCATGTCACCGATTGGGGAAGGCGGGCAAGCTTTACTTTCACCGCAAGCCAACTAATGCCTAAGACGCCAAGAGGCTTGCCGATGATCAGCCCTAAAAGCACTCCCCAGGCTAGTGGGCTTTGCAGTAGGGATTTCCATGTTGCCAGAGAAAATGTGACTCCTGCATTCGAGAAAGCAAAGAGCGGTAGAACCAGAAATGCAATCCAATCATGAAGCTTTCGCGTAATACGATCGGCTGGAGATTCAGTGTTCTGTAATAAGTATTCCAATGCTCCCAGTACTCGATTGGCGCGGCCTGTATTCCCGGAGGCGCGAGCTTCACGGAATTCCGAAAACATCTCGCTGCCAAGTGCGTCGAAGCTCTCTAGCGAGACGCTGGAGGTGATTGGCATGATGAATCCGAGAATGACGCCAGCAACTGTTGCATGAATTCCTGATCGAAGGATTGCCATCCAAAAGCCAAATCCAAGCGCTGCGTAAAAAACCTGACGGTCAAAGCCTATCTTGCGGCATAGGACAATAATCCCCAGTATCAATAGAGCGATCAAGAGGTATTGCAGCTGCAGTGAGTCGGTATAGAAAATCGCGATCACGGCAATGGCCCCAAGATCATCCGCTATTGCCAGTGACAGGAGAAATATCTTCAGTTCAGAAGGAATTCCTTTTACCAGCCCCAATATACCGAGTGAGAAGGCAATATCTGTGGCCATGGGCACGCCCCATCCATGTGCACTAGGGCGGCCGTGGTTCAAGATTGCGAAGATGAGTGCCGGAATGACCATGCCGCCGAAACCCGCGCAGATAGGCAGGGCAGCACGGCGAAAGTCCGAGAGTTCTCCACGAACGATCTCCTGCTTGATCTCCATCCCAACGAGGAAGAAGAAGAGTGCCATCATGGCGTCATTGATCCATGCATGGACTGGCAAACGCAAACCTGACAGCGTCAATTCAAGATGCCAGATGTGATAGTAGGAGGTACTCCACGGCGAATTAGCCCACGCCAGCGCCGCGATCGCAGCTATGAGAAGGAAGGCGCTACTGACACCCTGCGTATGAATGAACTGCTGAATCGGTAACTGCACTGTGCGGGCAATCAGAGATTCACGCACATGCAGCTTCAATGCCCCTAGCGTCCGTTCTGGAACAGTCATGCGGCCTCATCTGTCAAAAGCTGTCTCTGACTTTACGGCGTTACGGCAAGCGTCGCAAGGCTTAGCTAGATGGAGAAGCGGTGCTCATGTGGGGTAGAATCGCATCGCAATGATATGCGCGCTCGGAGCTGTTGCAACGATACTGTTGGTCTCGATCAGCAACTCGAACTTGTCCAAAGATCCATTGGCTCCCTTCGCCCTTTCCAGAACGGGACCAATTGCGTTCCGGTCGAAGAGAATTTCAGCAGCCGCCTGAGTTGATGCCATGTTCAGCCCCTGGATAATGAGAACGTGACCGGTATTCTGCAGGTTCGGCAGATAATTGATAACCCCATAGGTACGATTTGTCTTACCGTCGCCGTTACGGTAGATCCTTTGTTCTGTTCCCACAGGATTTTCATTTATCACGTACGACTGGTCAACCGTGTCGGTATAAGAAGGCTGAAAATTAAAATTTTTCTCGAAGAGTCCTACCCATGGATTACTGTGGATCGATCCGATGAGAATGATGTTGGAATTCTTAAAATCTTCCGGGCTCATATCTCGCGCGTCGCGAATTTCTGAGCGATTGGAGATGACCTCGGGTAGTTGCAAGAGAGAAGAGGCGATCTTCAGCCCCACCATGCTCGTATAGCGTTGTCTGCGTAGATCATTATGGTTGCCGGTGGCTAAGCCGGAGATAGAGACATCATTGGGCAGATATCGCCCGCTGGCGTAATCATCAAGTGTAACCGTCTGACCAGTGAGGTTCTCTAAAATGCCGAGGCCGCTATCGGGAGGAACGATCATCAGATCGCGGTTCTGTTGGAACAACTGCATCCACAAACTATGAGCTGGAGAAAGCACCTGCTCTTTGTGCAACAAGTACGACAAAGGCCATCTAGAGGGCTGAAGCAACGTGCCAACTAACAATCCGAGGAAAGCTGCAGCCAGAAGGGAAGCTATCCATATATAGCGTGGACGCTGGTTCGTGGACGCAACAGCTACTTCTGGATTGACCGCGTTTACAGCGATGTCAGGTTGAACCTCGATTTTTTGTGGAATTACATCCTGGAACTTCTGCAATCTGGGCTGGAAGTGCGGGACATATCCACCACGCGGAATCTCTATGCGAAAAGCATGGTTCTCGCCTTCGCCTTCAAAATAGTCGGCCAGTCGTTTACGAAGCAGGCGCGCATAGTTCCGGACTATATTGTCTTCGCCAGGATTGTACCCATGAGGGCGTTGAAAGACTTCCGTTCCAATGCGCTGCTCCGAAATCTCGTGTGTATTCCCGGCGAGTTGCTGAGCACATACGTAGAGTAAGAACTTAGGTAATAGCTCAGACCTGGAAAAAGTTTTGCTGGACGCAACGCGGCAGGCCAATTGCCATTCTGGAAGATGCTGCAATTGGCACGTTTCCTGCATAGTGAATTCTTCCACGCAGACAGCAGCTTCATGGATAGACCTGGCTTGCTCGTCTGGGAAAGAATTAGAGCTCTCGCCGTGTCTATCCAAGAGCTTTTCCTGGCTCGAAAACATATAGAGAAGAATACTGGTTAAAAATGAAAATCGTGTAAACGCCCAGATACCTAATTTTGTATGTTGCTGAAAAATATGCGGTGTTATAGAGGTGTACACACCGTGTACGGTTTCGTTTCTATCAGTTCACCCTTTACTCGAAACACCTGCCTTGCCAAACTTTTCATGGACAAGCGCGTTTCCACGCGCTTGCAAGGAGCACCAATAAGATGTCTATGAAATATGTCTACGATTCGCGTCTCACCAGAGATGGACATAGAAGCCGTAGCCGCCAGTGGCTCAGTTTATGCCTACTGTGCTTCTTTTTCTGCGCGAATGCATTTGGCCAGTTTGAAACCGCAGCAGTTTTAGGCTTCGTTCACGATCCCAGCGGAGCCGCCATCCCGAATAGCCAGGTCACACTTGTCGACAACTCGACCGGTATTTCACAAATGGCTAAATCCGATGCACAAGGACAATTTGTTTTCCCCGATGTCCATATCGGGCAGTACAAGATCAGGGTCCAGGCTTCAGGATTCAGCGAAGGCGTAACTGACACATTTACGGTTACGGTGAATGCCCGCCAGCGCGCGGATGTGACTCTTCAGCCAGGAAATGTAACGGATACAGTCACAGTTTCAGGAGCTGCAACACAGCTTGAGAGCGAAACCAGCGACACCGGAACCGTCATCTCCAAAACCGAGGTTCAAAATCTGCCGCTGAACGGTCGCGCATACGGCGATCTGGCAACTCTGGTGCCGGGTGTTCGTCGCAATACCCTGGAGAACCAGTCGGTGACCAGCCGCGATGCCTCCTTCAACGTGAATGGACAGCGGTCTGAATTCAATAACTTCCTGTTGGATGGTCTGGACAACAACGCATACGGCACCTCGAACCAGGGCTTCTCGAACCAGGCGATTCCACCCTCGCCAGATGCCATCAGCGAATTTCGCGTAGAAACCAACAACTATAGTGCTGAATTTGGGCGCGCTTCCGGCGCGGTCATCAATGTCTCGATCAACAGCGGCACCAATCAATTCCATGGTCGGGTCTGGGAATACAACCGCAATACCAGCCTGAATGCCGAGGGTCCGTTCCTTCCACCGGTCAACGTGCTTACCGGCCAACGACAGAAACCAGTGCTGATCCGCAACCAGTTTGGTGGCGCACTAGGCGGCCCGATCCTTAAGGACAAGCTCTTCTTCTTTATCGACTACGAGGGCAACCGCCAGGTTCAAGGCCAGTACACAACCGCCACTATTCCGAACGTAGATCAGCGGCAGGGCATCTTTAAGGACACGAACGGCAATCCCGTGCCATTGCGTAACCCGGTTACTGGCACCCTGTATCCGAATGGCGTTGTACCGCAGTCAGACTGGACACCTCTGGCCAAGCTGGTGTTCGGAGCGCTCCCCGCGCCGAACGTGCCGAATAGCTTCTCGAACAACTATGCTTCGCTGCCCAAAGCCCAGCTGACTGATGATAAGGGCGATGCTCGCGTCGACTTTTATATGAATCCGAAGACGACGATGTTTGGCCGTTACAGTGATCATCAGGGGAACATTGTCGACGCTTCGTCCATTCCGGGCCTGGCCGGGGGCGGTGGCAACGGCACTATCCATGCCTACAACAAGCAGGTCGCGGCTGGGGTGACTCGCACCTTTACTCCGAACTCGGTCCTTGACGCCCGCATTGGCTTTACCTGGACTCAAGGCGGAAAGACTCCTTACCTCGCCGGTCAGCAGAGCCTGAATACGCAAGCCGGTATTCCCGGTCTGCCGACCGATCCCGCCGTGCTACGCGCTTTAAGCTCGGAAAACGTGACGGGTTTCACTTCATGGGGTGCACAGGGCTCAAACCCGCAGTTCCAGAATCCATTTGTCATCAATCCGAAGATCAATTATTCGATTCTGAAGGGCCGCAACAGCATGAAGCTGGGTTGGGAGTACCTCTCCATCAATACTGAGATTGACGATTTCAATCCGGTGTACGGCCAGGAAAACTTCAATGGCGCCTTCAGCCAGAACGGTGCAGGGACCAAAGACACGGGTGCAAGTCAGGCAGCCTATCTTGCTGACTTCCTGACCGGCGCGCGTTCTTTATATCAGCTGAACAACTTCGTGGTCGTCAACTACCACCAGTACATGAACTTCGCCTATTTCCAGGATGATCTGAAGCTTACTCCGAAGTTGACGGTCAATGCCGGTCTGCGCTACGAGATCGCGACGCCGCAGTTCGTCGACGGCAATCATCTGGCAAACTTCGATCCGACGAACAATACTCTCATTCAGGCAAGCAGCGGCTCATTGTATAACCGCGCGCTGGTACACACACCCAAGCTGGATTTTGCGCCGCGCATCGGCTTCTCGTACCAGGTTGATCCGAAGACCGTCATCCGTTCGGCCTATGGCCTTAGCTTCGATCAGTTCAATCGCGAAGGCGGTGAAAATCTTCTCGCCTATAACGGTCCATATATCGTCAACTCATCCATCACACAGGTCGCGCCATTTGCTCCGGCCAGTGCTGGAACACCGCAACCGCTTTGCACCGGCAATAATTTTGCTGGCTGCTTCCGCACCGTGCAGCAGGGCTATCCTGATGGCTTCGCCAGTCCGCAGAACTTCAGCACACTGCTGGCGGAGACCCGTTATATCCCAAAGGACATCCCAACTGGTTATGTACAGACATGGCATCTCGATGTGCAGCGCGAGATTGCCAAGAACACAGTGTTGACCACGTCCTACATCGGTTCTCATGGCGTGCATATCTGGGTGCTTGCCGATCAGAACCAGGCACGCCCCAATCTGCCCGGACAGGCATTGAGCCTTCAGGCGCGTCGTCCCATCACCAACTTCACCGGCATCGAAGTATCTCTGCCTGCCGGTTTCCTCAGCTACAACGCACTGCAGGCCAAACTGGAACGCCGCTTCTCGGGCGGACTCTACCTGCTCAACTCATTTACCTATTCACGTGCCATCGACAATGCCTCTGGCCACCTCGATACACCTAACAACGACAACTCGCGCGTAAACCTTGCGAACCTGGCGGGCGAGCGTGGTGAGTCGGCCTACGACCAGCCGCTGAACGATACGTTGACTGTGGTTTGGGATCTGCCATACGGACGTGGACGCCACTTCGGGGCGAGCGCTCCGCGTGCGATGCAGATGGCACTGGGTGATTGGCAGTTCTCGGCGATCAACACCGCAACAAGCGGCCAGCCGGTTAACCTTATTTATAGTGAGACGGCAGCTTTCGACGTGAGCGATCTGCTTAACTATCGCCCTAACGTCTCAGGTAATCCCATCACCCCGTCTAGCCAGCGCATCAAGACCGCAACGGCAATTACCAACTTCCTGAACCCGAATACTGTCTCCATTCCGACGGATGTAAGCCATCCTTATGGCAATGCTGGCCGTAATTCTCTACGCGACTATGCATTCAACCAGTTGGATATCGGTCTGCACAAGGGCTTCCGGCTCTGGAGCGACTCATCGATCCTGGATATTCGCGGCGAAGCATTCAACGTGCTGAACCATGTGAACTACCAGGCCCCGGACTCCAACCGAACCGATGGTGGCTTTGGCAGCATCACTTCAGCCTTCCCACCCCGCCAATTACAGATAGCTGCGAAGCTGCAGTTCTAAAAAAGATGACGTATAACACTGAACGCGATTCCACTTACATTACCAAGTGGAATCGCGTTTTCGTCTTCACTTAGTACGAATACGTGCATTAAGGTTCTGCTGATTCAGCGTGCCAACCGGCATTCGTGCAAATTCAGGAAGCTGCTTAACATAAGGAGAGAGAGTCCCTTGTATACAAAGAAAGCGCTTGCATGTATCCCCATTCTGGCTTCGCTCACCGTCATGCAAGCGCAGCAGGCCCATTCTGCAGCTCAACAGGACAAGATAGTCCACTTGAATCAGATTCAGGTGATCGGAACACACAATAGCTATCACACGGGATTGGCTGCCAGTGAACGCAAGTGGCTTGAATCAATCAATCCCAAGGCAATGCGTTCTCTCGACTACAGCCATGCTTCTCTGGAGCACCAATTAAGCGGTGGCGCACGTCAGATTGAGATTGACATTTATGCAGATAGCAAGGGTGGACGTTATGCGCATCCGGCCATCGTGCGCAAAGTGGCAGCTGCAGGGCTTCCAGCCGATCCGGATTTCGATCCAGAACACGAAATGGACAAGCCCGGGTTCAAGGTCATGCATGTGCAGGATCTTGACGAGCGCAGCAGTTGCCACACACTCATCGACTGCCTGACCCAGGTACGTACCTGGTCGAAGCAGAACCCGAACCACCTGCCCATTTTCATTCTTGTCGAGACCAAAGAGCATAGATCGAAAAATGCCGATGCGGTTCAGCCTGAGCCCTTCACTCCTGCCGTCTTCGATGCGCTCGATGCAGAAATCCGCTCGGTGTTTTCCTCGAATGAGATGATCACGCCTGATCAGGTTCGCGGCAGCAACGATACGTTGAATGAGGCGATTCTCGCCAATGATTCGGCAAAGAAGCGCGGGGGCTGGCCTACGCTTGCCGAATCACGTGGCAAGATTGTCTTTCTCCTGGACCAAAAGCCGGTTGGGCCGGTCTATCTGCAAGGGCATCCGTCGTTGCGTGGCCGCGTGCTCTTTACCAATGCGGAACCAGGCACGCCAGACGCTGCTTTTGTGGAACAGAACGACGGCACACCTGAGCAGATCAGCGCCCTTGTACGTCAAGGTTATCTGATCCGTACCCGTACCGATGACGGCACAGAAGAGGCCCGCACCAACGATCACACCCGCGCCAATCGCGCCCTTGAAAGCGGAGGGCAAATGCTCAGCACGGATTATCCTGCCTCAGAGCCTGCTTCCTGGACTGGATTTTCTGTCAGCCTTCCTGAAGGACTCGTCGCTCGTTGCAATCCGGTCAATGCCCCGCATGATTGCGTAGATGCACTGTTGGAACCTTCGACCACTCACTAATGCTCTATGCCGCAGGAGGGACAAAGTCGAACATGACCTTCCTGCGGCACGCAGTCAGTGCAATCGGTAGCTCACAACTGCGGCCTAGAGGCACTTCCGTCCAGACTGCGCGATTTCAGCAAAGCCTCGAAGTGCGGGAGAGCGCTATCGTTTCTAATGATCTTCTCTAGAAATGCCTCCAGCGTGCTGCTTCGAATAGGAAGTCACTGATGGCCTCAGTTCCCGCCGCGGATGTTCCTTCCACCAGCAAACATTTCCCGTCCCGCTCAGATTAGGAAGATAGGCAAGCACTCCATACTCATATTGCGCGGAGACGTATGTGCTCCTCTCTCCGGGGCGGGGCTTTCGATTGATAAAAGGGCGAATACTGTTAGGAAGATCATCGTGTAAGACGAAATTCATCGGTGGCTCGAACAGTTCGATCTATGGATTCGCATCTTGGGAGCCGGAAAGGATAACATTCGTGCTCTTGAGATCATTTGTATGAACATCGCGGGTATATCGAATGTCATAGCGTGCGAAGAGTGCTTCCGGTGGATGCGTTAAGCGATCGAAGAATTCAAGATCGACTAAGAAAGTATAGCGGCGGTTGGCAGTTCAGTTCGATCCTTTCAGAGGAGACCGGTTTCCCCGTTGGTTGGAATACCAGCTACTACTACAACTGCAATCATAGTTTCCACCCAAATGGTGGTTCGTCGAAGAACGAGAAGTGACCTGCACCTGCGGTGCAAACGCTTCGCGGGTGCAGCTCTTTTTGGGCACTTTCACTATCAGCGCTAACCACAACAAAGCATGGAACATTTTCGTTGTAAGATTCGTCAACTCCTCGATAGTGATATTTTTTGAAAAGAAGAATTACAGAGCTGGAAAGGAATTCGTCATTGAGGACTACACATCGGGGGGTGGCTGCGATCCTTGCAGGACTGTTGGCAACTGGCTTTGGTTATCAGGCAAGGGCAGAGCAGCCTAAAGATGCCATTCGGCATATTGTCATTATTTTCCAGGAAAATGTCTCTTTCGATCACTACTTTGCTACCTACCCGCATGCGCTCAATCCAGCTGGAGAGCCAGCGTTTACGGCGCTCCCAGGCACTCCTAAAGTAGAAGGTCTCTCTGGAAATTTGTTAACGGCGAATCCGAATTTTCTTAATCCGGAAAATGGGTTAGGTCGCGCCAACCCATTCCGCCTGCGCCGCGACCAAGCCGCGACTGCGGATCAGGATCACAACTATCAGGCAGAGCAGTTGGCCTACGATCACGGCAAGATGGATCTCTTTCCTAAATCGGTGGGAAGTGCGGATAGTCCGCGCGTACCGGGTGAGAAAGCAGGCGTGCCATCCACCACCGGGCTCACGATGGGATACTTCGACGGCAATACGGTCACAGCGTATTGGAACTATGCGCAGCACTTTGCGATGAGTGACCATCAGTTCGACACGGTGTTCGGACCGTCTACTCCGGGAGCGATCAATCTGGTATCCGGACAGACAAAT
>Ga0157376_10000993_pt1 | contig 18506 bp, 20 predicted proteins | sample M45metaG_FD_121801 | JGI IMG/M metagenome (GOLD analysis project Ga0157376, IMG submission 121801) | Miscanthus rhizosphere microbial communities from Kellogg Biological Station, Michigan, USA - M4-5 metaG | ecosystem: Host-associated > Plants > Roots > Rhizosphere > Soil | place: USA: Michigan... | reverse complement strand
GTGCACGCCGGCGATGCGGTCGGCATAGCTGCGGCCATCCGACGACTTCAGCGAAAGCGCCGCGTGTACGAGCAGCTGCGGCACGTCGTGCTGTTCGGCGCGCCGGTCGATCTCGGCGCGCGCAATGCGGCCGAGACCTGGCACGGCGGGATCGGTCGTGTAGTTCGATTCCTGCCCGATCACCGCAAGCGTCGCGCAGATGTTCGACGTGCTCGGATCGATTTCGAGCGCGCTGAATGCCGCGGTGATGTCCGCCGCCCAGCCTTCGCGGTCCTGCGTCGTCGCCGGCAGCAGGCGCACGAGCTCGGCGCGCACGTCAGCCGGACGGCGTTCCGGCGCGCGCACGCCGGGCCGTGTCGCGCAGCCGACGCCGAGGACGAGGATCGCAACCGCGAGCGCTGAACGGAAATTTCGGTCGATTCGCATGTGGGGCGGATATGCGGCATTTGCCCGCGCCGCACAAGCCGGCGCTCTTCCGCAAACGGCGGCGCACGTGTCGCCGGCGCATCTTCGCCTGAAACCATTCAGGTAGGATCGCTCTGGAGATCCAACGTTTTCAATCCGGGGGTGATGGCATGCAGGCTTGTGTCCGCGTATCCGCGTTGCCGCGAAATCTTCTCTGCATCGGGCTCGGTCTGGCCCTGTGCGCCGGTGCGGTTGGCGCGCGCACGCCTGTTGCGGACATGCCCCGCGCACAGGCCGGAGGCGGCGGCGCGGCCCTGCCCTCGCAGTTTGCTCGTTCGATGCCCGCGCTGCGGACGACGGTCGCATCGAGTCCGCGCCTGCCCGCCGTGCAGATGGTCACGACGTGCGACGACGATGGTCCCGGCAGCTTGCGCGCGGCGATCGGCAGCGCGGTCAGCGGTGACGTCATCGACCTGACCCAGCTGACGTGCAGCACGATAACGCTCGCTTCGACGCTGTCGACCTCGCTCGACGATCTGACATTGCAGGGACCGGGCGCCTCGCAGCTGGCGATCGCGCGCGACGCGGCGAGCTCCGACTATTTCCGGGTGATGACGCACCTCGGTCTCGGCACGCTGACACTCGCGGACCTGACGATCCGCGACGGCTCGCTGTATTTCCCGATGTCGCACGGCGGCTGCATCTATGCAATCAACTCGCTGCTGCTCACAAATACTGTGGTCGAGAATTGCACCGTCTACGCGACGAATTCGGCGGGCTACGGCGGCTATGGCGGCGCGATCTTCGTCGGACAGACGCTGACGCTCGAGAACAGCACGATCTCTGACGCGACGCTGATCGGCGGGCGTGTGTTCGGCGGCGGCGCCTTCGTCGCGGGCGACCTCAACATGACCCGCAGCGCCATCGTCAGCAACGAAGTCAACATGACCGGCGCGCAGCACTACGGCGCATTTGGCGCCGGCGCCGCCGTCGCGGGCAGCGCGATCATCGTCGATTCGCTGATCTCCGAAAACCGGGCGCTGAGCGGTTACGTTGGTTACGGAAATGTCGGTGGCATCGACCTGTTCGGACGGGCCGGCGGAGCCAGGATCTCCAACAGCACGATCAGCGGCAACATCGCAAACGGGAAGATCGGGGCGGTCTATTCCAACACCCCGCTCTCGATCTTCAACAGCACGATCGCATTCAACAAATCCGGAGTCGCGGGCGCGGCACCGTACTTCGCCGCCGGGGTCAAGATCTACGCGACCACCGCGACGCTGCAAAGCACGATCATCGCCAATAACCGCATCGGCACGGCCGAGCTCGATCTGACGGGCCCGGATGCATCGGTCTCCGGTACGGACGATCTGATCATGGCATCGCTGATCTCTCCGCCCGGCACGCTCACCGCCGATCCGCTGCTGCAGCCTTTGGCCGACAACGGCGGCGCGACGCTGACGCATGCGCTCCCCGCGAACAGCCCCGCGATCGACGTGGGCAACAATCTCCAGGGCCTGGCGTTCGATCAGCGCGGAGAAGGTTTCGCGCGCGTCCTCGGCGCGCAGGCGGACATCGGGGCGTTCGAGAGCGACAGCGACCACATCTTCGCGGACGGATTCGACACGCACACGCGCTGATTACGCTTGAACGAGTTCGATTTTCCAGCACAGATCGCTAACGGCGCGCGCGAACAGCCGCCACGTCTGGACTTTCGCGCCGCGACGCGGTTATCTCTTGCGTCTTGACGCACCGCGCGGGAACCGGCATGGCTTCACTCAAGATCGCAACCTTCAACGTCAATGGCATCCGCAGCCGATTGGATGGCCTGCTCGAATGGCTCGAGCGCGAGGCACCGGATGTCGTTTGTCTGCAGGAGCTCAAGAGCGCCGGCGAGGGCTTCCCTGCCAAGGCAATCCGCGATGCCGGCTACGGCGCTGTCTTCGTCGGACAGAAATCGTGGAACGGCGTTGCGATCCTCGCCAGGGACACGCAGCCGATCGAGGTGCGACGCCGCCTGCCCGGGGATACAAAGGACGAGCACGCGCGCTACATCGAGGCCGCGGTCGATGGGCTGCTCGTCGCGTGCCTCTATCTGCCGAACGGCAATCCGCAGCCGGGCCCGAAGTTCGACTACAAGCTGGCCTGGTTCGAGCGGCTCATCCGGCATGCCGCAACGCTTTATGGGTGTGGCCAGCCGGTCGTGATCGCGGGTGACTACAACGTCGTGCCGACGGACTTCGACATCTATAACCCGAAATCGTGGCTCAAGGACGCGCTGCTGCAGCCCGAAAGCCGCGCGTGCTACCAGCGTCTGCTCGACCAGGGCTGGACCGATGCGCTCCGTGCGCTGCACCCGGACGAGCGCATCTACACGTTCTGGGATTACTTCCGCCAGCACTGGCAGCGCAACTCGGGGCTGCGCATCGATCACCTGCTGCTCAACGAGCCGCTGCGCAAGCGCCTTGCTTCCGCAGGTGTCGACACGTGGGTGCGCGGCCGGCCCGGCGCGAGCGATCATGCGCCGACGTGGATCATGCTCGATCCGGCTCGCAAAGCGGTATCGCGCGCGAAGCCGGCGACACCCGCGCGCGCAACGCGCACGCGCAGGAAGACATGACGGCGCATCGGTGCTGGAACGGTGTCTACTCGAACCCGTTCGCGTAGATCGAATCGCTGGCGACACGCACGACGAGGCAATCGAGCGGCTGCGGGCTGCCGAGCGGCGGTACGAACGCGATGCCGCCGGCGACAATCTGCGTACCCTGCAGCGCGACGCCGGTAAATACCTGCGTGCCGGGGGTCGTGAATCCGAGATCGTAGGTGTTCTTGCCGGTCACGCCGAATGAAAGATCCGGCGACCCGTCGTGATGGACACGTGCGGCGATCGCGTATTGCGTCGAATCACCGAGCGCTGTGCCGACGAAAAACAGGTACCCATCCGGCTGCTCGATCGCATCGATTGCGGCGTCGAAGCCATCGACCGTGAGATCGAACGGAATCGTCAGGAGTCCGCCGCTGCCGAACGTCGCATCAAGCATGCCGTCCGAATGCAGGCGCGCGGCCGCCATGTCGATGTTCTGCGTCGCCCAAGGCGACGTGTTCGCGTAACCGGAGACGACGATGTCGCCGTCTTCCTGGATCGCGACACCCATCGCGATCGCGTCGCTGACGCCGGTGCCAGGATCGAACGCGATCGTCGCGGCGCCCGCTCCGTTGAACGACGTGTCGAGCGTGCCGTCGCTCGATAGGCGCGCGACGCCGAACACCGCGTGGTCCTGCGGCTCGCTCGCGCGCGCGGTGCCCGCGATCACGATGCGGCCCTTGTCGTCGATCGCCATGCCTTGCGCGTTGTCCGTTTCGGTACCGGTCTGGGTCAATGCGAAGCCGAACGTGACCTTTCCGGTGAAATTGAACGAGGCGTCGCGCGCGCCGGTACCGAGCAGGCGCGCGATCGCGACCACGCTGCCGTCCGTCGTTTCCGCGCTGCCGGCCAGCACGATCGTGCCGCTCGGCTCGATCGCCAGCGCATGCACGTCATCGTTGCCGACGCCATCGGCGAGGTCGAACGCGATCGTCGCCTTGCCGCCGTTTGCGAAACTTTGATCGAGTGCGCCGTCGGCATCCAGGCGCGTCACTGCGAAATCGTCGCTCTGCAAGCCGGCGCCATGCGTGGTTCCGGCGACGATGATGCGGCCGTCGGCCTGCAGCGCGATACCCTCGGCCTGGTCGCCGCCGCCGCCGCCGTCGAAATCGATCGTGACCGTGCCGCCGTTGCCGAATGTCGGATCGAGCGTGCCGTTGACGTCGAAGCGCGCGACGAGAAAATCCGAACCCGTTGCGCCGTCGCGAAGCCGCGTGCCGCAAATGAGGATTTTTCTGTCGGGCTGCACGAGCGGACGGCATCCGCTCGGACCATCGTCCGCATCGGTGATGCCGACGCGCGCGACACCGCCGACACCGAAGCCCAGGTCGAGCGCGCCTTCATTCGCCAGCGCGTTCGCACCGAAGCCGATGCCGGTTGCCAGTGTCAGGACTGCGATCGCCTTCACGACCATCCTCACCCACTTGAGGAATTCCAGATGTTTCGCCGTGCGCGAAGCGGACCCGACTGCTGCCGCTTTTGGCGCAGGCCTACTTCCGCACATTGCTGATGAACGCTGTCCGAGTCGGGCCCGACTCGTTCATCCGCCAGTATGCTTCGAAAACCGCGCTGCGGCTTTCCCCGCGCGCGCCTCTATGCGCACTCCCGGCCAACGGGATTGGGACGAAGGTCGCAAAAAGTGCGGAAAAGCGCCCGGGCGCGCATTTTGCACGGACGAACGGCGCCCGCCAAGCGTGTCAATACGGCGGCGTTTTGCCGCGCTGATCGCGCAACGCCTGCACGCAGTGCGCGAAGTCCTCTGCTCCGACGGTGAATCCGTACTGACTGCAAAGCGCGCGATCGCGGGCACGTTGTTCGGCGTCGGCGTCGCGCACGCTTTCGGTTTTCGTGTTCGGGGTCTGGCATGCGCACAACGCGATCGCCGCGATCGCCACCAGCACGCTCCGCGCTTCCATGCAACTCACCATAGCGGGTTCGCGTCGCCGCATGAGACGGCCGCCGAGGCGCGCAACGGCCCGCAACAACGGAAGATGAATTCGGGACATCGGACAAGTCTACAGGCCGTGCGCAACCAAGTCGTGCGCGCCACCCAATCTGCACAAGCGTCCGCGATCGATCGCGTACCTAACGCGCGGGTGAACCGATGCCGGCGCGCGGCAGAGACTAGGTCCGGATTCAGGCCGCCGGCCGCACCCTGTGATCTCGCAAGCCAAAGGAGGACGTCATGGACGAGGACAACACCACGCGCTGCGCACACAAGGACTGCACGTGCCATACGGACGGCATGGCGTATTGCAGCGAAGATTGCCGCAAGGCCGCCGAATCGGGCGCTTCCGGATGCGGTTGTGGGCATGCCGGCTGCACCGCGAGGGCATACCTGCGCACCCGCTCCAGCCAGACGGTGACGCGGACCGCGGTCCGCCATACGCACTAAGGCCGAGGCTGCCGCAGCTCGACGTTCCGGCTCAACCGGCCGAGGTCGGCGTGAGCCGGATCTCCTCTGCAACCGCATTGAGCAGCATCGCCGACTCGATCGGCTTCTCTAGGAACCGGATGCGCTGCACCGGTGGCAGATCGTCGATCGGCTTGGGCGCATCCGGCCGCACGATCATGATCACGGGCCCCGCATACGAGCGATCCAGAAGCGCCGACAGCGTGCGCACGCCGGTCATGAGGCTCATCTCGGCTTCCATCAGTACGAGCTCGGGAAGGCCGTACGCTTCGATTTCCTGCAAGGCAGCGGTGCCGCTTTGCGCGGCCGAGACAACATAACCGTGGCTGCGCAGGATGTCCGACAGCAGCGAAAGCGTGCTCGCCTCCTCCATGACGACGAGAACGCGCTGTCCCGTTCCCTGCGGCGCTTCGCGCAGATCGCGCGCGCCATCGGCATGCGCCGCAGGGCCGAGGGGAAAATACAGCGAGAACGTGCTGCCCTTGCCCGGCGAGCTGTCGACGCGCAGATAGCTCTTGTGATTGTCGAGAATGCGGCGGCATGACAGCAGGCCAAGACCGGTGCCGTCCTTCTTGGTCGTGAAGAAGGCCTTGAACAGGTTCGCCTTCACCTCGTCGGTCATGCCGATGCCAGTGTCGCTGATCGTGATGCGCAGATACGTGCCGGGCGAGGCCGGCTCGCCATCACGAAAGAAAGTGCCGCCGAGCTCCTGCGATTCGGCGCCGACTTCGAGACGGCCGCCATCCGGCATCGCCTGCAGCGCATTGAGACAGAGATTCAACAGGCACTGCTGCAGCTCGGTGTAGTTGCCGTCGAGCTCGATGTTGTCCTCCGGCAGCGCGATCGCGAGCTCGACCGTGCGCGGCGCGCTGCCGCGCAGCAGCAGTGCGAGCCCTTCGAGCAGCGTGCGCACCTTGACGCGCTCGATCGCGCCACGCGCACCGCGCGCGAACGTCAGCATCGAATTGACGATATCGAGCCCGCGCGCCGCGCAGTCCTGCACGAGCAGCCCGATCTTGCGCGTCCTCTCGTCGCCGACCTCGAGCAGCATCGATGCGCCCATCGTGATCGGCTGCAGCACGTTGCGCAGGTCGTGGCTGAGGCCCGACGCCAGCAGCGCGAGTCCTTCGTAGCGTTGCGCACGCAGCAGGCTTTTCTCGGCCTGCGTGCGCGCGATGCGCTCCTCCGACTCGCGCAGCGCGCGGCGGAAAGACGGCACCAGTCGTGTCAGATCGTGCTTGAGCACGTAGTCGGTCGCACCGCGGCGCACGGCTTCGACGGCCGCCTCCTCGCCCATCGTGCCGGACACGAATATGAAAGGCGTGGCCGGCACGCGCTCGCGTGCGAGCTCGAGTGCGCGATAGCCGGAAAACTCCGGCATGCTGACGTCGGAGATGATGACGTCCGGTGCGAATTCGACGAGCGCGGCGGAGAACTCGCGCTCGTTCTCGACGCGCCGCGATTCGAGTGCGATGCCGTCGTTCGCGATTTCGTCGACGACGAGCTCGGCATCGAGCGCGCTGTCCTCGACCATCAGAACACGGATTCTCGGACTTGCCTCGCTCATGTTCAGGCCTTGGGACGTTCGTTCATGACAGCCCAGAACTGCCCGAGCGTGCGCACCGCCTCGAAGAACTGCTGCGCGTTGACCGGCTTCACGACATAGGCGTTGACGCCCAGGTCCCAGCTTTGCGCAAGATCGGTTTCCTCGCGCGAAGACGACAGGATCACCACCGGCGTGTGCCTGAGCTTCTCGCTGGAGCGGATCTCGCGCAGCACCTCGATGCCGTCCAGGCGCGGCATCTTGATGTCGAGCAGCACGACCGCAGGCATGCCGTCGTGGCGATCGGCGAACGCGCCGCGCGCATGCAGGTAATCCAGTGCCTCGACGCCGTCCTCGACGTGCACGATCGGATTGGCGAGCTTGGCCTCGCGCAGCGCGTCGACGGTCATCTCGGCATCGGCCGCGCTGTCCTCGACCAGCAGGATGGTGCGTATCTCTCGGATCATGATGTCCTCGTCAGAACTGGCTCTGGCTGCGGGGAAGTGAAAAATAGAACGTCGCGCCCTGGTCGAGTTCCGATTCTGCCCAGGTGCGGCCGCCGTGCCGGCCGACGATGCGGCGCACCGACGCAAGGCCGATGCCGGTACCGGCGAACTCCGACGCCTTGTGCAGGCGCTGGAACACGCCGAACAGCTTGTCCGCGTACGCCGGATCGAAACCGACGCCGTTGTCGCGCACGAAGAACGTCCATTCGAGCGGCGTCGGCTCGTCGCTGCCGATCTCGATCAGCGCGCGTTCGCGCGACGCGGTGTACTTCATCGCGTTGTCGATGAGGTTCTGCCAGACCAGTCGGATCATGTTTTCGTCGGCGATGACCACCGGCAGCTGCGCGATGCGCCAGACGATGCGCCGCTCCTCGTTGCCCGAAGTCAGCGCGATGCGCACTTCGTTGACCATCGCCTGCATGTCGACGCCTCGCAGGCGCATCGCATGCCGGCCCAGGCGCGAATAGGCCAGGAGATCCTCGATCAGCGAGGACATGCGTCGCGAGGAGTCGACGACGACATCGGCGTAGTGCCGCGTCTGCTCGTCCGCGCCTTCGCCCAGATGGGCACGCAGCTTTTCGGCGAAGCCGGCGATGTGCCGTAACGGCGCGCGCAGATCGTGCGATACCGAATACGAGAATGCTTCAAGCTCGCGGTTGCTCTCGGAGATCTGCGCAATCTTGCCTTCGAGCTGGCGGTTGAGCTCGAGGTTTTGCGCTTCGGACTGCTTGCGCGCGGTGATGTCGCTCACCGTGACGAGGATCGTGGCATCGTTGGAATCGGGCAGCGTCATCGTGCGTGCGCTGACGACGACATGGCGCGTCGAGCCCGCATCGAGCGCCTGGGTGAGCTCGTAGTCCCACAGCTCGCGACGCGTCAGCAGCACGTCGCGCAGGCGCTGCAGCAGCATCGAATCGTTCCATGCCGCGCTGTCGGCGAGCGAGCCGCCACGATCGATTCCGTAGTAGTCGGTGAAGGCCTGGTTGCATTCGATGAGCCTGAGATCGGGCCCGATCACGGCGATAGGCTCGCGCACGGTCGCGACGATCATGCGCCCGCTCTCGACCGCCCGGCGCGCGGTCGCTTCGGCGTTGAGCCGGATGCGCATCTGTTTTTCCGAGCCCCAGATGATGCCGGCGAGCAGCAGCAGCTGTACGAGCGAAACCGCGGCAATGATCCAGTTGCCGATCCGCGTGCGTCGCTCGGCATCGGCTTCGCGCTGACCGACCAGCGCCCTTTCCTCACCGACGATCGCATCGAGCACGTCGTCGACCGGATAGCGGGTCACGGCGATCGCAAGCCCCTGCCCGGCATCCGCGCTGCGACCCTCGGCGCGATTCAACAGTGCCTCGTCGAACAGCTTGACGCGTCCTTCGATGCGCGCCCGCAGCATGCCGATGCGTTCCTGCTGCGCAGGATTGTCGCGAGTCGCCGCGCGCAGCTTGTCCAGCACAGGCACGTAATGCGCGCGCGCTTCGCCGTAGCGGCGCGCGGCCGGCTGGGACAGCGGATCGTACTGCGTGGCGAACGCAGCCGCCTCCATCTCGCTCAGCCCGGAAGAAAGCTCGAACAACGTTGCCTCGACCTCGTGCGTGTGCGCGACCCATTGCAGCGAATTGATCGTGCCGCTGGTGACCCGCATGCGGATCACGAAAGCGAGCCCGACGATGAGGACCAGCGTCAGGACCAGCACGATCAGGCGGACGGACGATTCCTGCCAGCGCAGGAATTTCCACGGCGTTCCCGCGGACGTATCAGGCAAGACATCTTCCTCGGCGGCGGCAAATTCGGAGCGGCATCCCGCACCAGACCCGACACAGCCGCGGCGCGGGCGGGCGCGCACGATAGGCAACCGTCACGCAACCCCCGATTAACAAGGCCATCTCCTTCGTGCGCGCTTCGATCTCCGCCTTGCGGCTGAGCGCCGAGCTCAGCGCGCATCATGCATTACGTCGCGACATCGCTGCCATATGCGACGGATCGGACGAATCTACTGCTGAGTTCGCCGCCGTTCAGGAAGAATGAATCGTCGCTGACGTCTTTTGCGAAGGCTCGCTGGGTTAATGCGTCATTCGATTTGACGACATTAAGTTATATCGCGGGTTCACGGTGGCGTTCTGGAAGGAGCGGCGCCAGTGGCGGGAACCGATCCAAAGGTTTTTCAATTGCAGCGATCATCCTTTCGCGGGAGGCACTCATGCGCCATTTCGAAATAGCGTCTTCTTCTCTGAACCAGCGTCGCGGCAAGGCGATGTTCGCCGGATCGCTGCGTGGCGACCTTTCGGAAGTCGCCAGAACGGTTCACCTCGCTTCGCTGCACTTCGACATCACGGTGTGGGCGAATGCGAACGCCGAGATCCTGTTCGACCGCGCCGAACGCAGCCCGGATGTCGCCCCCGAATATCTGGCGGGCACGTACGGCATCGGTGCGCTGCCGAGCGACATCGAGAGCGACCTGTGCGTGCTGCGCAGCGAGCGCGTCTCGAGCGCAATCCTTTCCTGACCGACCACAGCGGAGAAAAAAACCATGAGCACCGGTGCCCTGATCCTCCTGATCCTCATCATCCTGCTGGTTGTCGGCCTGCCGACCTGGCCATACAGCCGCGGCTGGGGCTATTACCCGAGCGGCGGCATTGGCCTCGTCGTCGTGATCCTGATCATCCTGCTGCTGCTCGGCAAGATCTGAGCGTTCGGCGCCGCCGCGCGCATGACGCGGCGGCGCCTTCTATTCCGAAACTGTTTCCTATTCCGAAACTGTTTCCACACGGCACGGCGCGATCCAGAACGCACCGCCCTGCCGCATCCGTAAAACACCTTCCGATTTCAGTGCCGCCTCGCGCCGTTGGGGCGCGCCCTCTTGCGCAGGAGCTTGAGCGCGATCGCTTCGAGCTTGCGCGGTGCACTGGCGACTTCTGCCGGTACCACACGATGCAGTCGCCCGCTGCGCCAGGCATCGAACACCGCGGGATCGATGTACGAATTGCGGCACACTGCCGGCGTGTTGCGCAGCCGTCCGGCGACTTCCTTGACGACCGCGGCGATCGTCGAGGCCATCGCGCGCTCGGAGCTCGGCTCGGGCAGTGCCGTGCGCGACAGCAGCGCGATCGCGCCGAGCGTGCCGCCCCACGTGCGGAAATCCTTGGCGGTGAACTCCTCGCCCATCGCGTTGCGCAGGTAGTCGTTGACCATGCCGGAATCGACCGGCTTGCGCGCGCCGTCGTCGTCGATGTACTGGAACAGCATCTGTCCCGGCAGCTGCTGGCAGCGGCGCAGGATGCGCACGAGCCGCGCGTTGCCGATGCGCGCCTCGTGCGTCTGGCCGCTCTTGCCGCGAAAGTGCAGCAGCGCGCGGCCCTCGCGCAGGAATGTCACGTGGCGGTCGCGCAGCGTGGTCAGGCCGTACGAGCCATTGCTGCGCGCGTATTCCTCGTTGCCGATGCGGATGCCGGTTTCGGCGAGCAGGCTCACGATGACCGCGAGCACCTTGCTCTCCGGCAATCCGCGCTGCGCAAGATCGCGCCTCAGCACGCGGCGCAGATGCGGCAGGCGCTCACCGAAGCGGATCAGGCGTCCGAACTTGCCCGCATCGCGTGTAGAGCGCCATTTCGGGTGATAACGGTATTGCTTGCGGCCACGCGCATCGCGTCCTGTCGCCTGCAGATGTCCACGTGGACTGGCGCAGATCCAGACGTCCGAATACGCCGGCGGAATCGCCAGCTTGTGGATGCGATCGATTGTGGCCGCATCACGGATGCGTTCGCCATCCGCATCGATATAGACGAATGCGCGTCCCGCGCGGCGTCGCCCATAGCCCGGCACATCGTCCGTTACATAGACGAGGCCCGCCGCCGCAGCGAGCTGACGGGCTTCACCGTTCTGGAGAGCGGGCGTGTCGGCGTGCATCGGAAAAAGCGTGCCTCGCCGACACGTCGCTCAGGCATCCGCCGGCCACCGTCAAAAGAGATGCGTGAAGACGTAGATCAGGATCAGAAGGCCGGCCGGCACGCCGAGCAGCCATGCGATGAAGTACTTGCCCATGTCGAATCCTCCGTTGCAAGTTTCCGATTGGAGCGGGGCGGCCTGTTGGCCGCCCCGACAACACATCACAGCGTGCGATCGAATTCCCTGATCTGGCGGTCCGCCTCATCGCGGGCGATGCCATAGCGCTCCTGGATCTTTCCGGCGAGATATTCGCTGTTGCCCTCGGCAACCTTGAGATCATCGTCGGTGAGCTTGCCCCACTTGGTCTTGAGCTTGCCGGCCAGCTGTTTCCACTGACCCTTGATCTTGTCTTCGTTCATGTCGTGCTCCTTGGGTGGCTGAAATTCCGATCTGGCGCTTTACTGCGCGGACTTGAGGTTCGAGTGATCGACCTTCTTGACGCCCTTGATGCTCTCGGCGGCCGCGATCGCCTTCTTGACCGCGACATCGGTGCCGAGCACGCCGGTCAGCGTGACGACGCCGTCGATGGTCTTGACGGTGACGTCGTTGCTCTTGACGCCTTCGGTGGTCGCAAGCTCCGCCTTCACCTTCGTCGTGATCCAGGTGTCGGTCGCCGGCTGGTCCGAATCGGCCTTGTCGTTGGCATAGGCCATATTGACTGCGAGCGGCGCGAAACCGGCGAATCCGAGCGCGAGCGCTGCGGCGAGCGTGCGAGTCGTCAGTGTGTTTTTCATTTCTCTCTCCTGTTGCCTTCAGTGGCGGCAGCAAACTAAGCGGCCTGAAGTGGCCTCTTGCTGAATCACGTTCTTTCCCTTCAGCGCGCATATAGAAAGCGGGCGTCGTGTGCGCGTTCATTCGCGATAAACACACTGCTGTCAATGCTGCGCCGCGTGCCGCATGGGGCGGCGAGTGGAGAGGCACACATGAAAATCGGTCATGCATTTCTGACGGGAGGCATTCTCGCGTTGTCGCTGGCTGCCTGCGATCAGCAGAAGTCGACGGCGGAATCGGCGCGCGACGTATCCAAGGCGCAGCAGGAAGCGTCCAAGGACGTCGCCGATGCGAGCAAGAAGGCGGCGACGGAAGTCGACGAGGCACAACGCAAGCTCGACGCCGCGCGCGCGGAGTCGTCCGCGGACGTGGCCAAGGCCAACGCGGATGCGAGCGAGAAGATCAACGATGCGACGGCCAAGGCGAACGCCAAGGAACGCGACGCGGGCAAGGACCTCGCCGCGGTGCAGGCCGATTCGTTCACCAAGGAGGCCGACGCGCGTTACGACGTCGCGGTGACGAAGGCCGAAGCCGAAAACAAGGTCGCGACGGAAAAATGCGAGGCGCTGCCGTCGGCGACCCAGGGAAGCTGCAAGGATGCCGCGGACGCCGACCTCAAGGCGGCCAAGGCGCGCGCCGCGAAGGATCGCGACGACGCGAAGACCTCCGCGCAGAGCATGCGCCACTGATGTAGCTTGGGGACGGCGATGCGGCGCGACATGGCCGCGTCGTCGTCCCGCACATCGCTCAGTGCCGCCGGCTATCTTCCGGCAGCTTGCCGGGACGTCCGAGGTAATACCCCTGCCCGTACGGCACGCCGAGGTGCTTCAGCGTCGCGAGCTCTTCGGCCGTCTCGATGCCTTCGGCGACGATCGAAGCCGACGTGCCGCGCGCGAACGTCAGCAACGCGGCGGCGAGGCTCTGGTGCCGCACGCGCTTGTCGATGTTGCGCGTGATCGACTTGTCGAGCTTGATCAGGTCGGGCTCGAGCCTCAGCACGTGGCGCAGGCTTGCGAAACCCGCACCGGCATCGTCAATCGCAAGATGCACGCCCATGTCGCGCAGCGCACGCGCGCGCTCGCCGAGAACGAGATAATCCTCGACGCTGGAATGCTCCGTTATCTCGAGCACGATCCGATCCGCCGCGTGACGCGTGCACAGGCGCGCGAGCTCCGGCGACGCGGCCGTCTGGGGCGAGACGTTGATCGCGATATACGTGTTGCGCGGCAGCTGCGACAGCGAGGCCAGCGCCTTGCGCATGACCGCCATTTCGAGCTCGAAGCTCAGATCAGCCTGCAGCGCTTCGCCGAACCAGCGATCGGGCGACTTGGAAAGCGAATCGTTGAAGCGCGCCAGAGCTTCGAAGCCGACGACCATCCCGCTGTCGAGCGCGAGCACCGGCTGGAACGCGATATCGAACGCTTCGCGATCGATGATGCCGCGGATGCGCTGGCGCAGCTCCTCACGCTCGTCGGCGACGAGACGATCGGCCTCGATCTTGCTGTTGAATGCCGCTTCGATCGAAGTGTGATGCGCGGCGTGGCTGAGCGTCGCGCCGATCAGCGTGTTGAGGAGCTCGAGCGTGCGCACGTCCTCGGGCCGATACGCATCCACCCACGGCGCGACGACCTTGAGCACGCCGATGATCGTGTCGCCGTACGGCAGCGGCGCCACCAGCATCGAGCGAACTCCGACGCGGCGGCACGCTTCGAGATCGACGCGCGAATCGTTCTCGCTGTCGTTGCAGAGGAGAACGTGTCCCGTCTTTATGCACAGGCCCGACAGGCTGCGCCCCGCATCGACACGCGTGCCGAGCTGCGACACGACGTTGCCGCTGGCCGACCAGTAGACCAGCTCCTCGCCGTCGAGTAGCTCGACAACTGCGCCGGCCGAATGCGTCAGCTCCTGCGCACGGCGCGTCACGACGTCGACCACCTTGTGCGGGTCGAGCCCCGCCTGGACGATCTCGCCCTGCACAGCGACGATGCGCGCCAGCAGCGCTGCCTCGTCGCTCGACTCCCGCGCACGTCGCGCCGTATCAAGCTTCACGACGCGCGAGGAAGGCCGGGACTGCGGTTTCATCGCGACACACCCCGTGCTTCAAGTGCATGCGTGGCGGCGGATTTTTCGCTGGAGGTCCATGCGGCTGCGAGCGGGACCTCATGGTCCCGAATCGTTGACGCTGCGGCCTGAAGGAAATGTGAAGTCCGCGCCATTTTCGTGGCTGCGCTATTGTACTTTTTCAGGTTTTATCCTCGCTGACATCGCGGCCGCGAACTCGCCTTTCGAAGCGACCGAGCCAATGAACGGACCGGCGGGCACGCCGAAGCGGGCTCCGCCGGAGCGATAGTGGCGGCCGCCTGGTTTTCATACGGTTAGGCTTTTGTTAGTTCTTTCTGACGCAAAGTCGCCTCGAGCCGATCGCGCGACGCGCCCGTAATCGGACCGGGCCTTGCGCCGCATCGGTGGAAGGATTTTTCACCTGCCAGCGTTCCCTCGACGACGCGGCGCGCGCACAATGAAAGTGGAACGGAATGTCGGCGCCGTCGTGGTTCAGCGGCCGCGGCCGTTCCGGCCTGGATCGATTCGTGCGCGCAATGCACGTCCCGGGAGATCGATCATGCGCAAGCGTCTCGTCATCGGCGCACTCGCCTGCGGTTTCGCAGGCGGCTTTGCGCCATTGCCGTGCGCGCTGCATCCGAGCCAGCGTTACGGCTACGTCGACGGACCCGATCCGGGCGTCACGCAGATTCAGGGCTTCATCTACTAGGAACGCCTCGCGGCGGTTACTGCGTTTCGGCGACGACGGGCTCATCGAGCGATCGCTCGATCCGCTCGCGCATGCGCGCGGTGCCTTCGTCGGCGAGCAAGACCAGCAGCTCGCGGTCCGGTTGGGCGAAGATCGAGCGTCGTCCGCAATGATCGCGCAACAGCGCATAGTCCTGCGCTTCGCCGAGGAGCTCGGCGAGCACCTTGCAGCGCTTGCGCGCCGAGCCGATGTCCGGATAGCGCTCGCCGACCGCACGATGCTGCTGCGACAGGCGGCGCACGCGGCGGCGCCAGCGATGCCAGTCGTCGTCGCGGCCGGTCGCGCGCGCTCGCGCACCGGACGTCTCGACGCGCACGAGCGCGTAGTCGAGCGCGTCGCGCACGCGCGATGCCGAGAGCGTTTCCCAAGGCAGCGCGGGCAATGCGGCGCGCAGCGTCTTCAGAATCGCGCGCTTGTGCGAGAGTCCCGGATCTTCGGCGAGCTCGCGCCGCGCACTTTCGGCGCGGGCGCGCGCGGCAACGCGGCGCGCGCGACGCAGCACCGGCAACGCATCCGCGTTCCTGCCTTTCGCGATCAGCCGATCCAGCGTCTCGACCAGCGCCTGCTTGTCGCGCATCTTCGAAACGCTGATGTTCACGCGGCGCACTTCGCGATCGATCAATTCGGCGCCGGGTCCGAGCACGCGCGCGCCGAGAGCGAGCACCGCGCGCGTTCGCCGCAGCGATTTGCGGCCCTGATGCACGCCTTCGTGGACACGTCCACCGTGCCAGCCAAGATGCGCGATCGCGCGATCGAGCTCCATCGCCGCATAGTCGCGCAGCGTTGCGCCATCGATCGGCGGCGAGGCGGCGATCGCTTGTTCCGGGACCCGAATGTCGACCGTGGCGACCATGGAGCGCGCGAGCATAGCGCGCCGGCCGCGCGCCCACATCCAGGGGCGGCGTCCTTTACGAACCTTATGATCGGACGAGGCTTCCCGGCGAGCCCCGCGCGCTGCGGCGGTCAGGATCGGCGAGCCCGGAGGCCGCGCCGATCCTCGACAAGGCGCCTCAGTGCTTCGCCGCTTCGAGCACGGCGGCTGCCTGCCGCATGCGCTCGTGGATCGCCTCGTTTTCGCGGGCGAACGTGGCGGCGTCGGCCGCCTTGGCCTGTTCCGCGGTCGCGCCGATGATGCCGCCGGCGATCTCGCTCTTGTAGAGCAGGCGCGCACCGGTCGCCGCGTACGGTCCCTGCGAGGGCTGGCCCTGCAGCGTCACCGCCGCGTTTCCGATCAGGCGGCGATCGTCGAACACGCCGAACCGGTACAGGCGCGTCGTCGTGCCCTGCGTCACCTCGATCTGCGCCTCCTGATAAAGCGGATCGTAGATGCCGAGCGCGGTCGTCGTCGGCGCGCCAGCCGCGTGGCCTGACGCGAAGACCGCGCCGGTGCTATCGGTGGATGTCGTGTCGAACACGATCCAGTCGCCGGCCACGACACCGCCGTACTCATAGCTCAGCGCCCACTCGCCGTAGAGCACGTCAGTGCGCGTACCGTATCCGTACGCGTACTTGACGATCTCGGTCGAGCCGCCGTTGAAGGTCAGCGTCGCGGTCTGGTTCGTGTGGAACGTGATCGTGATCGGTCCCCCGGCGCCGCTCTGCGCGGTCGGCGCGTGATACGGACATCCGAAGCACTGGCCGCCGGAGTAGCTGTCGTAGGTGCTGGCGAAAATGCCGGTGTTGTGGTCGTACGGGCCGGACGAGAGATACCAGATCGGATCGCCCGATTGCTCGTATACGTAGGTCGTCACGATCATCGTGTCGCCCTGCAGGTCGATGTCGTAGCCGCGGCCGGATTCCTGCGGGTTGTACCAGAGACCCTGCGTGGGCCCGCCGACGGTCGCGGCGGAAGCGAACGAGACGAGGCCGATGAGAGAGGCCAGCAACGCGAGCAGTCGGATACCGTGTTTCATTGAACCTTCCTTTTCCTTGAGTAGAACGAGCGTCCGGGCGCGACGCGTGCGCGGCGGACAGGCATCGGGCGCCGCGACGGGCGCGGAAACTCCCGAAAGACCGTGACGCATTTCCGATCCGCGCGCGCCGTATCGGGGTCGCGGGGCAACGAATCGGGCGTCCGGACGCGATTCCCGGCCGAATCTTACTGCATGGCTTGCCATGATCCGCCGCGGAGGCGGCGGCGAGGGCTTCACGCGGGATGCGCGCCGGCTTGAGACGGGCTACGGCGCCTTTTCGTTGCGCGATTCGTCGCAGGCGCGGAAACGAGCGTTCGCCCTGGCGTCGGCGCCAAAAAAAGGCGCGACCGAAGTCGCGCCTCTGGATAGTGGTATGTGCGGTCAGGTCGTTCGCGCGGCATCTTCGCCGTCCGCGACGCAGCGGAATCCGATGTGGGTCGTCGACGTGTCGACCGGATGCGGATAGCGCGCCGCGGGCCGGTAGCGTTGGCAGTAGTTCGGTGCGCACAGGTGCGATCCGCCCTTGAGCACCTTGCGCGGGATGCGCACCCCTGCACATGCATCGTAGCTCGCGTCGACGGCGGCGCCGCGCGGATTCTTCGGGATGCAGCAGGCCTTCGCCGCTTCCTCGGGATGGCACGGCCGGAACCAGTCCTGCGTCCACTCCCAGGTATTGCCGATCATGTCGTAGAGACCGTAGCCGTTCGGCGGATAGGCGCCGACCGGCGAGGTGCGCTCGTAGCCGTCCTCGACAAGATTCTCGTACGGGAAGCGTCCCTGCCAGAAATTCGCGAACGGCTTGCCGTCGGGCATCAGGATCTCGCCCCAGGCGTAGTCGGACTGATCGAGGCCGCCGCGCGCAGCGAGTTCCCACTCCGCTTCGGTCGGCAGTCGCTTGCCGGCCCATTTCGCATACGCCTCGGCATCGCAGAGCGCGACGTGCACGACCGGGTGCTCGTCGAACCCGTCGAGGCTGCTCTCGGGTCCGTACGGATGGCGCCAGTCCGCGCCGAGCACGAAGCGCCACCAGTACTGCATCTGCATCGGCACGGGACCGTCGGGCTGCGTGAAGACGAGCGAGCCCGGATGCAGCATCTCGGGCAGCGCACCGGGATAGTCTTGCGCGCGCGGCGGGATTTCCGCATACGTGCGATAGCCGGTCGCTTCGACGAACCTATGGAACATCGCGTTGGTGACGGGTTTCGTATCCATCCAGAAACCGTCGACCTCGACGCGATGTACGGGCTTCTCCTCCGGATAGAAATTTTCCGAGCCCATCCGGAAACACGCGCCCGGAATCCAGCGCATGCCATGGCGCACCGTTGCATCGCCGCGCGATTCGACTTTCGTGTCCATCATCGTGCAGGCCATCGATTCGATTCCATCCGGACCGTATACAAAAGCCGACCGATCGTGCTTGCGGGCTGTCGCCTGTCCAGGCGTACCGCTACGGCGGCGGTGCGGTCGCGCCGCGCATGAGCGCTTCGACCGAGCCGAGCGAGGCCGACACGAACGGGCGCGAATCGAGCGCCGCATTGACCGCATCGACGAGTTCCTCGC
>Ga0157376_10000992_pt1 | contig 18512 bp, 8 predicted proteins | sample M45metaG_FD_121801 | JGI IMG/M metagenome (GOLD analysis project Ga0157376, IMG submission 121801) | Miscanthus rhizosphere microbial communities from Kellogg Biological Station, Michigan, USA - M4-5 metaG | ecosystem: Host-associated > Plants > Roots > Rhizosphere > Soil | place: USA: Michigan... | reverse complement strand
TTTAGCGGTTAGCTGCAAGCCCTAGCCCAAATTTATAATGCAATGCCGGTAACTAATAGCTAACAGCCAATAGCAAAAGGCTTCCTACTCGCTCCGCAACGATTTCACCGGGTTCATCACCGCCGCTTTTATTGATTGAAAACTTACTGTTATCACACTAATCACAATAATTGATAAGGCAGCTATTATATACGTACCGGCGCCGATATTGATCCTGTATGCAAAGCTATGCAACCATTCATTCATTGCCCACCACGAAAGCGGAAATGCGATTAATACGGCAATCAATACCAACATAAGAAAATCTTTTGATAATAATAGCGCAACACTGGCTGCAGTGGCACCTACCACCTTGCGTATACCAATCTCTTTCTGTCTTTTTTGCGCAGTAAATGCAGCAAGGCCAAACAATCCAAGACAGGAAATAATGATGGCCAGCACCGCTGCATAACCTGATAAAGAAGCTACTCTTTGTTCTGACGCGTAAAGTTTTTGGTACGACTCGTCTAAAAATTTATATTCAAAAGGTAGTCCCTGGTTGTATTGTTTGTAGATATTTTCCAGGCCAGCAAGCGATTGCTTTTCCATGCCTGCCCTAATTTTCACAACGATGTCATTATTTTCGGCAGCGGGTGAATAATACAGGAAAAAAGGCCCAACCTTGTTATACAGCGACTGAAAATGAAAATCCTTTACCACACCAATGATTTGATTCTTTTTTCCCCACAATGAAACTGTTTTACCAATGGGATCTTTTAATCCCATGGCTTTTATCGCTGATTCATTAAAGATAACTTTTGTACTATCTGCACCATAGGCGGCCGAAAATGACCGCCCCTCGTGCATGGTAAGACCAAACATTTCCATGCAATTATAGCTGACGCCAATTCCGTAATATTCAATGCCAAGACGGGGGTCTTTTCCCTCCCAACTGATACCTCCGCCGCTATGACCGGGATTACCGAGAAAATCACCTTCCATGCTGGCTGCATCAATAACCCCAGGTATTTTTTTTACTTCATCAAAAAAAGCGTCCGGATTTTTACGCAGATTTCCCTCGCTTGCAAACTCAATGATATTGTCTTTGTTATACCCAAGGTTGATTGTCTGCACCAGGTTCATTTGTTTGTATACCACCAGCACGGCAACTATAAATACGGCAGACAGGGTAAACTGAAATACCACCAGGCCTTTCCTAACCAGTAACTCACTAACAGAAGTTTTGAGTTTACCTTTTAAAACGCTTACAGCATTAAATCTTGAAAGATACAACGCAGGATAGCTGCCTGCAATCAAACCAGTAATGAACGTTATTCCGATAACAGACAAAATAATGTTGCTGCTAAAATTGAACACGATTTGTTTGCCCGCTATTTGGTTAAACGCAGGAAGCAATAAAACGATAGCACCGGCTGCAATCACCAATGACAAAAAGCTCATCACCAGTGATTCGGTCATGTATTGAAACACCAATGAAGTTCTTGTGGCGCCTACAACTTTTTTTATGCCTATTTCTTTTAACCTGCGGGATGCTTTTGCAGTGGAGAGATTCATAAAATTAATACAGGCAATGACCAGTATAAAAATAGCAATGATGGAAAACAGCCGTACGTAAACAATTCTTCCTCCCGAAAGCACGCCATTGTCAAAATGGTTGTGCAGGTAAACATCAGAAAAACGCATGGCAAACAGGTCGCCTTCATATTTAATCATGTCATTGTTTGCATACAATGACCTTATTTTATCTTTCGTGTAATCCTTTATTTTTTTATTAAACTGATCAATATTGGTTCCATTTTTCAGCACCAGGTAAGTATGCGCCATGTTGCTTCCCCAAAATGAAACGTCTCCCATGCCACCCGTTTCTTTTTCTATAAATAAGTTATAAGCGAATATAATATCATATTGGTCGGTAGCACTTGAAGGAAGCGATTCAAAAACACCCGACACTTTGTATAAACCACCAAACTTAGTACCGCGATCCCACAAGATTGTTTTACCAATAATATTGTGGGTACTATTAAATAGTTTCAGCGCCAGTTTGTCTGACAACAGTACCCCGCTATTATCTGGCACCATATTTTTTTTATCCCCTTCTATAAGATGATAAGAAAACATATTGAAAAAATTGCTGTCAACAAAAGCTGATTTGGCTTTAATATGTTTGTCGCCCGAAGAAAGAACTCCCAATTGGCCTTCTTTTTTTACAGATACCGCATATGCTATTTCCGGAAGATCGGCAGCCATTGATTTTGCCAGCAGGCCCTGCGTATTTTCGCTGGTGAAAATAGTGCCATCGCTATTGGGTACATTTTTAAACAACTGGTAAAGCTGGCCGTCCTTTTCATTGTACTTGTCTACATGCAATTCATCATTTACCCATAAGTAAATAAGCAAAGTGCAAACCAACCCTGTTGAAAGCCCCAGCAGGTTTAAAAAAGTAAACTGACGGTCTTTCACAAGATTCCGCCAGGCAATTTTGAGGTTGTTTTTAAACATGTCTGATTTTTTTATCGTGAGTCGTGAGGCGTCAATCGTCAGAAGGATTACGTGATTAGTTGTTAACGACTCACGTTTCACGACTCACGCCTCACGACTCTATTCCGTTCTTAGGCTATTAACAGGATTCGCCAGTGCCGCTTTGATTGCCTTGAAACTAACGGTAAGCAATGCTATCAGCAGCGCGCTTCCTGTTGCAAGTAAAAATACCCACCAGCTAATGTTTATGCGATAGGCAAAGTCCTGCAACCATTTGTTCATGGCCCACCATGATAATGGAAATGCGATTAAGCAACCAATCAATACCAGTTTTATAAATTCTTTCGACAGCATGCCGGTTACCTGCGTTACACTGGCACCCAATACTTTTCTTATACCAATTTCTTTTGAACGTTGCTCTGCTGTATAGGTAGCCAGACCAAATAAACCCAGACAGGCGACAAATATGGTTAACACGGCAAATATGTTTAGTATTTTGCCGGTGCGCGCCTCTGCAGCGTAAGTCTTATTGTACAGGTCATCCATAAACGCATAACTGAACGGCTCTTCCAAATTATAAGAAGCCCATTGCTGTTTTATCGTATTTAATAAGCCGGCAATATCTTTTGTTCTTACTTTAACGATGATGCCAGATTCGGGTTGCAGTACCATCAGCAATGGTGTAATGGTTTCGTGCAGCGATTTGAAATGAAAATCTTTTACAACACCCACTATTGTAAAACGGTAATCTTTTCCCCTGTCGCTGTTTTGTCTTACAATGGTCTTTCCTACGGCATCATTTCCCCAGCCAAACGCTTTGGCAGCCGCCTCATTAATTATCATGGCAGAAGAATCTGTGCTGTATGCCGGCGAGAAATTTCTGCCTGCGGCCATTTGTATGCCAAGTGTTGGAATGTATCGTTCATCTATTTTATATTCCAGCGATGTCATTACCTGGTTGTCTTTTCCTTCAGGATAAGCCAGCGCATTGTTGTTAAAGGTTGGCCCGGCGGGCTTATAGCCAGATACGGTTACATTGACTACACGCGAGTCTTTCAACAGTTGGTCCCTGAAAGTTTTTTCATTTTTTCCCAGCGCCCATGAGTTGGACAATACCAGTAATTGTTCTTTATCGTAACCCAGTTTTATATTCTGAATAAATTTCATTTGCTGGTAAACAATGATGGTACCGGTAATTAAACTAACGGAGATGAAGAATTGAAAAACAACCAGGCCGCTTCTGAGCCCGGGCGATTTGGTACTGGCGCTGAGCCTTCCCTTTAGTGTGGCAATGGGCTTAAAGGAAGACAGAAAAAACGCGGGATAGATACCAGCCAGCAATCCCACAAGAATGCCAAGCGCCAAAAATGAAACCAGTGGTTTAATAGCTAATCCAAAATGAAGGCTCTTGCCCGATAATTCATTAAAGACCGGCAGGGAAAGCGTTACCAACACCACTGAAATCAACAAGGCAATACAGGTAATAAGAACCGATTCAAGCAGGAATTGGGTTACCAGTTCCTGTCTCCCCGAGCCCATCACTTTGCGGATGCCTACTTCTTTTGCCCTTTTGGATGCACCTGCTGTAGACAAGTTGACAAAATTGATGGATGCTATTACCAGCATAAAAACTGCAATGGCGCCAAATATGTATACATACTTTATATCGCCACCTGGTTCAATTTCAGTACTGGTTTCTGAATGCAGGTGTATAGCCGTTAGCGGCTGTAATGCAAAACCCAGTTCATTGCCCTTGGTGCGGAACTGTGCCAGATTCATGCCCATGGCTTGCGCTATTTGCGGGCCCATGTATTTCTGCACCATGCCAGGTAGTTTTGCTTCCAGTTTTTTGTAATCAGCGCCTGGTTTCATAACAGCGTAGGTAAAGAAATTGCCTTCCATCCAGGTGTCTGATTTGGCAAAGTCTATCGATTCCAGCGAACCCAGTAAATCAAAATGAAAATGTGCGTTCGCCGGCATTTTTTTAATAATGCCTGTTACCTTAAACTGTCCGCCGTTATAATCAAGTGTTTTGCCCAGCGGGTCTTCGTTGCCAAAAATGCGGTGGGCTATTTCTTCGGTAATAACAAGGGTGTTGGGTTGCAGCAGAGCTGTGCTGGCATCGCCTTTTACAAATGGGAATGTAAATACGCTGAAGAAGTTGGGATCAACAAAAGCCGCTTCCGCTTCTTTAAATACTTTCTGCTGGTAGGTTATCTTGGGGCGTCCGTCCATTTTCAGCCGGGTAGCAGTTTCTACTTCAGGATAATCATTTTTTAAAGCCTTAGCTACCGGCGGCATTACACTGGGTTCGCTTATTTTGCCACCGTTGATGCTGGCTTTAAAAATAATCCGCACAGTCCTGTCGGCTTTTTTATTGAAAGTATCATAACTCAGTTCATCCTGCACAAAAAGCATAATGATAAAGCAAACAGCAATACCAATTGCCAGGCCAAGTATATTGATAAGCGAGAATGCTTTGTTCTTCAAAAGATTGCGCCATGAGATCTTCAAATAATTCTTAATCATTTTTGTATGTCTTTTATTCAGCTATAAGTGATAATTATTCCATTAACAGCTAATGGTTCTTTTTTTTTCTTCAGCTATTTTTTTGAGCAACCGGTTAAACGATGCATTACGCTGATAGATTGATATAGGTTGTGTTTCCAGGTTTACCAAAACTGCCAGCAACTGTTCTGCCTCTCTCGCCAATGCCGCATTCGCCGGTTTGGAAGCCATCCATTTTTCCCAGGCCTGCTCATGCAGGGCATCTTTTTTGAGCCACCATGCCATGAAACTATCTTCTGTCAGCAGATCCGCAATACTTGTATAATCTTTATTGGTATTCACTTTTCAAATGTGCTTTACCTGTTTGCCTGTTTTATTTTTAGAAAAACAGGTCTTGTAATACGACGCCGTAACCTGGTGGTTCACAAAATCAATCAGTTTTCCAGAATAAATCCTGGCCCCGCCGTTTTTATTTTCCAACAGTTATGCCAATGCTGTAAGCTTTGCTGGTATTGTGTTTTAGCGGTCAGCAGCAGCATAAAAGTGTCCGAAAACGTACAGTTGGTGTACGGTTTTGAAGTCGGTGTCTGCCAGCCGGTCAGAAGCGCCGCTACTGCTTCAAAAATGGCTCTATTGACTGCCACACCGCCGGAAAATTGCAAAAGAATACTACATGGTGACAACCAGGAATAATGGACAACTGTGCATTGTGTATGGCTTTGGCACATTTTACAATGTTTTCTGTGGAATTGTAATCGTCCCTGTCACCAGCCATAATCAAAGCCGGGCATTGTATTTTCGAAAATGTTTCTGTACTCACCACATCTTCATTGTACATTTTTGTTGATTTGGCCAGAGACTCGCGCCAGCGTTTTGGTTCCGGCATGAGTGCCACACGCCCTGCAAAAAATACGGAATCACTTTTCATCAAATCTTCCGGGTTATAATTAAATTTTACGCGTTTATTATCTAAGGCATAGTCACCGGCACCAATAGCAATCAATTTCTTTACCAGTTCAGGATGCAGGGCTGCCAATTTTAATGCACCATATGCACCATCACTAAAACCCAGCACCATTACACTGTCTTTGGTAATACTCCTGATTACTTTATACGCGTCTTCCGCCCGCTGGTTATAACTAAAAGGACTATGTCCAATTTCCGATTTGCCATGTCCGCGGGTAGCAATGCAAATAACCTGGTAACCTGTGATCAGTTTGTCAAGGAATGGTTGAAATTCGTCAATATAACCATAAATGCCTCCATGCATCAATACAATAGGTTTACCTTTTCCATATACTTCATAATAGATGTTTGCATCACCCACATTATAATAATGCCCTGCTTCTGGATTGTTTCCATACCGAACTGGTTTTGCCGGTTCCGCAGCAGTACCACCAGCGGGCGTAATGGTTAGGTTGGCAAAACTACCGGCTGAATTATTGCCCATCCAAAGACCAATACCACCACTGCTGTTGTCATTTAGTTTGTCAACCTCCAGTGAAGGCTGTGCCTGGTTGTTTACAAAAACAGCCACATGTTTTCCGTTCACCACAATTTTGGCATGAAACCAATCGTCAGGTCCTGGTGCGGGATCAATGCCATGTTCATACTTGCCGGGAAACGCAGTGCGAAGTTTTTCCCAATCATAGTTTGGCATGCTGATGTATTGAACTGCATGGGAACGGCGTACCGGATCATCACTCTTAAAATTAAATGGACGGAAATAAATGGCGTCATAGGTTTTTAGATCTTTTCCGTGAAAACCAATACCCACAAAACTTTGTTGCATCTTGCTGCTTCCCTTTATATCAAGTTCAATGGTACCATCGGAAAAATTACCGCCGTGCAGTATCATTAATCCGTCGTCAGGAACTTCATTGAACCGTATTCCTTTTTTGCCATCTTCGTTAAAAGATTCTGCTTTGCGGTTTATCACCTGCCATTGCGTAGCATCCTGCAAATCGGGAGTTATTGCCTGGCCAAACGATGGAAGCCTGCAAAAACTTAACCCAACCAATAAAAAATATCCTGCTTTCATAAACGTACATTATCTGGAGGCAAAGATTTAAATGAACACATAGGCCCGCACCCTACTCACCACTCACCACTCACTACTCGCTTCTCAAACTCTTCACCGGATTGGCCATTGCCGCTTTTATTGCCTGGAAGGCTACCGTAACCAGCGCAATAAGGATGGCTGCAGCACCTGCCACTAAAAAAACCCACCATGTTATTTCTACCCTGTAAGAAAAATCTGCCAGCCAGTTGTGCATTGCCCACCATGCAACAGGGAATGAAATCAGCGCTGCTATTGCCACAAGCACTACAAATTCTTTTGACAGCAACTGAACAATTTGTATTCCATTTGCGCCCATCACTTTTCTTATGCCTATTTCTTTGGTGCGGCGTGTAACCGTTAACGTTGCCAGGCCAAACAAACCCATACAGGCAATAAAAACAGATAATACAGATGCCAGTTTTATGATAGTACTGCTTCTTTGTTCCTGCTTGTAAACAGCCGCCAGCGATTCATCCAGGAACCGGTATTCAAAATCCTGGTTGGGTATAATTTTTTTCCATGCCTGTTCAAGAAGTTTTTCATTAATGTTCATGTCTCCGGCTTTCATACGTACAGATATTCTTGGCTGGGGAGAACTTTGAAATGAAACATCCGCGGACTGACGAAAGATAGTATCCGCTTTAAGAGAGAGTACCAAGGGCTTGACAGCAGTATGCAATGATTCAAAATTAAAATCCTTTACAACGCCAATTATCTGCTGGCTGTATTTACCCATTCGCTTCCCCACGGGATTTGTAATTCCGTACTCTTTTACAAGCGCTTCATTTACTACAATACTATTATTGCTGTCTGATGTATTGGATGCATCAAACCAGCGGCCCTGCTGCATTTCAATTTGCATGGTCTGCATAAAGGACTGGTCTACTTCATTGTACTGAAATGAATAATACTTTTTATTCTCATCACTAAATCCCAGGGTAGCCCAGGGAATTTCAGCGAAACTAAAAACAGAAGAAGTCAGGTTTATAACTTCCGGATGTTTCACCAGTTCATCTTTATACAGCCTTGCCAATGCATAGCCATCGGCCCTTTTTTTGTTGGTAGAAACAATAATAACCTGTTCTTTATTATAGCCAAGATTTTTATGTTGCAGGTACTGCATCTGGCGACTGATGATGATAGTGGAAATAATCATGATGATAGAAGCGGTAAACTGGCCAACTATCAATCCTTTTCTGAGTAGTCCTGCACTGATCCTGTTCATTTTAAGTTTACCTTTTAACACTTCAACCGGATTGAAACCTGAAAGAATAACAGCAGGGTAGATACCGGCTATCAGGGTAATAACAATGATAAGCAGGAGGCAAAACAAAATAAAAAGCTGGTCAGCATGCAGGGCAAGCTGGTGTTCTGTTAACCTGCTAAAAGGCGCAAGAAGTGTAACCGTCAACAGCAGACCTATACCAAAAGAAATTAGTGTGGTTAACATTGATTCACCCCAAAACTGGCGCATCAGTTGCATTCTTTCTGCTCCCAGTGTTTTGCGAACCCCCACTTCCATCGCACGCGTGGCAGACCGGCCAACCGATAAGGTTATAAAGTTGATACAGGCTGCCAGGAGTATTAACAAGCCAATAGTGGCGATTATATAAGAATATTTGGGATCGCTGGTGGGCAAATTGCCAGCCGGCAATGCTGTATTCAAATGAATATTGGTGATGGCCTGCAAATGCAAATCATATTCTTCCTTGCCATAATCTTCACCCAATTGTTGTTTCAGCATTGCCGGAAATTTCTTTTCCAGGGCCGCCGTACTAACATCATCATGCAGCAGTACATAAGTTTCATTAAATATATTGAACCAGTTATGAAACATGCGTGGACGGAATAAATATTTCGCATTGTCGTAAGAAATCAGGCAATCGTATTTTATGCTTGATTCATCGGGTGATGCTGCTGCAATACCTGCCACCATGAACAATATTTTCTCATCGCCCAGTTGCAGCTCAATATTTTTACCAGCTGCAGCCGCTGTTCCAAAATATTTTTTTGCCATGGCCGGCGTAAGTATGATGGAGTTGGCTGAAGGAAATGGTTTTGCCCTGTCGGCACCTGAAAGCTCAAAACTAAATATAGAAAAGAATGAAGGGTCAACCATGGTAACGTTTTCGTTAAATGAATTGTCACCATTTTTTACAAGTGTCTGAAAATTGTTAACCCTGCATGCAGCTGCCACTTCGGGAAAAGCAGCCTGCAGGGCAGGCCCGGCGGGGAGCGGTGTTATTGTATTTATAAATTCCTTGCCATCTGCCTTTTCACGTTGCCATACACGGTAAATATTTTTTGCGTTGGTATGAAATCTGTCGTAACTGAACTCGGAACGTACAAAAATCATGATCAGCAAACAGCTGGCGATGCCAACCGCCAGTCCGAGAATATTAATAACGCTGTATCCTTTGTGACGCATTAAATAGCGGAGTGCTACTTTAAAATAGTTTCTGATCATAGCTTTTAGCTTTTAGCCATTAGCGGTTAGCCAGGGCTGATGGTTTGTTTAAGTTTCAAATAGCTAATAGCCAGCAGCTTTTAGCTTTTAGCAATTAGTATAGAGGATGGCTTATTTAAGTTCCAAATGACTAATAGCTTACATCTAAAAGCTAACGGCTTTCTTATTCCGAACGCAAGCTTGTTACCGGGTTAGCCGTTGCGGCTTTTATTGCCTGGAAACTAATCGTTACAACGGCAATCAGGCAGGCCACCAAGCCAGCCACAATAAATATCCACCAGCTAATATCTACGCGGTATGCATAGTCCTGCAGCCATTTGTACACGCTAAACCATGCCAGTGGCCATGCAATCACAGTTGCTATTAACACATACTTCAGAAAATCTTTTGACAGCATGGCGGTAATATTTTGTACGGAAGCACCTAATACTTTCCGGATACCCACCTCTTTTATTCTTCTTTCTGCAGAGTAGGAGGCGAGGCCAAACAAACCCAGACACGAAATAATAATAGCCAGCGTAGCCAAAACAGCCACCACGCTGCTAACCTGTGTATCTGCGCGGTAAACATCTGCAAAATGTTCGTCCAGGAACTGGTATTCAAAAGGATGATCAGGAAATGTTTTTTTCCATATGGATTCAATAAACGGAATGGCACCAGCGGCTTTCGCGCCATTGATTTTTACAGACAGGTTACTGTATCCCCAGTTCTTCTGGTTATACAGAAACATGGTTTCAATCTTATAATGCAGCGAATTAAAATTGAAATCTTTTGCGATGCCTATGATTGTACCTGTGAGTACACCCGAAGAATCAAAACCAAAACGTTTTCCCAGCAAAGAAGCTGTTTCAGCTTTTGGATTATCTTTCAATAATTCTTTTGCCAGCGCTTCATTAATAATATATTCTTTCCCGTTTTGAGTAGGATCCGTCGAGAAGTCCCTGCCAAGCACTAACTGCATTTTAAACATTCTAAGGTAATCACGATCCACAATCAACTGGGTAGAAGACAGATCTCTTTTTGGCCCGTCGCCCAAAAAACTAATACCGCTTTGATCGAGATGACTGCCCAATACATCCTGCGCACCGGTAACACCCTGTACAAGCGAGTTGGCAAGCAATTGGTCTTTTAAAAGATCAAATTTTCTGCTTGTAATGCCATCCAGCGGTATTGTAACAACCTGATCGCGGTTAAAGCCTGCATTGGCTGATTGCATAAAATTCAATTGTCTTACTGCGAAGATGGTAGCAATCATAAGAAAAATAGCACTGGCAAACTGTCCTACCACCAGCACATTGCGAATAAGTGATTTATTATGGCCACTGCTGGCAGACCCTTTCAGCACTTTAACGGGAATAAAAGAAGACAGATAAGCAGCGGGGTAGAGACCAGCCAGTATTCCAATTACAATTGTGCCGCCAACAATTGCCATAAAACTGCGCAGATCGGAAAAAAACGCAAATTCAAGATGACGCTGGCTAAGGTTATTGACAGAAGGCAAAAATAATTTTACAAGAAAGACTGCAAGCAGCAAGGCAATGAGAGAGAGAATAACAGACTCGCTGATAAACTGGGCAGACAATTGCCAGCGTCTTGCGCCAATCGTTTTCCGGATACCTACTTCCTTTGCCCTTTCTGCAGATCTTGCAGTAGAAAGATTCATAAAATTGATGCAGGCAATCAGCAACACCACCAGGCCAATGGCGAAAAATATATTGGTGTATTTTTTATCAAACTTTTGGTAATTGAGATAATCAAGCCCTATATCAGTAGCTCCGGAATGAACTTCCCTGAGCGGCAGTAAAAAAAGTTCATAAAATTTCCAGCCATCGGTGTTGCCGGCAGCTGTCATATATTTTTTCAGGTAAGCAGGGAATTTTTTTTCAAGCGCGGCCATATTTGTATTGGGCGCCAGTTCAAGATAGGTGTCCAGCCAGTTGCCACCCCAGTTTGTAAACATCCACGGTTTGTAAACGGTACTGAATGTAAACAATGCATCAAACTGCTGTTGCGAATTTTGCGGAACATTTTTCATAATACCGGTAACAACAAAACTGGTTGTATCACCGGCATAGTGCGTAATGGTTTTTCCAATTGGGTCGCTATTGCCAAACAGCTTTTGTGCAGTGGCTTCTGTAAGAATGGCGCTATGCGGTTTCTCAAGTACAGTCGCCCTGTTGCCTTTTATCAACGGGTAGTCAAAAATTTTCAAAAACGTAGAATCAACAAAATAGGTCTGCGGCAGAAAAATGCGTTTATCAGCAAAGGTTAGCTGGTATTTTTCCTGCCAGCGCACCCTGGTGAAATTTTTGATTTCCGGAAATTCATTTTTCAGTGTTGGCCCCATGGGAAACATTGACAAACCGACTTTCTGCGAAGCCACCATACCCGGAAACTTCTGCACTTCATTTAAACGATAGATATTTTTTGTATGAAAATTGTCAAAACTTTTCTCGTACAGCACAAACAGCATAATCATAATACAGGCTGCAATACCAATTGCCAGACCTGCAATATTGATGGCAGAATACACTTTGTTTTTCCAGAGATTCCGCAGTGCAATTTTGAAATAATTTTTGATCATAGTTTATAGTTTAATACGTGAGTCGTCAATCGGCAGTCGTGAGGCATCAGCCGGCAATCGTGAGTCGTCAATCGTGAATAAAAACTCTTTTGCCGGAAATACTCACGTCTCACGTCACCCGACTCACGTTTCACGTTTCACGACTGACGACTCACGTTATTCGGTTCTCAACGCTTTCACCGGGTTACCTATAGCTGCTTTTATTGCCTGAAAACTTACCGTTACCAGCGTAATACCAATGGCACCTCCACCCGCTATGGCAAAAATCCACCAGGAAAGCGCGGTATGATACTGGTAATGCAACAACCAATTATTCATACAGTACCATGACACCGGTGCTGCAATCAGGAAAGATATCAATACCAGCATCACAAAATCTTTTGATAACAAACTCCATACATTCATAACAGATGCTCCTAAAATTTTTCTGACTCCAATTTCTTTTTTGCGTTGTTCTGCCACAAAAGCTGTCAATCCAAATAAACCCAGGCAGGAAATAAGAATGGCCAGTATGGCGAAAGACCCGGCCAGCTTTCCAATACGCTCTTCATTACCAAATTTTTCCGCATAGACCTCATCGGTGAACCTGTATTCAAATGGCTGATCAGGATTGTATCTTTTAAAAACCTCGGCTATTTTGGCCAATGCAACCCGCATGTTTGCCGCAGGATTGATTCTTAGTATGACCACATTGCCACCATCTGAAGACATGCTGTACACAACAGGCCGGGCCTCGTCATAAGGCGATTCCATTACCATATTTTTTATCACCCCCACCACATGGAAGGGCTTACCAAACCAAGTAACTATTTCACCCACGGGATTTTTGAAACCCATGAAATGAACCGCCGCTTCGTTTAAAATAAATGCAGACGAATCAGTAGGAAAATCCCTTGAAAAATCGCGGCCTTCTTTTATCTGCCAGCCGATTGTTTTACCAAAATCATAAGATGCGCTTACATTGCCAAAATCTATTGACAAATTGGGATCTTTTTCCCTCCATGAAAACCCGCTGCTGCTGTTCCATATGCCGGTTGTAGGGCTTCCTGATTCTGCAAAAGCGGCAACCACCCCGGTCTGCATCAAATCTGCCGTAACAGCAGTAATATGATCGTGCATAGCGCCTGTTATCAGTGGCACCGTTACGAGTCCGTCGCGGCTATATCCCACCGGTCTGTCTTTGGCAAATTGTATCTGCCGGTATACAATGATAGTACCCGTAATCAGTACCACCGACACTGTGAACTGTACCACCACAAGGACTTTGCGTGGTATAACGGAAAACCGGCCTGCTTTAAAACTTCCTTTTAATACTTTTACCGGACGGAATGAGGAAAGGTAAAAAGACGGATAAGTACCTGCAATTAACCCTGTAACAACAGTAAAACCGACGCCCATTAGCCAGAACAGCGGATTGGCCCATGGAACCGCCATTTTCTTAACTGCCATTGCATTGAAAAATGGCAGTGTTAGCTGTACAATCAGCAATGCCAGCAGAAATGCAAAAGCGGATGTAAGTAATGATTCGCTAAAGAATTGCAGCACCAGTTGATTGCGCATGCCGCCTATCGCTTTTCTTATACCCACTTCCTTTGCACGTTTTTCGCTGCGTGCAGTACTCAGGTTCATAAAATTGATACATGCCAGCAGCAATACAAATGTGCCAATAATTCCAAAAAGCCAGACGTATTGAATGGCTCCGCCGACATTCCTTCCATTTTTAAATTCGGAATAAAGGTGCCAGCCGCTCATAGGAAGAAGAAATAGTTCCGGCTTTTTCTTTGCCAGGGCGGCATTTACTTTCTTCAGTTTGGCGTCTTTGATTTTCAGAGAAGCTTTATTGATATCCGCGTTTTCATTCAGGCAGACCAGCAATGTAAATGCGTTGGGCCGCCAGGGGTCTTCCATTGTTCTTACCCAATCGGAGTTGCTGTAAAATACACTCCAGCCACTTATAAAATTCAGATTTGCAAATGTAGAATTGCGTGGAAAATCCTGGTAGACTCCGGTCACCTTTACGGCAGCCTGGTTATCTATCTTCATCACTTTATTTAACGGATTTTCATTGCCGAAATACGCTTTTGCAGCAGACGCAGAAAGAAAAATGGCTGACGGATCCTGGAAACTTTTTCTGCTGCCCTGCAGCATGGTAAGAGAAAGCATATCTGGCAGGCCCTGTTCAAAATAACCGCCGTTTGTTGTCAGTTTTTTATCCCCGTAACTAAGAATATGATCAGCCCAGTTGGCGCCCATCACTACCTGGCTAAAATCGCTGCCATAGTTCTTTCGTATCTCATCTGCCAGCGGAAAGGGTACCGTATTCCAGGTCTGCACTTCTCCGTTATTGGTGACATTCTGCACCACCTTTGCAATATGCTGGTAGTTGGAAAAATTTTTATCAAAAGAAAGCTCATCATATATCCACAGGCCTATTTGCATGGCCACGGCCATACCAATCGTTAGTCCACCGATGTTTATAATAGAAGAAACCTTGTTCTTCCTTATATTTCTCCAGGCAATTTTGAAATAGTTCTTTATCATGGCTGACATATTTATTAATGTCTGATTTTTATCGTGAGACGTTAGGCGTGAGTAGTGAGTCGTCAAACCTGGGTGAAGGCCAAGTCACGCTTGTCGACTCACTACTCACTATTGACCACTCACTACTCACTATACTATTCCGTCCTTAAACTCTTTGCCGGATTTGCAACCGCTGCTTTAATAGTTTGAAAACTAACTGTAATTGCAGCAAGCAATATAGATGCAAATCCTACCAATAGAACCATCCACCACGAAATATGAATGTGGTTGGCAAAATTATTGAGCCAGTTATTCATAAAATACCAGGAAACCGCTGCTGCAACTACAAAAGCAATTGCTATCAGCCATATAAATTCACTAAAGAACAGCATTACAATATTTGAAACAGATGCGCCAAGAATTTTCCGGATGCCCACTTCTTTGGTGCGTTGCACTGTCATAAAAAGAACCAACCCATAAAGTCCAATGCAACTTATGAATATGCCTATCGATGCAAATAATTTAAAAAGGCCTGATAGTTGTTGCTCCTGTGCATAAAATTTTGCGATGCTTTCATCCAGGAAATTGTATTCAAATAAATACGCCGGAAATTCTCTATTGAACAATCTTTCTATATTCTGTATAGTGGCAGTCATATTTTGCGCGTTTATCTTTATACCCGCAATGCGATAACTGGATTTTAACGGAAATATGACTATCGGATCAATCGGATCCCGTAATGAACTTTGGTGAAAATCTTTTACCAGGCCGGCAATGTACAGTTTGGTCTTGTCGAATATTATGTACTTGCCTGCAGTTTCTCCATAGTCATGCACACCGAGCTTCTTTAAAAAAGTTTCGTTTACAACTACTTCACGTGCAGTATCTGCCGGTTCAAAAAAATGACCGGCCATTAGTTGCAAATGATATGTTTTCAGGTATTCAGCGTCGGCAAATTTCATACTGACTTCAAAATCTTCAGCTTTTACATTTTGGTTGTAGCGGAAAGAACTTAAGGAACTGTTTTGCGAAGCAGGCGCGCTATAGCTCAGGCTTACATTTTCAACGGAAGGTAATTGTAAAAGTTGCTGACGAAAAGCATCAAAGGCTGATTTGCTTACACTATCATGCGGAAGACTTACAGTAAGAATAGCGTCTTTATTAAATCCCAAAGGCGCATTCTGAAAGAATTTTATCTGTACAATAATTACAAGTGTTGCAATTATGAGACCCTGCGCAATCATAAACTGTGTGGCAACCAGCACCCTTCGCAGTGAAATACCGGCATTTTTATTGGATGCTGTTTCATTTTTAAGTGCCTGCACTGGTCTGAAACCAGAAATAATAACAGCGGGGTAGAAACCAGATAAAAGCGTTACAACAAAAATGACCGCCAGTATAAAAAAGATGGCTGCCGGCGACTGAAGCGGATTCATCGGCACCGGTCTGCCCAAAATTTTTTCAGTAAGCGGGGCCAGCAGGCTGAGTATTACAATGGCCAGCAGGGTAGCGCTTAGTACAATTAAAAAAGTCTCGCCTATAAATTGAAATGCCAGTTGCCAGCGCCGGCTTCCCAATACTTTTCTGATGCCTACTTCGCGGGAACGCTTAACAGCTTGTGCAGTAGCCAAATTTATAAAATTGATACAGGCCAGTACCAGCAGGAATAACCCTGTAAGCGAAAGTGCAAAAAGTGTTTTTTTGCTGATAGTATGCAAATTAAAATTGCCGTACTGCTCATTAAAATGAACATCACGCAATGGTTGCAGCAAATAAAAATCAGTTTTGTTACCGCTTCCCAGGTTTTTTGTCCTGAAAGCCGGCAACCCGTTTATAATCCGTTCCTTATCTTTTGAACCGGCAAGCGAAATAAAACATTGTGCCCTGCTGCTTACTGAACCCCAGTCGTTCAGCATTGGTTTTGCATAATCACTCCGTTGAAAAGTAGCGTAGGAAATAATTACTTTCAAAGGAAAATCTGTGTTTGCCGGCGGGTTTTCAACAATACCGCTTACCTGCAGTATTTCATTATTATCTTTTTTTATTGTTTTGCCAATTGCATTTTGCCAGGTTCCAAAATACATCTCTGCAATATCTTTTGTAAGCGCCGCCTGGTAAGGTTTTGCTAATACGGAATGAGGATCACCCGACAACCATGTAAAATTAAATGCATCAAAAAATTCAGGGTTTATGTAAAACACGCCCGTTGGTATCTTAAACTTTTTTTCAGATGAATTATTTTTTTCATTCAGCACGTCTATCTGGTTGTCGCGGCCACCAAAAATGGTGGCTACCTGTTTAATTTCAGGAAAATCTAATTTTAGCGATGCGGCCAATGGCAATGGAACACCGGACTGGTATTCTATGCCTTCCGGATAATGAAAATTTGAAACAACCCTGTAAATGTTTTTGTAGTTTGAATGAAAAGTGTCAAAGTTTGACTCGTGACTAACAATCATAAAAATGCCGAGGCCACAGGAAATGCCCAATGAAAGACCAACCAGGTTGATTAAAGTAAAAACTTTACTCTTCCATAAGTTTCGAAAGCCTATTTTGAAATAACTTTTAATCATGGCTAATGTCTGATTTTTTAACGTCTGATTTCCTTTAAAGCATCAATCTTTATTATTTGCTACTGGTTCTTTCTCCTGACTAAGAACTATGACAAATAACTACAGACTCTATTCGCTTCTCAAAGAATCTACCGGGTTCGCCCTTGCTGCTTTAAATGTGCGCATACCCAGTATAATTAATGCTGTTAAAAACATAATCAATCCGCCCGACACAAATATCCATGCGCTGATGGTTGTTTTATAAGCAAAATTCTCCAGCCATTTGTGCGAACCCCACCATGCAATGGGCACGGCAATAACAAATGCAATGGCTATCAGCTTTAAAAAATCTTTCGACAATAAGGTAACCAGTTGCATAACGCTGGCGCCAATTACTTTTCTTACGCCAATTTCTTTTGTACGCTGGTTGGTGATATAAATAACAAGACCCAGCAAACCAAGACAACTGATGAAAATAGCAAGCCCGGTGGCCCACATCAGTAAACTGCTGATATGTTTTTCTGCTGTATAATATTTGGCGATTGCATCATCAAGAAACGAGTAGTCAAAATCTTCTTCAGGATAAACTTCTTTCCATGCTTTCTCCATTTTAGCGATACCCGATTTCCAGGTAGTGCCCGCTTCATTTTGCGGCATCAGCGCAATGCTAAAGGTCCGGCTTGACTTCTTTTCATTAAATAATGCAAGTGGTTTAATAATTTCATGCAATGATTTTTGGTGGAAATCGGCGGCAACACCAACAACTGGAACCAGTTTGCCGTTGAATTTGATATTTTTTCCTACGGCCTCCTGCGGGTCTTTAAAGCCAAGAATTTTGCTATAAGTTTCATTAATGATCATAGCCGTAACGGTATCGCTGTTGTTAAGATTGCTACCGGCCAGCAGTTTCAATTTAAACAGGGAAAAATAGCTGCTATCAATCATCTTCATCTGTACATCCGTTTCCACATCTCTCTTCCCGTCTCTATAATTCATTGTACTGCTCCATGTATTATCAGATGCAGGCGGGTTGCTGGATAAACTAATCATGGCAATTTCAGGAATAGCTTTCAGCTTGTTCATCATTACAGCTTTATTTGCCTGGTTCTGATCCTTCCAATTGGTAGAAAAATACAGGATGGCATCTTTTTTATACCCAAGGTCTTTAGTCATGGTATAACTAATCTGCCGGCTCACCAGCAGCGTAGCAATAATAAATACCTGGGCTATTACAAACTGCGAAACGGTGAGCGTTTTACGCAAAAACACATTTCTTGTTTTGCCGGTATTGGTATAGGCCTGGTTCTTTAATACCAGCACTGGTTTAAAACCAGACAAAAT